>Ga0207693_10003102_pt1 | contig 14315 bp, 14 predicted proteins | sample LARL81metaG_FD_184347 | JGI IMG/M metagenome (GOLD analysis project Ga0207693, IMG submission 184347) | Corn, switchgrass and miscanthus rhizosphere microbial communities from Kellogg Biological Station, Michigan, USA - LAR L8-1 metaG... | ecosystem: Host-associated > Plants > Roots >...
CATGCATGCCCCTCCTCGAGCCGCCGGGAATCGCACTTTACCGGGCGGCCAAGTCAAGTGCGGATCACGTCCGAGTTGACCGGCACCGGTGTAAGTCGTTTGATCAACCGCGAGTTATGACAATCATCGTGGGGAGGAACACGCCATGCCCGGCATGTTGGAAGGCAAGATCGCCGTTGTCACCGGTGCCGGCGGCGGGATCGGGCGCGAGATCGCGATCGCAATGGCGCGTGCCGGGGCCAAGGTGATCATCAACGACGTCGGTGCGTCACTATCCGGCGAGGGGCAATCGGCAACTCCCGCCGCGGAAACCAAGCGGCTGATCGAACAAGGCGGCGGCGCTGCCCAGATCAGCACCGATTCCGTCGCAGAATGGTCCTCCGCACAAAAAATCGTTCAGGCGGCGCTCGACCATTTCGGTAGGCTCGACATCGTCGTCAACAATGCCGACGTGCTCCGCGATCAGATCTTCCACCGAATGACGGCCGAGGACTGGCTGGCGGTGATCTCGGTTCACCTCAACGGCAGCTTCTTTGTCAGCCGTGCGGCGGCCGACCAGTACCGCAAGCAGGAGAGCGGCGCCTACGTGCACATCACCAGCACCTCGGGACTGATCGGTAATATGGGCCAAGCCAACTATGCCTCGGCGAAACTCGGGATCACCGCATTGTCGAAAGCGATCGCGATCGACATGAAGCGTTTCAACGTGCGCTCGAATTGTCTGTCGCCCTGGGCGTGGAGCCGCATGACCCAGTCGATCCCGGCGCGCACCGAGGAGGAGCGGGCGCGGGTTGCGAAAATTCAGCAGATGACCCCCGACAAGAACGCGCCGATGGCGGTTTTTCTCGCCTCCGACGCGGCGCGGGGCGTGACCGGTCAGGTTTTCGGCACCCGGATGAACGAAATCTATCTTTTCAGCTCGCCGCGACCGGTCCGCAGCCTGCATCGGGCCGACGGTTGGACCCCGGAGTCATTGCCCAGCACGCCCTGCCTGCGCTGCAATCTTCTTTCATGCCGCTCGACCGCTCGGGTGACCTCTTCTCCTGGGACCCGCTCTGAAACCGGAGGACCTCATGTCGAAGAAGCTACATTTGCTGCTCGTGCTGGCGGCGCTGTCATGCGCCGGTCAGGCCGGCGCGCAAGCTCCGCCTCCCACCCCGGCTCCGCCGCCTCTGCCCTACGGCGCCCCGATCGCCCTCGATGACGCCAAGAAGGCGGCGGCGGCAGCTGTCGATGAGGTCAAAAAGATCGGCGCCGCGCCAAATGCCGTAGCGATCGTCGATCATGGCGGGTTACTGATCTATTTCGAGCGAATGGACAACACTCAGCTGGGGTCGGTCGAGATCGCTATAGACAAGGCCCGCACTGCCGCCCTGTTCCGACGGCCTAGTAAAGTCTTCGAGGATGCGCTCGCCAGTGGCCGCACAGCCATTCTGGGGCTGCGCGGGGCGACGCCGATCGAGGGTGGTCTTCCCCTCGTCTCGGGCGGAAAGATCATCGGCGCGATCGGCGCCAGTGGCGGGACTGCACAACAAGACGGCCAGGTTGCGAAGGCGGGAGCCGACACGATCAAATAGCCGGTTCCGCCGCTTCGAACCCTGACGCCGTGTTGTTCGGATCTCGGGCTCGTCTCTCGGCAGCCTTCTGGTGCGGCGTGGCTGCGGCAGCTGTACTCCTCCTTTGCGGACCGGCGAATAGCCAGCAGGCGGCGCTCAATGCCGGACAAATCCTCATCATGTCCGACCTGCATTTCGACCCGATGGCGGATCCGGGGCTGGTCGATCATTTGGCCGCGTCGGAGCCCGAACAATGGAGCGCGGTTCTCGACAGCTCTAGTGACCGGAGCCTCGGCCGATACGGGCGGGACAGCAATTGGATGCTGCTCCGCTCTGCGCTGCAACACATGGCGGAGACATTGCCACAGCCGACCTTTGTGCTGATGTCCGGCGATTTCCTCGCGCATGGCTTCCGCCGAGAGTTCGACGCCGCTGCGACGGACCATTCGGAGGCCGCATATCGCAACTTCGTCCAAAAGACGATGCAGTTCCTCGCGCGACAGCTCGAACAGACATTTCCGGCGACGCCGATCCTTCCCGCACTCGGCAACAACGACGAAGAATGCGGCAACTATCAGCTGCAGCCTGGTGGACCGTTTCTGTCCGCTACCCTCCCCCTCCTGCGCCGGCTCGTCGGCGGCAGCGCCGGGCCCGGTTTCGACCGGGATTGGCAAAGCTACGGCAACTACAGCGCTCGAGCCGGTGGTATCCGGGTGTTGTCGACCAATACCAATTTTCTTTCGATCCATTATCGCAATACGTGCGGCTCGGCGGCCGATGGCGACCCGGGACGGGCGACGCTCGCATGGCTCGAAGCCGAGCTCGCGGCGGCAAAAGAGGCCGGTGAGCGGGTCTGGCTGCTGTATCACATCCCGCCCGGCATCGACGGCTATGCCACGCTGCGGCAAGGCTCTTGCCCGGCCGCGATAATTCCGATGTGGGATCAAGCCTACGCTGGCGCTTTTAATGCCCTGTTGCGAAGCTACGCCGATACTGTCATCGCCGGCTTCGCCGGCCACACTCATATGGATGATTTCCGCCTGATCCGAGACGCCCAGAGCCCTCACGGCTTCGCCCTGATCACCCCGGGGGTGAGTCCAATTTATGGACAGAACCCGGCCTACCGAACCCTCATCTACGATTCTGCGGGCGGCGTTCTCGATCAAACAACCTACTACCTGACGAACTTGCCACAAGCGACCGTCGCGCCGCGAGGCCTACCGCCGGTATGGCACGCTGAGTATACCTTTACTCAACAATGGAATCTGCCGCGTGTCGATCTGTCGAGCCTCGACCAGCTTTATTCACTGATCGCAACGGCCCCGACGGAGCGTGAGCACTGGCACACAATCTTCCCGGTCTCAAATCCGGCGTACTGGGCCCAATTCTCGAGCGGAAGCGAACGACTGGCGCAGGCGATCAAAGCCTTCCACTGTGCATCGGGAAACGTCGTCCTCTCGGATTATCAGCAATGCGCCTGTAGCGACCAAAACTAGTGCAGGCTGCCGGAACGCCGTCGATAAGAGTGAGGGAGCGCTTCGATCTTCCGATCATTCCGGCTGCGCAGTTGTTGCTGGCACGGCTCATCGCCGGCCATCATCTCGAGACGAGATTTGGCTCGCTCACTGCTCAGCGAGCGACGGCGCCGCGTGAGAGATGCCTCAAGCTCGGTCGTGGGTTCCTTGGAATCTCGCCCGATCGTCCGGGCTCTCCGATGGTGCGAAAATACTTGCGATCAGCACCGCCAGGATGCCGGTCAGAAAGATTCCGTCGAAGGTTCCGGCCCCGCCGATCGAAGCGATCGGTGCCCCCAGCCCTTGCACCTTATCCAGGTTGAGGAGATCGGCTCCGATTAGAGTGCCGAGCGAGCCGCTGATATAGGCAAGCGGCGCCGCATGCCTGCGCGACAGCAGCAAGGCCACGGCCGCTGCCGAAAGTGGAGGGACGAAAACAGGAAGCGCGATGCCGAGGCCAGGAACCGGGCTGGCGAGCCAATGGCACACTCCCGCTACCACTACGGTGGCGATAATCGCGGTGATCCATAATCGGTTTCTGAGGCACAGGAAAATAGAGAGCAATCCCGGGATCAATGCGCCGCCGACATTGACGGCGATTACCGTACCGGGCCGGCTGATCACCTCAGGGATCACATAATGCATGCCGAAGTACCAGACCTCCTGCCCCGAGACGATCTGCTCCCCGGGAAGGCGTGCCACCGGGATATTCAAATAGCTGCCGGCCAGCGAGCCCAACAATAGAATTAGTGCAGCGTGGGGGCCGAAGCCCATGCCCAGGTAGGCCGAGCGCAACGCCTGCACTTCGATCCATACGACGAGGACGAGAAAAATCAAAGCCAGCAACGAGAAGTGCGGCAGGGCAAGAGGCAAGTATTGAAGCTTTTCTAGATCCATGTTTGGTGTGGTGATCCGAGTTGCGCGGGACCTCCGAGCAGGAGCAGTTCGCCCGCAATTTGGGTTCGAGAGAGGGCCTGCTACTAGTCCGACGAACGCAGCTCCTTGCCCTCTGATCCGCTTCCGCGGTCGAGCCGCGGTTCCGGCTAATGCAGGGGTGAGATGACAGGAAATTATAGCCGGCGGTGCGGAGGCGCGTGCTAGGCTCCAGGAGTGCTGCATCGAAGAGGAGGAAACCATGGCGCAATCGCAACCATCGTCGGCTCGCGACCAGGTCCGCAACATCGTGCCGGGGCTGATCGACCTTAGCGAACGGGTGCTGTTCGGCGAAGTCTGGGAGCGTCCCGGCCTCTCGAAGCGCGACCGCAGCCTGATCACCTGCGCGACTTTGATCGCGCTCGGCCGCGAAAAGCAGCTCGTTGGTCATCTGCAGCGGGCGCTCGACAACGGCCTCACCAAGAACGAGCTCAGCGAAGTGATCACGCACCTCGCCTTCTATGCCGGCTGGCCGGCGGCGATGACCGCGGCCCTCGTTGCAAAGGATGTGTTCGAGAAATAGCGCCGGTAGGTACCAGCAACCGAGTGCGGGAGGGCGAAATGAAGATAGGGTTCATCGGGTTGGGAATGATGGGGTCCGGCATGGCCGCCAACCTGCAAAAGGCCGGGCATGATCTGGTGGTGCACGATCTGCGTCGAGCGGCGGCCGAACCCTATCTGACCGCCGGGGCGGTATGGGCGGACAGCCCGCGCGCCGTTGCCGAGGCGGCCGAGGTCGTCTTCACCTCGCTGCCCGGACCGCCCGAGGTCGAAGCCGTGGCGCTCGGCGACAACGGCCTCCTTTCCGGCATGAGCCGCGGCAAGGCGTATTTCGATCTGTCGACCAATTCACCTACGATGGTCCGCAAGATCAACGCCGCGTTTGCCGAGCGCGACGTCTACATGCTCGATTCACCGGTCAGCGGCGGGCCGCGCGGCGCCCGTACCGGCAGGCTCGCCCTGTGGGTCGGCGGCGATGAGCAGATCTTCAACCGCTACAAGAGCGTGCTCGACGCGATGGGCGACAAGGCGCGCTATGTCGGACCGATCGGTGCCGGCTCGGTGGCTAAGCTCGTGCACAATGGCGCCGGCTATTGCATTCAGACCGCGCTCGCCGAGATGTTCACGGTCGGGGTCAAGGCCGGGGTCGAGCCTTTGGCTTTGTGGGAAGCCGTTCGCGAGGGCGCCAGCGGCCGTCGGCGCACCTTCGACGGACTGATCGATCAGTTTTTGCCCGGCAAATACGAGCCTGCCGCTTTTGCGCTGCGCCTGGCGCACAAAGACATGTCGCTTGCCACTCAGCTGGGCCGTGACTTCAACGTCCCGATGCGCGTCGCCAATCTGGCTCTAGCCGAGCTCAGCGAGGCCCTCAATCGCGGCTGGGGCGATCGCGACTCGCGCTCGCCGATGCTGTTGCAGGAGGAGCGTGCCGGCGTCGAAATCCGCGTCGACCCGAAGCGCTTGCAGGAGGCCCTCGATCGTGATCCGCCGGCCTCCGGCGACCCCAAGCACGGCTGACCAACCGCGCAAAGCGGCATTTGCGAATTTGACAATGATAGCCCACCACGGTATACTTGCGGTTATTGAGGCCACCCGCTGAGGCGGTTGCTGCGCGACCGAGTTGAGCAAACAGAACAGCGGAAAACAGCGAAGGAACAGCGAAACTTTCGTTGTTTTTTCAAATGCTTGAACCGTTGCCGACCTAGCGTTTCCGCCAAATTAAGATGTGAATGGCTGATAATTTGTCTCGATAACAGCAAAAGCAGCGAGAAATATTCGGCTCCGGCATTTAACCGGTGCTCGCCTTGCGATGTGATCGCACCCGGGCCCAGGCGGAATTTCCAAACCGCCGATACCGCGATGCCGGATCAGGCGCTATAGTTGGTTCGCGGGCGGTCGACCGCGGGCATTGGAAGGAGTGACGAGCGATGGATGGAATTGGCGTGGAGCTGGATTGTCTCGAAGGCGTTCGGGTCGTCGATTTTACGCAATTCGAGGCGGGGCCTTCCTGCACCGAGACGCTCGCCTGGCTCGGCGCCGAGGTGGTGAAAATCGAGAACCCGAAGACCGGCGATCCTGGCCGGAGATTGCGGCCCGGGCACCCGGACGACGATCCCTGGTATTTTCACCAGTTCAATGCAAACAAGAAATCGGTCACCCTCAATCTCAAATCGCCGCGCGGCCTTGAGATCGTCAAGGAACTGCTGAAGAAGGCCGACGTCACGATCGAGAACATGGCGCCCGGCACGATCGAGCGGCTGGGGCTCGGCTATGACCTCGTCAAGGAGCTGAACCCGGGGATCATCTATTGCCAAGTCAAGGGCTTTGGTGCGGGCAGCCCGTACGAGAAGAACCTCGCCTTCGACATGATAGCGCAGGCGGCGGGCGGCCCGACCAGCGTCACCGGCTATGGGGACCGCCCGCCGGTCAAGCCGGGCCCGTCCTTCGGCGACACAGGCACCGGCATGCTGATGGCGATCAGCATCCTCGCCGCCCTGCGCAAGCGGGACCGCACCGGCAAGGGACAGCGGCTGCAGGTCGCGATGCAGGACGCGATGATCCATTATATGCGAGTGCCGTTTTCGCGCACCCAGCTCAGCGGCCAGGCTCAACTGCGCGGCGGCAGCGACCGGTCCCAGCCCGGCGGGCTCGTGCCGTCGGCGCTCTATCCGTGCAAGCCGGGCGGACCCAATGACTACGTCTATGTCTTTACGAGTCGCGCCAATCCGGAGCATTGGACCCGGCTCCTCAAGGTGATCGGCCGCGAGGACCTGGTCGGCAACCCCCGCTATGATACCAATCAGGCCCGCAGCGAACGCGCGGCCGAGGTCGACGAGATCATCGCCCAATGGACCCGCCAGCACACCAAGGAAGAGGCGATGAGGATCATCGGCGAGGCCGGTGTTCCGGCGGGTGCCGTCTTCGATACGCTCGAGCTGATGAACGATCCTTCGCTCGCCGAACGCGGCATCATGCAGAACGTCGAGCACCCGACCACCGGCAAGTACAAGATGCCGGCCTGGCCGGTGCGTTTCGACGGCGCACCGCCGAAGGTAAAACCCTCGCCGCTGCTGGGGCAGCACAACGCCGAGGTCCTTGGAGGCTGGCTCGGCATTGGCGGCTCGGAAGTGGAAGCGCTGCGCGCCGAAGGGATCATCTGAGGTCCCGGCTCAGCGCCGCGTGCCCGCCCGGTAGCACGGGGCGACATTGATCTTGTCGATGCGATGCCGGTCGCCGTCGGCATCACTGAAGATCGCGCAATGTCCGCCTTTGTGATCGATGCGCGCAACAGGGAACGCGTATTCTTTGGGGCTGCTGCCGAAGGTGACCGTGATCGTGTCGCCCACGGCCACCCGCGGCGGCAAGGTGATGTGGTGATAGGTCTTGCAGGAGCTGGCAATGAGCCAATCGCGGCACTTGGTCAGCACGCCCGGACCGCCCGGCTTGACCGCTTCGACACCGTCGGGCTCGCGAGCGGTGGCCGAGCCGGCAGCAACGGTGAGCAGCAACCCCGCAACCCAGGCTCGTAACGGCATCAGCCTTCGCCGATCGCATCCCACATGGTAAATCTGCCCCCGCCATCACGGCCTTTCAACCAGACGAGGTAACCGCGATGAAGCTCTACTATGCGCCCGGCGCCTGCTCGATCGGGATCCACGTACTGCTCGAGGAAATCGGCAAACCCTACCAGACCGAGGCTGTAAATCTTCGCGACGGCGCGCAATTCAAGCCGCCCTTCACGGGGATCAACGCCAAGGCGAAGGTTCCCACTATCGAACGTGACGACGGCTCGGTCCTGACCGAGTTCCCGGTCATCGCCCGTTGGCTGGCTCGCCAGAACCCGCAGGCGAATTTGATACCGAAGGAAGAGGAGGCCGACACGCGGGCGATGGAGGCGATGGAATACATCGTCGGCACCATTCATGCCCAGGGGTTTACGCGCCTCTTCCGCACGGAACGGTTCGCGCCGTCCCAATCGGATCACGAGTCAGTTAAGGCGACTGGCCGCGAGAACGCCGAGAAGGGGTTTGCCCTGATCGACAAACAGCTCGAAGGGAAGCAATATCTGGCGGGCGAGTTTTCGATCGCCGACGCCGCGCTGTTCTATGTGGAATTCTGGAGCAGGCGGGCGGGCATTCAGCTGCCGAAAAATTGCGCTGCACATTTCGACCGCATGATGTCGCGCCCGGCAGTGCAACGCGCTCTGCAGCAGGAAGGCCTCAACTAATTACGCGCCTCAACGCGGCAGACCCATGAGGGAGCAATCAAAGATGGACGGAAACGCCGTATCACCGAACTGCCTGGCAGGTATCAAGGTTCTCGATTTGACCCAGTTCGAGGCCGGGACGAGCTGTACCGAGGCGCTCGCCTGGATGGGGGCCGAGGTCGTCAAAGTCGAGAACCCGAAGGGCGGCGAAGCCGGCCGCCTTGGTGTTCCGGACCCTTATTATTTCATGGCGTACAACGCCAACAAGAAGTCGATCACCGTCAACCTCAAATCGGAACGCGGATTGGCGTTGGTCAAGGACATGGCCAAGACGGCGGATGTCTTCACCGAGAATTTCGCGCCCGGCGCCGTCGAACGACTGGGCCTCGGCTACGATGTCGTCAGTCACCTCAACCCGCGTATCATCTATGCGCAAGTCAAGGGCTTCGGTACCGGCAGCCCGTATGAAGGCGGCCTGTGCTTTGACCCGATCGCCCAGGCTTGCGGCGGTGCGATGAGCATCACCGGCGAACGTGACGGCAAGCCGATCAAGCCTGGACCCACGATCGGCGACACCGGGACCGGCATGCTGCTCGCATTCAGCATCGTCAGCGCGCTCTTCCAGCGGATGCAGACCGGCAAAGGAAGACGACTTCAAGCGGCGATGCAGGATTCGGTCATGCATTACAGTCGCGGAATGTTCATCAGCCAGGCGCGGCTCGGCACGGCGGCGCCGCGGCGTCCGGCCGGCGGCAATGCACCTTCGGGCATTTATCCCTGCAAGCCCGGCGGGCCGAACGACTACGTTTATCTCCTGACCAGCCGTGCCAACCCCGAGCATTGGCCGCGCTTATTGAAACTAATCGGGCGCGAAGACCTGATCGGTGATCCGCGTTACGATACCGCTGCCGCCCGAGTTGAGAACGAGGCCGAGGTCGACGAGATCATTGCCGGTTGGACCCGCCAGCGCACTAAGCAGGACGCGATGGCGCAGATCAGCGGCGCCGGGGTACCGGCGGGTGCGGTGTTCGACTCAATGGAACTGACGAACGAACCGAGCTTCGCCGAGCGCGGCATCCTGCAGACCATGCACCACGGCGACTGGCGGATGACGATGCCGACCTGGCCGGTGCGCTTCGACGGCGCCCCGCCGCCGATCAAACCTGCGCCGCTACTGGGCGAACACACCGCCGAGGTATTGGACGAGTGGCTCGGACTAGACGCTGCGGAGGTCGACGCGCTCCGTCAGCAGGGGGTTGTTTAAGCCCGCGCTCCGAGTTCCCTCCCCTGGCAAGCTGGGCGGGGGAGGGATTCAGCCGATCACGTCGGAGACCGAAACTCCCGTGTCGAGGGCCGCCGTTCGCTCTCGGGCGGCATCGGTCATCGGGCCAGCGGCTCGGCCGCCGAAGCGTTCGGCGAAAGCACGGGCCTGATCAGCGATCTTGAACTCGAGAGAAACGAGCACTCCATTGTCAACGTCGCGGCACGAAAAGCTGGAAGGTTCAAAACGGTGCTGATCCAACCACACACGCATCGCACCCATCTCCCGCGGGAGGGCGCTCGCGCTGAGGCGGAGTTCTACGGCGCTCATATTCGGTCGCTCGGTTGTGAATCCGAGCCCTACCTATATCACTGCGCGTAGGCTAAGGCAGGCGGACTGCCTCGATCTCACATTTTTGTCACAACCTGCCGCGGGCTGGTTCGCGACGATAATGGTACTGGTAGAGTTCGGTCTTAAATCCTGTAGCGTCGTATAAGGCCCGCGCAGGCGTGTTATGCGCTTCCACTGCGAGGCAGGCGCCATCTGCACCCTGCTCTTTCGCCCAAGCTGCCAATGCGGTGATGATCCGCCGGCCATAACCCCGCCTGCGGCGGCGGTTGTCCGTGATTACCGATTCATAGCAGAGCAAGCCGTTGTGCAACGCACCATAGGCGACCGCAACTCCCTCCCCTTCATCGGACATGGCGGCAAAGGCGGCTGGCAAGGCAACCTGGCCGACAATTCGCCGATAGGTCGCCGCTTGCTCGCTCGAATGGTTCTGTAGCGACGCCATTGCGGCGAACCACTCCGGGTTCGGCTCGTCCTGCAGCCGCACATCTGGGTCTCGAGCCGTCTCGATATCTTCGATTGGACCGTAGAGCACGCAACTTTCGCCCTCTTCGGTATAGCCGGCTTCCGCGAGGCGTTCTTCGACCGATGGATCGAGCAGCGACAACACTCGGAAGATCGTCGGCAAACCCGATCTCCGATACAGCGCTTCACATGTCTGCAGATCGACGTGCGAGACCGGCCGCAGCGGGTTTGCCGAGTTGGCGCGCCGTGTCAAGCCTTCGCTGAAGCGCAGCAGCCAGCCATCGAGTAATACTTCCCGTAACGCCGGCCATGCATTGAGGCAGGCTTCCTCAACGCGCCACTCCAGTTCCAGGTCCGCCATCTAGGCGTAATGCTCCTTTGCGGCGACGTCGTAACCGTAGAGCCAAGCGACGCGGTGCGCCGTGCCGTCGGGGTAGAGCACGCGGCGCGCCAGGTATTCGACGTCGCGTCTCAACCGAGCCCAGCGCGACGGCAGGTGGTTGAGTTTGGCGCGCTCGCGCGAACCGAGGACGGCGCGTCTTGTGCGCGGGACCCGCAAGCCCTCATAGCGGCGCAATGCCTCATCAAGCTCGCCCGGCAGGCGCGCGATCAGCTCTGCCAACACGCATCCATCCTCGATACCCATGGCTGCGCCTTGCGCCAAGAAGGGCAGCATCGCGTGCGCCGAGTCGCCAAGCAAGGTCACTCGCCCTTTCGTCCAAGTCGTCAACGGCTGGCGGTCGAAGAGACCCCATTTGAAATATCGGTCGCTGCATTCGAAGAGCCGTAGCAGCTTGTCGTTCCAGCGAGCATAGGTCGCCATCAACTCGTCGCGGTCGGCTTCGCGAATCCAGGATTCCTCGGTCCACTCGTCGGTGTCGTGGATCGCGACGAAGTTCACCATCTCGCCGCGCCGTACATAGTAATGGACGACATGCCCGTGCGGCCCCATCCAGTTCAGCGAACTCGGCTCGATCAGCCCCGGCGGGATCCGTTCGATGGGCACCAGCCCGCGCCAGCACATGCACCCGGTGAAACGAGGTTTATCGGCGCCGAACAGGCCGGTGCGGACGAGAGAGTGGATGCCGTCGGCGCCGACTACGATGTCGGCCTCGACCGCGCTGCCATCAGCGAAATGCGCCACTGCCGAAGTGTCGCCAGAATCGACTGCGACACAACGGGCGCCTCGCCGGACGACGCGGTCGGGCAGCGGTGCTGCGAGCACCGACAACAGATCGGCGCGATGGAATGAGCAGAGGGGCGCGCCGAACTGCTCCCGAAACACGCCTCTGATCGGCGCCCGGTAGATGACCCGGCCGCTTTTCCAGTTGCGCAACACCTGGCTTTCCGGCTCGAACGCAACGGCCATTGCGCTCTCTTCGAGACCCAATAATCGCAGCGCATTCATTGCGTTCGGGGTCATCTGCACCCCGGCGCCAATCTCAGAAAGCTCGGGTGCCTGCTCGTAAACCGCCACGTCGACACCGCGTCGGTGGAGGGCAACCGCGGCGGCAAGCCCGGCAATGCCGCCCCCGATGACGACAATCCGCGGCGTGCGGGCCATCACTCAGCGCCAGGCAAGAGCCGCAGCCGCATAGTGGATGCTTCGCGGCTGTCTCGAAGGACGCACGGAGCTGGCCAAATCTATTCCTGAGGATAGCGCCAGACATTGGCAGGCTGAGCGGCGGTTTCGTCGATTGTCCATTGCGGCAGAGAGAGACCGGGCGTTACGTCGCTGAATACCATGCGCACTCTCGTTCCGATACCGACACGGCTCACTTGGTCTGCCGGCGCGAGCTGGCCGTCGGGGGTGCATAAGTTGCCGACGACGCGCAACGCTTCATCGGGGGTCGGCTCGCCCTTCTGCGTGTCGAGATCGACGAGCAGGATCAGATAGGGCGTATGCCCGCGGAAGGCTGGCTGAATCGCGTGATGCACCTCGCTGTAGGAATGCACAGTCCCCTTGCCTTCGACTTTTTTCCACGTCGATTCGAGAGTTGCGCACCATGGGCAGGCGGTGGTTGGCGGGTAGCGCAGCCTACCGCATTGCGCGCAGGCCTGCAGATGAAAGTCGCGCTCTGCGCAATGGCGGAAATATTCGAGGTTTTCAGCATCGAGATCGTCGACAGTGAGACCCATGCCGAGATATTCGCCGCGAATAGCCATGATCCCTCTCCCTCTCAGCCGCGCCGCATGACCATCGACGAGGCGGTCGACGGGTTGGCCCAGCCGAGATTGGCGCTGACCTCGACATTTCTGACCTGGCGGCAGCCGCCTTCGCGATAATCGTAGGTGTGCTGGCGCTTGCCGTCGGCGCCGACCGGGCAGGAATCATCGGCGTCGTGGCGCAGCTGGCGGGTGTTCTCGATGACCATGTTCATGCCGTGGGTGTAGCCCTCGCAGAGATGGCCGCCGCTGGTGTTGTTGGGACGCCGGCCGCCGAGATGGATCGCGCCGCTGCTGACGTATTCGCCGCCTTCGCCTTTTTTGCAAAAGCCGTAATCCTCGAGCTGCAGCATCGTCGTAAACGTGAAGGCGTCGTAGGAACCGGTGATGTCGATGTCCTCCGGCCCCACTCCGGCATTGGGCCATAGGATCTGCCGCGCGTAGTAGCCGGCGACGGTCGAGATCGGCCCGTGCTGGTAATGCATGTCGAGGCGCGGTTTGTTGCAGCGGCCGACGACGCCGCGGATCAACACCAGCGGGTGCTTGCAGTCGCGCGCCCGCTCGGCCGAGGTCACGATGATTGCGGTCGCATTGTCGGTCTCGACGCAGCAATCCAGCAAATGCAGCGGCTTGCAGATGATCCGGCTGTTCAGCACGTCCTCGATCGTGAAGCGCTTCTTGTAATAGGCCTTCGGGTTATTGGAGGCGTGGTGGCTGTGCGCCACCTTGACCGCGGCCACCTGCTCGGGCTTGGTGCCGTAATCGTACATGTGCCGCATGAAGGTCGGCGCGAAACTCTGCCCGGCGCTCTGCCAGCCATAGGCCCGGTTGTGCAGCATGTCGCCGGCGACTGGGGCAGCGGAGCGCGCACCCGTGCCGCCGATGCGCACCTGCGAGTAACCGTTCATCGACCGGAAGATCGCCACGACCTTGCAGCAACCCGCCTCGATCAGGCCGATCGCGATGCCGACCAGCGCCTCGGTCGACGAGCCGCCGCCGAACACATCCATGTAGAAATTAAGGCGGAGACCGAGATCACCCGAGATGAAGGTCCCCGAGGTCGAGTCGCCGCCTTGGTAAGACAGCATGCCGTCGACGTCACTCGCCTTCAGCCCGGCGTCGAGGATCGCGTTGCGCACCGCCCAGGTTCCGAGGGCCCGCGTGGTCTTGCCTGAGCCCCGCGTGTAGGTCGTCTCGCCCACACCGACGATCGCATATTTGTCGCGCAGGTATTTGGGGGTGGTGGCGTCCACCTCTTTCGGCAGCGGCATTTTTCTGCTCCTTGATCAGATGGCGAGCCGGTAAGCCTTTATCGCGGCACCGCTGAACAGCGCTTTTTTCTCGTCGGCCGAGCAGCCGGCGGCAATCCGTTTGAAGGCGTTCCACATCACCGGATAGCTGCACATCCCCTTGTCGACCGGGAAATTGCTTTCAAACATCGAGCGCTGTGGGCCGAAGGCGGTGACGCAGGTCTCGATATACGGGCGCCAGGCCTTCTCGAGGTCTTGCGATGAGGGCGGATCGTCGTTGTCGAAGAAGGTGAAACCGGTCAGCTTCATGGCGAGCCCGCCGAGCTTGACATAAGTATTGGGGAAGCTCGCCACTTGCCGAATTCCGTCGCGCCATTCGGCAAAGCCTTCCTCTCGCTTGCCTGCATAGGGACCAATCGCCAGCGGCCCGCCGACGTGGTTGAGGACGATCGTCGCCTGCGGAAAGGCGCGCGCCAGATCGGCGACATCGCCCAGCTGGGTATGGAACAGCCAAGTGTCGAAGCTGAGACCGAGCGCCGCCAGCCCGGCAAAGCCCTCGCGGAAGGTGCGGTCGCGGTAGAGGCCCTCGGGTGCCCCCGAGCAATAGATCTGGAG
>Ga0207693_10003103_pt1 | contig 14309 bp, 12 predicted proteins | sample LARL81metaG_FD_184347 | JGI IMG/M metagenome (GOLD analysis project Ga0207693, IMG submission 184347) | Corn, switchgrass and miscanthus rhizosphere microbial communities from Kellogg Biological Station, Michigan, USA - LAR L8-1 metaG... | ecosystem: Host-associated > Plants > Roots >...
ATGGACATACCTGCCCTCTCTCGCCGGCGACATTGTCGCTATCATGTTCGTCACGACCATTACTCTGTTGCTCAATACAACAGGAATTGAGATCGCGACCCGCAAGGAAGCGAATATCGAAGGCGACCTCAGATCGCTCGGCGTTGCCAATCTCTTGACGGCAGCAGTTGGCGGATACGTGAGCTGCACCTCTTTGAGTCGCAGCACGCTTGCTCATCTGGCTGGCGCAACCGGCCGACTATCTGGACTGACTGTCGCCGCGATCTATGTGACGCTTTTAATAATCGGTCCCGGCTTCCTCGGTTACGTGCCGAAATACGTCCTCAGTGGCCTTTTGTTTTTTCTTGGCGCTGGGCTCGTCTATCAGTGGTTAATCCAGTCGTCACAGCGATTGCTGCTCATCGAATACCTATCGCTGATCGGCATCGCTTTGCTCATCGTATATTGGGGATTCGTTGCCGGCGTATTGATCGGCGTGATGATTGGATGCGCCACTTTCGCGCTGAGTGCGAGCCGAATTAATGTCATAAAATTCAACTTTGATGGTTCGGAATACCATTCCTCTCTGGACCGTAGTCCGCGTGAGCTGTCGCTCCTGAGCAATTACGGGACGGAGATTCAAGGCGTGGCCTTGCAAAGTTATTTGTTTTTTGGATCGGCAAATCGACTTTATCAACATGTCAAAGCGTTGCTTGAAGGGTATCCCAAGTGCCGCTTCCTCATCTTCGACTTCCGCCTAGTGACAGGCATCGATTCTTCGGCGACTCACAGTTTCTTGCAGATCAAGGAAGCGGCCGCGGCCATCGGCGCCAGAATTGTGCTTGCTAATCTCATGCCTGAATTGGAGAAAGCGTTTCGCACCGTGCGGTTTGTATCCGATGACATCATCACGGCCGCCGATCTCGACCGTGCCCTGGAATCTTGCGAGCAGGCAGTTATCGAAGCACATCAGCATGCCGGCGACGACATCGGATCCTTCCGGACATGGCTGGCGGAGGCCTTGGGCAACCCGCAATATGCCGAACACTTGGCGGGGTATTGTCAGCGACGTGAGGTTCAGTCCGGAGAAATCATCGCCCGGCAAGGTGAAGTGGCCAAAGCGATGCATTTCATACTTGACGGAAGAATTGGGATCATCGTTGGGGTAGGCGAACATCGTACGATGCGCGTTCGCAGCCTCGGCCGACACACGACGATCGGAGAAATGGGTCTTATCACCCATCGGGTGCGCAGCGCGACCATTCAAGCGGAGGCCGCAAGCGTGCTCTATGAGTTGACGGCGGCCTCTTACGAACGAATGAAGACAGATGATCCGGAACTCAGCCAGGCTCTCCTTGGCTATATCGTCTCGGTACTGGCCGAGCGCCTCAACTTCGCCAATCGCGCGCTCGGCGTTCTGCAGCGGTGATTGCTAGAAAGTGCGAACAAAAGCATCGAGGCGAAGCTCATGCTAACCCGACGCATTATCTTGCATACAACCGCTTACTTTATCGCCGTATGCCTTACCACGAGCCGCTTCGCCACTGCCGGCTTAGCGGCAGCCGATGACGCCTCAGCGCTCGCCTTCGTCTCGGCGACCTACGATAGCTACACAACCGGCAGCAAAGATGGTGTCCGAATCGACAGCGGTCGCAAACTACGCCGCTATTTCGAGCCGGTGCTCGCTGCAGCGATGAACAAAGATCAGGAATACGCGGCAAAACATCGCGAAGTGGGCAAGCTCGAGTGGGATCCTTTCATCGCCGCGCAGGATTATGAGATCAAACACTTCGACGTCACCATCAAAGACACCGCACCCGGCAAGGCGACCGCAACGGTGACGTTCGGCCAATTTCGGCAAACCGGTGACGATCGTGCTCGACCTGACCGCGATCAAAAACGACTGGCGGATCTATGACATCACGTGGCCACACGACGATGAGCCAGCCGCGCCAGCAACCTTGCGCGCCGTGTTCGGGTTGAAGCCAAACGGCGCGCCTACATCAGCGCATTGAAGCGGCTGGAGCGGGTGAAGGGAATCGAACCCTCGTCATAAGCTTGGAAGGCTTCTGCTCTACCATTGAGCTACACCCGCGTGCCGCGGCGCCCAGCCTGAGGCAGGAAAATAGCGTATCACGGCAAAGCGGCAAGGGGACTTACGGATGACACCGTAACAAGCCGTTCCAATCGCAATAGCCGCGGCCGAGATGGCAGCAGCCGAACGAGGCCGCCGAGCAATAGAAGAATTGGTAGTCGCTGCCGCAATGATTGGAACAGAAGGGCCGCACGGTGAAATATTCGTAAGCGCAGTGATTGCGAAAGCGCGGCGGCAATTGCCACGCATATTGCCAATCGACCCGAACGACCCGAACGACCATGCCGCGATCGATACTGTTTGCGGCCGCCATCCAGCCCGCGCTCGCGCCCTGCGCCGAAAACACCAAGAGGCAGAGCGCCGCCGCAAGGTTCCGCATCAGGCGTCGGCCATGAGCGGCGCGGTGGCCGAGCGTGATGTGTCGACCGTCAATGCCGCGCGCGGCAGCCGCACGGCGAAGCGCGCGCCCTCGCCTTCCCTGCTCTGCACTTCCACGGTGCCGTGATGCAGATCGACCGCGGTCTTGACCAGATAGAGCCCGACGCCGGTGCCAACGATGCCGGAGACGTTGCTGCCGCGATGATAGCGCTCGAACAGGTGCGCGAGATCGCTCGCCGGGATGCCAATGCCGTGATCGGTGACCGCGACCACAACCTCGTCCGGCGCGGTTTCCATTGTCACCTCGATGGCGCCGCCCGCGGGCGAATATTTCACCGCATTGGAAAGAAGATTGCTGAACGCCTGGAACAGGAGCTTGCCGTCGCCACTCATCGGTACCGGTGTTGCGGCAAAATGTTGGATCAACTGCAAACCGGGCATCATCTCGCGATGCAACTGGCAGACTTCCTGCAGCAGAGCGCGCATGTCCATCGGGCCGACATTGAGATAGAGCCCGGCGCCGCCGTCGATCAGCCGCGAGGAGTTGAGCAGGTTCTCGATCAGTTGCGTCATGCGCAAGACGGCGCTGCGGATCTTTCCGGCGCGTTCGCCGATCTCGACGGGCGCAACTGTGTCCTTGGTCTTGTCGAGCCGCCGGGCATGGCCGTCGATGACCGTCATCGGCGTGCGGAATTCGTGCGAGGCCATGGAGACGAAATTACGCTGCAGCAAAGCCAGTCGCTGCTCGTGCGCCAATTGCTCCTCGAGCAGGGCGGCTTGGCGCGAAAGCGTATCTTGGCTGCGCATCAGGGCAATGGCGTTGTTGCGGAAGACCACCGTCGCCTTGGCCATGGCGCCGATCTCGTCCTGCCGCTCGGTCGCGGGCACATCGATATCGGTATCATTGCCGGCGAGGCGGCGCATGCGGTTGGCTAGCGCCAGAAGCGGCGCTGAAATCGACCGGCTGATATGGACGAGCGCGGCAACGACCAGGAGTGCCGCAATTACAATCGCCAGAAGGATCAGCCAATAGGCGTGGCGATAGTCGAGCGCGAGCCGACCGCTCGCGACCTGGGCGCTCGCGACCGCCTGGTCGGTGAGCTGGCCGAGCGTGTCGCTCGCCGCGTTGTATGCTAGCCGCGATGAATTGCCATAAATCTGCAAGGCCTCGTCGCGCCGATCGCTGCGGGAGAGGACAAGCATTTGATTGACGATGCTGCGATACGCGTTCCAGCGTGCCTTGAACTGATCGTACAAAGCGGCTTCCGCGGCGTCGTGACGGATGCGCTCGAAATTGCGCTCCGCACCCGCGATGGCGCGATCGAGTTCCGTCATCTCCTTTTCGGTCGCGGCGATCTCGTTCGGGTCGGACGTCAACAGCGCGCTGCCTTCGAAGGCGCGGAAATCCGAGGTGTAGTTGTTCAGGTCGCCGAGCGCGCGCGTGGTCGGCAGCCAAACCTCAGCCACGTCCGCCGACAGGGAGTTGAAATTGGCAAGCCGCCACATGCTGAACGCGCCGAGCCCGGCGACCAGCGCAAAAAACAAGAAAAATACCGCGGCCAGATGCAGGCGGATTGAGCGCGGCTGCCACATGTGAGCGTTCCACTCCCCCAAGGCACTTTAAGGATTTGCACCGCCGGGCGGGATCACATTAATCCTACAGCAAAGGTGCAACCATTCGAAACCGAATTGAGGTAAATTGCCAGCCAGCAGAACCGCTTAGTCCCGGTTCGTTGGTTTGACGGCGTTCCAGATCGGGATCATGACCGAAGTCCGTAAAAAAATACTGTGTATCGAGGACGACCGCGAAACCGCGGGCTTGATCGCCGAGGAACTGCTTGATCGCGGCTACGCCGTGACCATTGCGCATGACGGCCGCGAAGGACTTGCCGCGATTTTGCGCCTAATGCCGGACCTCGTGCTCTCCGACATCAGCATGCCGGCGATGTCCGGCTTCGAGCTTCTGGAACGGTTGACCGCGCTGGCGCCACGCTTCTCGAATATGCCGTTTGTATTTCTCACCGCGCTCACCGATCGCGACAACGAACTCAAAGGCCGCCAGCTCGGCGCCGACGATTATGTCACCAAGCCGATCGATTTCGATTTGCTCACCATGATCATCGAGGCGCGCTTGAAAGCGGTGGCGCGCACCGGGCTGTGGCCGAAAACAGTGGCGCTCAATGAGCGCGAAGTGGAAGTACTGACCTGGGTGGCGCGCGGCAAAACCTCGGCCGAGATCGCGCAAATCCTCGGGCTGACCAAGCGTACGGTCGATTTTCACACCGACAATGCACGCGCCAAACTTGGCGCCGCCACGCGCACCGAAGCGGCGATCAAAGCAGCGAGCGGCAAGTTGATCGAGCCGTGAGGCCCTTCACCACGCCACGAACAGAACGATCAGGGCAAACGGCACCGCGACGAGGCCCAGGAAAAACCAGGTGCGCGAGCTGGCTGCATCTTTCGGCACCAGAAACAGCTGATAGACGAGCCAGGCGCAAACGCCGACCCCGAGGATGAGCCGCACCAGATCGGCCGGCGTGTCGTAGGCGGTCCAGATCGTCTCGCTTTGCGGCAGACTGACGCGCAGCGTCAGCACCAGCAACAGAACGATGAATAATGTCCGCAGCACAGTCGCGGCGACGCGCAGCGCATGCGAAACGTCGCCCGACATTTTCGCTTCAGGAGGATGCTCCAGGTTTGCCATTTTGTTTGCTCCGCCCGGCAACCCTTGGCACGCACGATTCTAATATAGTCCAAAATCGTCGCCCGATTAAGCGGCTCGGCCGGGCATTCTCGCTGGATTCCCGCCTTTGCGGGAAAGGGCGGAATTTAATGCTTGTTCTGCACCGTCGTGCCGTTGATGCCGTAACGGGCCTGGGCCGGTCTGCCGATCGCCGACGGCGCGTTGGCCGGCCGAATCACGGTCGCGCCATTCACACTGCCGCGGTTGTTTGCGACGTTGAGGCGCGCGGGCCCAGACGACACGGCCGGCGCCGCAGGCCCGACATGGATGATCGGCGGCGACACCACGCCTGACCTTTGCAGCGGCAATAGCGGCTGTGCGCCGGCAATATTTTTCGACGGAACAACGGGCTGGCCAATCGCATTGCGCGCGGCCTGAATTGTTGTTGCGCCCATGGTAGCGCGGCTCACCAGATTAGATGGTGTCTTTGCGCTCGGATTGATGATCCGAATTTGCTGTTGGGTGACGCCGCGCGGCGGCAGCACCGGAGGCGCGACGGCCGCCTCGGCATCGATCGGCACATCGGCCTTGCTCGGCGCTGAATTGGCACCACTTGCGCCGTTTCCGCTTGCCCCCTTCCCGCTGCCACTATTATTGGCCGCGGCGGCGCGGGCGCCGTGCTGCGCATGGCCGTTTGGATGACCGTCCTTGGCGAAGCATGGATTGGCCGCGAACGCTACGAGCACGAGGCTTGAAAGGACCAGTCGCAAACGCATCTCCTTATTTCAACGCTAGATCAGCCGCTCGGTTGCGCCGGCGCGGAACTCGCTGCGGGCGGCGGCTCTCGACGATCCAAGAACAAAGTCTGCAACGCCGGAACGACCACGAGCAGAACGATTGGTCCGATCAGCATGCCGCCGACCACCACGGTCGCGAGGGGGCGCTGCACCTGACTGCCGATGCCGGTCGAGACCGCCGCCGGTAACAAGCCGATGCAGGCCGACAGCGCCGTCATCATCAACGGCCGCATGCGCTGGGAGGCGGCGTGGAACATCGCTTCGGCCGAGCCGAGGCCGCCCGCTGTAAGCTCATTATAATATGTCATGATCAGGATGCCGTTCATAACCGAAACGCCGAACAGCGACACCAAACCCACCGCCGCGGAAATGCTGAAATTCAGGCCCGACAAATAGAGCGCCAACACGCCGCCGCCGGCCGCGAACGGAATGCCGACCAGCGCCATCAGGCTGTCGCGCAGCGAATTGAACAGCCCGTAGAGCAACGCAAGAATAATGAGCAGGCTGATCGGAACAATCAGCTCCAGCCGCGCCTTGGCATTTTCGAGGTCTTCAAACTCGCCGGCCCAAACCAGGCGATAGCCGCTCGGCAGCTTCACGTTTTGCGCGATGCGGTCTTGCGCCTCGGCAACCGCACTGCCGAGATCGCGATCGCGCACGCTGAATTTGACCGGAATGTAGCGCTCGCCCTGCTCGTGATAGATATAAGAGGCGCCGGTATCGAGACTGATCTCGGCGAGTTCGCTGAGCCGAATATAGGCATTGGCGCCGCCGGCATTTGCAACCGCGACTTTGATGTTGGCGACGGCTTCCAGGCTCGAGCGATATTCGGCCGGCAGTCGAACCACCACGCCGAACTGGCGATCGCCCTCCAGCAAAGTGGTCGCGGTGGTGCCGCCCAAAGCGGCCTGGATGACGGTATTCACATCGCCGGTGTTGAGGCCGTAACGGGCGGCTTTGGCGCGATCGATCTTGATATTGAGGTTGGGCTGGCCGAGCACATGAAAGATGCCGAGATCGGCGACGCCGGGCACCTGCTGCATTTCATGCATGACGTCCGACGCCATCCGTTCGATGGTCGCCAGATCGCGGCCGATGATCTTCACGGAATTTGCGCCTTTGACGCCGGACAGCGCCTCCTCGACATTGTCCTGGATGTATTGCGAGAAATTGAAATCGATTCCAGGCAGTTCGTCGGCAAATTCATGCTGCAACTCCTCGATCAGCATGTCTTTGGTATAGCCCACGCGCCATTGCTCATAGGGCTTGAGCGGCACGAACAGCTCCACGTTGGAGAACGGCGAGGCATCGCTGCCATTGTCGGGCCGGCCATGTTGCGACACGACGGTGATGACCTCGGGATGGCGAAGAAGAATCTCGCGCATTTTGTGGGTCGTCGGCTCGCCGGCTTCGAGTCCGATGGTCGGCGGCATTGAGGCACGGATCCACAGATTGCCTTCTTCAAGCGCGGGCAGAAATTCGCTGCCGAGGCGAAGCGCCAGCAACCCTGTGGCGACCACAAAAATTGCGCCGAAAACCACCATCGTGCGCCGGTTGGCGAGCGACCAGTGCAGGACCGGAGCGTAGACCCTCCGTAGCGCCCGCACGATAACGGTCTCCGCCTCTTCCACGTGCTCGGGAATCAGAACCGAGCACAGCACCGGGGTGATGGTGAAAGTCGAGACCAGTGCTCCGATGAGCGCAAGCGCATAAGTGCGCGCCATCGGGCTGAAAATCTGGCCTTCGACGCCTTGCATCGCGAACAACGGCACGAAGGCGGCAACCGTAATCAGACGCGAGAAGAAGATGGCTTTGTCGACTTGGAGGGCGCTCGCGAGAATGATCCGCAGCCGCTCGGTCCAAGCGCGGGCAACCGCGGGATCCGCCGGACGCGTCGGGTCGGGCCCGAAACGTCCGGCGGCCAGTTGCGCCAATAAACTCTCCCGGTCGGCGGCGCTCGCTTGAAAATTCCGGAACACGTTTTCGACCAAAATCACCGCCGAGTCGATGATGATGCCGAAATCGATAGCGCCGACCGAGAGCAGATTGGCGTCCTGTCCGGTGAGCACCATAATGATGACGGCGAAGAACAGCGCGAACGGAATATTGACCCCGACGATGATGGCGCTGCGTAAGTTGCCGAGAAAAATCCATTGAATGATGAAGACCAGGCCGCACCCATAGATCAGGTTGCGCAGCACGGTTTTGCTGGTTTCAGAAATCAGCGTGGTCCTATCGTAATAGGGAACGAGCTTCACGCCCGGCGGCAACGAACCGTCGGTATTCAATCGCTCGATTTTGTCCTTGATTAAGGGAATGACTTCGTTGGCGTGATAGGTTCGTCCCATGACGACAATCGCTAGCGCGACATCGTCGTCACGATCCTTACCGGCAATGCCGAGCCGCGGTACGTAGCCGACCGAAACCTTGGCGACGTCCTTCACCTGCACCGGAACGCCGTTGGATTGGGTGAGCACGACGTTTTCGATGTCGTCGACGCGCCAGCCTTGCGTCAGATCGCTGTTGCCGCCGCTGTCGAACAAGCCGATGCCGCGGATATTGACCGATTGCTGCCCGACGGTGATCTCGCGGCCGCCAACATTGATGTTGGCATTTCCAAGTGCGGCTATGACCTGCGGAACGGTAAGATTGTAAGCATCGAGCTTATTAAGATCGACGTCGACACTGTATTGTTTCGTGGTGCCGCCCCAGGCGTTCACCGCCACGACGCCCGGCACCGTGTACAAGCGCCGTGCCACGATCCAATCCTGCACGGTGCGCAGATTGGTTAAACCGAAATGCGGCGGCGCGATGAGTTGATAGCGGTAGACCTCGCCGGTGAGACTCGATTGCTGGATCACCGGGACTTGCCCGCCCGGCAGGGAAACGTTCTGCTGCAAACTCAGCGCGATCTGCGTATAGGCAAAGAAATAATCGACGCCGTAGTTGAAAGTGACACGAACAAAAGACAGTCCGTAAAACGAGGTCGAGCGTATATTGCTTACGCCCGGCGTGACATAGAGGCCTACTTCCATGGGAACGGTGTAGTACCGCTCCATCTCCTCGGCCGAAAGTCCCGCGGCCTGCGCGGTGATATCAATGATGACCGGCGCGGGATTTGGATAAGCCTCGATGTTGAGGCGCGTAAAGGCGACAAGTCCGCCGGCGATGAAAACGAGAAGGCCGAGCAGCACGATGGCTCGCCGAGTCAAGCCGAATGCGACGACGCCCCTGAGCACGGCTCACCTCGCTGTCGCTCGTTGCGCTTGTTGCTTGAGCATGATCTTTTCCGAAAATCGGCATCTACTTTTCGGGATCATGCCGTTCATCGCGCGCTTGCGGTCGCCAGCATATTGCTGAGAAAGATCGCGCCGTCGGTGGCGACGAGCTCGCCCGGGCGCACGCCGTCGAGAATCTGCCGGTAGCCGTCGCGCCGGCCCCCGATCTGCACCACTCGCCGTGTGAAGCGCCGGCGGTCCGCGGTGACCCAGATCGTCTGGCTGCCGTCGCCTTCGCGCACGACGCCGTCGAGAAGAACCGCGGGCGAACGGACCGGCGCGCCGACGCCGATTACGAAATTTGCGAACATGCCCGAGCGCAATTCGTGCTGCGGATCCTTGATCTTGGAGCGGACCAAGACCCGGCGCGTATTGGGATCGACACTCACGCCGACATTGGTGATCGTGCCGTCGAACAGCCGACCCGGAAAAGCGCCGATCCGCACCTGCACCGATTGACCGACCTGGAATGCCGGACTGTCGTCCTCGGTCACATTGGCGAGCATCCACATCGTGTCGGTGTCGGCGACGGTATAAGGCGCCGGCGCGCTGCCCGGCTGGACGTATAATCCCGGCCCGGCGTTGCGCGCCGTGATCCGCCCGTCGATCGGGCTCGGCACCACCAGGGTCGAATCGGCCCGGCGTTCGGCGACAATGCGGTCGATCTCGGCCTCGCTTTTGCCGAACAGCCGCACCGCGTCACGCGCGGCGCGCAGATTGCCTTCGGCGGTTTGCTGATCGGACGTGCCCTGATCGAGATCGCGCTGCGACACGGCCCGCGTCGTATAAAGCTCTTTCAGGCGCGCCAAATTGCGCGTGGTCAGATCCATGACGCCCGCCGCGGCGATCAGCGTCGATTCCGCCTGCAGCAAATCGGGACTGTCTATGGTGAAAAGCGTCTGGCCCTTTTTGACATCATTCCCGACCTCGGCGAACAGCGCGATGATGCGGCCCTGGTACGGCGTGAACACCTGGACCTCGAGGTCTTGATTGAAACTGATGCTGCCGACGGCTTCTTTTTCGCGCGGGAAGTCGCGCTCGCCGACCGGCTCGACTTTGACGGCGGCAAGCTGGGCATCCGACAGATCGATGCTGTCGCCTGCGGGCGCGTTCGGCGCACTGGCAGTGCCGGCGCCGCCCGATCCGCCCCGCGGCGGGCCGCCGAAATGCGAGGCCCAATAGACCACGATGACGAGCGCGAACAGCACGGCAGCGATCGCCGCGCTCCAACGGCTATTGGTCGGGCCGGGTGCCATTGACTGCTCTGCTCAAACGTTCCGGAACTGGCGAACTGGGCGAGAACGCCATCAGCCGCCCACGCGGTCTACTGTCATTAATCACAGGGGGACTGGATTAATCGCACTATGCTGTACGACTCATGACAGTTTATCACGGCATCGATGCACCGTGGTTTTCCGGGCGTTAATTGCCCATAAGCCGATCGGCGGTGCGGCGAGGCATGAAACATGTGCACAGTGGCCAGACGAGCACAGTCAACTCCGGCTAAATCGGAAATAATGGCCGGGGCGCGCCCCGTCTTAAATCGGTTTCCTTGAAGTCCCTTTGCGATGTCTCGTGTAGCGGCCAGGCGGCTTGCAAATATCACCGCTCTAGCGGCCGCTATGCTTGTGACCGGTTGCGCGGTCGGTCCCGACTTCCTTCATCCCGCGCCCCCGGAGATTACCCGTTATACGCGCGAGCCGATCGCGCATACATCATCGACCGACATCGCTTCCGGCCAACGGCAAGTGTTCTTGCCCGGCCGTGAAATTCCCGAGCAATGGTGGGCCTTGTTCAAATCGCCGCGGCTCAACGCGTTGATCGAGCAGGCGCTGCACAACAATCAGAATCTGCAATCGGCGCTGGCGAGCCTGCGCGCGGCGAAAGAAGCTGTCTATGCGCAAGAAGGGAAATTCTTCCCGTCGGCGCAAGCCAACTTCAATCCGACGCGCCAGCGTACTTCCGCAGCGCTGACGCCGGTGCCGGCCAACGGCGCGCAAGTATTCAATCTCGTCACCGCTCAAGTTCTCGTGTCTTACACGTTTGATGTTTGGGGATTGAACCGGCGCACGGTGGAATCGCTCGAAGCCGCGGCCGACGTGCAGCGTTTCCAGGCTGAGGCCGCCTATCTGTCGCTCACCGCCAATCTGGTTGTCGCGGTGATCGCTGAAGCTTCGTTGCGCGGGCAGATCGAAGCGACCGAACAGATTATTGCGATCAATGAGAAGATGCTCGAGACCATTCGGCGACAGTTCGACAACGGATTTGCCAATCGCAATGACGTCGCTTTGCAGGAAGCCGCGCTCGCGCAGGCAAGAGCGACTTTGCCGCCGCTGCGCAAGGCGCTCGCTCAAGTTCGCGACCTGATCGCCGCGCTGGTGGGTACGTTTCCCACCGAAGGACCGCGCGAAACGTTCCGGCTCGCCGAGTTGCACTTGCCATCGGCGCTTCCTGTCAGCTTGCCGGCGCAGCTGGTCGAACAGCGGCCGGACGTGCGGGCCGCGGAAGAACAATTGCATTCGGCGAGCGCACAGATTGGTGTCGCGACCGCCAGTCTACTTCCAAGCTTCACGATCAACGCCAACGGCGGCTACATCAATACCGGACTCCCGCATCTGCTCGCGCCCCAGAATCTGTTCTGGACACTGGCCGGCAATGCGACCCAGACGGTGTTCGACGGCGGCACGCTGCTGCATCAGCTTCAGGGCGCCAAAGACATCTATCAAGCGGCGGCTTGGACTTATGCAGGTACGGTGGTTGGGGCGGTCCAGAACGTCGCAGATTCATTGCACGCGATCGCGAATGATGCCGACGCACTGAAAGCGGCAAGTGATTTTCAACGTGCCGCCAAGACAAGTCTCGATCTCGCGCAGCAGCAGATGCAAACCGGCAATGCGAACATTCTTTTCTTATTCACCGCGCAACAGAACTATTTGCAGGCGTCCCTTCAGGTCGTGCAAACGCGCGCCGCGCGCTTGAGCGATACCGCGGCCTTGTTTCAGGCGCTCGGCGGCGGCTGGTGGAATCGCGAGGACCTGCCCGAGCAACGCATCGTCAATGTCGGCACTGGGCAAGCCGATATCCCCGCCGAGCGACCCGGTGAGGTGCGCAGCATCGGCACCGCCCTTTCGGGAATCTTCAGGTCGGACACCGCGCCGTGAAGGCAAAAACGGCCGGGAATATACTGAACTATTCCGCATCTGGTTTTTCGCCGTGGCCACCGAAAGTCCAGCCCGGAATTACCGGACTGGGACGGTTTTATAGCGCTGCAATCCTGTCCTATAGAGGAATCGAATGCTAATTTGCCGTCATCGGGCCGCCGCCCACGGATTGACGTGAGACCGATAATGAACAGCCCCAATAGTCTGGACCCGAGCACTATTCTCGATCGCATCATCGCAGCGGTGACGCGCAATCTGCGGATCGAGGAGATCCTGCTGCAGCTCGGCCTCGACCCGAGTAACATCACCTTCGACGCGGTGGTCAACCGCCTCGTCGATGTGGGGCTGACCCACGTCACGCTCGCGAACATGCTGGCCTTGACCGGCGCGGTATTTTTCGTCGCCACGCTGATGGTGCGCACGATCGTCCCGCTTCGCATTATCGGCATCATAAGCAATGTGTTTTTCATCGCCTATGGGGCGCTCGCTGGATCGATGGCGACGTTTTTCCTTTATCTGTTGTCGCTGCCGATCAACGCCATTCGGCTCCGCCAGATGCTCACCCTCGTCAAAAAAGCGCGACTATCCGCTCAGGGCGATTTATCCATGGATTGGCTGCGGCCGTTCATGACCCCGCGCAAATATCGCAAGGGTGATGTCTTGTTTCACAAAGGCGATGCGGCGAATGAGATGTTCTTGACCGTAACCGGCCGATTCCTGGTGACCGAAATCGGCATCGAACTGCCGCCGGGCCGCATGATGGGCGAACTCGGCTTTGTCGATCCCAAGAACCGGCGCACCCAAACGGTGGAGTGCATCGAGAATGCCGATGTTTTGACCATCACCTACGAAAAGCTGATGGAGCTTTATTTTCAGAATCCGGAATTCGGCTACTATTTTTTGCGCCTGACCACCGAGCGCCTAATGCAAAATATTTCGCGGCTCGAAGGCACCGTCGAGGCCAAGGACAAGGACATTGCCCGGTTGGAGGGCCTCCTCGCCGCGCGCACAGTCGCCTCGCCATAGCAGGCGAGTCACATAACGAACTACTGGTTGCGACGTTTATTTTGCTTTTATGAGGCGCGTCGGCGTTCCGTCAGGAATTCCTATGCACTGATCTGCACATCAGCCGCAGCAACGGCTCGCAGTTTTGCGGTCGCTCGAAATCTGAGGTGCGGTCATGAAAAGTAAAGTCAAAACGGCTCGTTTGCGGAACGATCAGGCGCCGTATTCCGGGATAGCCTGCCTTCTCATGCTTCTTCTGGCGGGGATCCTGGTCAAATTCGCTGTATTTAGTCCAATGTTCCACGCGCATTGGAACTGAGCAGGTTTGCGGAAACTTCGAACTGGAACAGACCTTTGCGCATACACACGGGTCTGTCACACCGGCCTGCCCTTATGGAATTCCTATACGTTTTCCATCCATTCCCACTCGAATTCCTACGCGCTCAAGCGCAGATATTGCCCCTAAGCGGCCGGAAATTTTTCGCGCTGTCTTGATCGAGATCAAGGTCGTTTCCCGCCGCCGCGTTTCCGCTTGGATTTGAAAATTTCATCCGGAGCATTCTCCCATGATGGACGTCGTGATGGTGGCGCTCGCGATCGGCTTCTTCGCGCTGTCGATCGCCTATGTGTACGCTTGCGAACAACTGTGAGGAGAAGAAGTCATGGTTTTTGACTACTCCCTCGCTGCATTCGTGACCGCGGGACTGCTCGTCTATCTGGTCTACGCGCTACTCAAGCCTGAACTGTTCTGAAGGGACGAGGGCCATGACCGTCAACGGCTGGATACAGATTCTTCTGTACTGCGCGATCATTGTCGCGATCACACCGGCGCTTGGCGCTTACATGACGCGGGTGTTCGGTGGCGAGCGCACATTCCTTTCCCCGGTCCTGCGGCCGGTTGAGCTCGCGATCTACAAGGTCGCGGGTATTGAC
>Ga0207693_10003104_pt1 | contig 14304 bp, 1 predicted proteins | sample LARL81metaG_FD_184347 | JGI IMG/M metagenome (GOLD analysis project Ga0207693, IMG submission 184347) | Corn, switchgrass and miscanthus rhizosphere microbial communities from Kellogg Biological Station, Michigan, USA - LAR L8-1 metaG... | ecosystem: Host-associated > Plants > Roots >...
TCCGGACCCACACCAAGGCCGCGCAAATAATGCGCTAGCTGATTGGCCCGCGCATTCAGCTCTGTATAGCTCAATGCCTGTTCACCACAGCGCACCGCCACTCGTTCCGGGGTGCGTTCGGCTTGCACTTCAAACAGATCCTGCAGACACTGACTCGCCGGATACTCGCCTGCGGTCTGGTTCCACTCCATCAGCAGCTGATGACGTTCCGTCTCCGACAGCAGCGGCAGCCGCGAAATCTTCTCCGCCGGGTTGGCTAGTGCAGCCCCGAGCAGCCGCTGATACCAGCACGCAATACGCTCGACCACAATCCGATCCAGCCGCGCGGCATCGTAGTGAAACTCCAGTTCCAGCTCCGTACCCCGCCGCACCGCCACCAGACGCAGCTTGAACCGCTCACTCACCACTTCTTGCCTCACCAAGCTGAACCCTACATCCCCGCCCCTCTGTTTCCCCCCTAGATCACAATAGGAAAAAGAAAAGGGGAGAACCGCGGCATCGGTCTCGCTCATGTCCCAGACAAAACTTTCCTGCCAGTTGCGGGCCTCGGTGGCGGAGGCAGCGATCTTTGCAGCCAGCTTGTCAAAGGTGCCATCCGGGTGAACTTCGGTTTTTAGTGGCAGGATGCGCGCAAGAGGGCCAAGAGCCGATTGCAATTCTTCATAGCGACGGCCATTGAATTCGCAGCCGACAGTAAGGTCCGCCTGTCCCGTCACACGGAACAACAGAGCGTTCCATGTCGCAAAAAGGACGTCTTCCGTCGTTGCATTCCAATGCGAAGCCACTGACTCGATCGGGCCTAGGAGGTGGGAAACGGAAACTGCCACGACCTCGGGAGCAAATGTCGGCCCTTGCTTTTCAAAAGGCAAACTAACCGTGGGGAGCCCGGCAAAATCGATGGCCTGGCAGCAACCGCGCCAAAAGGCTCTTCCTGGTTTTGTTTCCTCACTGGCGAACATCTCGTTCTGCCACTCAACCAGGTCGGCGTATTGCAAGGTGTTCTCAGATTCAGCGCTCGGGTCGCCATAGATCGCCGCGATTTCAAGAAGTAGATTCTTCAGCGTAGAGTGGTCCGCGCATAATGCTGGGAGCGTAAGCACAAGCGAATACTGTTCTGGACCGGATGCCATCAGAACTGCGCGAAGCGGCAGCCCACTTTCCAGGTTACGACTGAAATGGCGTTCCCTCCGGAGCAGCGCTTTCAAGTCACGGTCAGAGTTCTTTTCAAAATGGAGGTCTGCCTTCTCCTGGATCACTTGGAAAGGCAGTTTTACTCCGGTCTGTCGCCGGAAAACGGTGCGCAAGATCTCGTACTTGCGAACCGCCTGCTGCAAAACCTGCTGGAGCCTCGTTGCGTCCAGGGGGCCTTCGATTGCAATGACGCACTGGGCGAACCCGTGCGCGCCGTTTTCATGCTGCAACCAGATGCGTTCCTGCTGCGATGAGAGCCGGAATGCGGCTGTGGCCAATGTTGGATTCGATGACATTACGTGCAACCATACCGGAAACACTCCGGCGAAAATGCATTCTTGCAACTACACCTGAGTCTGACAGTTTACAGTGTTTCAAACTTCCGCAATCGCTTTGCGGCGGATATTCTTCAGCTTTTCCAGCCCCGCTTCCTGGAATTTCTTGTGCTCCGAGCCGCGCTGTTGTTTCTCTGCTACGGCATGCAGTTCACAAAGAGCGCTCAACCGTGTTTGAGGATCGGCGATTGCCGCACGAAGCAGCATTTCATAGTTTGCTGCCATCCGGGCGATCGTCCCCGAATCGAACAGGTCTGGGTTGTAAACCCATGAGATCATCACTTCGCCGCTCGTCTCGCGCATGAAAACCGCCATGTCGAATTTCGACTGCGCTTCCATCTTGAACTGGCTCATCTCAAGGCCAGCCATGGTGGCACTGCTTCGCGGGGTGTTTTGCTGGACAAACAGCACCTGCACCAGTGGGCTGTAACTCAGATTTCGCTTCGGGCGAATTTCCTCGACTAACTTGTCGAAGGGGAGATCCTGGTGCGCATAAGCGCTGAGGGACACTTCGCGGACCCTGGACGTCAGTTCGGCAAAGGTTGGGTCACCCGATAAGTCGGTTCTCAGGACCACCAGGTTCACAAAGAACCCGATCAACGCCTCTGTCTGCACATTCATACGGTTGGCTAAGTCGGTACCTAGCACAATGTCCTTTTGCTCCGTGTAGTAGTGCATCAGGCACTCAAACGCGGCCAGCATTGTCATGAACATGGTGGCGCCATGCTGGCGCCCGAGCGCTCGCAATCCGTCGGCGATGCTCTTATGAACTGTGCCTTCGTGCATGGCGCCGCGAAAAGTTTGAACTGCAGGGCGCTGCCGGTCGGTGGGAAGCGAAAGCACCGCAGGCGCACCGTCGAGTTTCTGCTTCCAGTAAGCAAGTTGCTTTTCGAGGACCTCGCCCTGTAGCCAGTCTCTTTGCCAAATCGTGTAGTCGGCGTACTGAATCGTGAGTTCGGGCAAAGAGGCTTGCTTGTTTTCCAGAGCAGCCTCGTAAAGCGCGCACAAGTCATTGACCATGACGCCCGACGACCAGCCATCGCTCGCGATGTGATGCGTGTTCAAAAAGAGCACATGCTCGTCATCATCCAGTTTGAGCAGCTTGCCGCGTAGAATGGGGTCGCTGGCAAGATTAAATCCCTTGGCGCATTCTTCCTGCACAATGCGGCGCGCCTCTTCTTCACGATGGGCCCCGTCCCGTCCAGAGAGATCGATGGCCGGCAACTCAACCACCAGGCGCGGCGCGACAACCTGTACGGGTTGATCGACGACGACGTGATAAGTGGTTCGCAGGATTTCGTGACGCTCGACCAGGCCGTTCAAAGCTCGCAGCAGGGCCGGGACATTCAGATTTCCGGTCAAACGAATTGCTCTCGGAATGTTGTAAAGGGGATTGCCCGGGTCCATCTGATCGAGGAACCAGAGACGGCGCTGCGCGAAGGACAGTGGCAACTCCCGATCGCGCTCCACGGAGGTGATCGGCGGCACGGCTAGGCCGGTAGCACCGCCACGTTGTAACGCAGAAACCGCTTGGCCCAGCCCCTCGACCGTGGGCGATTCGAACATCGTCCGCAATGGCATTTCCACATGAAATGCCTCGCGAATTCTCGACACTACTTGGGTTGCATTCAGCGAATGTCCTCCGAGCTCAAAGAAGTCATCCGTGATACCCAAGCGCTCGATCCGCAAGACATCGGCCCATATCGAGGCCAGCATTTCCTCGATGACATTCCGCGCCGCCACATAGTCCTTTTCCGTGTCTGGGCGGGATTGGTCCGGCGCAGGTAGAGCGCGGCGATCGACTTTGCCGTTCTCCGTGAGCGGCAGCTTATCGAGCACCACGAAGGCCGAAGGCACCATGTACTCGGGCAGTTTGACGCCGGCGAGCCGCCGCAATTGTGGCACAAGGTTCCGCACCATGGTCACTGTGATCGGGCTGTTCGCATACGTGACCGCAGGCTTAAACGTCGTCGGTTCACTCGGCGCGGCGGGAACTGCCCAGTCCTTCCGCTGCGAACCCTGACTCCCGTTGCGCCGGAACACGACGTTCATACGGCCGTTTGCCAGACCGGTGGGCCAGTTGATCTTTGCGTCGTAACCGAACTCGCGCGCGATGGTCCAAATATCTTCCGGTTCGATCGCATCTCGAACGCTCATACTCTCGACCACAGACTTGAGCTCACCTACCGTCTTGGGCACTTCCTGCCGCCTCAGGAGTTTCCATGCATCCACCGCGGCGGCCAGTCGGGCGTTGGGAATTCCATTTATGCCAAATATCTGCTGCGTGCAATACTGGAGCGTTTTTCTGAGCGCGGCGACGGACAGCTTGTCGTGTTCCCAATTCGTCCAATGGCAATCGATGGCCGCAGGGTCCTCTTGCGCGATGTGCAGGACTGCGTCGTAGCGGAATTCACTCATTTCATTGCGGAAGCGTCCGCGCTTCACCTGGATCTCAACCCGGCCAATATCGGCACGCTGCGACCTGAACGCGTGGAAGAAGCCGGGATCAATGACCAGCTCTTCGTCCTGCGACACGCGCCTTTGGATTCTCTGGAGCAGCTGCGACGCGGCCAATGAATCCGAAGATTGATACAATTGGACCGAGGTGTGAAACGCCTCGAGTAACGGCAGGCTGCGATTATCGCCGATGAAGATTCTGCCGCCGGGGGCCACCACCTTCACCGCGCCTTCAAGGACCGTCAGAAGATATTCGATACTGGGGAAGTACTGCGCAACCGAGTTGATGACGACCGTGTCGAATTCACCTGGCGCGATCCCGCTAAAATCATCGGCCATTCTCTGCAGCAGTGAAACTGGGCCAAGGCCTCGTTCCCGCGTGATCTTCTCCAGGCGGGCAATGACTTTCTTCGAGAAATCAGTGCCGACATATTTTTCGCAACCCGGCGCAAGGCGGAGCAGGAGAAGGCCCGTGCCGCAGCCGACCTCTAGCACTCGCTTCGGCGCAAACGCCTGAATCCTGTCAATCGTTGCGTCCACCCATTCACGCATGTGCTCCGCCGGAATGGGTTCGCCGGTGTAGCTGCTGTTCCAGCCCGTGATGTTGAAGGCCGGATCAACTTCGTCGGCGGTGCGATCGTAGGTTTCGTCGAAGGTGGTCTCCCACTGTGAGACCTGCTGCTCCTGCCACTCGCTCCCACTTTGTTGTGCGACCTGTCCCTGCTTGTCGGGGACGATATAGGCAACCAGTTGCTTGTTGCCAGGCTCGTCTTCGCGGGCAATCACCGCACTCTGTCGCACGGCGGGATGAGTTGCCAGCACGGATTCAATTTCGCCCAGCTCAATGCGGAAGCCACGGATTTTCACCTGATGATCAATGCGTCCGAGATATTCGACGTCGCCGTCGGGCAGAAAACGCGCCAGGTCGCCGGTCTTATAGAGGTGCGCGCCGGCACGGGAACTGAAAGGATCAAGAACGAACCGCTCGTTCGTCAGCTCGGGGCGATTGTGATATCCGCGGGCCACGCCTGCACCGCCAACATACATTTCTCCCGGCACGCCGATCGGCACGGGTTGGCGCTGCGCGTCGAGAATATAGAGCTGTAGATCGGGAATCGGTTTCCCGATCACGCTTCCGCCCGCGGTGTCTCTCGCGGATAGGGGCCGGTAGGTTACGTGGACCGTGGTCTCGGTGATTCCGTACATGTTGACGAGCAGGGGCGCTTTGTCGCCATGACGCTCATACCATGGGGTGAGGCTCTGCATATCGAGCGCTTCGCCGCCGAAGATCACATAACGCAGCGCCAGATCCTGACAGCCGATGCTTTCCTCGGCCTGCATCAGCTGCCGGAACGAGGACGGTGTCTGATTCAGCACCGTTACGCGCTCTTCGTGCAGCAGGTGGTAGAAGTCCTCGGGCGAGCGGCTGACGAGGTAAGGAACGATCACAACACGTCCCCCGTAGAACAGCGCGCCCCAGATTTCCCAGACCGAGAAGTCGAACGCGTACGAATGGAACATCGTCCATACGTCGTGCTCGTCAAACTTGTACCAATCCCAAGTAGCCTGAAACAGGCGGACAACGTTGTAGTGAGTCACGAGGCAGCCTTTCGGCTTGCCCGTAGACCCGGAGGTGTAAATCACGTATGCCAGGTTCTCGGGCCCCGTGCCGCTGATGGGATTCGATGTGCTCTCTTGCGCAATAGCCGGCCAATCCTTGTCCAGGCAGAGGAGCTGTGCACCTCCGCTGGGCAGCTTTTCCATCAACTTCTGCTGCGTTAGTACGACCGGTGGCTTCGCGTCCCCGAGCATGAAGGCGATTCGCTCCGCCGGGTATGCAAGGTCGAGCGGAAGATAAGCGCCACCCGCCTTTAGAATTCCCAGGATGCCCACGATCATTTCCAGCGAACGGTCCATGCACATGCCGACCAGCACCTCGGGGCCCACACCCTGCTTCATCAAGTAGTGGGCCAGTTGATTGGCCCGCTGGTTCAGTTCGGCATAGCTGAGCTTTTGGTTCTCGAATACGAGGGCGACGTTGTCGGGTGTGCGTTCGACTTGCGCTTCGACCCATTGGTGAATGGAGTGGCCGGCGGCAAGGCTGGTGCCGGCCTGGTTGAAATCGACCAGCAGCTTTTGTCGTTCGTCCGCCGTAAGAATCGGTAAAGAAGCAATGCGCTGGTCAGCATCGGCCGCGACCGATTCCAGCAGTACACGCCAATGCCCCAGCATTCGCGAGATGGTACTGGACTCGAACAGGTCGGTGTTGAACTCCATCATGCAGGAGAGGCCTTCGGGCCTTTCCGCAACATGAAGCGCAATATCGAATTTCGCGGTCCCGTTGTAGATGGGGAGCCACTCCAGCTTCAGACCAGGGAGCTCGAGCTCGTATTTGGGGGCATTCTGCAGGACGAACAGGACCTGGAACAGAGGGTTGTAGCCAAGATTGCGTTCCGGATCGAATTCCTCCACCAGCTTTTCAAATGGCAGGTCCTGGTGCCCGTAGGCTTCGAGTGCCACATCGCGCGTGCGTCCCATCAACTCCCGAAAAGTTGGATTGCCGGTGAGCTTCGTACGCATGGTGAGCGCATTCACGAAGAACCCAATCAGGTTCTCGACTTCACCGTAGTTGCGATTCGCGATTGGAGACCCGACGACAATGTCTTCCTGGCCGGTGTAGCGGAATAACAAGGTCTGGAAGGCGGCCAGCAGCGTCATGTACAGCGTGCTGCCCTCGCGGCGGCTGAGTTTCTTGAGTGACTCCTTCAGCTCATTGGAGAAGACAACCTTAACAGTCTCCCCCTTGAAGCTTTGCACGGCCGGGCGCGGCCGGTCGGCTGGCAGTTCCGTCGCCGCAGGCGCGTTCTCCAGCTGTTTCTTCCAGTACGAGAGATGGCCCTGCAATACTTCATCGCGGACCCATTGCCGCTGCCACACCGCGAAGTCGGCATACTGCGCTGGCAACTCGGGAAGCGACGATGGCTTTCCCTGCACGAACGCCGAATAGAGTTCGGTCAATTCGCGAACGAACAACCCCATGGACCAGCCATCGCTCGCGATATGGTGGGTGTTCAGGACCAGGATGTGCTCGTCCCCGGAAAGCCGGAGCAGATTGGCCCGAATAACGGGGCCTTTTTCGAGGTCAAATGGCCGCCGCGCTTCTTCGGACAGGAAGGCTTGCACCGCATCTTCGCGCTTGCCGGCGGGCTGGAATTCTAGTCTGGTCTGCTCAAGCCGAAGTTGGTGGTGCGGCGAAATCACCTGGACGAGTTGTCCACGTCTCATCCAGTATGTGGTGCGCAGCACTTCGTGGCGCCGCACGATCTCGTTCAAACTCTTTTCCAGCGCAGGAACGTCGAGCGTGCCGCCCATCCGCAATCCTTGAGGAATGTTGTAAAACGGGCTGCCCGGCTCGAGTTGATATAGGAACCACAGCCGTTGCTGTGCAAACGAGAGCGGCAGTTCCTGATTGCGTGCGACCGGCACGAGGGGAGGCGCCACTCGTGCTCCGCCGGACTTCTCTACGAGTGCGGCCAGCCCGGCAACGGTCGGCGCCTCGAACAGAGAACGCAACGGCAGTTCAACCCCACAAGCCTGCCGCACGCGCGAGATGACCTGGGTGGCCAACAGCGAATGTCCCCCCAGGACGAAGAAATCGTCGTGAATTCCTACTTGCGGCAAGCGCAACACTTCCGCCCAAGTGCCTGCAATCAACTCTTCAATCGGAGTTCGCGGCGCTGTGTAGCCTTCGACCGGTTGCTTGTACTCGGGAGCCGGAAGCGCCTTGCGGTCAATCTTGCCATTGGGACTGAGAGGGAAGGCATCAAGCGCAACGAAAGCCGACGGAACCATGAACTCCGGCAGGCTTAGCTTCAGATGATTCCGCAGCGTGTCTTCCAGCGAAGTTTCTCCTGCAGCCGCAACCACATAAGCGACAATTCTCTTGAGCCCAGGCTCATCTTCTCGCGCCATCACCAGGCATTGGCGAACGCTGGAGTGCTTCGCCAGTACGGACTCGATCTCCCCAAGTTCGATGCGGAAGCCGCGCAGCTTCACCTGGCGATCGAGCCGTCCCAGATATTCGAGATTGCCATCGGGCAGCCACCGGCAGAGATCGCCCGTGCGATACATCCGCGCACTACTTTCCGAACGGAAGGGATTCGTCAAGAATCGCTCAGCCGTCATATCCGGGCGGCCATAATATCCACGCGCCAGGCCTTCGCCGGCAAGATACAGTTCTCCGGGCACACCGATCGGCTGGGTGTTTCCGTGCGCGTCGAGCACATAGGCTTGCGTGTTCGGTAGCGGCCGGCCAATCGTCACTCGCTGATTTGAGCGCGTGAGTGTGTAGGTTGAATATGTCGTGTCTTCCGTCGGGCCGTACAGGTTGTACAGCTTCTCCACCTTGGTCGCGGCGTAAACTTCGTTTACCAGCGATTCGGGCAGAGCTTCGCCTGCCAAATTAATGGTTTTGATCGACTCGGGAACGGCTTTGATCCGAACCAGTTCCGCCATCGCAGAAGGCACCGTATTGATAAGCGTAACTTCGTCTTTGGCATCGGCAGACGGCAAGTACAGCGCATTCTGCACCACGATCACCTTGCCGCCCACGCTTAGAGGGACGAAAATTTCGAAGATCGAAAGATCGAAGCAAACCGAAGTTGATAGCAGAACACCGGCGAGTTCTTGCGTCGTGAAAACGGTTTGCGCCCAGTGGACAAACATCACCGCACTGCGATGCTCGAGCGCGACGCCTTTCGGCCTTCCTGTGGAGCCCGAAGTGAACAGCACGTAGCCGAGATTTTCCGGTTTGACTTCGACCCCGGGATTTTCCGGCGATTCCCGTGCCACCTTCTTCCAGTCCGAATCCAGACAAACGCAATTGGCGCCCGAAACCTGCACTTGTGCGAGCAGGGATTGCTGTGTAAGTACGATCGGGGCCTTCGCGTCCTCGATGATCGCCGACAAGCGGTCGGGCGGATAGCTGGGATCGAGCGGCACATAGGCGGAACCAGATTTAAGCACGCCCAGAATCGCAGGCAGTAGATCGGACCCTCGTTCGAGAAAGACGCCGACCAGAACCTCCGGCCCTGCGCCTAGCTTGATCAAGTAATTCGCGATCTGGTTCGCCCGCTGGTTCAACTCGTGATAGCTGGTGCGCTCGTTTCCGCACACCACCGCGACGGCGTCTGGATTTCGCTCGGCGCTGCGTTCAACGAGACTGTGCATGCAGAGGCCGGCTGGAAACTTGACCTCATTTGCGTTGAACTCCACCAATAACTTGTGCTCTTCGGCGCCGCTAAGCAGGGAAAGATGGCAAATCGGCACGTCGGGACTTGCGACCACGGCTTGCAGGAGGTTTACAAAGTGCTCCAGCATCCGCTCAATCGTGGCGGCTTTGAACAGGTCGGTGCTGTATTCGACTCGAATCAGGAGGCCTTCGGGCACGTCCATCGCGAACCAGGACATATCGAGGATTGACGTGCCCGGATGAATAGCTGCACGCTCAAGCGCAATGCCCGGCAGTTGCAGTGTTTGCATCGGCGCATTCTGGTGAGCGAAGAGCACCTGAAAAATCGGGTTGTGGCTCAGGCTGCGCTCGGGCTGCAGTTCTTCCACAAGCTTTTCGAACGGGATTTCCTGGTACGCGTACGCCTGAAGGCAGGCTTCTTTGGTCCGCGCGAGCAGATCGCGAAAACTTGGATCGCCCGACAAATCGCCACGCAGCGCCAGCGTATTCACAAAGAAACCGATGAGAGGTTCCAGTTCCGAAAAATTCCGGCCAGCGATCGGTGATCCTACGACAACGTGATTCTGGCCTGAATAGCGCGACATCAGTGATTGGAAGGCAGCAAGCAGCGTCATGAAGAGTGTCACGCCCTGTTGCTGGCTCAGCGCAGTGAGCTTTTCAACCAGGTCTTTTGGCACGCCGCACGTGTGCCATGCCCCCCGCATGGACATTTGGGCGGGACGCGGGTGATCGACTGGAAGCTCCAGCACACCGGGCGCTCCCGCCAACTGCTTCTTCCAGTATCGAAGCTGCTCGTCCAGAGCTTGGCCTTGCAGCCTTTGCCGTTGCCACACTGCAAAATCCGCATACTGGATCGCTAATTCGGGCAACTGCGACGGCCGGCCACCGACGATCGCTCGATAATGTTCCGCCAGTTCTTCCGCGGCCACACCCAATGACCAGCGATCGCTGGCGATGTGGTGCATGGTCAGGAGCAGAACATGGTCTTCTGGCTGCACGCGCAGAATTTGCGCACGCATCACCGGTCCTGAAGCTAGATTAAAAGGACGCTGCGCCTCTTCGGTGGCGCGTCTCTGGATTTCGACCTCTCTTTGCTCTTCGGGCAGTAACGACAAATCGACTAGCGGAACCGGCAACTCCAATTTGCGAGCGATGGCCTGCACCGGCTCGTTGTCACGCAGGACAAAAGTGGTGCGCAGGGCTTCGTGCCGCTCAACCGTTTTGTTGACGGCAAGCTGGAGAGTGCCGACGTCTAGTTTTCCTCGCAGGCGCATCATCTGCGCCATGTTGTAAAGCGGGTTGCCCGGGTCCAGCTGATCGAGGAACCACAAACGCTGCTGTGCGAAGCTCAGTGGAAGATGATCGCGCTCTGTGACCTTGGGGATCGAGGCTGGCCCCGCGCCACTGCCGGACTTCAGCACGGCTTCAGTACGCCGCGAGAATTCCGCGACCGTCGGCGCTTCAAACATGGCGCGTAGCGGAATTTCAACGCCGAAGATCTGCCGCACACGCGCGACGATTTGGGTCGCGAGCAGTGAATGGCCTCCCAGCGTAAAGAAGTTGTCGTGAATGCCGACGCGGTCGAGTTTCAGGACTTGCGCCCATGCCCCGGCCACCATCTCCTCCACCGGCGTTCGCGGTGGAACGAACTCGGCGTTTGGCTTGCGCGCGGTGAGTTGGGCGGCATCGATCGCGCGACGAATGCTTGGGACATCACGCAGTTCCGCAGCAATGCGGGCCAGAGTTCGGCTACTACTTGAGAACCGCGGTTCAGAAGAAACTGTCGCCTGCTGATCGAAGGCCCAGATGCTGCGCAAGAACTCGGGAATCTCACTGCTGTTTACAGGAAGTTGCAAGCTGAGAACTTGGGGCAGTTGCGATTCGACTTCGTGGCAGCGGTGGCTATCAGCTGAGATCAGCACGAATCCGTCAAGATCTAACTGCAGCTCGTCAGCCAGTTCACGCAGATCATGGGAACTGGACTGCAAGCCTGCCTTCCGCGCGATGATGTGCTCAGGCCGCAGCGCCAGCCCGGTCTCGATCTCAAGCACGCGATCTATGTCGTCGTCGCGCTTCCTGCTGCACAGGCAAATAAGCATTCCGCGTTCTTCGAATTGTCTTAGGACGAATTCCTGAAGGGCCCGATGCGGGGCATCCGTCAGCGGAATCGGCGTCGGCGAATCGCTCCAGAGCACGTTGTCGCCATCCAACACAATGACTTTCTTGGGCTGGCTGCTCGTGGAGAACATTCGCCGTGCAATCATCGTTGCAAGCGCAACAAAAAAGTCGGCGGTGTAAGGAACGTGACCGAGTTTGTCGGTGTACTCGTCGGCATAGTTTTCGACAGGATAATGGTCGAATACGTCCCTGGTTGTGATGACATGAATGGCGGCAATTGCACTGAGGGCGCCGGCAATCTCGCGCTCCATGCTTGCCAGAAACCCGGACCACTCAGGTACGTCATACCTTCTTTCCGGCGGACAGATGCAGAGGAACGTCGGCACCGCCGGCGGATGTGCGCCGATCGCGCCCAGTAACTCGCGGACACTCCGCTCAATCTTTTCTTTCTTCGTCGTCTCGGGTAGGTCGCGGTCAAGACGAATCCAATCGGTCAGGCGGACCAACACCAGGTTGAACCCGTCGCGTGTGCGCGAAACGAGGCTGGTCGGGTCAAGCAACTGCTGGAATACCTGGTTGTAGGGAGCGAACCGGAACCTGGTTCGTACCCCAAGTTCCTTTAACCAGAAAGCCAGTGGGGGCTCGATAAGTTCCGCGGTGAACGTGGCCGTGACAGCAATGTTGCAAGGTTGCTCGCGGCGCCGTGCCGCGTCAGCTTGCGCAGCGAGCCTGTCCGGAATGGCGAAATCTGAAATTCGGCGCGCCGGTTCTCTTGCAAGCGCCTCCAGAACCAATGCAAGTCCGGCCAGGAGATCCTGTATCGTCGCGACATTGAATAATTCAGTCTTAAACTCACAATCGAGCTGCAGTCCCGCAGGTCGCTCGGTTGCGATGAACCTCAAATCGAGGTGCGCCGCGCCGCTCTCCAGCTCTATCAGCTCTCCTTTAAACGATTCTCCGTCAAATTTTATTTCCGGGAAATTTTGCAGTAATAGCCCGACGTTATACACCGGGCTCGCGTCAGTAATGCGGGAAGAAGTAGTCGAAGCAGCAATCTTCAGGAACGGACAATCCTGGTGCGCGAACGCTTCCAGTACGGCGCGTTTCTCGTGCTCCAAAACATCGAGAGCAGTGTCGTTCTCAGCGACGCGGTTTCTGAGCGGCAAGAAGTTCACGAAGCAGCCGACCATGCGGTCGGTGCCCGCGCGGCTACGGGTGCTGGCGACCGTGCCAATTACTGTGTCGCCCTCGCCCGCCCAACGATAGAGCAGAATGCGGAGTGCGCTGAGAACCACCGAGAACAGTGTCGAACCGTTGGTTTGCGCGAGTTCCTTAAGACCCTCGACGGTATCTTGCGGCAGTACCATGCTGCCGGTCGCGCCGGAATGCCCCGAGTGCTCGGGACGGGGCCTGTCGGTTGGCAGCGATAACGACGGTGGGGCTGCTTCGAGGTTGGTGCGCCAAAACTCGATCTCTTTCTCGAGACGCACGCCCTGCATTAGCGTCCGTTCGCGGGTCGCATAGTCGGAGTACTGGAACGCCAGTGCCGGTAGCGGGTCACCCTTCCCGGAGAGCAGGGCCTCGTAGATGGCGGCGAGTTCTTTGAAGAAAATGCTGCCGCTGTGACCATCGCTGACCACGTGGTGCATAATGATCACCAACATATGGTCGTCATCTGCAAGCCGCAACAGTCGCGCGCGTAGTGGTAAGTCTTTTGAGAGATGAAGAATCTTGCGCCATTCTTCGTGGGCAATTTGCAGGGCTTTCTGCTCGCGGTCGAGCGCAGGCAGCGCAGCCAGGTCCTGAACTTCCACACTGACATCGGGATTGGGATCCGCAATCTGAATCGGTTCTTCAGGCCCAGGCTCGATGCGTGAACCCAAAACCTGGTGCCGCTTGCACATTTCGTTCAGCGCTCGCTTGAGAACGTCTCCGCGAAATTCGCCACGAATGCGTAACACACGCGCATTGCTGTGGAGGTGGCTGGAGGGATCGGACTGCTGGAGCAACCAATACTGCAATTGACCGAACGAAAGAGGTGCGCCGCCCTTTGCGGCGGTTGGTTTCGCGATCGAAGCTGGCGCCTCGGGCGTGTCAGAGCGCAGTTCTTCGACGACATCGGCCAGGTGGCCGATAGTAGGATCTTCGAAGAATGCGATCAGCGGCACGTCAACGTTCAGTAGAGTCTGCAGTCGCGAGATCACTTCGAGTGCCTTGAGCGAGTCACCGCCCAGATCGAAAAAGTTCTCTGTTGGCGCGATGATCGGGCGCTGCAACACATCGCTCCAGACTTGCGCGACAGTGTCCCGGTCGTTCGCTGACCTGCCAGACGCCTTAGTAGGTAACGGTGTGGTTGGCCGAAGGGCCTCAATCACGGTGATCAGGTGCGCGATAGTTGGGTCTTCGAAGAACGCGATCAGGGGCAGCTCGACATTCAGCAGTGCGTGCAGCCGGGAGATGACTTCGAGCGCCTTCAGCGAATCGCCGCCGAGGTCAAAAAAATTCTCATTCGGGCCCATGCTCTCGCGATCGAGAACTTCTGCCCATACCTGCGCAACGGCGTCGCGAGTGGAATGAATGGTCACGTTCTGATCTTCTCTCATCTTCACCGGACCCCCTGACTCGCAGCTGCCTCCGGACTCGAACTCGTCCGAACCGCCAGCAGCGACTGATAATCCATCTTTCCTCGCGCCGTGCGCGGTAACATCTGCACAGCTTCGACTTGAATCGCGTCCTTAGGAAGGCTGAAGGTCTCACGCAGCATGGCTGCCACTTCAACGACATTGGAATTGTTGGTTTCGACTGCGACCATCAGTAGATCGTCGCGGCCAAAACATGCGACGGGGAAGTCGAATCGGCGATGCACGATCTGCTCTACTTCATCGAGGTTGAAGCGTTTCCCAAAAAGCTTCAGGAAGCGCCTGAGGCGGCCGGTGATGTAGAAAAAACCGT
>Ga0207693_10003106_pt1 | contig 14298 bp, 13 predicted proteins | sample LARL81metaG_FD_184347 | JGI IMG/M metagenome (GOLD analysis project Ga0207693, IMG submission 184347) | Corn, switchgrass and miscanthus rhizosphere microbial communities from Kellogg Biological Station, Michigan, USA - LAR L8-1 metaG... | ecosystem: Host-associated > Plants > Roots >...
GGCCCGAAGGCTGATGTCCTCAAACGGATGTCAGGCGCCGCCGCTTGAAGCGAGCAGGCAGTTCGCGATTTGCGGGCGCCCCTCGATGGGAACGCCCGCAATGTTACGTCCAACGGCCTGAAGGCACAGTCTCCGTCAACGGCCCTGGTCTGCGGTGTTCCTCTGCATGCCGTCCGCAAGCCTGTCGGCGACCCTGTCGGCAAGGTCGGTCCTTGCCTCCTCTGCAAGCCTCTCCCTGATGGCCCTGCGCAGGATATCGCGCTGCTCGGGCGTGAGCTGGATCGCGGTGGCCGCATCGTCGCCAACCCTGGAGGCGATCCGTCCTCGCATCTCGTCCGTGAGGCTCTCCCTCACGGCGCTGCGGATGGCGCTCCGCTGCTCTGACGTCAGCCTGGGAGTTGCGGCCGCCTGGTTGCTTCGCATCTGGTCTGCCAGGTTGTCCGCAAACCGCTCCCCGATGCCCGCCGTGACGGCGTCTGCTAGCCTATCCCTGATGACGCTGCGGATGGCGCTTCGCTGCTCAGGCGTAAGCTGGCTTGCCCCGGCCGCCGCGTCGGCGACCCGATCCGCGACCCGTCCTCGCATCTCGTCCGCAAGCCTCTCCCTGACGACGCTGCGGATCGCGCTCCGTTGCTCAGGCGTGAGCTGGCTGGCCCCGCCCGCCAAACCGGCCATGTTTCCTCGCTGCTCGGCAAGTCCCTCCACGAGCCTGTCCGCAATCTCACCCTTGACCGCGTCCGAAAGTCTCTCCCGGATCGCGCTGCGAATGGCGGTGCGCTGCTCGGGCGTGAGCTGGATCGCGCTGCCCGCATCATCTGAGAGCCGATCTGCAATCCGCTCCCGCACGTCGTCCGCGAGCCTTGCTCTGATGGCGTTGCGGAGAACGTTACGCTGCTCCGGAGAAAGTCCGCCTGCTCCCGTCGCCTCGCCGGCCGAGTTCCCTCGCATCTGATCGGTAACCCTGTCGGCGAGCCTGTCTGTGGCCTCTGCCCTGACGGCATCCGCGAGTCTTTCGCGGATCACGCTGCGGATCGCGCTCCGCTGCTCGGGCGTGAGCCGGGTTGCGCCGGCCGCCTCGTCCGCAACGCGATCTGCAAGGCCGCCCGACGCCTCGTCCGAGAGCCCCTGTCTGATGGCGCTGCGAATGGCATTCCGCTGCTCGGACTGGGGCCCGGTCGTGCTCGATCCTCCCGCGGCGAGCCCGATCGTGCCGGACGCCCCGGTGGCCGAGCTCCCCCGCGTCTGGTCCGCGACCTTGTCCACGAGCCTGTCAGCGAGTTCGCCTCTGGCCTCGTTCACAAGTCGCTCCTGGATGGCGCTGCGGATCGCGGTCCGCTGCTCGGGCGTGAGCTGGGTCACGCCTGCGGCGTCATCGGAGAGCCGGTCGGCAATCCTGTCCCGCATGTCGTCGGAAAGCCTCTCTTTGATGACGGCGCGGATCGCGCTCCGTTGTTCGGGCGTGAGCCCGGTCGTGCTGCCCTCGGCACGGACCTGCGCTGATGCCGCGTTGAGGCTGAGCACAATGGTTGCGACTGCGGCAGAGCTTGCGAGCAACGTCTTCAAGTACTTCCTCGCTGTATCTGATCTCATCGGCTTTCTCCTCGTGTGTGAACTTATCGATAACCGACCGGCACGCTTCCAAGGATCTCGGTGCCTTCGACACCGCATCGCTTTCTGCCGACAGTCTGGTGGCGCCTTCCAGGCGGCGGCCGCTGTCCATGCAAAAATGGCAAATTGTCCGATGTGACTGCGTCAAAAACGAAATGATCGCGCGAGCGCGCGTGGCGCCTCGACGTCGATCAGCGCAATATTCGAATGTACGATGGTCGATTATACGCGGGACACACTTTGTCAGTCATTGTGCCCGCGGACATTGACCCAAAGGTCAATGCTGTGCTGGAAAGTCTGTCGCTGCAAATCGCGTCATTGACGGCCTTGTCCATAGGTGCACCGGCCGCGCGACCCCGCGAACTCCGCGCCAGTCGTCGCTGTGGCCGAGGAGCATACGACGAATCGGTCTCGCGATCCGCCGCGTTGGGGTCTTGCTGAATCTGATTGCGATCCGAGCCGCCTATTGCCCGGCAGGAGTCTTCCCCTGCTTCATCCAGACACGGAATTGCTCGAACAACTGCTTGGCCTCGTCGCCGCTGAACTGGCGGCCGCTCGACTGGGCCTTGCTTTTCATCCACGCGTCGAATTGCTGCTTCATCGCGCCGTCCGATTCCTGCGAGCGGGTTTCCACCAGCAATTCGTCGGCGGCCCGGAATCTGGTCCAGCCGGGAAGCGAAGAGGCCAGATTGATCTCGTTCCACTTGGGATGGAACGGAGGCTTCTTGAACTGATCGAACCGCTCGAAGAGATATTTCACGAAGCGGGCGACGCGGCGATATCGGTCGGTCTCGGGGGGCCAATTATAGACTGCCAGCACCTGGGGCACCCCGATCGTCTCCACGGATTCACCGGGCTTGATCAGATTGGGGTAGTCCTTCGACGTCAGCTCGGTCGGAACGTAGTCATCCTGCAAGTTTTGCGAATATGGCAGCGGCAGGAAGTGGAATCCCGGCTCCGGGTTGAACTTGGCGAAAAGATCCGTCGGCTTGCCGGTGACATGCACGACGCCCGCGATCTCGCCGGTCCGCATCTTTTCGAGTGCGACCGAGTTGTTGATGAAGACCTTTTCCGCATTGATGTGAAGGCGATCGAACAGAATGCCTCCGGTCAGGTTCGCCGCGCTTCCCACGGTGTTGAAGCTCACCTTCTTGCCTGCGAGATCCTGCAAGGTCTTGATCTCGGGGCGGACGTAGATATGCACTTCATTGATGTAGAACGAGCAGATGTAGCGCAGCCGCTCCTTGATGTTCGCAAGCGTGCCATTGCGGGCAAATTCGTCGAGCACGTCGGCCGAGGTGATCGTGATGTCGACGCCCTTGAGATAGAGCAGATCCTCGACATTGCCGAGAGCCCCATAGGTCACCATCGGCAGCACGCGGAGGTTGGGTCTGTCGTCCAGGACCTTGGCCATTTCGGCGGCGAAGCGAATGTTGGTGCCCTCAAGCAGTCCGCCGGCGATGCCGACCGTCCACTCGTTCGACTCCTGAATCTTGCCTCCCTCGCCGACATTGGCTGCGGTCGCGGCACGTGCGGCTCGCCCGGTCTGTGAGAAGGCCGGTGCAATTGATGCGGCCGCCAGCCCCAACCCCGCTGCAAGCACGCTCATGAGTATGACGCCTCGCATGGCTCAGATCCTCCTTCTTGGCCACCCGACACGTATCCGGCGTGGTTCATCTGTCTTGCGCCCTTATCCCAGACGCTCCCCGACTTGGTCCACTCATCAGTTCGCCTAAGCGCCCTCCGGCGTTTTGGTAGGGAACGGAGCACGCATGAGAGCGGGGAGTGCCGGATATGCGTTGATGCCGCGTGTCGTCCCCGGCTGGCTTGGAGTGATTTCATGAGAAGCGACAGCGGGTTCGATCACGTGCGCGGCGAAGATGGCCCGGACTGGTTTTCGGACCGATCGTGCGCGAAGCGCTCTGCATCGCGGCGCCGGCGGCCGCGATGTTCACGGAATTGACATACGGAGTGAGCCAGATCAGGCACGGCTGGGGCAGCGCCAATTCGACCTTCGAACAATACGTCCTCATCGCCCCGCCCAAACAACCTACGCCAGCGCAGCGCGCTTACCCACCGGGCTCCATCCGCCATATTTCGCGCCTTCGTGTGGATAGTCAATCATACATACTCCGGCGGGTGAGCGAGATGGCATGCCGGCTCGACAGCCCCTCTTCAACGCTGAGTGGCTTAGCCAGATCAGGGCGCCGTTAAATTGTGATAAGTTTCTTATTGTGGCTGATGCATGTTGAAGCGACAGGAGGCGTCCGATGCCGGTGTCACATATCGAAGCGCTCAGAACCATGCTTCACGAGGAGAGGGGCGTGCTGCTGCCGGGCGCGCCGAATGCACTCGCGGCGCGGATTGTTGCCGACCTCGGCTTCAAGGCGGTCTACCTGACCGGCGCCGGGCTCACCAACATGCATCTCGGCCTGCCGGACCTCGGCTTCATGGATCTGAGCCAGGTCGCCGCTCATGTCATGGCCATCCGCGGCGTGATCGATCTTCCGCTGATCGTCGACGCCGACACCGGCTTCGGCAACGCGGTGAACGTTACGCACACCGTCCGCACGCTGGAACAGGCGGGCGCGAGCGCCGTTCAACTCGAGGATCAGCACGCCCCCAAGCGCTGCGGGCATTTCAGCGGCAAGGAACTGATCCCGCTGGAAGAGATGCTCGGCAAGGTGAGGGCCGCGGTCGACACGCGGCGTCAGAACCTGGTCGTCATCGCCCGCACCGACGCCTGTGCCGTCGAAGGCTTCGAAGCGGCCATCACGCGCGCCAGCAGCTACATCGAAGCGGGCGCCGACGTCACCTTCGTCGAAGCGCCGGAGACGCTCGAGGATCTCCAAGCCGTTCCTCGCCGGTTGAAGGCGCCGCAGCTGGTCAACATGGTGCTCGGCGGCAAGACACCCATCATCGACCAGGGTGCCGCTGCAGACATGGGCTTCAGCCTGGTCCTTTACGCCAACGCTGCCCTGCAGGGCGCCGTGCATGGCATGCAGACGACGCTGTCGGCGCTCAAGAAAAACGGCGTTCTCGCCGAGGATGCCGTGACGTCCTTTGCGGAACGCCAGCGGCTGGTCGGCAAGCCGGCGTTCGACGCCCTCGAAGCGCGCTACGCCGTGCCGGCCGCCAAGCCGACTGCTTGAATGGTGCCGGCGGCCGCCTTTCATCACTTTCATTCACTGCATCGTGCACCGACAGGGAATATTACGGCTGTAGTCTCGCGGGTGCTAACTGAAATCGTTTCGTGACATCGCCTTGCCATCGTCTCGCGACGATATCAGGAGGCAAGACACGTGACGACGAGCTATTTGGCCAGACTTTTACTGGTCGCATTGGTGATATGCGCGGCAATTCCGGTCTCCGGATTTTCCGGAGACGGGTCGCAAAACACTGCCGACATGACTTCGGCCTCGCACGCGATGATGGCAGAGCGCGAGATTGCCGCCCTGCAGGGGCAGGACTTCGTGCTCGGCGACACGATGGGCGTGGCCTATTTCACCACGGAGCCCGGCGGTCTTCGCCTTGTCGCGACGGTCAAAAGCAACCAAGGCTCTCCGGTCCGCTTTGTCGCAACGCTTGCGCCTGAGCAGACCGCGACCGTCTCCGTGCCAGGTCGAGTCGGTGAAGAAGCGACCGAAGTGAGTTTCGTGCGGCGAGGCGAGCGGCTCATCGTCAAAACCTCCGCGCGCGGCAGCAATTGATCGGACCGCGATCTGCTTGTGGATAGCCGCCACGCGCGTCAAGCGGACCGCGGTTTCGACTTCCGCTTCGGCGCGGTCCGTTCCCTCCTCGCAGCAACCCGGCGCGCCGCAGCGAGCGCAGCCCTCGCCCATGCAACGAATTCATCGGGTTCATCGAACAGCCGCTCCGGCACGCGCCAGAAGGCAAGGTCGATGGTGCCGCCCTTTTTCTCGTAATTAAGCGGCGGAAGGGCCTCGGCCTCCTTGAATGTCGCCCGGTTGCTGTCATCGACCCGGACGTAGAGCACGTCGTCGCGCACCATGGCGAGCATCAGCCCGTCGCAGAACACGCCGGTCTTGCCGAACATGCGCCGCATCGTGACGCGCCCGAGCGGCGCGAGCTGCTCGCGCAGGAAGCCGGCGAAGCTGTTGCTTGCGACCATGTAGCGTTCCTGCTCTCGGCTCGCAGTCTCGGCGCGTCTGGTGCGCACCCAATCGAGTGCGCAGATTTTGCTTTCTGTGTGCGAAATTTATTGTAGCTTTCACGCAAGGGGTGCTCAAGAAGAGAACGTTCAGACATGCATGTCCTCGTCAAATGCGTGCGCCTGTTTTTCGGTGTGGAAGGCGCGAGCCACACCGCATTTTTGCGCGATCGGGGATCATGACCGGCCGTCAGACCGTCATCCGCGAAGGACTCGTGCTTCAACGCGACGGAAGCGCGCTGCCGCAGGACCTGTTGATCGAAGACGGCCTGATCGCGGCGATTGACAATCCCGGTTTCCCGGTTTCGGGCGACGCCGAAATCGTCTCGGCGTCCGACCGGCTGCTGATCCCCGGGTTGGTCAACGCACACACGCACTCGCACGGCGCGCTCAATCGCGGCGCCGTCGACGACAAGGTCTCGCTCGAGATGTTCCTGACCGGAGGCGGCGTCAGCACGCGTGGGCGCGGCCTCGAGGACAAATATCTCAGCGCCGCGCTGTCGGCCGCCGAGATGATCCGGAGGGGCTGCACCGCGTGCTTCGACCTCACGGTGGAATTCCCGGAGCCTTCATGCGACGGCATGTCGGCGGTCGCGCGCGCCTATCAGGATGCCGGGATGCGTGCGGTCGTCGCGCCGATGATCGCCGACCGCACGATCTATCAGGCATTGCCTGGGCTTCTGGAGGCGTTGCCGGAAGGGTTGCGATCGCGATATGCCGGCCTCGGCGCGCCGCCGACGGAGCAGACCCTGAACACCTGCCGGGACATGCTGGCGAACTGGCAATTCGATCGTCGCTTTATTCGTCCCGCATTGGGACCGACGATCCCGCTGCATTGTTCCGATCGCTTTCTCGTCGAATGCGCCGAGCTCGCACGCGAGCAGGGCGTGCGCCTGCAGACTCATCTGGCTGAGTCGCGCGCGCAGGCCGCGATCGGGAAGACGCGCTATGGCATCAGCCTGGTTGCGCATCTCGACAAGCTCGGCTTTCTGTCCGACCGGCTGAGCGTGGCGCATGCGATCTGGCTGGAGAGCGATGACATCAAGCGATTGAGCGCGCAGGGCGTGAAGGTCGCGCATAATCCGTCGAGCAATCTCCGGCTCGGCTCCGGCATCGCGCCGGTTCGCCAGATGCTGCGCGAGGGCGTGACGGTCGGCATCGGCACGGATGCCAGCAACACCTCCGACGGCCAGAACATGTTCGAGGCGACGCGGCTCTCGTCCTACCTGTCTCGCGTCGACGGATTTGCCGCCGACGAATGGATTTCGGCCGACGAGGCGCTCGGAATGGCTACCGAGGGATCGGCAGAAGTCCTCGGCTTTGAAAAGATCGGTCAACTCGCCGTCGGTTACGAGGCCGACGTCGTATTCCTGAGGCTGGATAGCCCGCATTTCGTGCCGCTGCGTTCCCCGCTGATGCAACTGGTGTTCGGCGAGAACGCCGCGTCGGTCCAGACCGTGATGATCGGCGGCCGCGTCGTCTTTCGTGACGGCAGGTTGTTGACGCTCGACGAAGCGGCGTTGCGGACCCGCGCCCAGGAAGCCGCGCGCAGGCTGGACGAGTCCAATGCGGAGGTCTTCGCGTCCGGAGCAACGGTCTCACGTCTGGTCGGGGCGTTCTGCGCGGCGCAAGGATGCGGCATGCACGCGCCCCGGCGAAAGCTCCGCGTGTCCTGATAGCCGCCTAAAGTCTGGAACTCGCTTGCCTGCCGCGGCAAGCCCGTAAGCGCATCGCGCGGTGCTCCGTTCTTGCCATGTTGCCGCCGCGTCCCGGCTGTGTAACTGGTCTGTTTCACCGAGAGTTGTCATCTTGAACGTTCTGAAATACCGCCCCGACATCGACTGTCTCCGCGCATTCTCGGTGCTCGCGGTGGTCTGCTTTCACTTCGACATTTCGCCGATCCGAAGCGGCTATGTCGGGGTCGACGTGTTTTTTGTGATCTCCGGCTACCTGATCACCGGCATTATCTACGCCGAAAGCAAGGCAGGGCGGTTCTCGTTTCGGGATTTCTACGCGCGGCGCGCCCGGCGCATCCTGCCTGCGCTGCTCGTCACGATTCTCGGCACAATTGGCTTCGCCTACCTGGCCTTGCCTCCCGGCCAATATGTCGATCTTGCCAATCAGTCGCTGGCGGCGATCGGCTTCAGCTCGAACATCTGGTTCTGGTCACAGCAGAACTATTTCGGCGGCACGGCGCTGACCAAGCCGCTGCTCCAGACATGGTCGCTCGCGGTCGAGGAGCAGTTCTATATTCTGTTTCCCCTGGCCTTGGGCTTGGCCCTGCGCCGTAGCGCGCGACTCGTTCATTGGATCGCGGGCGTGGGACTGATTTCTTTCCTGTTCTGCATCTATCAGTCCGCGACCTATCCTGCCGCGGCCTTCTATCTCCTGCCGTCGCGCGTGTGGGAGTTCTGCCTTGGTGCAGTGCTTGCCATCGGCGCCGTTCCGGACGTTCCTCATCGTCATAAGCTGTGGGTCGCGGCGCTTGGCTGGTGTGCACTGGCGGCCTCGGCGAATGTGTTCGGGACCGGCGCTCCCTATCCAAGCTTCAGGGCGGCGCTGCCGTGTCTCGGGGCTGCGCTCGTCATCTGGTCGCACGTGGATCTGACGCCGAACCGCTTCATGCGACCGATACTGTTCATCGGCCTGATCTCCTATTCGCTCTATCTCTGGCACTGGCCGGTCGCGGTGTTCTCCTACGAACTTTTGGGCTCGTCGCAGCCGGCCCACGTCAAGGCGCTGCTGCTTCTGGTCTGCCTGTTGCTTGCCGTTGCATCCTATCTTTGGGTCGAGACGCCGTTCCGGCGGCCCAGGAATGGTGCGATGGCGATGATCGCTGCTGCCGGAACGGCCGTCGTCCTCGCATGCATTCCGATCCAGCTGACATTCGGCGCGCCGAGCCGCTTCTCGCAGGAGGAAGCTGCCGTCGGGCGCTTCAGCGCCTATGACCACGCGGCGCTCTATGACGAAGGACGTTGCTTCGTCCAGCGCGACGACGTTCTGAATCGTGACGCCTGCATCGCGCCGGTTGCCGGCAAGCGCAACGTTCTGGTCTGGGGCGACAGCTACGCCGCGCATCTCGTGCATGGCGTGCGGCAGGCCGCCGGCGCCGCGGTTGTCATGCAGGCGACCAGGGCCGGCTGCGGCGCGATCGGTGACGCACGCGCGGACGAGGGATGCCGCGCCTTCAACAGGGATGTGCTCGACGCCATCATGTCGGCTCGCCCCGATGTCGTTCTGCTGTCCGCCAACTGGCTCGATGGCACCTACACGCACGCGGTCGCCACGGAACTCCCCCCGCTCGTCGCCAAGCTGCGTAGCGCCGGCATCGCGGTCGTCGTCGTCGGGCCGACGCCGGAACTGGACGGGCCGCTGCCCTCGCTGTTCGTCAGCTGGAGTCGTCTGAAGACTCTGCTGCCGCCGCTGTCCGAGCGCGTGGTTCCGCAGCTATGGGACATCGATGCCAGGCTGCAAGCGATCAGCACGTCGTCCGGCGCCGGCTATGTCTCTCCGTTGCAGGCGATGTGCCCGCACCGTGCGTGCGAGCTGTTCGTCGACGGCACGCCCATCATGTGGGACGCCGGCCATCTCACGGCCGAGGGCTCCGCACTGGTCGGGTCGATCATCGTCGCGCACGCGGATCTTTTGAACAAGGGCCGCGAGTAATCGGCGCCGAAGGAGTCGCGTCCTCAAGCGTCCCGGGCAAACTCCTGCGCACGGGCCATGACGTTGGCGGGAGTCACGCGCCAGCGCTCGGAATGATGGTACTCGAATTCGCTGTCGAACTTGCCGGTCTCGCGGTTGATGCGGAACAGGGCGGCGTGCCACGGCGTCTTGCCATCGATGCGCACCATGGTTTCGCGCAGCGCCTCGATCACGTCGATGATCGCGAAGTCACGCGGTGAGACGGGGATCGCGCGGCCGTCTTCGGTATAGCAGAAGCCGGTCATATCCGGCGTGCCGTCGTCGATATGGCTGACCAGCACGAGATCCTTCCAGCCTTCGAGAGCCAGGGCGTCGTCGGCGGCGATGCTTTCGGCGAGCTTATGGAAGAGCTCTTCGCGGCTCATCGCTGCACCGTTCAGATCGCTCATTGCAGTTCTCCCTCGTCGGCCATGCCCACGCGGCGGCGTCCGCCGCACCGGCGTCTTCCCGTTTCATTCGGGCTTTCCGAGGGCGTTTGTGAGGACTGGCGTCGACGCGTGATCGCCGGGAGACGAGCCGGCGCGCGTTGCCTTAGTGCGTCTCGCTCAGGCGCGAAGGCTGCCGAGGAATTGCCGGACCTGGCCCTTCAGCTTCGCGCCGTCACTGGCGAGCGATCCCGCCGCGGCGCGGACGCGCGAGGCGGCATCGCCGGTCTGGGACGCACCGCTCTGCACATCGGAGATGTTGGCGCTGACGTCCCGCGTGCCCGCCACCGCGTGCTGCGCGTTACTGGAGATGCCGCGCGTCGCCGCGCTCTGCTGCTCCACCGCGGAAGCGATGCTGGATGCGATCTGCGACATGCGTTCGATCGTTGCGCCGATCTCCTTGATGGCCTCGGCGGAAACGCCGGTCGCGGTCTGAATGCTGGTGATCTGCTGGCCGATTTCGCCGGTCGCCTTCGCGGTCTGCTCCGCCAGCGACTTCACCTCGGTGGCGACGACCGCGAAGCCGCGGCCGGCGTCTCCGGCGCGCGCGGCCTCGATGGTCGCGTTGAGCGCGAGCAGGTTGGTTTGTCCGGCGATCGTATTGATCAGATCGACGACGTCGCCGATGCGGCCTGCCGCCTTGGTCAGCTCGGTGACGCGCTCGTTTGCGACACGGGCCTGCTCGACGGCGCCGCTCGCGATGCCGACGGACTCCTGCACCTGGCGGCCGATCGCCGCGATCGATTGCGACAGTTCCTCGCTCGCCGCTGCGACCGATTGCACGCTGCCTGCGGCTTGCTCGGAGGCCGACGCGACGCGCGCGGTCACCTGCTGGGTCTTTTCGGCGTTGCCGGATAGAGCCGCGGCGGACGTCTCGAGCTCTGACGACGCCGCGCTGACGGTCTCGACCACTTCGCCGACCACCTTCTCGAAATCGTTGGCGAGGCGCTGCAGCGATGCCTTGCGCTCGATTTCGGCGAGCACGACATCGTTGATGTCGACCAGCGAGCCGCAGGCGCGGCGCGGCCTGCGGTTGGCGTCGAGCACCACGCCGCCGGTCGCCCTGAACCAGCGGTAGGAGCCGTCCTTGACCTTGAGCCGGTATCTCACGTCATAGCCGACGCCGGTGGCGCAGGTCGCGCCGAACGCCGCGAAGGTGGCGTCGCGATCGTCAGGATGCAGCCGGTCGGACCACGAGGTCACGACGTCGGGAAATTCGGACTGAGACCTGTAGCCGCACAGCCGCCGGAATTCCGCCGACCAGGTCCACTTCGCCTTCGGATGCATGGCGTCGCCTTCGTACAACACGGCGTCCCACAGGCCGATGCCGCAATAATTCGAAAGCGTGTCCAGCCATTCGGCCTTGCTTTCGAGGTCCTTGCTGCTGCGGCTGAACATGCGGGCTTCCCTTCGGGCGTGAAGCGACCGGTAACCTTTATGATCCGTTAGTGAAGAATTGCCTTAATGCGGCCTCCGTAGAAAACCGGGGGAGCGCTCGCGATGGTCCCGCGGCCGTCGCGGCTTGAGCCTGAGGCTTAAGGCCGCAGCGTGCGATCGAACGGCCCGAGCGCGAATATTCGCAAATACTTCCGCAAAACTGGAATTTCTCTAAGCATGTGCGGCTCTCCGCCGTCCGTTGACATCTCCGCGCGCATCGCATCCTCACCTCATCGGCGCGGTCGCTCGCGATCGCGGCGCAATGCATGTTTTTGGGGAGATTGTCATGAAGGCGTTAATCAGCGCGTTGGCCGTTATGTCGCTCGGCTTGCTCGTCGCGGGGCCGGCGCGCGCCGACGGTTACAAGACCTGCACGAAGCTCGAAAAGGCGTCGTGGAAGCCGGCGAGCGAAGCCGAGGCGAAGGCCAAGGCGGCCGGCTACGAAGTCCGCCGCACCAAGATCGAAGGCTCCTGCTACGAGGTCTATGGCGTCAAGGAGGGCAAGCTGTTCGAATTGTTCTACAGCCCGGAAGATCTCAGCCTGAAGCACACGATCGCCAAATAGGGGCACGCCGCGCTTGACGGCGACCGTCCCACAGCCGCGCGATTCCGTGCCGGCCCCGGCGCGCTCAACCGCGCTGGTGCCGGTGTGGGATCTGCCGCTGCGTCTGCTGCACTGGGCGACAGCCCTTTGCGTCCTCGTCGCGTGGTTCACGCCGAACGCCTACGACACGACGCATCGGAGCGCCGGCTATGCCGTTCTCGTGCTGGTGCCCGTCCGGCTGGTCTGGGGATTTATCGGCACGCGGCATTCGCGCTTCCGCAATCCGTTGCGCGTGTGCCGCGTCTTGCCGCGTTATCTCCTGGACATGGCGCGAGGGCGGAGCAGGCGGTATCTCGGCCTCAATCCGGCGGGCAGCGCCATCTCCATGGCGATGCTGGTCCTGCTCGTGATCTCAGGCGTCAGCGGCTGGATGCAGGTGACACTCCGTTTCTTCGGCGTTGCCTGGGTGCAGGACACCCACACTTATGCATCCGACGCGGTGATGGTGCTCGTGCTCGTGCACGTCGTTGGAGTCCTGTTGATGTCGATCCGGCAGCGAGAAAATCTCGTGCGCGCGATGATCACCGGATGGAAGCGGAGCGGGGCTGCGGGCCGCTGGAACGCTTTCAAGATTGGAGCTTCCGTTCCGATTAAATCGGAACGGGAAAGGCTCTAGTGATGCGGCTCGAGCTCATCTTCGAGCGCCTCGGTCTCATCAAACGGCTCGAAGTCGTCGTACTCATCCGTTTCTTCGAGTGGTTCGAGCTGTTCATCGTGCCCGGTCTCTTCGATCGATTCCAGTTCGTCGAAGCTCCCGGCTTCCAGGGTTTCGGCCTCGGTTTCCGATGCGGCATCGGCCGCATGCCCGGCTTCCTCCGTTGAAGCCTCCTCCGCCTCGGGTGCCAATTCTGCCTCGGGTACCAAGTCTGTCTGAGGTACCAAGGCCATCGCCTGATATTGCGGCGACAAGGCCAACGGCTCCTGCGGCGACCAGGCGTAACCGGGGCCCAGCAATTTCTCGAAACCGGCGGGATCGAATTCCTTGCCCTCGGTATCGGTGATCATCACCTGCCAGCCTTCGCTCTCCCAGACCCGGGCATTCGCCAGCACAATCAGCGCGCTCGCACGTTCCTTGATGACCTTCTGGTCATCCCGCTCCGCAACCATCTTGTACGCCACGCTACCGTCTCCCTCTCAACTCGGAGGTGGCCAGATTGCGCGGGGGCGTTGGCCTCAATTGGTTCGGAGCGTGACAATTTGGCGGCGGTGGCGTGGTGGTTCCCGGGTCAGGCGATCAGATGCCGGGAGCGGGCGTCGAGCGCCTTGCGGGCATCGTTTGGATCGAGCTCGATCTGCAGGCCGCGCTGCCCGCCGTTCAGGAATACCTTCGCCTGCGACAGCGCCGTCTCCTCGATTGCCGTCGGGACCTTCTTTTTCTGGCCAAACGGACTGATGCCGCCGACGCGATATCCGGTCAGCCGTTCGGCGTCGGTGGGGCGCATCATTTTCGCGGCCTTGCCGCCGAAGGCCGCCGCGAGCTTCTTCATGCTGACTTCGCTGTCGGAAGGGACGACGACGCAGACCGGCTTGCCGTCGACCTCCGCCATCAATGTCTTGAGCACGCGCTGCGGCGCGATGCCCATCGCCTCGGCGGCCTGCAGGCCGATGCGTTCCGCGTCGCCGTCATAGTCATAAGTGTGCAGCGAAAAGGCGAGACCCAGCGCTCGAAGCTCCAGCGTCGCCCGCGTCTCCTTCGACATCGCCTTCGTTCCTATCGGCCCATCGTATGAGGCACATCAGCGCGGCGGCTGAAGCCGCGAGTTCGGAAAGAGCGCCGGCTCGATCGCCACCGCAAGGGCCCGCTTGGTAAACGAATCCTTAGCGGGAAGCCCCGGTGTTCTACTTAGGACGCCGCAAAGTGTAACCGGAAGCTCCGAAACTTAACGCTAATTTGACGCATAAAAATCATGAATTGTTATGCCTGATTTTTCTACCGCGCCGCGCATCCGCCCTCTGCAATAACGAAAGCCGAGAATGTTCAAGCTGTTCTCCAATCGTTCGATTGCCGTCAAGCTCGCTTCCATGACCATCGTCGGCGCCATCTGTATGGGGCTGGTTGCCACCACCATCCTGCTGATTGCCCGCAGCCAGCTCGTCACCGAGCGCACCGAGAAGGCACACGCGATCGTGGACGCCGTCTGGCATCTGGCCGACAGCTTCCATAAGGCGGCAGCCTCTGGCGAGATGACGGAGGAGGAGGCGAAGAAGCGCTTCTTCGCTGCCGCCGGCGCCGTCTGGTACGAGAACCACACCAATTACACCTACATCTACGACTACGAGACCGGCATCTGCGTCTCCAACCCTGGCGTTCCGACGCTGCTGGGCAAGGACATGCGTCCGGTCAAGGA
>Ga0207693_10003107_pt1 | contig 14295 bp, 12 predicted proteins | sample LARL81metaG_FD_184347 | JGI IMG/M metagenome (GOLD analysis project Ga0207693, IMG submission 184347) | Corn, switchgrass and miscanthus rhizosphere microbial communities from Kellogg Biological Station, Michigan, USA - LAR L8-1 metaG... | ecosystem: Host-associated > Plants > Roots >...
TCTCGGTGGCCGCCGTATAAACAAACGAAATCGTTGGAGAGTCGGGCTCGGGCAAGAGCGTGTCGTTCCTGACCGTCATGGGCCTGATCAACAAGAAGTCGGCGATCATCGAGGGCCAGGTGCTGTTCCAGGGGCAGGACCTCGTCCAGATGAGCAACGACGAACTGCGCGAGATCCGCGGGTTGAAGATCGCGATGATCTTCCAGGACCCGATGACGTCGCTCCACCCGTTCTACAAGGTGGGCGATCAGATCTCGGAGATGATCCTGGCGCACGAGGACATCTCGAAGAAGGAGGCGTTCGACCGTTCCGTCGAGATGCTGCGGCGGGTGAACATCCCGCAGCCCGAGGAGCGGGCGAGGCAGTACCCGCACGAGTTCTCGGGTGGGATGCGGCAGCGCGCGATGATCGCGATGGCGCTGTCCCTGAACCCTGACCTGCTGATCGCCGACGAGCCGACGACCGCCCTGGACGTCACGGTGCAAGCCCAGATCCTCGACCTGATCGACCGCTTGCAGTCGGAGTTCAACACCGCCGTTGCCTTGATCACGCACGACCTCGGCGTGGTCGCGGAACACTGTCACCACATCCAGGTGATGTACGCCGGCAAGATCGTCGAGGAGGGGACCGCCGACGACATCTACTACCGGCCGATGATGCCGTACACGTGGGGACTGCTGAAATCGCTGCCCCGCCTTGGCCACGACACCGACCGGCTCACGCCGATCTCTGGCGCGCCACCGTCGTTGATCTTTCTGCCGGACGGCTGTTCCTTCTCGCCGCGCTGTCCGTACGTGTTCGACGAGTGCCGCGTGGTCCAGCCGGACCTGCTGCCGATCGACGGGCACCACGCGGCGCGCTGCCATCTGAGCCTCGAGGACCGCGAGCGCATCGTGGCCCAGGAGATCCTGGCCACCTCATGAGCGCCGTCGAGGCCACCCCGATGCGTGAGAAACCTCGCGCGGGCGAGCCGTTGCTGCGGTTGCAAGGGATCGTCAAGCACTTCCCGATCACCCGGGGGATCATCTTCCAGAAGAAGGTTGGCGCGGTACACGCCGTCGATGGTGTCGACCTCGACATCTACCCGGGCGAGACGGTCGGGTTGGTCGGCGAGACCGGGTGCGGCAAGAGCACGCTCGCGCGCGTCGCGATGCGCCTGCACGACGCGACCGACGGCACGATCTGGTTCGATGGACGCGACATCACGCGGATGAAGGGCGAGAACCTCCGCGCGGTTCGCCGCGACATACAGATGATCTTCCAGGACCCGTACGCGTCGCTGAACCCGCGCAAGACGGTCGGCACGATCGTGGGCGCGCCGCTGCGGCTGCATAAGACGGTCCCGAAGAACCAGGTCAAGACCGAGGTCCAGAACCTGATGGAGCTCGTCGGTCTGAACCCCGAGCACTACAACCGCTACCCCCACGAGTTCTCCGGCGGGCAGCGTCAGCGCATCGGGGTCGCGCGGGCGCTGGCGCTTCGCCCGAAGATGATCGTCTGCGACGAGCCGGTGTCGGCGCTCGACGTGTCGATCCAAGCGCAGATCCTGAACCTGTTGAACGACCTGCAGGACGAATTCAACCTGACGTACCTGTTCATCGCGCATGACTTGTCGGTCGTGAAGCACATCTCGGACCGCGTCGCGGTGATGTACCTCGGCAAGATCGCGGAGGCGGCCGACGGGAACGCGCTCTACACCCAGCCCAAGCACCCCTACACGGGCGCGTTGCTGTCCGCGGTGCCCATCGCCGACCCGAACCTGGCGAAGACGAAGAAGCGGATCATCCTCGAGGGCGACGTTCCCTCGCCGATCAATCCGCCGAGTGGATGCCGCTTCCATCCCCGCTGCTACAAGATGAAGTCGCTGGATCCGGAGAAACAGGAGCGCTGCCGCACAGACGAACCCGAGCTTGTCGTGCACGAGGCTGGTCATATCGCTGCCTGTCATTGGCCCCTGGACGCCCGTATCATCGAGGACCTCGCCGATACTGACCCAGGGAGTTCCGAGTGATCAACGCCGTCGCCGTTGTGCTGCTGGTTCTGTCGTCGATCTTCTTGATCGTCACGATCCTGATGCACTCCGGCAAGGGCAGCGGTCTGTCCGACATGTTCGGCGGAGGGAACAACCTGGCGGGCGGCACATCGCTCGAGCGCACACTCGACCGGATCACCGTCGTGACCGCCATCATCTGGGGCGTCGCCGTCTTCTGGCTGTCCTGGAAGTGGTACTGAGCCGCGCCATCAAGGGCCACTGAGGCCGTTGGTAGGATGCCCCGCGCTACGTCGGAGTGGCGGAACTTGGTAGACGCGCTAGGTTGAGGGCCTAGTGCCCCTTGCGGGGCGTGGGGGTTCAAATCCCCCCTCCGACACTCACTTACCAGCGGATTCGCGCAGATGTGCGGAGGACAGTCGTACCTGGGGATCAACAGTCCCAGCAGCACGCCGCAGATCATCACGACGACCGCCTGACCTGTCCACCATCCTTCGGCGACGTCTCTAGCTGCGATGTCGTCTTCGGCGACGTGACGTCGCAAAGCGTTGCAGTCGGCTTCTTCATGGCGTTGATCGGGAGCATCCCGACCTGAATAGCACTAGGGTGGCAGCGTGACCGGAGTTGGACCTGGACCCGAATATCAACGCCAGCGACCCCCCGAGAACAGGGGGTTCGACATGCATGTGCGCGACGAGGGCCCGGCGAATTCAGGTCGCATGGGTGGATCCGCATTGCTGATCTCGATGGGAATCATCGCTGTCGCTCTGGTCGCAGTTGTGGTCCTCGTCTTCTTGCGCTAGGCGCGCGTTCGGGTGCTTCGTCTAGTCACCAGATGTCATGTCACCTTGACGACACCTGAGGTCGCCGAGGAGCGGACGGCATGGGTCAGCCCGACGCAGTCCGACGAGCCGCCTGGCCTCCTCGCGGCAGAGGGAGTACAACGAAGGCGAGATACGCGTCAGAGGACTGCTCCTGCTCCTGACGCTGGCCCTCCTGGCCGCCTGCACGAGCCGAGGCTCCTCGCCCGCGACAACCATCGCGACATCGGGTGCGCTGCCAACGGCATCCGCACAAGCGCTCTCGTGCAAGGCATCGATCAATCGGGTGGTTCTAACCTTCCTCCATGCTTGGAACGCGGGCGATATGACCTCCTTGCACAGAGGGCATCACGCGGGACGCGTCTATCAACATCTCCACGAAGGTTCAGGGTGCCAGCGAGTCAAACACGGATCCTTACACCGAGACGACCGGATGGGGCCAGATACGTCGGTTTGCTCTACGCCAACACGCAGTTGGACAGCGATTCTCGTTCGATAGCGTGCGTTTGGTCGGCGGTCTTGGTGCGTACGCGGTTGGTATGCGTGCTGCCTATGCGGATGGCTCGGCACAGAAGATGATCGATTCGAAGTTCGCTTACACCTGCCAGGCGGCAGCGCTCCATCGGGTCGTGCTGGTGGCCAGCAGACCAGCCGGCTGATCTTTGCCACTGGCGAGAGCGTTCGAGCGACATTCGCACGCGCTGGGGCGGCGAACGTCGTCTGCTCGTGTCCCTTTGACGGCACGTGGGTCACCGAACTGCGCATCTCCGTTCCGGAGACGGGACAAACCATGGATGCGCGCGTGACGTGGGCCATCTCGGGGCGCTGGCGTTGGATCGCGCGTTCAGAGACGCGGATAGCTGCACGTGGGGGTGTAGCGCGGTTCGTCAGCCACCTGAGCGGGTCGGTTTCCGAGGAGGGAGACTCGGGTACGCCCGTTAGTCTGGTCGGGGAGTCCTGGAGAGGTCTATGAAGCGGTTCGCACCCGTACTTGGCGCTGTCGTGCTTATCTTGGCGACGCCGCTGCTGGCGTTCGCCGCGTCCGTCTCGTGGACAGGTGGCTCGGGCAGCGGCTCAGATGTCCTGCCCTGCACGGATGGCGGCCATTGGGTGCTCTCGCAGGCGAAGGCGGTGAAGTCGGCCACCCTCGTCGTCGCCGGCGGCACGTATCAGATGCAGCGCGACGGCAAGGACGCCTACGCCGCCGACAGTTCGGGTCCGATCGTGATGGGGGACCTCGCCGTCGTGACATACAGCGGTGCCGGGCAGCCGGCGCTCGCGCTCACCGCATGCGGCGCATCGTCATCGCCGACCCCCACCCCGACCCCAACGCCGAGTCCATCACCGACCGGTTCGCCGCCACCGTCGTCGCCTCCGCCCTCGGGGCAAGGCGGCGGCGGTTCCGGCCAGCCCGGCACGTCCGGCAGGACGCCAACGCTCCACGGTGGTGCGGCTGCGGCCACCGATCCGTCTGTTGTCGGCATCGCGCCGGGGCATGATCCACATGGTGCGGGCACACTTCCAGCAAGCCTTGCAGGACCGCTCGATCCCACGTCTTCGCACGCAGCCGACCCGTCGAACGTCGTGATCGGTGCCGCCGATGGGGCCGTCCAGCAGGCGTGGAACGACGGGTCGGCGGACCCGTTCCAAGATGTTCGACACCCACCGCGCGCCCTCGTCATCGCCGTGATCGCGATCGTCGGGATCGGTCTCGGCGGCGTGTTCCTTGCCCGCCACCGCCTGATCCGGGGCTCGCCCTAGCGACTCCCTGGGCGTCAGGACGTGATCGCGTCGAGCAGCATCTCGATCTGCTCGATGGTGTGCGGTTCATCCACGAACTCGGCGAACCACGACGCCGCGAACGTCCGTGCGTCTTCTGAATCTGCGCTGAGCCAGTCCGAACACGCGCGAGCGCCGATATGCCCGAGCTGGGCGATCAACATCGAGAAGTCATTTGGAGTCTGCACGTGGCCGGGTCCACCCGCGTCGGCGTACGCCTGGTGAAGCGATCGCGCACGAGCGGGATCGGCGCGGCCGAACTCCCACAACACGACCGCGAACTCCATCGACGGATCCGCGAGGCCACAGTCTTCCCAGTCGATCACACACAGCGCGCCGTCCACGGTTGCGCGGAGATTGTCGGCCCACAGGTCTCTGTGGCATGTGCGTGTTGGACCCGGCGGAACGACGAGCGCGTCGAGCGCGACGAGTGCGTCTCGACGGGCGGCAAGCCGTTCGGCGAACGGCGCGCCGGCCACTCGGGCCGCGGCCACAAGCCCGTCCCACCGATCGGCGCCCACCGGCTCCGTGTACCACTCGTGCTCGGGCTCCGTGCCGTCGAACGACACCTGGTGCAGCGTCGCCACGAGTTCGCCCGCGGCGACCGGATCGATCGACGGGTCCGCGTCTCGCATGTCGACCCACCCCTGCACACGCACGAGCTCCCCGTCGAGCTGGATCGACCACTCGCGATCGAGGGTTCGGACGACCGGGGGAGCGGGCACCCCGGCGGCCATCGCCGCCTCCTGGAACGCGACACCCTCGGCCAGCTCGCCGAGATCCGGCTGTTCGAACCACTCCTTGACCGCCCAGGAGCCTCGGTCGGTCTCGAGGCGCCAGATCTGGCCGATCACGCCACGCGCCACCGGTCCGTGCATGTCGCCGGCCTCGCCGAGGCCGAATGCGGCTGCGATCCGCGGAGCGTCGACGGCCGAGAGCATCGCGCGAGTCTATGCGCAGGTTCTGGCCCGGCCGGCGCCGGCCGTCGTACCATGGGCCGCAGATGAGCTAGCGGTCCTCCTCGCCGACCCGTCGCGTCCGCGTCCGTGGTCACCCCACCCCGAGGAGTCAGTCATGTCCGCAGCTCGTTCCCGCAACAGCCGTCCTGGAGCCACCCGATGATCGCGTTGGAAGCGCGCGACCTCGTCATCGAGGTTGGCGGCAAGATCGTCGTCAGCGAGCTGTCGTTCGACCTGCGCAACGGCGACAAGATCGGCGTGGTCGGGCGCAACGGCGCCGGGAAGACAAGCACGATGAAGGTCCTCGCCGGCGAAGAGGAAGCCGGCGGCGGCACGGTCGTGCGCCGCGGCGCCATCGGGTATCTCAGGCAGGATCCGCGTCAGCACCGCGCCGAAGACGACGACCTCGCCCTCGAGCACGTCCTCGAGGCGCGCGGACTGGTCGACCTGTCCCGCCGGCTAGAGAAGGCGCGCGTCGGCCTCGCCGAGTCGCACGACGAGCGCGCGATCCGCCGGTTCTCCCGTTTGGAAGAGGAGTACGCGATGCTCGGCGGCTACCAGGCCGAGGCGACCGCCAAGACGATCGTGGCCGGGCTCGGGTTGGCCGAGGACCGCTTGCGCCTGCCCGTGAAGACCCTCTCCGGTGGGGAGCGCCGCAGACTCGAGCTCGCAAAGATCCTCTTCGGTGGCTCCGACGTGCTGCTCCTCGACGAGCCGACGAACCACCTCGACGTCGACGCGAAGACGTGGCTGATGAAGTTCCTCGCCGCCTACCAAGGCGCGCTGATGGTGATCAGCCACGACATCGCCCTGCTCGATGCTTCGATCACGCGGATCCTGCACCTGGATCTGGACGGCGTCGTCGAGTACAAGGGCACATACACCCAGTACCGGACCGCACGCGCCCTCGACGAACAGCGGCTCACCAAGCTCGCGTCGCAGCAGACCGCAGAGATCAAGCGGTTGAAGACCTTGGCCGACTCGATGCGGGGTCAGACCGTCAAGCGTGCGCGTGTCGCCAAGTCGCTCGACTCCCGCGTGGCCCGCCTCGAATCGGCCAAGATCGAGGGTCCGGTGCGCGAGAAGCGTGTGCGCTTCCGGTTCCCCGAGCCGCCGCATTGCGGTCGCACGGTGCTCACCGTCGAGGGGCTCGCGAAGTCCTACGGCGGGCCGCCGGTGTTCACCGATGTGTCGTTCTCGATCGGACGGGCGGAGCGCCTGCTGATCCTCGGGTTGAACGGCGCCGGCAAGACGAGTCTGCTCCGGATCCTGACCGGTGAGACGATCGCCGACGCGGGCACGTTCACGTACGGCTACGGCGTGGAGCCCGGCTACTACGCGCAGGAGCACGAGCAGATCCGCGACGGGGTGTCGGTCCTGCAACACATGAAGGACTTCTCGATGGCGGAGGACCTGACGCTTCGGACGCTGCTCGGCATGTTCGGTCTGCACGGCGAGATCGCGTTCCAAGACGCCGGCACGTTGTCGGGCGGGGAGAAGACCAAGCTCGCGCTCGCGCAACTCGTGGCGGGCCGCAAGAACCTGTTGCTGCTCGACGAGCCGACGAACAACCTGGACCCACCGTCGCGCACCGCGATCGCGACGGCGTTGCAGGAGTGGCCGGGCGCGATGGTGATCGTGAGCCACGATCCGGAGTTCGTCGAAGCCCTTGCCCCGGAGCGTGTCCTGTTGATGCCCGACGGAACCCTCGACTACTTCGGCGAGGACCACCTAGACCTCGTCGAATTGGCGTGACCGTCGCGCGCCGCAGCTATCCTTGCGCGACGATCGAGGCCAAAGGACGGAGAGGACGCTCGTGGGCACGAACGGTACGGCCGATCTGATCTTCGTCGGCGGCGACGTCTACACCGTCGATGCGGCGCGATCGTGGGCGCGAGCGGTCGCCGTTCGCGACGGCGCGATCACCGCCGTCGGCACCGACGATGAGATCCGCGACCTCGCCGGCACCAGCACCGAGGTGATCGACCTCACCGACAAGATGCTCGTTCCCGGGTTCCAGGACGCGCACGTGCATCCGGTGGGCGGCGGCCTCGACATGTTGCAGTGCGATCTCAACGAGACCGATTCGCTCGACGATTACCAACGGATCGTCGCGGAGTACGCGGCGTCGCATCCGGATGCGCCGTGGATCTTGGGGGGCGGCTGGTCGCAGGACGCGTTCCCGCGTGGCTGCCCACCGAAGGAAGCGCTCGACTCGGTCATCACCGACCGCCCGGTGTACCTGCCGAACCGCGACGGCCACAGCGCCTGGGTCAACTCGAAGGCGCTCGAGATCGGCGGGATCACCGCCGACACGCCGGATCCTGCCGACGGCCGGATCGAGCGCAACCCCGACGGCTCACCCCAAGGAACGCTGCACGAAGGGGCCGGTTGGTTGGTGTTCCAGCACGCGCCCGATCCCGACGAGGACCTGATCTACCAGGGACTGCTGAAGGGGCAGGCGTATCTGCACTCCTTCGGTATCACCGGCTGGCAGGACGCGATCGTTGACGCGACCTCGCACTACCGCAACTACGACGCGTACCTCACAGCCGCCGGCCGCGGCGAGCTCACCGGTCGCGTCGTCGGCGCGCTGTGGTGGGACCGAAAGAAGGGCCTCGAGCAGATCGAGAACCTCGTGGCGCTGCGCGAAGCCGGGCAGGCGGGCCGGTTCGCGGCGACCAGCGTCAAGATCATGCAGGACGGCGTCTGCGAGAACTTCACCGGCGCGACGCTGGACCCGTATCTCGACGAGCACGGCCACCCGACGGACAACCGTGGCATCTCGATGGTGGAGCCCGAGTTGTTGAAGGAGGCCGTGACCCGTCTCGACGCGCTCGGCTTCCAGGTGCACTTCCACGCGCTCGCGGACCGCGCGGTGCGCGAGGCGCTCGACGCGATCGAGGCCGCGCGCACGACCAACGGGTACAACGACCTGCGCCACCACCTCGCGCACATCCAGATCGTGCACCCCGACGACCTGCCGCGGTTCCGAACGCTCGGTGCGCTCGCGAACGCCCAGCCCCTCTGGGCGGCGCACGAGGCACAGATGGACGACCTGACGATCCCGTTCCTCGGGGAGCCCCGGTGGACGTGGCAGTACCCCTTCGGATCGCTCGTCCGCCACGGTGCCACGCTCGTGATGGGCTCGGACTGGTCGGTGTCATCGCCGAACCCGCTGGAAGAGATGCACGTCGCGGTCAACCGGCAGATGCCGCCGTCGTACCCGTTCCGCGTCGACAACACGGAGGTATTCCTCCCGGACGAGCGGATCGACCTGGCGACGGCGCTCGCGGCGTTCACGATGGGGTCGGCGTACGCGAACCACCGCGAGCACGACACCGGCTCGATCGAGGTCGGGAAGCGCGCCGACTTCGCTGTGCTCGATCGCAACGTGTTCGCACATCCGGTGGCCGAGATCGCCGACGCGCGTTGCCTGGAGACCTACGTCGACGGCGACCGGGTCTTCGCGGACGCGGAGGCCTGACCCGGCGACCCTGAGAGCTTCCTGAGAGCGGCCCACCTCGGTGAGCCGTTCGCGCGGGCGGGGACGCATAGTGGCTGGAGCGTGGAGACGGTCCCCGCGGCACTGCCGCGGCCCTGCCACACACGAGGAGGCGTCCCGAACCATGAAGATCCGCTCGAGCGCAACGGTGGCCCTGGTCATCCTCGGCCTGGTCGCGAGCGCATGCACGATCCAGGCCGGCCAGCAGACATCGACGTCTTCGCCGGCCACCGGCGCACCGTTGGTTGGCGGATCCGCGATCCCGACGACGGACGAGCCGGTGGCACAGGTCGTCGCCCAGACGCTGCCGGCGGTCGTGAACGTGACCACCGACATCCTGACCCAGCAAGGACAGACCGGCGTCGGCGTCGGGACCGGCTTCATCGTCCGGTCCGATGGCATCATCGTCACGAACTGCCATGTCGTCGAGGGCGGGACGAAGATCACCGTGTCGACCTCCGCCAACAACCCCCAGAAGTACGACGCCCGCGTCATCGGCGGCGACTGCGAGCACGACCTCGCGGTGCTGAAGATCGACGGCAACGACATGCCGACCGTGCCGCTCGGTAACTCCTCGGATCTGGTGCTCGGCCAGCGGGTCATCGCGATCGGGTACGCGCTCGCGCTGCAGGGCGGTCCTACCGTGACGACGGGCATCGTGTCGGCGCTCGACCGGACCGTCCAGGTGCAGGATCCCAACTGCACGGTCTGCAAGAACTCTTCCCGGACGTACACGAACGTGATCCAGACCGACGCCGCGATCAACCACGGCAACTCCGGTGGGCCGCTGTTGAACATGCAAGGCCAGGTCGTGGGGATCAACTCCGCCGGGGATGACAACGCCCAGAACATCGGCTTCGCGATCTCGATCGACGCGGCCAAGGACACGATCGACCACGCGATCGCCTCGCCGCTCGCGCCGACCGGATACCTGGGCATCACGACGACCGACCTGACGCCGGCGATGGCCCAGCAGCTGGGCACCGCGACCCAGAGCGGCGCGTACGTGATCAGCACGAACAAGGGCGAGCCGGCCGACAAGGCAGGCATGAAGTCCGGTGACGTGATCGTCTCGGTCGACGGGAAGAACGTCGCGACCGCCGACGATCTCGGCAGCATCCTCAACGGTCTGCAGCCCGGCACCACTGTGCCGGTCGTCGTGGATCGCGGAGGACAACAGGTCACGCTCAACGTGACCCTGGCGGCGCGGCCGCTCCCGAGCCAGCTTCCGTAGCCCTCCCACGGAAGGAAGCGGTGGAGCGGCTGCGCTAGCCTGTTCCGCGTGAAGGTCGTCCTGCGCAACCCCGACCGCGAGGTCGACGTCGCCGGAGACCGGCTCCTGCGAGAGGTCTTGACCGAGCTGGCGATCGACCCCGACACGGTGCTCGTGATCCGCTCGGGCGAGCTGCTCACCCGGCACGATCGGGTGGGCGACGCCGATCGGCTCGAGGTCCGGCCCGTGATCTCCGGGGGCACCTCATGAGGTGCACACGCTGCGGCGGGCACGCCGTCGTCGAGCTCCGCCGGCACAACGCGGCGTTCTGCGGCGATTGCTTCCAGGGCGTCTTCCGCAACCAGGTCGCCCGCGCTATCGACGAGTACGAGATGTGCACGACCGAGGACCGGATCCTGGTCGCGGTCTCCGGCGGCAAGGACTCGCTCGCGTTGTGGGACGTCCTGCTCGCGAGCGGCTACCACGCCGACGGCTTGTACCTCGGCCTCGGGATCGGCGAGTACTCGGATCGCTCGCATGACCGCACCGTCGCGTTCGCCGCAGATCGCGGCGCGTCGCTCCGAACGATCGACCTGGCGGAGGAACAGGGCTTCGACATCCCGCTCGCGGGTCGCAAGGGCGCGCGCTCCTCGTGCGCGGTGTGCGGGCTCTCGAAGCGGTACCTCTTCAACCGCGCGGCGCTCGAGGGCGGCTACGACGTCATCGCGACCGGGCACAACCTCGACGATGAGGCCGCGACCCTGCTCGGCAACACCCTGCGTTGGAACGTCGAGTACATCGCGCGCCAGGCGCCGGTCCTGCCGGCCGCCGACGGCTTCGTCCGGAAGGTCAAGCCCTTGCACCGCCTCACCGAGCTGGAGACCGCCGCGTATGCGTTCCTCCGCGGGATCGACTACGTGGTGGAGGAGTGCCCGCTCGTGGCCGGCAACACCCAGCTTCGGTACAAGGAGTCGATGAACGCGATCGAGTCGCGGTCGCCGGGCGCCAAGACGCAGTTCTTCCTCGGATACCTGGACCGCGGCATGCCCGTCTTCCAGACCGCGCGCGATGAGGTGACGCTCACCTCGTGCGCGCGTTGTGGGCAGCCGACCACCGGCACCTACTGCGCGTTCTGCCGGGCCCGCGCGCAGATCCTGGGGGAGCGGCTCACGCCCACCCCGCCGGCCGACGATCCGCGGGAGCTCACACGCGAGCTCTCCGAGGAAGTCCTGCCCGAAGAGATCTACGGCGTGCCGGTGGACGCGCGATGAGCGCCCCGTTCGAGCCCGGCGAACACGTGCTGCTGATCGACCAACGCGACCGGACGTACCTGTTCCGGCTGCAGGCGGGCGGCACGTATCACACGCACTCGGGCACGCTGGCGCACGACGTGTTGATCGGACAGCCCGAAGGGACGCGCACCGAGACGTCTGGCGGCATGGTCCTGACGGCATTCCGCCCACGGTTCGCGGACTTCGCCCTGAAGATGAAGCGCGGCGCCCAGGTCGTGTACCCGAAGGACCTCGGGCCGATCGTCACCTACGCCGACGTGTTCCCCGGCGCGCGCGTCCTGGAGGCCGGCACGGGTTCGGGTGCCCTCACGATCGCCCTGTGCCGGGCGGTGGGGCGCGACGGCCGGATCGTGTCCTACGAGCTCCGGGAGGAGCATCACGTCCAGGCGGTCCAGAACCTCGAGGCGTTCTTCGGGAAGATCCCGGAGACCCTCGAACTCCGGGTCAGCGGGGTCGAGGATGTCGGCCGAACGGGGGAGCGGTACGACCGCTGCATCCTGGACCTCGCGGCTCCCTGGGAGCCCCTGGAAGCCATCGCGAGCGTCCTGGAGCCGGGCGGGGTCCTGTGTTCCTATCTGCCGACCACGATCCAGGTGCAGCAGCTCGTGCTCGCCCTTCCGGCGCAAGGGTTCCTTCATCTCGAAACCTTCGAGGTGCTGCGCCGCGGATGGCATGTCACCGAGCGGAGCGTGCGGCCCGATCACCGGATGGTGGGGCACACGGGCTTCCTGACGGTCGCACGCCGAACCGTCTGACAACTCTGGGTGATTCGTTGCCGGTGGTCCTAAGCCTTCCGTCCGCCCGTGCCGTAGATACCTTCAGGAAGCGTTCTGACGCGACCTCCGGGTAGCGTCAGATAGTGGGTATACACTCCGGCGCTGCACAGGAGGCGACCCCGATGGCAGGGCACGATCAGGTCGACCGATACGAGGAGCAGGCGAACGAGCTCCGCTCCCAGGTGAAATTCCTGGAGGAGGAGGTCGGGCTGCTCCGCCGCCGCCTCTCCGGATCGCCGCGTCAGGTCGCGGTGCTCGAGGAGAAGCTCGTCGAGACCCGCAACCAGCTCGCCCGGGCCACCCAGCAGAACCAGAAGCTTGCCGACGCCTTGCGGGGCGAGCGCGAGCGGATCAGCGCCCTCGCCGAGGAGGTCGAGAAGCTCAGCCAACCCCCGGCGACGTTCGGCGTGTTCATGCGCGCGAACGACGACGGATCGATGGACATCGTCACCGCGGGCCGCAAGATGCGCGTCCTGCCGGCGCCCGACATCGATCCGACGAAGGTGATCCCCGGATCGCAGCTCCTGTTGAACGAGTCGCTCAACGTCGTGGAGGTCCTCGACCCCGATGGTTCGGGCGAGGTCGTCAAGGTCAAGGACCGGCTCGGGACTGACCGCGCGATCGTGCTCGGCCGGGGTGACGACGAGCACGTGGCCTACGTGGCCGGCCCGTTGCTCGACACCGGCCTGCGCGCCGGAGACGTCGCGCTGTTCGACCCGCGCTCGGTCGTGGTGACCGAGCTCCTGCCGCGTGAAGAGGTCGAGGAGCTCGTTCTGGAAGAGATCCCCGATGTTAGCTACGACGACATCGGCGGCCTCGAGGGCCAGATCGACCTGATCCGCGACGCGGTCGAGCTGCCGTTCCTCTACGCGGAGCTGTTCAACGAGCACCAGCTCGAGCCGCCCAAGGGCGTCCTCCTCTACGGGCCTCCCGGCTGCGGCAAGACCCTGATCGCCAAAGCGGTCGCGAAGTCCCTCGCCGAGAAGGTCGCCGAGCGCAGCGGCCGCCAGGACGCGCGAAGCTACTTCCTCAACGTGAAAGGCCCCGAGCTCCTCAACAAGTACGTCGGTGAGACCGAGCGCCAGATCCGCGAGATCTTCATCCGCGCGAAGGAGCGCAGCGAAGAGGGTCTGCCGGTGATCGTGTTCTTCGACGAGATGGACTCGATCTTCCGCACCCGCGGGTCGGGCATCTCCTCCGACGTCGAGTCGACGATCGTGCCGCAGCTGCTGTCCGAGCTCGACGGCGTCGAGACGCTGAAGAACGTGATCGTGATCGGCGCGTCGAACCGTGAGGACCTGATCGACCCCGCGATCCTTCGCCCCGGCCGCCTCGACGTGAAGATCAAGATCGAGCGCCCGAACGCGCCGCAGGCGATGGACGTCATGGCCAAGTATCTCCACCCGTCGGTTCCGATCCACCCCGACGAGGTCGAGCGCTACGGCAGCGACGTCCAGACCGCGTGCCACCGGATGATCGAGAAGACGATCGACCGGATGTACGCGGACTCCGACGAGAACCGGTTCCTCGAGGTCACCTACGCCTCGGGCGACAAGGAGATCCTGTTCTTCAAGGACTTCAACTCGGGCGCGATGATCGAGAACATCGTGCGGCGCGCCAAGAAGGACGCGATCAAGCGGTTCCTGTCGACCGGCGAGAAGGGCATCAAGGGCGAGGACCTGTTCCACGCGATCCGCGACGAGTTCAAGGAGAACGAGGACCTCCCCAACACGACCAACCCCGACGACTGGGCCCGGATCTCCGGCAAGAAGGGCGAGCGCATCGTGTATGTGCGCACCCTCCTGGGCCTCGACGGCGACGGACGCCAGGTCGACCGGATCAGCCCCGGGCAGTACCTCTAACCCCGGGGTACAGTGCCGTCATGGCCATCCCGAAGGTCATTGGGACCGAGACCGAGTACGGCATCGCCGCGTCCGGTCAGCCCGACTTCAACCCCGTG
>Ga0207693_10003108_pt1 | contig 14282 bp, 10 predicted proteins | sample LARL81metaG_FD_184347 | JGI IMG/M metagenome (GOLD analysis project Ga0207693, IMG submission 184347) | Corn, switchgrass and miscanthus rhizosphere microbial communities from Kellogg Biological Station, Michigan, USA - LAR L8-1 metaG... | ecosystem: Host-associated > Plants > Roots >...
AAGGCCAACGTCGCCGTGCAACGCGCGCTGCTGGTGGCGATCTGGAACATCGCCACGACCAACACCACTTACCACGATCCCGGCGGCGACTACTTCACCCGCCTCAACCCGCAGAAAGCGCGCAACAACGCCGTCCGCCAACTCGAAGCCATGGGATACCACGTCACCCTCGACCAGGCATCCTGACCCAGCCGATCACCCCGCGAACTCACCTCGCGTGAATCTTCTCGTCAGGTCTAAAACCGCCCCTGACCTGTGGCGATGCTGGTGGCAGGTGCAGGATTCGAAGCTGCTGCGCGTGCGCCTCTGCGAGCCGGTCATGGCCCATCAAGGCTCGATGGTGGCCTATCAGGGCAGCGTGGACTTCTCGTTCGAGGGCGGCGGCGCCTCGAGATTCAAGAAAGCCCTGACCGGAGAAGGTTGGCCGCTGATGCGTTGTCAGGGGTAGGGCTATGTGTTCCTCGCCGAACGGGCCTACGACGTGCACCTGCTGAACCTGACCAACGCAGGCCTGTCGATCAGCGGCAAGAACGTCCTCGCCTTCTCCTCGAGCCTCGACTGGAACATCGAACGGGTGGAGGGCGGCAGCATGGTCGCGAGGCGGGCTGTTCAGCACGAGGTTGCGCGGCACCGGTTGGGTGGCGCTGACCTCCGACGGGCCGCCGGTGGTCCTGAATGCCGCCGAGGCGCCGACCTTCGCCGACACCAACGCGGTGGTGGCGTGGTCGGCGAACCTGCAGACGCAGCTGAAGACGAGCTTCAAGGCTGGGGCGCTGATCGGTCGCGGTTCCGGCGAGGCGCTTCAGGTGTCGTTCTACGGGCAGGGCTTCGTCATCGTCCAGCCTTCAGAGGGATTCCCTCCCGTCGCGACTGGTTAGCTCACAGCTCGAGTAACACCGTGACCGGCCCGTCGTTGACGAGCTGGACCTGCATGTCGGCACCGAAAACGCCGGTTTCCACCTGGGCGCCAAGGGCGCGCAGCGCGTCGGCGAAGGCCGTCACCAGCGGCTCGGCGACCGCACCGGGCGCGGCGGCGTTCCACGTCGGCCGCCTGCCCTTGGCGGTGTTGGCGTAGAGCGTGAACTGACTGACCACCAGGATCGGCGCACCGACGTCTGATGCGGACTTCTCATCGTCGAGAATCCTTAACTGCCAGAGCTTTTCGGCCAGGCGCTGCGCCTTCGCGGCGTCGTCGGTGTGCGTGACACCCACAAGCGCGAGCAACCCCTGGCGATCCGGGTTGATCGCGCCCACTACATCACCACCGACAGTCACCGACGCCGACGTCACTCGTTGCACCAGAATGCGCATGACCGCAGATCGTGCCACGACCACCAGACGTAGGCCTTTCGGGCAATACCCCTTAGGGGTACCGTCCGCGACATGAAGCTCAACTCCATCGAACGTGCATTTGTGAACAACCCCGTGCGGGCCGCACATCAGCACCGGCGGGAGTCGGCGTGGTTCCGGCGGTTGGCGGGCGGCGACCTGGCCGGCCAGCACGTGCTCGAAGTCGGTTGCGGCCGCGGCGTCGGCTCCGAGGTGATCCTCGATCGGCTCGGTGCCGAGCGAGTGACGGCCTTCGATCTCGACGACTCGATGGTCGAGTTGGCGCGACGACGATTGCACGGCCGTCCGGTGTCGTTGTCCGTGGGCGACATCTGCGCGATCGAGCAGGCATCCGGCACGGTCGACACCGTCGTGGATTTCGGGATCATCCATCACGTACCGGACTGGCAGGCATCGATTGGCGAGATCGTGCGCGTGCTGCGTCCCGGCGGCCTGCTGCTGTTCGAGGAGATCCCCCGCCACATGCTGGACACGTGGGTTTTCCGCACATTCACCGTCCATCCGCGTGAAAACCGTTTCGAGGCAGACGAGTTCGCCGCCGAATTGGCGCATCACGGATTGCACGGCACCGGCCGGATCGAGCCGCATTTCGGCGGCGCGCTGTTCGTCGGCGCCGCCCGCAAGGGTTAGAGCGTCGCCAGAATGCTCTTCATCGTGTCGATCTCCTGCTGCTGCGTCGTCGCGATCGCGTGCGCCAGTTCGACGGCAGGCGGATACTGGCCGTCCTTGATTTCCGTCTGGGCCATGGTGATGGCGCCTTCGTGATGCGCGATCATCTGCGTCAGGAACAGCTTCGAGGCCTCAACGGCCTGTGCGTTCTGCAGCGCCGTCATATCTGCATCGGACATCATGCCCTGCATGCTCGGCATGTCGTGGCCGGACATCGGCGGCGTCGCGGGAGTGCCCCATTCGGTCAGCCAGCCCTGCATCTGCTGGATCTCCGGTCCCTGGGCGGCCTTGATCTGATTCGCCAGCTGCACGACTCGAGGATCGATGCCCTGCTTGCCAAGGAGCATGTCGCTCATCTCGATGGCCTGCTGGTGATGCGGAATCATGTGCTGGGCGAACATCACGTCCGCGTCATTGTGGGCCTCGGCAGCGGTACTGGTCTTGGCGGCGGCCGCACTCGACGACGAAGTATGTCCCGCCGGATGCTCGGGCTCGTTGGAGGCGCTACAGCCGGTCGAGATGGCCAGCACCATGAGAGCACCGGCGCCGATCAGGGACTTTCGCTTCCACATGGTCATCGTTCCTTTCTACACACTTTTTATACCCTAGGGGGGTATGGTACAAATGACGTATGAGCACAACCACGGTTACCGTCACGGGCATGAGCTGCAGCGGATGCGCGTCGTCGGTGCGTGAAGAGATCGGCGAGATCCCGGGCGTCCACACCGTCGACGTGGATCTGGGCAGCGGGAAGGTGATCATCGAGAGCGAGGACCCGGTGGCGACCGTCGCGATCAAGAACGCCGTCGAGGAAGCCGGCTATCAGCTGGCCGGCTGATGAACGCTGCACAGAGGACCGTCGTGACTGCCGTCGACCTCTCGATCGATGGCATGACGTGCGCGTCGTGTGCACATCGAATCGAGAAGAAACTCAACAAACTTGACGGCGTCACCGCGACGGTGAACTTTGCGACCGAGAAGGCGCACGTCCAATACGGCAACGAGGTGACGCCCGAACAATTAGTGGCGACAGTCGAGGACGCCGGCTACCAAGCCCATCTGCCCGCGGCGCCTCTCGAGGCGGCCGCCGACGAGGATCCGATCGCGTCGCTTCGGCAACGATTGTTGATCTCTGCCGTACTGACCGTTCCGGTGATCGCCATGGCCATGGTGCCGGCGCTGCAGTTCACCTACTGGCAGTGGTTGTCCCTGGCACTCGCGGCGCCGGTCGTGATCTGGGGCGCATGGCCGTTCCACCGGGCGGCGTTGGCGAACCTCAGGCACGGCAGCGCAACGATGGACACGCTGATCTCGATGGGCACGCTGGCGGCACTGGGATGGTCTGTCTACGCCCTGTTCTGGGGCACCGCCGGCATGCCGGGGATGAAGCATGCGTTCGAATTGACGATCACGCGCACCGACGGAACCGGCAATATCTACCTCGAAGCCGCGGCGGGAGTGACCACGTTCATCCTTGCCGGCCGCTACTTCGAGGCTCGGGCCAAACGTCGCGCGGGAGCAGCACTGGAGGCGCTGCTGGAACTCGGCGCCAAGGATGTCTCGGTGCTCAGAGATGGTGTCGAACAACGCGTTCCGATCGACAAGCTGTCGGTCGGCGATGAGTTCGTAGTGCGTCCGGGTGAAAAGATCGCCACCGACGGCATAGTGGTCGACGGCAGTTCGGCGGTGGATGCGTCGATGCTCACCGGCGAGTCCGTGCCGGTGGACGTTCGGCCAGGCGACCACGTGGTCGGCGCGACCGTCAATGTCGATGGCCGGCTTGTGGTGCGGACCAACCGGATTGGTTCCGACACCCAGCTGGCCCAGATAGCGCGTCTGGTGGAGGACGCGCAGAACGGCAAGGCCCAGGCGCAGCGGTTGGCGGACAAGATCTCCGGCGTCTTCGTGCCCATCGTCATTGCCCTGTCGGTGGCGACGTTGGGATTCTGGATTGGGACTGGCGGATCTGTGGCGGCGGCATTCACCGCAGCGGTCGCGGTGCTGATCATCGCGTGCCCGTGCGCGCTGGGGCTGGCGACGCCGACGGCGTTGATGGTCGGTACCGGGCGTGGCGCCCAGTTGGGCATCCTGATCAATGGACCGGAAGTGCTCGAGTCCACACGCCGCATCGACACCATCGTCTTGGACAAGACAGGCACGGTGACCACCGGGACGATGACGCTGCTGGACGTGATCGCGGCCGGCGGTGAGCAACCCGACGAGGTGTTGCGATTGGCCGGGGCACTCGAGGATTCGTCCGAGCATCCGATCGCCAAGGCTATCGCGACGGGTGCGCGGGACAAGATCGGCGACCTTCCAGGTGCGGCGCAATTCAAGAATCTCGAGGGCCTCGGCGTGCAGGGTGTTGTCGACGGTCACACGGTGTTGGTCGGGCGGCGACGGCTGCTCGAACTGCCTCACGAACTCGCGGTCGCGATGCAAGAGGCGGAATCTGAAGGCAAGTCACCTGTTGCCGTCGGCTGGGACGGGAGGGCACGCGGAGTGCTCGTCGTGGCTGACGCGGTCAAGCCGACCTCGGCCGAGGCCGTAACGGAACTGCGTGCGCTGGGGTTGACGCCGATCATGCTCACCGGAGACAACGAGGCGGCCGCCCGCATGATCGCAACGCAAGTCGGCATCGACGAGGTGATCGCCGAGGTACTGCCCGAGGACAAGGTGGCGACGATCAAGCGTCTGCAGGCCGACGGCCGGGTCGTCGCGATGGTCGGGGACGGCGTCAACGACGCAGCCGCGCTCGCACAAGCGGATCTCGGCCTCGCGATGGGCAGTGGCACCGACGTCGCGATCGAGGCGAGTGACCTCACCTTGGTGCGTGACGACCTATGTGCCGTCGCCGACGCAATCCGGCTGTCGCGCAAGACATTGACGACGATCAAGGGCAACCTGTTCTGGGCGTTCGCCTACAACGTCGCCGCACTCCCCCTCGCGGCTGCGGGCATGCTCAACCCGATGATCGCAGGCGCCGCAATGGCTTTCAGCTCCGTCTTTGTCGTCAGCAACAGCCTCAGGCTGCGCCGATTCCGCCCATCCCGGTAGCTAGGGATCAACAGTCGCCAAAATCTCCTCACGATCCGCACCCTATATCGAACACTAGTGCGGACGTCTGACAGATTTCGGTTCACTTGAAACCACTGAATCTGAAGTGGCAGAAGAGGTTTCGCCGTCGAGCAATAGCCTGGCAGCCACCCTCGCCCCGTCGGTGCGGATCATGCCTGCCACCGCGGCCGCTCGGGTGCGGACCTCGGGGGTCAGGGCGGTGGCGAGCGCGGCCGAGAGGGACTCGATCGTCGGCGTCGGCCCGTCGTGTGCCGCACCGATGCCCAGGTCGGCCACCCGGCGCGCCCAGTACGGCTGGTCGGCGATCTGAGGGACCACCACCTGGGGTACGCCGGCCATCGTCGCAGTCGTGGTGGTACCCGCGCCGCCGTGATGGACGACCGCGGCCACCCGGCCGAACAATGCCTGGTGATTGACCTCACCGAGAGCGAAGCAGTCGTCCCGGTCGTCGACGAGCGCCAGGTCGGCCCAGCCGCGGCCCACGACGACGCGGCCACCATGCGCGCGAATCGCCTCGATGGCCACCCTGGCGATGTCACCCGGAGCGCGCACGCTGCCCATGCTCACGTACACCGGCGGTGCGCCCGCGTCCAGGAACCTCTCCAGATCGGCCGGAAGTGGGCGTTCGTCCGGCAGGATCAACGCGCCGGTCTGGACGACGTCGAGGTCCGGCGAACCAGGCCATGGCGCAAGGATCGGGTCGGCGGCCAGCCACGGGTGGTCGGTGAACACGTGGTCGCGGACGTTGTGGACCGGCGGCAGTCCCAGCGACGCGCGTTGCGCGTTGAGCGGAGCGCCGTAGAGCGCTTGGACCCGTTCGGCGTCCACCTCCCACAGCACCCGGTTGTCGGTGACGCCCGGAGGGAATGGGCGACCTGGCCGAGGCAGCGGGGAGTGATGCGGCGACGGCAGGGGGCACGGATGGAGCGTCACGAGCACGTAGGGAATGCCGAGCATTTCGGCTATCGTCCGTTGGCCGGCGGGCATCAAGCCGCTCGCGACCAGCGCATCGCATCCCTCCGCGGCCGGGGCGACAGTGTCGAAATGCGCCGCGACCAACTCGGCCGCGACCCGCGGTGCGTCCGCGGACGTGGACGGCCTTTCCCCGTGCACCAGTTCGCGCACCGACTTGCCGAGGGGCACCATCGGCACGCCCACACGCGCCAACAGTTCCTCGAAGTCCGGCGGCGCGCATACCCGTACCCCGGCACCGAGTGCTTGCAACTGCACCGCGAGCGCCACCACGGGTTCGACGTCCCCGCGCGAACCCCACGTCGACAACAACACACGCATTTTCGCTGCCCCCATTTCCGCGAGTTTTGGTTTCGGCCAGCGATTTTGCGGCAACACCCGGGTCTTGCCGCAAGCCCCCCTATGCGCTATAGATTGAGAGTGGGAGGGGGTTAGGGCTTCTCATTCTTCGCCTCGGGCCGTCGCGCGCGGAACACTTTGACGTCCGATTTGATCCCTTTCAGGTGCCGTGCTCCCGCGAATGACCACGTGAAGCGGACGTCGTCCCCGATCGCGTCCCGCGTGGACTCGGACACCAAAATCGAACCCGGCCGCGCCGCACCGGTGACGCGGCTCGCGAGATTGACCGGACTACCGAACCAGTCGCCTGCCCGGCTCACCGCCATGCCGGTGGCGACGCCGGTGCGCAGCCGTGGAAGGTCGTCATCGCCCTCGGAGGCGTCCACCAGATCCAACACCGCGTCAAGCAGCGCCACCGGGTCCGGACTGACGAACATCACCTCGTCACCGATGGTCTTGATGAAGCGCACCGGAGGGACCGCGACCTCGTGAGCGAGATCGGCCAGCCGGTGAGCCAAATGCTCCAGTTCCTCCGGCGGCACCGCCTCGCCGAGGCCGGTGAAGCCGACGAGATCGGCGAAGGCGATCGTCACAAGGCGCGCGCCGGGAAGCCGCTGTCCTTCGGCCCGCTCGGACGCGGTGACGGCGTCGGTCTCCAGGAGGTGTCGTAGCTGCAAACGCAGCATCTCCTGGATCATCGGCCCGAGCATGGGAGCGACCTCGCGTACCAACGCCTCGGAATTCTTCGCGACTTCGAGCTCCGTCGCGGTTGGGTCCAGGATCGTCGCCAACGCGGCGTATCGCATCACTTCGGCGGCGCGTGACAAGCCCTCGGCAAGCAGTCGGGTGATCTGCACGAGCTGGTCGGGATCGATGCCCAGCTCGAGGGTCTTCTGGGCAAACGCGGCGGCCTCGGCGTCGACGCGCAGATAGACTGCCGCGTCCGGGTCGTCGACGCGGGGCAACCCCATGGCCCGCTGAATGCGCTCGAGCAGGTCGAGATCGATACCCATCTTCTCGCTGGTTTCCCTGGCGGACACATACGTTCCGTCATCGCCAAGCAGCCGGCGTGAGGCGAGCAAAGCGGGCATGAACGCGCCCCGGATCTGCTCGACGGAAACGCCCTGGTCGAGAAGCCACGGAATCAGCTCGGCCCGCTCGGCGCGGGCCTTGCCCTCGAGACCGTCGAGCAAACCTGACGCTTCGAGATCGAACTCTTCCGCCACGGCCTCAACGTATACCGCCGGCAAGGTGCGATATTCGGGTGCATGTCCTCCGAGTTGTTGCACGGGCTGCCGCCGATCGTCGACGACGGCGCGAACGCTCTGATCCTGGGCAACATGCCGAGCGTGATATCACTGGGTGCGCAGCAGTATTACGCCAATCCGCGAAATTCGTTCTGGAGAATCACTGCTGAGATCTTCGGGTTCGATGCATCGGCGCCGTATGCCGTGCGTATTGCGGCGCTGAAGGCCAACGGCATTGCGGTGTGGGATGTGCTGCGGTCATGCCGTCGCGTTGGCAGCCTGGACTCCGCAGTGGAGCCTGACAGCATGGTGGCCAACGACTTTGGTCAGTTCTTCGAAAGCCAGCCGCATATCACGCGGGTGTTCTTCAACGGTGCGGCGGCAGAAAAGAACTTCAGCCGATTGGTCCGCGTTTCACCGGATCTCGCCTACCGGCGGCTGCCGTCGACCAGCCCCGCTCAGACCATGCGTTACGCCGACAAGCTGGGGGTATGGCGGGCAGCCATAACCGCACGTCAATAACCGTCCGGACGGCGTTCTCGACCCCTATCCTCAGTGCAGCAGGACACCGGGGGTTTACAGATGACGGCCGCAATGACATGCCGGGCGTGTGGGGGCGAGCCGCGCGCGGGCGCCCGGTTCTGTGCTGCCTGTGGCGAACCGATCGCGTCGACCCGGCCGGCCACGGAGCGCGGCTTCGAGGGTCACAAGGCGATGGCCGAGGCGATGCGATGACGGCCTGCAGCGCTTGCAACGTCGAACTTCGCCCCACCGCGAAGTTCTGCGACGAGTGCGGTGCCGCGGTCAGCAAGGTCTCGAAACCGGCTGAGTACAAGCAGGTCACGGTCCTGTTCGCCGATGTGGTGCATTCCATGGACATCGCGACGGCAGTCGGACCAGAGCGCCTGCGCGAGATCATGACCGAGCTCGTCGAGTGTGCGACAGACATCGTCACTCGCTACGGCGGCACGGTCAACCAGTTCACCGGCGATGGGCTGATGGCAGTCTTCGGGGCTCCACTGGCATTGGAGGATCACGCCCTTCGCGCATGCCTGGCCGCACTGGGAATACAGGAGGAGGCCAAGCGGGTCGCATCAGACGTACAGCGCCGCAATGCGCTCGCCCTGCAGCTTCGCATCGGCCTGAACTCTGGCGCCGTTATAGCTGGCGAAATCGGCACTGGGGCTTTGGGTTACACCGCAATCGGGGACCAGGTCGGTATGGCCCAGCGGATGGAGTCCGTCGCTCCGGCCGGTGGGGTGATGCTGAGCGATTCGACGGCTCGACTTGTCGAGAACAGCGTCGTACTCGGGGACGCGGAACTGGTGCGCATCAAGAACATTGACACACCGGTGCGGGCCCGTCAGCTACTGGCGGTCGGCGAACACCAGCGCAGACATCGCAGCGAGTCGAAGCTGGTGGGACGTACGTGGGAACTCAACACCGCCACCGCAATCTTGGAGGAAACCACCCGCGGCCTCGGCGGTGTCGTCAACATCGTCGGTCCGGCGGGGATCGGCAAGAGCAGGCTGGTCCGCGAAGTCACCGCGATCGCGTCGGCGCGCAACATACCGGTGTTCAGCACGTACTGCGAATCGCACACCAGTGACGTTCCCTTCCACGTCATCGCCCGCCTCATCCGCGCAACATCGGGGCTCGAAGGGCTCGACCGGGAGTCGGCGCGTGAACGTCTTCGAGAACGCATGCCGCACGTCGACTCCGACGATGTACGCATACTCGAGGATCTGCTGGGAATCCGGGACACCGCAGAGGCGCTGCCCGCCATCGCCCCTGACGCGCGTCGTCGACGATTGACGGCGCTGATCAACGCGGGGTTGGCGGCTCGAACCGAGCCTGCGGTCTACGTCGTCGAGGATGCGCATTGGATCGATGAAGCCAGCGAGTCGATGCTGACCGAGTTCATGGCGGTCGTCCCGCAGACTCCATCGTTGATGCTGATCACCTACCGCCCCGAATACGTAGGTGCGCTGACCCGCGTACCCGGAACGCAGACAATCGCCCTGCGGCCACTTACCGATGAGCAGGTGTCCGCGCTGTCCGCCGAGTTGCTGGGTGCAGATCCCTCACTTGATGGACTCACGTCGCTGGTCGCCGACAGAGCGGCAGGCAATCCGTTCTTCGCCGAGGAGACGATCCGTGACCTGGCCGAGCGAGGCGTGCTGACGGGTCAGCCTGGGGCCTATGTGTTGCAGCGCGACGTAACCCGCATCGATGTGCCTGCCACGCTCCAAGCCACTATCGGTGCTCGCATCGACCGCCTCGATCTGCCTGCGAAGAAAACGCTTAACGCTGCCGCAGTGGTCGGGATGCGGTTCGACACCGAACTGCTGACCGCCCTCGTAGACGACGCGGACGTGGCGCCACTGATCGATGCGCAGCTTGTCGACCAGGTCACGTTCGCACCGACAGTCGAATACAGCTTCCGCCACCCGTTGATTCGCGCCGTTGCGTACGAAGCTCAGCTGAAATCTGATCGTGCTCAACTCCATCAGCGCCTGGCGGCTGCGATCGAATCGCGTGCTTCGGCCGACGAAAATGCGGCGCTGATCGCCGAACACCTGGAGGCCGCCGGTGAGCTTCGCGCCGCTTTCGACTGGCACATGCGAGCCGCGGCGTGGTCGACCTGGCGCAACATCCACGCCGCGCGGTCAAGTTGGTACAGAGCGCAACAAGTGGCCGATCGACTGCCCGACGACGCACCGGGGCGTGTACCGATGCGCATCGCCCCGCGCACTCTCCTGTGTGCCAACGCGTATCGCTACGGCGCGGACGGTCTCCAGATCGCATTCGACCAGCTGCGGGAACTCTGCACCGCTGCCGGCGACCAACGCTCGCAGGCGATCGGGACGTGCGGCTTGCTGATGGCCAGGCAGCTGGCAGGACTTGCCCACGAACAAGAATCGTCGCGCCTCATGTCAGAACTCACCCAGCTGCTCGATTCAGTCGGCGATCCCACGCTGACGGTTGCGCTCAGCGTCCCACTGATGTCCGTCAACCTGGAAACCGGTCGCTTTTCGATGGCTCTGGTAATGGCGCAGCGAGTCATCGACGTGGCCGCCGGCGACCTCACCAAGGGCAGAATGCTGACGGTATCGCCGCTCACGACAGCTATTGCCTATCGTGGCCTCAGCCGCTGCCTCACGGGCTTACCCGGCTGGAAGGATGATTTTGCGCGCGCCCTCGAAGCAGCCGATGCGATAGATCCCGCGATGCGCTCCGGCGCGCTCTGGATCGCTCGCCTCGTTCCCATCTCGAACGGCATATTGTTGCCGGACGCGATAGCTCTTCGCGAAACAGCCGAGATACTGTCTGCGGCTGAGCAATTCGGCGACAACCTTGTGCTGGACATGGCCAGGACCGCGCGAGGAATCATCGTGGTTCATCAAGACGGAGCAGAGCGTGATGCCGGTGCTGAGCTACTCGCACAGCTCATGGGATCGGGCATCCATCACTTCAGTAACAACTTACGCGTTATCGAGGTCCATCTCGCCCGGGAGAAGGCCCGGATGGGCGACCTCGATGGCTCGATAGAACTGGCTCGTAAGGCGTTCGGCGAATTGCTCGCCGCAGATGACGCGCAGTGGATCGCACGGGCAGCCGCCGTGCTCGTCGAGTCGCTGTTGCGACGCGGCGCTGACGGCGACTTGCGCGAGGCGGAAGCGGCCATCGACCGTATGACGGTTTACCCGACCGAACCCGGATTCGTGCTGCACGACATCTGGCTGATGCGGTTGCGCACCCTCCTGGCACAGGCGCGCGGCGACGATACTGCTTACCAAGACCAACGAGGCCGCTACCGAAAGATGGCGGCAGACCTCGGCTTTGAGGGGCACATGGCGTGGGCTGAGGCGATGCCATGACCACATGTACGTCGTGCGCCAAGGAACTTCCCGACGATGCCCGGTTCTGTCTCCAGTGCGGCACACCCATCGCGACTCCAAGCACTCCCGCCGAGTACAAGCAGGTAACCGTCTTGTTCGCCGATGTGGTGCGATCCATGGACATCGCCGCAGCGGTGGGCGCGGAGCGCCTTCGCGAGATCATGGCCGAACTACTCGACTGTTCGACGGCTGTGATCAAGCGCTACGGCGGAACCGTCAACCAGTTCACCGGCGACGGCATCATGGCGGTGTTCGGCGCACCGGTCACATTGGAGGACCATGCCTTTCGCGCCGGCCTCGCGGCACTTGAGATTCAAAAGGCGACAGAGACTGTTGCGTTCGAGGTGAAGCGACGCGACGGAATCGAGTTCCGGCTGCGGATAGGCCTCAACTCGGGTCAGGTGATCGCGGGCAAAATCGGTTCCAGCCCAATGGGGTATACGACGATCGGCGAGCAAGTGGGAATGGCTCAACGCATGGAATCGGTTGCCCCGCCAGGTGGAGTGATGCTCAGCGAATCTACCGCCCGACTGGTTGAAAACGCGGCCGTCCTCGGCGAGCCCGAACTCGTTCAGATAAAGGGTGCCGACCAACCCGTGCGTGCCCGGCAGCTTCTGGCCATCGGCGAACGCAGGCCCTTACGCCGCACGGAATCAGAATTGGTCGGACGCAGTTGGGAACTCAACACGATCACTGCGATCCTCGATGAGGCGATCGGCGGCGCCGGCTGTGTCGTCACCGTCGTCGGACCGCCGGGTATCGGCAAGAGCAGACTGATCCGTGAATCCGCCGCGATCGCCGCCGGCCGCGGTGTGGAAGTCATCACCACATACTGCGAGTCGCACACTCGCGACATCCCGTTCCATGTGGTAGCCCGGTTGTTGCGCGCAGGTATCGGGATCAACGAACTCGACTCCGTGACCGCCCGGTCCCACGTCCGCGACCAGTTCCAAGACGCGGATCCCGAAGACATCGTGCTGCTCGAAGACCTGGTGGGCATTCGGGACGCCGCTGCCCCACTGCCCGATGTCGCCCCAGATGCGCAGCGGCGACGGTTGACCGCGCTGATCAACTCCGCATCGCTCGCCCGCCCCGACCCCATGGTGTACGTCATCGAGGATGTGCACTGGATCGACGACGTCAGTGAGTCGATGCTCGCCGACTTCCTTGCGGTGGTGCCCCAGATCCCCGCGCTTACGCTGATCACATACAGGCCCGAGTACCGAGGTCGACTCAGCCAGATACCGGGCGCGCAGACGATCGCGCTGCGACCATTGAGCGAGGCACAATCCACGACACTGACCGCCCAGTTGCTCGGCGCGGATCCACCACTGAGCGACCTGGCCGCACGCGTAGCCGAGCGTGCGGGCGGTAACCCGTTCTTCGCCGAGGAGATGGTCCGCGACCTTGCCGAGCGCGGCGTGCTTGATGGTCGGCCAGGGGCGTACAAGCTGCGCGGTGACGTCAACGAAGCTGATGTCCCGGCCACCCTCCACGCCACCATCGGCGCACGCATCGACCGACTCGACTCGGCCGCCAAACGCACACTCAACGCCGCGGCGGTCATCGGTTCGCGATTCGACGCCGATCTGCTGGCCTTGTTGGTCGATGAGCCCGACGTGGCGCCGCTCATCGCGGCGGAGCTGGTCGATCAGGTGCGGTTCAGCCCACTGCCCCAGTACGCGTTCCGGCATCCGCTGATACGCGCAGTTGCCAACGAATCACAACTCAAAGCCGATCGCGCACTACTACACCGACGGCTGGCCACGGTGATCCGGGATCGCGATCCTGGGTCGGCTGACCAGAATGCGGCCCTGATTGCAGAGCATTTCGAGGTCGCCGGCGATCTACATGCGGCATTCGACTGGCACATGCGGTCAGCATCGTGGGTGAATTACCGCGACAATCTCGCGGCAGCGAAGAGCTGGCGAAGAGCACAGCAGGTCGCGGATCGGCTTCCCGACGATGACCCGAGTCGACTGTCGATGCGCATCGCGCCTCGAACTCTTCTGTGTGCAACCGGATTCCGCACGAGCGGCAGCGGATTTTCCGCCGGCTTCGACGAGCTACGCGATCTCTGCCTTGCCGCAGATGATCAGCGGTCGCTGGCGATCGCGATGTCAGGGCCGATCATGGAGACATACTTCAACGCGCAGCGACGCGAGGCCTCCGCACTGGCCACTGAGCAGGTCCACCTGCTCGAATCGATCGGCGATCCGACACTGACGCTGGCACTGCTCACCGCCGCGATATCGGTCAAGCATGAAACTGCGGAGATGCATGAGGTGCTGCGGTTGGCGCAGTACGCGATCGATCTTTCCGGCGGCGATGCCACCAAGGGCGGCAAGATCGCGACGAGTTCACCACTGGCACTTGCCATGTCCTTCCGGGGTCTGGCCCGCTGGTGCCTCGGGATCACCGGCTGGCGCAATGACTTCGAACAAGCCGTTCAGATCGTCAAGACCGCAGAGGCGGTGACGCGGGGCGGGGTTTTGTATTACACCCACACCATGTCGATGTTGCACGGCGTGTTGGGGCCAAACGACGCCATCCTGCACGAGATGACCGAAATCCTGTCGAGTGCCGAACAAACCGGCGAGGACGTCGCCTTCGGGCTGGCCAAGTCCAATGTTGCCTTCGCCCTGTTACATCGGGATGGCGAGTCACGCGAATACGGGTTGGAACTGCTGCGACAGATTCGAGATATTGCCATGCGGCAGCGGTA
>Ga0207693_10003109_pt1 | contig 14279 bp, 13 predicted proteins | sample LARL81metaG_FD_184347 | JGI IMG/M metagenome (GOLD analysis project Ga0207693, IMG submission 184347) | Corn, switchgrass and miscanthus rhizosphere microbial communities from Kellogg Biological Station, Michigan, USA - LAR L8-1 metaG... | ecosystem: Host-associated > Plants > Roots >...
GCGGACCAGCCGCCGATAATGCCGGAAAACATCCCGGCATCGCCGCCCGCACGGACGATCATAATTCCGCCCGGACGGAATTTGTTGACGGTCTTGCCGTCGAGCGACAGGGACCCGCCTTCGGCAATGCCTTCGGCGCCGGCGACGAGATCGGCGCCCGGGATCTCGCACAGCCGGTAGAGCTCTTCGTAGAGCCGCGCCTTCGACCAGCCGGCATTCTTGAATGTGCGATGATGCTCGGGGCAGACCACCAACAGCGCGTCGCAAGAAGGCGCGTGCTTGACGTTGCTAAGCGCTTTCAGCGACCCGGCGAAGCTTCGCGCCAGGCTCTCGGGGTCGCGCGAGGTCTGGTCGACGATACCCTGCAGACCATAACCGGCGAACACAGTGACTGCCGATTGGCCGGGTGCCAGGCCGCGCTCGACCGCCAGCGGCTCCCAGCTCGACCCCTCCTCATCCTCGGCAAAGCAATAGGTGAGTTTGCCGGGATTGCCGAGCGTCGCGCGATCGACTTCCTGCGGCCGTCCCTCACCGATGTTGCGGATCACGAGCTGCAGCGCGCGGCCAATCGCGGCATTGGCGCGGTTGCCCTGACCGAGCGCGTTGCCCTTGGCGTTCATGCCGATCCGCCGGCGCACCGGGCCGTTTACGATGATCACCGGCCCGACAAACATCGTCGTCGCAAGCACGCCGTGCATCGCGAAACTCTCGTCAAGCACGGCCTCGACCGCCGCCAGCGCTACCGGCAGATATTCGGGTTTGCAGCCGGCCATCACGGCGTTGATCGCGATCTTCTCGACGGTCGCCGCGGCAAGCGCGGGTGGCACCAGGCCCACCACCTCCTGCGGGTCGCGCGCCGTGCCGTCGAGCATGCGCAGAACGCGCTCCTCGGTCGGCGGTACGAGCGGCAGCCCGTCCGACCAGCCGCGCGCGAACATCGCTTCCTGCTCGTCCTCGTCCTTGCCGATTTCGATGCGACGTGATCTGAGCCCGGTTTCGTTGAAGCGGACCTTCAACCGTTCGAGCACGCTCGGCTCGACATTCTTGGCACCGCAGCCGGGGCGCACCTCCGGAAGATCGCGGCCGAGCCCGGCGATCCCGGTAAGGCGTTGCCACTCGTTGCGGTCCCAGCCATAGGTGCGGCCGATCTCGCGACCCCTGGCGAACCGGATCAATGTCGGCACGATCTCGATCTTGAGGCGATGCGATATGTCGAGCGCTGTGTCGTCGAGGCGCCCCGGCACGGTCTCGGGAAAGGAGGGGTCGTCCTGGGTATAAACGGAGAGCCCGCCTCGCCGCGCCAGCTCGCCCAGCACCGGTGCCGCCATCACACAGGTCGGACAGTCGCGCTTGACGACCGCCACCAAGCCGTCCCGTGGAAGGTCGTCTGCCATCACTTACCCTATGGTCTCCCGGTTCGCCAAAATGGACCGGCGTAGCGCGAGCGGCAAGCCCCGCGCGGCCCGGACATTCGTTCGTCATGACCGGGCGTGTCCCGGCCATCCAACCGACCGCGCCATTTTGGGCCGGTGGGGCAAGAGTATGCACCTATGTCCGGCGGATGGGTGTACATGGTCACCAATCGAACGAACGGAACCTTGTATACTGGTGTGACAAACGACATTGCGCGCCGGGCGTGGGAACACCGCATGGGAGCAGCAGACGGCTTCACGAAGCGCTACGGGCTGAAACGGCTGGTGTTCGTCGAGTACCACGAAGACATTCGGAACGCGATCCAGCGAGAGAAGAACATGAAGCACTGGCCGCGCGCATGGAAACTGGGGACGATCGCTGCCGCAAACCCCAATTGGGAGGATTTGTACGAGCGGCTTGCGTGAGGATAGATGGCCGGGACAAGCCAGGACAAGCCCGGCCATGACGTTTTCTAGAGGCCGATCGTCCGCAATACGGCGCTGCATTTGGAGCGTTTTCGTGATCGCGGGAGGGACGGGACATGCGGGTTGGAATCCACTTACCGCATATCGGGCGCAAGGCGGGGCCGGAGGCGATCCGGCGCGCGGCGGTGCAGGCCGAGGAGCTGGGCTTTGCCGATGCCTGGTCGAGCGAGCACATCATCATCCCAAGGGGCGCGCCTTATCCACCTTCGGCAATCTTCTATGATCCGGTGCTTACTCTGGCCTGGGCGGCGGCGTTCACAAAGAAGATCCGGCTCGGCACCAGCGTGCTTGTACTGCCAATGCGCCATCCGTTGCCGCTCGCCAAGGAATTGGCAACGTTGCAGAACCTGTCCGAGGGGCGGCTCATTCTCGGCGCTGGTGTCGGCTGGATGGAGGCCGAGTTCGCCGCGCTCGGTGCGCCGTTCCGCGAGCGGGGGCGGCGGATGGACGAGGGCATCGCGATGATGCGGGCGGTGTGGAGCGAAGACCCGGTCACCTTTACGGCGCGCCACATCCCGGCGGTTATCGAGGACATGCGAATGCAGCCGCAGCCGGTCAAGCCGATCCCGATCTGGATCGGCGGCAGTTCGGAGGCCGCGCTCGCCCGCGCCCTGCGCCTCGACGGCTGGCACGGCTCGCGGGTGTCGCCGGAGGAAGCCGCGCCCATCGTCCGCCGGTTGCGCGAAAAGCGGCCGGACCCTGATTTCGCGATATCGCTGCGCTACGGCTGGGACGGGAAGGACGACGGCGCACTGCGCGCCCGCCTCGCTGCTTATGGCGCGGCAGGGGTCGACCATGTCCTGGTCGAGCCTGGCGAGCGCGCACTCGATGATTGGCTGCGCGCCGTCGAACGGGTCGCCCGCGCCGCGGAGGGCATCTGACATGAAGCTGGCCACCACTCTCCGGGTTTCGCCAGGGTCCGGGATCGATATGGATCTGATTTGGGAGGCCGAGCGGCTCGGCTACGAGAGTGTGTGGTGCGGTGAGGCCTATGGCACCGATGCGGTCACGCCGGTCGCCTGGGTGCTAGCGCAAACCAAGAAGATCAAGGCCGGCACCAGCATCCTGCAGATGCCGGCGCGCACACCGGCCTGTGCCGCGATGACGGCAATGACCTTGCAAGCGCTCTCAGGCAACCGGTTTCTCTGCGGCATTGGCCCGTCCGGCCCGCAGGTCGTCGAAGGCTGGCACGGCGTCCCATTCGGCAAGCCGCTGCTGCGCACCCGCGAATACATTGCGATCATCCGCCAGATCATCGAGCGCAAGGCGCCGCTCGAATTCAGTGGCGAGCATTATCAAATTCCCTACACCGGCCCCGGTGCGACCGGGCTCGGCAAACCGTTGCGCAGCATCATTCATGGCGACCCGAGCCTGAAAATCTATACCGCGGCGATCGCGCCGGCCGGGCTGCGCACCGCGGGCGAAGTGGCGGACGGTGTATTGCCGTTCTTCATGGCGCCGGAAAAGACCGAGGCGATCACCGGCCCCGTGCTGGAGGGAATTGCTAAGGCCGGCAATGGCAAGACTCTCGCCGATTTCGACATAGCTCCCTATGTCCGGGTCGCTGTCGGCGACGACCTCGCGGCCTGCCGCGATAAGATCAGGCCGCAACTGGCCCTTTACATCGGCGGCATGGGGGCGCGTTCAAAGAATTATTATAACGACTTGACCAAGCGTCTTGGTTACGAAGCCTCGGCGGTCGAGATCCAGAACCATTTTCTGGCCGGCCGACGCAAGGAGGCCGAGGCCGCGGTGCCGGACGCGCTGATCGACGAGACCTCACTGATCGGACCGCAGGAACGGATCAGAGATCGTCTCGAAGCCTGGAAGGAGGTCGCGAAGGAGCGCCGGGTCGGCACATTGCTGCTGGCCGGCGCGACATCGGAAGCGCTGCGGATCGTCGCGGAGGCAATCTTGTGAATGCCTTCATGGCAGCGTGACAATGCCGATCTGGGACCCCGGATTTGCCGGCGGCGTTCCGGCGTAGAGCGGGTTGAGCAGGAGGTTGGAGGCGCCATTCAGCGCGACGACTGCTGTCGGACAAGCGAAATAGGGTGAAACGAAGGTGTTGTGATTGGCCGAGGGCGAGGTGATGGCCAGGCAAAACCGGGAGGCTTCGAGATCCATCGCCTGGATTGTGTTGGCCATCGTATAGCCGCCGCGGATCAGCATCGCGGTTCCGTTGGTTGCCGATCCGGCGCCGCTGATTTTCGAGAACTGCACCTGCTCGAGGTCGAGCCCCGCGCCTCCGCCGCCCGCGTCGGCCACGGCAAAGATATCCGAATTGAGAACGTAGTTGAGACGCAGGCCGCTCGCTGTCGCTGCTTGGCTGCGGTTATTGACGATCAAGTGATCGATTTTCGCCGAATTGTGCGCGTCCGAAAAATCGTCGTGCCCAAAGCGCACCGCGTAGTCCGACGTATCGGCATTGACGAAGAGACTGCCTTCCTCATGAAAATAAAAGCAGCTCTTTGGTTTCGCCGTGGTGCCGCCGGAGCAGACGATCGCGAGAACGGGACCATTATGAATGGCCGTGCCGTCGATCCTGGCGCCGCGCGAGATGATGCGAAAACCCGAATCCGCGCGCGGCAAGTAATCGATCACCAAGGTCTGGCTGAGGGAGTAGGTACCGGCCGGCAGCAACAGGGGGCGGTCGGAAGCGAGAGCGTCCGCCACCGCGGCCGGCAAGTTGCCGCCGTAACAGCTCGCGTCGACCTCCCCGGCATCGGAACCGCACGCGGCACGGCTCGATGAAGCGGCAGACAAGAGCAGAATTATTCCGCCCGCTATGCAGAGCAAAGCTTCGATCAAAGCTTTTTTCCCGATTGTCAGCATGTCGTCTCCCTTACAATTGTCAGCTGTGTAATCGGACCATGGTTAAAACGCGGTTATCCCTGGGGAGGCCCCAATGGCAGAACTGCTCGCTCCTCTCGCTGACACAATCGAGCGCGACGGCTTCGCCTTCGTGCGCGCGCCGGAAATGGGGCGGCTGCTGGAGAAGGCCGGCCTCGCCGATTGGGAGGGTTTTGCCGCCAGCTGGAACGACCTCGGCGTCGATACCTACATGGCCGATGGCGGACGCTACCGGCGGCGCCGGTTCGGGGTCTTTCGTGCCGCGCCCGCGGGGATTACGCGCAAGCCGCATCAGCCGCACTACCAGAGCCGGGACTACAACACGCTCAATGGCGGCGTAGAGCGCTGGTTCGAGCCGGTTACCGAAACGGTCGGCCGCCACCCGGCGCTGACCGCGATCCTACGCACCTGCCAAGCGTTGTTCGACCGGATGACGCCGGCCGAGCTGCGGCCTGAGGCTTGGCATGTCGAGATCCACCAATTCCGCATCGAAACGAGGCCCGGCCAAGAGGGCCGCCCGACCCCAGAGGGAATGCACCGCGACGGGGTCGACTGGGTGTTGGTGCTGATGGTCCGCCGCGAGAATGTCGCGAGCGGCGAGACCACGATCTACGACCTTGTGCGGCGCCCGCTTGGCAGCTTCACCTTGACCGCCCCGCTCGACTCGGCGCTGGTCGATGACAGCCGCGTCTATCACGGCGTGACCCCGGTCGTACCGCTCGACCCGGCGCGGCCGGCCTATCGCGATGTGCTGGTCGTGACGTTCCGCCGCGAATAGCGGCCGGTCGGTGACAGGCGGCCGGCGAACGGCTATCGTTGCCGACGATAATACCTGTCGTATCTGGAAAAAAGAGAGGAATCCCATGCTCGATCTGCATTTTTGGCCGACGCCGAACGGCAAGAAGGTCACGATCCTGCTGGAAGAACTGGGGCTCGACTATAATTTGGTCCCCTGCAATATCGGACGCGGCGACCAGTTCAAGCCCGAGTTCCTGAAGATCAATCCCAACCACCGCATGCCTGTGCTGGTCGATCACAGCCCAAAAGGCGGCGGCGCGCCGATCAGCGTTTTCGAATCGGGCGCCATCATGATGTACCTCGCCGAAAAGGAGGGACGCTTCTGGCCGCAGGATCTGCGCGGGAAATACGAGGTCAACCAATGGGTCATGTGGCAGATGGCCAATCAGGGACCCAAGCTCGGCGAATGCGGCCATTTTCGGCGGGCCGGCCCCGACGCAGGCGATCTGACCTACGCGATCCGCCGCTTCACCGATGAGGCCAACCGACTCTACGGCGTCATGAACAACCGGCTCTATGACCGGCCTTATCTCGCCGGCAACGAATACACGATCGCCGACATGATCTCCTATCCCTGGACTGTCAACGCCGAAGCGCAGGGGCAGGACATCAGCGAGTTCAAACATTTCAAGCGCTGGTTCAACGAGGTCGGCAACCGTCCGGCGGTCAAACGAGGCATGGAGACCGGCAACAATCTGCGCGTCGACCCCGCCACCTTGACCGAGGAGCAGCGGGCGCAGATGCGCAAGATCATGTACAACCAGCGCGCCATTCCCGCCCCGGCGTAAGCGCTGTTAGCACTGTAGTCGTCATTCAGCGGGTTGCTCCGGCCGATGCCCAGGACAAGAGCCCCTCTCCGCCCTTCAGGCCCTTCAGGGGGGAGAGGGAGGGGCCCGCGAAGCGGGAGGGTGAGGTGGGCGGTGCCGCACCGGGTCGTCCGCCTCCCTCACCCCCCGGCCGGCGCAGGGCTGTCCGGGGAAAGTTTCGCACGACCAAAAGCAGCTCTCTTCGCGGCGCGTGATGCGATGTAAAGTCGTCTTGCCCGGGACAAGCCAGGACAAGCCCGGCCAAGACGGTCAAAAGGAGAGCTGCAGTCGATCGTTGCAACCCGGTTTCTTTCCCCGGGCAGTGCTGCGCGAAAGCGGGGAATCTAGAGCCATAAGCACGTGCGCGAGGCTCCTGGACCTGCTTCCGCAGGAGTGACGAAAATACGGGAGAACGCGACTCAGCTTCGGGCCAATTTCCGTTCGGCCAACCTGGCGAACAGGCTCGCGCCGAACGGCAGCGCCTCGTCGTTGAAATCGTACCCGGGGTTGTGGACCTCGCAGCCCCCGGTGCCGTCGCCATTGCCGATCTGGATGTAGGCGCCGGGCCGGCAGTTCAGCATGTAAGAGAAATCTTCGGACGCCATCACCAGGTTGCCGTCGCGGTTCACGTTGCCGGCGCCGACAAGCTCCGCAGCGGTTTCGGCGATGAATTCGGTCTCGGTGGCATCATTCACCAGTGGCGGGAACAGGATCCGGAAATCGAGTTCCGCGGTCGCGCCGAACCCGCCGGCGACACCGGAAGCGATGCGCCGCATGTTTTGCTCGATCAGCCGCAAGGTTTCGGGAGCGAAGGCGCGTGCGGTGCCGCGGATGAAGGCCTGCTCGGGGATCACATTGTAAGCGTCGCCGGCGTGGATCTGGGTGACACTGAGTACGGCGGTGTCGAGCGGTCTGACATTGCGCGAGACGACGGTCTGCAACGCCGTCGTGATGTGGCTTGCGACGATGACCGGATCGATCCCCGCCTCCGGGCGCGCGCCGTGCGCGCCGCGTCCGGTCACGGCAATATCGAAATAGGCGCCGCCCGCCATCATCGGACCGGTGCGGATCTGGAATTTACCGATTGGCAGCCCCGGGCGGTTGTGCATGCCAAAGATCGCGTCGCACGGAAAGCGCTCGAACAGCCCGTCCTTGACCATTGCCTCGCCGCCGCCGAGCCCCTCTTCGGCAGGTTGGAAGATCAGATGGACGGTGCCGTCGAAATTTCGCGTTTCGGCCAGGTAGCGGGCCGCACCGAGCAACATCGTCGTATGCCCGTCGTGACCGCAGGCGTGCATGCGCCCCTGATGGCGCGAGCGATAGGTGAGATTGGTGGATTCCTCGATCGGCAGCGCATCCATGTCAGCCCGCAAGCCGATCGAGCGCGGTGACGCACCGGCGCGCAGACGGCCGACAACCCCGGTCCGGCCGACCGCGCGAAACACCTCGTAGCCGAACTCTGTGAGCTTGTGTGCAACGAGATCGGAGGTCCGCTGCTCCTCGAACCCGAGCTCGGGATGCGCGTGGATGTCGCGTCGCCAGTTCGTCAGATCGTCGTGAAATGCCGCAATGCGCTCTATGATGCCCACTGTCGCCGCTCCTCCTCATTTTGCCTGCACGTCATAACGCGGAACCCTCGCCAGTGTCAGTGGGAAAGGACGTATTGCGCGGAGCTGGGCGGCCCCAAATCCATAACCCGTTCAGTGCCGCGGGCGGGCTCACCGCTCAGTATAGTCTGCATCGAGGCCATCAGCGTCGCACTGCGAGAATCTGCGGTCGCCGCCTCGCCGTAGCGCTTTACACGCGACTGGCAGGGCTGCGGCCCGGCTAATGGCCGCAAATAAACCTCCACCCGAGGTTCCGCTCCGAACAAAACTTTACGAGCAAAACCGGCGCATGGGGTTTTCCATGGCTGCCGCCCTAGTTTTAACCCTCTGGAGATAAGCGTTAATGGGCAAGTAAAAATCAGCGACCCTACAAGTAAATCCTTTGAGGATCCGGTCAACCTGCCCCTGTGGCTTCAACACCGCAGCCAATTCCGAACGCGTCAAAAAAAGAGCGGCAGGGTTGACAGCTAGGTTTTAGCCTGTTTAGCCTCGCTGCTCCTACCTGTCCTGCCTGGTTTGTCGGGGACAATCCGGGAAGACAACGATCTGTATTCCCTTGTCCATTCCAACTCGATTGGCATGGCGGCACGACCGCTATTGCGCGCGGCAAGGGGTGCGCAGCAACGGGGGGCAATGCAATGCCAATGCGCCAAACGATCGGCATTTCGCTCGTGTTCATGATGATCTCCGCGGGCGCGATCGCCAAGACGCCGAGCAAAAGTACATCGCACCATCCCGGCCAGCCACTCGGCAAGTTCGTGAAAGCCGAAACGCCCTACGGGAAGTTCCGAATCCCTTCCTGCAAAGTCCGCGCGCATAATCACCGCGGCGGATCCGCGCAACCTCGCTATACCGACTCGGATTCAGCGGGATCCGACGGGGGGCCAGCCGACGCGTATGTTGGCCCCGTGCACCCGATCGGGAGGGGAGAAGTCGGCACGGCGGCGTGGTACAATTGGGTCGGTTCGCGGACCGCGAGCGGCGAGGTTCTCGATTCGGTCACCGCGACCGCAGCGCATCGCTCGCTGCCGCTGGCGTCATACGCCAAAGTAACGAATCTCGACAACGGCCATTCGATGATCGTCAAAATCAACGATCGAGGGCCGTGGACCCGTCGTTTCATCATCGACCTCTCGCCGCGGGCCGCCCATGAGCTCGATGTGCGGCGTACCGGAGTGGCCGCGGTCATGGTCGAGCCGGTAGCGCCCGGGGCGCCACCCAACGCTGCGGCTCCAACAATCGCAGTATATCAAAGCTCCGGTACTACACCCGCGATGCAGTAGCCGGTCTTCAGCGCGCATCCGCGATAGGCGCGCGTCCTTGCCGGCAACCCCGCGGAACTATGCCGAAATCGGCGCTCTGGTCACCGCCCTTGCGCAGCGAAATACGCGACATCCTCGGGACGCGGTTTCCAGTCCGGGTTGCTCGGCCATTCCTTGGTGCGGCCCGCCATCTCGCCGCCGTAGCGCACGCGAAAGAGGAGGGTGCGCCGCGCGCCGTTGGCGTATTCGTGCAATTCGCCTCGGGGATGAACGACAAAGGTCCCCGGTTCGATCTCGATGGTCTCGGTCGGAGTACGCATTGTGCCGCCGCCCTCGAAGCAGAAATAGATTTCGGTCGCGTCGGGGTGGCAGTGGTAAGGGCTGGTCTGGCCCGGCTCCCAACAAGCAATCGTGACATCCCCCTCGTCGACCCTGCCGAGCACTCGTTCCATATGTTTCTTGGGATCGAACGCCTGCTCGGCTTTCAGGTTGAAAACATGCATATACCCCTCCGCGGATCGCACTCTAGCCTTATCTTAGAGCGGTATTATGGGAGGAAGAGATGACGCAGGCGAGCCGTTTGCGCGCGTTGCTGCACCGGGACGGCATGGTGGTGGCGCCCGGCGCCTATGATTGCATCACCGCCAAGCTCATCGAGCAGGCGGGGTTCGCGGCCGTCTACATGACCGGAGCCGGCACCGCGGCGACATTGGGGTACCCCGATTTCGGGCTCGTCACGATGTCCGAGATGGTGGGCAATGCCGCGCGCATTGCCGCGGCCGTCGAGTTGCCCGTCATCGCCGATGCCGATACCGGCTACGGCAACGAGCTCAACGTCTTTCGCACGGTCCGTGAATTCGAGCGCAGCGGGGTTGCCGGGATTCACGTCGAGGACCAGGAATTCCCGAAGAAATGCGGCCATCTCGAGGGCAAGCAAATCATCCCGCGCGAGGACTACATCGCGAAGATCCGCGCCGCGGCGGCCGCTCGTCGCGACGAGGATTTCGTGATCATCGCGCGCACCGACTCCCGCGCTGTCGCCGGTTTGGACGAGGCCCTTGCTCGCGCCAACGCGGCGCTTGCCGCCGGCGCCGACATGGCGTTTGTCGAGGCGCCGCAGACGCTTGATGAAGTCGCCGCTGTCCCGCGTCTGGTCAACGGACCTTGCCTCCTCAATGTCGTGCGGGGCGGCAAGACACCCGATCTCGATCTGCGGGAAGCCGAAGCGATGGGCTACAAGCTCGCGATCGTGCCGGGGCTCTTGATCAAGAGCGTCGTCGGCATTTGCGACCGGATGCTGGCCGAGCTGAAGACGAGTTACCGCCACCCGCTGCCGGTCAAGGAAATCACCGTGCCGGAGATGTTCCGCCGTTTCGGGGCAGACGAATGGGACGCGCTGCGCACGCGGTTTCGTGCCGCCCCAAGGCGGGACGCAGCCGAGTAACCCAATCGATGCAGCCGAGTTCGGGGATGGCCTCTCACCCTCCCGCTGACGCGGGTCCCTCTCCCCGCAAGGCGGGGGAGAGGGCTGGGGTGAGGGGTGTCCGTGTGATGCCGCTCGCCGATCGCATCCTTTATCGCGACGGTCTGATCCTTGTCATCGACAAGCCGGCCGGCATTGCCGTGCATCCCGGCCCCGGTGGCGGGCCCAACCTCGAAAGCAGGTTCGGCGAGCTGCGCTTCGGCCTGCCGCACCCGCCGGCTCTCGCCCACCGGCTTGACCGCGACACGAGCGGATGCCTCGTGCTCGGTCGCCACCCGAAGGCGCTGCGGCGGCTGGGAGCGTTATTCGCCAGTGGACAGGTGGAGAAAGTCTATTGGGCCGTCGTCGAAGGCCGCCCGCCGCAGGCCGATGGCCGTATCGAGACCGGGCTCAGAAAGCACAGCCGAGGCAACGGTTGGCATATGGTCGTCGATCGCGCCGGGCAGCAAGCAGTCACAGAGTACAGGGTCTGCGGCGTCGCGGATAGTCGTGCTTGGCTCGAACTGCGTCCGCGCACCGGCCGCACCCATCAGCTGCGGGTCCATTGCGCCGAGCTCGGCTGCCCCGTCGTCGGCGATCCGGTGTATGGAGCCGGTAAAAGCGGAGAGCCACTGATGTTGTACGCGCGCTCGATCCGCTTGCCGTTATACCCGACGCGGCCACCGCTCCAAATCACCGCGCCGGTCCCGCCGCACATCCTCGCCGTTCTGCAGCAGCTGGGCTACCAAGAGGTCGCAGCAGCATGATCCCGCGCTACAGCCGGCCCGAGATGACCAGGATATGGTCGCCGGAGAACCGGTACCGGATCTGGTACGAGATCGAGGCGCATGCCTGCGACGCCCAGGCGGCGCTCGGCATCATCCCGGAGAGCGCCGCACGCGCGGTATGGGAGCGAGGCAAGTTCGAGGTCGAGCGCATCGACGAGATCGAGCGCGAAACACACCACGACGTCATCGCCTTTCTGACCAACCTCGCCGAGCATGTTGGCCCCGAGGCACGCTTTGTGCACCAGGGAATGACCTCCAGTGATGTGCTCGACACCTCATTTGCGGTGCAGCTGACCCAGGCCGCCGACATTCTGCGCGAGGATCTCGATGCGTTGCTCGCAGCGCTGAAGCGGCGCGCTTTCGAGCACAAATACACGCCGACGGTCGGGCGCAGCCACGGCATCCACGCCGAGCCGACCACCTTCGGATTGAAGCTCGCCGGGCATTACGCCGAGTTCGCCCGCAACCGCGCTCGCCTGGTGGCCGCACGCAAGGAGGTCGCGACCTGCGCGATCTCGGGCGCGGTCGGGACCTTTGCCAATATCGATCCGCGGGTCGAGGCGCATGTCGCGAGAAAGCTCGGCCTCGAGCCCGAGCCGATCTCGACCCAGGTGATCCCGCGCGACCACCACGCCCAGTTCTTCATGACCTTGGCGCTGATCGGCGCGGCGGTCGAGCGCCTCGCCACCGAGATCCGCCACCTGCAGCGCACCGAAGTGCGTGAGGCCGAGGAATATTTCGCGCCGGGGCAGAAGGGCTCCTCGGCGATGCCGCACAAGCGCAACCCCGTTCTCGCCGAGAATTTGACGGGTCTCGCCCGCATCGTCCGCTCCGCCGTCGTGCCGGCGCTCGAAAACGTCGCGTTGTGGCACGAGCGCGACATTTCCCACTCCTCGGTCGAGCGGGTCATCGCGCCGGATACGACGATTGCGCTCGATTTCGCATTGGCCCGCCTGACCGGGCTGATCGACCGGCTCGTCGTCTATCCCGAGCGGATGCGGCAGAACCTCGAGGCACTCGGCGGCCTCGTCGACTCGCAGAGGGTCTTACTGGCGCTGACCCAGGCCGGCATGAGCCGCGAGGACGCCTACCGCGCGGTGCAAAGGAACGCGATGGCGGCGTGGGACGGCAAGGGCCGGTTCTCGGATCTCTTGAAGCAGGACCCCGAAATCACTCGACTTCTCGACCCGGAAGCGATCGACGGCCTGTTCGATCTCTCCTACCACCTCAAACACGTCGACACGATCTTCGCCCGCGTATTCGGCTAGCTAGAGGAAAGGGAGCGAGATTCCATGATGGACCGCGCGAGCGGCGTGTCCCTCCGCAATCACGGCACGCTGGGCGCAAATATTGCGCGCGTTTTCGCGATCGCCGCAGCACTGACCTGCGGGATCATTGACAGAATAGCCAATGCTGCCGCCACGTTGGACCACGCGACGTATGGCACGACGCAAGACGGGCAGGCGGTCGAAATCTACACAATGACCAACGACCACGGGCTGCGCGTGCGCTTTCTCAGCTATGGCGGCGTCATCACCGAGATCGAGGCGCCCGACCGCGCAGGCCGGCTCGACAACATCGTGCTCGGACTTAACACCTTGCGCGAGTACGAGACGCTCGCCGGCCATTTCGGCGCGATCACAGGCCGCTACGCCAACCGCATCGGCGGCGCGCAGTTCACATTGGGTGGCCAGACCTACCATCTCATCGCCAACAATGGCGCCAACTCACTCCACGGCGGCCCCAACGCGCTCGATCATCGGGTTTGGACGGTGTCGCCACTGACTACGCCGGATGGGGTCGCGGCAACGCTCAGCTATGTCAGCCCAGACGGCGATCAGAACTTCCCCGGCACACTGACGACGCACGTGACATATACGCTGACCAAGGACGATGTGCTGCAGATCGCCTACGTCGCGAGCACGGACAAGGATACGGTGATCAACTTCACCAACCACTCCTACTTCAACCTGGCCGGCAATGGCTCCGGTTCGGTCGCGGACCAGCTGCTGCTGGTGAACGCCGACCGTTACACCCCCGCCGGACCCGATCAGATTCCTACCGGAGAGATCGCCCCTGTCGAGGGCACACCACTCGACTTCCGGCAGATGATGCCGATCGGCGCCCGGCTGCACAGCGCATTCCAGCAGATGGTCTATGCCCGCGGTTACGACCACAACTTCGTGCTGAACAAGCCGTCCGGCGGCGGCATGACCTTTGCCGCGCGCGCCTATGATCCGCGCAGTGGCCGCATCATCGATTGCTTCACGACCGAGCCAGGCGTGCAGGTCTACACCAGCAACGGCATGAACGGCTCGGTGGTCGGGTCATCTGGTACGACGTACCGCCAGACCGAGGGGTTCACGCTCGAGACGCAGCATTTCCCCGACAGCCCCAACAAGCCCAACTTTCCGAGCACGGAGTTGAAGCCAGGGCAGGATTTCCGTTCGACGACGATATTCCGCTTCGCGACGGATGCGCCCCTGCCGCCCCTGCCGCACTGAGGGCAAATCAAGGCGTTCGTTCAGATGCTCGGTAAGCCGCGCGGTCATCGACTATGGCGCATGACCCCGTGTGCAATCGGTTGGCTAGAGTCACCTCCGGGCGTCCGATGTTCGACGGCGACCTTCCGCTTGGGGTGGAGAGCCGGCCATTTGCGGCTGTGCGTCGGATGACACCTCAGCGCCGATTCTGGTCGTTCATAGGCCAAAGTCGAGCGGGCAAGTCCGACCCCAAGCCGACCTTTGCCTCGAGATAGCGATGCCACCCGACAACCGACCCAGCTTCGCGCGAATTATCGACCTC
>Ga0207693_10003110_pt1 | contig 14279 bp, 16 predicted proteins | sample LARL81metaG_FD_184347 | JGI IMG/M metagenome (GOLD analysis project Ga0207693, IMG submission 184347) | Corn, switchgrass and miscanthus rhizosphere microbial communities from Kellogg Biological Station, Michigan, USA - LAR L8-1 metaG... | ecosystem: Host-associated > Plants > Roots >...
AATCTTGCGCAATCACTCGGTGCGACTTGATCTCGCCACCGACATTCCAATGGTGGCGGTGGACGCGGTCCTGTTCGAGCAAGTGCTGTTCAATCTGCTCGACAACGCAGCCAAATATGCCGCATCCGGCACGACGATTTTCATCCGCACCTGGGGAGACCGCGATTCGGTTGTCCTTCAAATCCTCGATGAAGGCGAAGGCATCCCGCAAGACGATCTCGAACATATTTTCGATAAGTTCTATCGCGTGCCGAAGGCCGATCAAATCCGGCCCGGCACCGGACTTGGACTTGCGATCTCGCGCGGCTTTGTCGAAGCAATGAACGGAACCATCGGCGCCGCCAACCGCTCCGACCGCCGCGGCACGGCGTTTACCATCAGACTGCCGATCGCCAGCCAGCCGCAACGGTTGGACGCCGCAGCATGAGCGCCGCGCCGCTCCGGGTCCTCGTCATCGACGACGAACCGCCGATCCGTAAATTGCTGCGCGTGGGGCTTACGGCGCACGGCTATCAGACAATCGAAGCATCCAGCGGCAAAATGGCACTCGAACTTTTGGGCCGAGAACCGCCCGATCTGATCGTTCTCGATCTCGGCCTGCCCGACATGCAAGGCCATGAACTTTTGCGCACGATGCGTGCGCGCAACGATCGCGTCCCAATCGTGGTTCTTTCCAGCCGCGACGACGAGGCCGGCAAGGTCCAGGCGCTCGATTCCGGCGCCGACGACTACGTGACCAAGCCGTTCGGAATGGATGAGCTTCTGGCCAGAATGCGCGCCGCGCTACGGCATCAATTGCAGACTCATGGCGAGCGGCCGATCTTTCGCGTCGGCGAGCTCTCGGTCGATCTGGTGCGGCGGATCGTCAAGGTCGGCGACAAGGAGATCAAGCTCTCCCCCAAGGAATACGAATTACTGCGCATGCTGGTGCAGCATGCCGGTAAGGTGCTGACCCACAAATTCCTATTAAGCCAGCTGTGGAGCGATCTCACCGACGCGCAATATCTGCGCGTCTATGTCCGGCAGCTGCGGCAAAAGATCGAAACCGATCCCGAACGCCCGCATTACATCCTCACCGAAACCGGAATCGGTTACCGGCTGCGCGCCCCCGATTGAACGGCGGCGACGCGCTTGCAGCCGCTGGCGCGTCATTCCATATTGCGCCGCTCATTTCGGAGTATACGCCATGGCCAACGAACTCGTTCTTTACACCAATCCGATGTCGCGCGGACGCGTGGCGCGCTGGATGCTCGAAGAAATTGGCGAGCCTTACAAGGTCGAAGTGCTCGACTATGCGTCAACGATGAAAGGGCCGGCCTATCTCGCCATCAATCCGATGGCCAAAGTGCCGGCGCTGCGCCATGGCGACGCGGTGGTCACCGAAACGGCGGCGATCTGCGCTTATCTCGCCGATGCCTTCCCGCAGGCACGGCTAGCGCCGCCTCCCGGAGATCCGCTGCGCGCCTCGTATTATCGCTGGCTATTCTTTGCCGCCGGTCCGTTCGAGGCTGCGGCCAGCAATACGGTGTTGGGCTTTGTCGTGCCGCCTGAGCGCGAGCGAATGATGAGCTATGGCAATTTTGCCAAGACGATAAACACGCTGGAAGCGGAGATCTCCTCCGCCGATTACCTGGCAGGCAATCGTTTCAGCGCCGCCGATCTCTATGTCGGTGCGCAAATCGGCTTCGGCATGATGTTCGGCACGCTGGAGAAACGTCCGGCTTTTGAGCGCTACTGGCAACGGATGAGCGCCCGGCCGGCCTATGCGCGCGCGACCAAGCTCGATGACGAGAAGGCCGCGGAACTGAAAAAGGCAGCGGGCTAGCTGTTAGCGGCGCGCCCCGATTAAGGCAAACGCATCAGCGGCTCGCCCATGCGGATCGCGGCGCCGTCGCGGATATTGTCGCAGAGAGCGAACCCCTCCGGCGCGAACACGATGATGGTCGAGCCATGCTCGAACCAGCCCAGCTCGTCGCCCTTACGCACCGAATCGTCGCAGATGGTGACGCTGCGCCCCCGGTAATTCCGGTTCAAGGCCGCGTCGAGGCAATGCAAGCGAACGCTGGCGACGAGAATCGCCGCCACCGCGACCAAGGTTACGACCTGGCCACTGGATTCGAGCCTTAAGCGCACGACCGCCCGCTCGTTCTTGCAGAACAGCCGCTCGATGCGTTTGAGTGCGATCGGATTGACGTTCCAGGTGTCGCCGGAAATGTAGCGGACCTGCTCGATGCGGCCGTCATGCGGCGCATGGAAGCGGTGATACATGCTCGATTTCAGCCGCAGCGTCGCGTAGGAGCCGTTGCGATAGGTCTCGACCAAAGCCCGGTCACACAGCAGATCCTCGAGCGTGTACGGGAATCCCTTAGCCTGGAACAGCGTGGTGCCGCCGACAGTGCCGCAGGCGCCGACAATCGCATCGCAGGGGCAGACCAGAATATCCTTGCTGCGCTCGATCGGGCGAGCGCCTTCCTTGAGTTCGCGAACAAAGCAATCGTGAAGGCTTGAGAATTCCGTCTTCTTGGCCTCACTCGGATCGAGGTCGGAGAATAGCCGCCAGACCGCAATTGAAAGGTCGCGAACGACGGGCTGTTCGATCCGGCTGAACCAGCCCATGAATTGGGTCGCTAAGCGGCGCGGAATGCGGTTGGTTAAGAGGAAGTTAAGATCCTCCTGCTGGAAAACTTTCAGGATTTGGGCCCGGATCGTCATGTCTTTGTAAAAACTCGGGGTTAAACCGCGATTCGATGCAATGGGGCTCCGCGACTCTCGCCTTCTACGGCATCGGCGCCGCCGCCGTGGCGACTTCCGTGGCGGCTTTGCGCAAGCGGTTTGAACTGTCGCAAGCCAAACACCCTTCCCTGTCCGGCCATGCCCGAATCGCGCGCCGCCTCGCGCGCCTTGTGCCGTTCTACGAATATGACGCGGAGCGGTTTTTTTGCTCCGATGGCGCCCCGCACGACATTGCCGCCCTCCGCCGCGCCGGTTTCAACGAGCTTGCGCAGATTTACCGGACCCGCTTCGCCGAGACGATCCGCGCCACCGCCGATGCGGCGGAATCGCTGTCCGATCTGCAGTTCACTTCCGCCTATGGCGTGCCGTTCCAATACCGGCGCGTGGTGCGCGCGCACCTGCCCTCGGCGTGCTTCGTCGAATCTTCGAACGGCGTGACGCTGACCGATCTCGACGGAAATCGCAGCTACGATCTCACCGGCTCGTACGGGGTCAACCTGCTCGGTTACGATTTTTACAAAACGACGATCGAGCGCGGCGCAGCGCGCCTGCGCGAGCTCGGCCCGGTGCTCGGCTCCTACCATCCGCTGATCGCCGACAATGCAAAAATACTGAAGGAGATTTCCGGCCTCGATGAAGTTTCGTTTCATATGTCGGGTACGGAAGCGGTGATGCAGGCGGTGCGGCTGGCGCGTTATCACACCCGCCGCTCGCATGTCGTGCGGTTTTGCGGCGCCTATCACGGCTGGTGGGATGACGTGCAGCCCGGCGTTGGCAATCCGATAGCGGCGCGGCAGACCTACACGTTGACCGAAATGTCCGAGCGCGCATTGCGCGTGCTGCGCAAGCGCCGCAACATCGCCTGCGTTCTGGTCAATCCCCTGCAGGCGCTGCATCCCAACGTCAGTCCACCGAGCGATTCCGCGCTCATCGATAGCGGGCGCGGCGCCCATTTCGACAAAGCTCGCTATGGCGAATGGCTGAACAAACTGCGCGCGGTCTGCAGCGAGCGCAACATTGTCCTGATTTTCGACGAGGTGTTCGTCGGCTTTCGGCTCGCCAAAGGCGGCGCCCAGGAATATTTCGGCGTGCGCGCCGACCTCGTCACCTACGGCAAGACCCTCGGCGGCGGCCTTCCGGTCGGCGTCGTGTGCGGCCGCCGTGACCTGATGAAGCGTTACCGCGAGGATCGTCCAGCCGATATTTGCCTCGCCCGTGGGACGTTCAATTCGCATCCTTATGTGATGGCGGCGATGAACGAATTTTTGCGCGCACTGAAAACACCGCGGATCGACGCACTCTATCGCGATCTCGACGATATCTGGAACGCGCGCGCGCGCACGCTCAATGCACGGCTCGCTGCGGCCGATCTTCCGGTGCGCATCGTCAACTTGTCGTCGATTTGGACGGTCTGCTACACCCGTCCGTCGCGCTACAATTGGATGCTGCAATATTATATGCGCGCGGAAGACCTGCTGCTGAGCTGGATCGGCACTGGCCGGCTGATTTTCAGCCTCAATTATAGCGACGCCGACTTCGCCGCTGTTACCGATCGCTTCGTTGCTGCGGCCGGCGCCATGCAGCGCGACGGATGGTGGTGGCACAATCCGACCATGACCGACCGCACCATCAAGCGAACGGTGCTCAAGGAGATCATCGGCGAACGCTGGGCGCGCCTGCGGCGCGCGATTTTCGATGATCGACAACGTCCCGCCTAGGTAAACCGGGGCGCCTCTTCGATGTCCTCGGCGTCGTCCTCATCCCAGCGATGCCGGCCGATATCCGCATCGATCAGCTCGCCACGCAACAGCGCAAGCGGCGCCTTGTGATAAAGTTTGATGTCATGAAACGGGTCGGTGAGGATTTTGGTTGCCCATACCAGACCAGTCTGGACGTCTTTGACCAGGAAGAGCTGCACGGTCCGGAACAGCACGCCGGCAATACCGAGCACGAACCAGATCATCGCCACGTGACGGACAAAGCCGGTTTTGTCCGCGGCCGGCGCGAACAGGCCGAAATAAGTCGGATCAAAATAAAGCGGCAGCGGAGAGAGCGCCCAGATCGTCAACAGCACGACTTTGCGGCGCAGGTTATAGCCAACTTTGATTTCTTCCTTGTATTCGTGCGTGGCCTTGTTGACCACGTCATAATTCTTCGGCTCGAAGAAGAAATGGCCGGTCTGCCGCGTGGTCATCGCGACCAGCCAGCCGGCGAGCGCCGAAATCGCCGGATCCTTGAAGATCATGACATAAGAGAACAGGAAGCTTATTGCGCTGACCAGGTGAAGCGTCTGATTGATCCGGCTGTGGTGATAATAACGATGATCGTCCCAGCGTTGGGTCCGTAGCGCTTCCAAAAAAGCTTGCATTCGTCCCGTCCTTGTCTATGGCGCTCCTGTGAGCGCCCGAGCGGCCGTCCGATCTGGGTATGGCGATTCGATGAATCCCTGATGACAGGGCTATCAGCCGGCGGCACGCACGACTTCGGACCGGTCAAGGCGGCTTTCGGCGCCGTCTTTTCCAAACCGGATCAGATTGAAATGCCCGAACGGCGGCATGGCGCGGCGTTCGATCAGGTGCACGTCCGAACTTTGCGACGCCCAGCGCGCATAGCGATCGAAGGAAAACTCCGTACGCCAGCCGAGCTTGCGTGCTGCCGGTTGGAACCAATGTTCGAGCGAACGCCGCAAGCCTGCTTCCGCGCCAATGCGGCTCACCAGCACGATTTCGCCGCCCGGCTTGAGCACCCGCGCGAACTCATCGAGGGTCGCTTCCGGATTGGGGACGGTGGTGATGACATATTGCGCAACAACGACGTCGAACGCGTTATCGGGAAAAGAAAGATGCTCGGCGTCCATCACCCAGAGCCCTTCGACATTGCGGAGATTGAGCTCGTCGACCCGCTCCTGCGCTTTGCGCAACATCGGCGCGGAAATATCGACGCCGGACAGCCGACAATTGCTGGAATAAAGCGGCAGTGAGATTCCGGTGCCGACGCCAACTTCAAGGACGCGCCCTCCGATGCGTTCCGCCGCGGACACCGCCGCATGTCGGCCACGCTCAAATACAGCGCCGAAAACCAGGTCGTAAACCGGCGCCCAGCGTGCATAGGCTTTGGTGACGGTGAAGTTGTCTAGATCGGTATTAGACGGAATGTTCATGCGTCATCCTTGTCGTGGCGCGATCGGATTGGGGCACGAGGCTTTGCGGTTCGGAATGAACCTGCGCTTGCAGCGGCGCAGCGACCACATTTTCGCCAGCCGCTGCGACGGCGACCTTGCGGGCATGGGAGATGAATTGACGCGCGCTGTTCTCCCAGGAGTAGCGCAGGGCAAATTCGCGACATGCCTCGCGCGAAATCCATAGCGCCTGCATGCAGGCGGTGCCCAAGTCGGCATGCAAAACGCCGACTGGATGATTACCGATGACATCGCCGGGCCCGGTGACCGGAAATGCGGCAACAGGTACGCCGCTGGCGAGCGCCTCGAGCTGCACGATGCCGAATGTATCGGTCAGACTCGGAAACACGAAGACGTCGGCCGCCGCAAGATGCGCGGCGAGAATCCCGTTATCGAGCTGGCCGAGAAATTTGGCGGCCGGAAACCGCCGCTTATGCTCGGCTTGCTGCGGGCCAGCGCCGATGACGACTTTAGTGCCGGGCAGATCAAGCGAGAGAAAGGCCGGCAGGTTCTTCTCCACCGCTACCCGGCCCACCGTCATGAAAATCGGCCGCGGGAAGTCGAGATCGATGGCCCGATCCGGGCGGAACAGATCGACGTCGACCCCGCGCGTCCACATGCCCAAATTGGAAAAACCGCGACCGGACAGTTCGCTCATGAGCGACGGCGTCGCGACCATGGTCACCGCAGCCGCGGCATGAAAGCGCCGCAGCGCGCTGTAGATCCAGGATTCGGGAATGGGCGAGCGCGCCGCGATGTATTCTGGAAATCGGGTCGTATAGCTGGTTGTGAACGGCCGGCCAGCCTTTATGCAGTAGCTACGCACGGCATGGCCTATCGGCCCCTCGGTCGCAATATGTATGGCGTCAGGTTTAGCCTGCTCGATCCGCGCGGCGATCGCTTTGCCGTGCGCTAGCGCCAGCCGTAATCCCGGATAAGTCGGCACCGGAAAGGTCCAAAAACCGTCCGGTGATAAAAATCCAATTTCAACGCCGATCTTGGCAGCGGCGCGTGCCAGCGCGCCGAGGGTGCGAACGACGCCGTTGACCTGCGGACGCCAGGCGTCCGTCGCGATCAACACTTTCATGATGCCGCTTTCGGCCGCGAGCCCGCTGCCGCCGCAATTTCGAATCGCATGCAACAACAATTGCCATTTCATATCTCATTCGTGTGACGGTCGCGGAACCAGCGGCAACGCGGGGCACTGGCGGCCGGCTCCTTGGTAACAATCCTGTCACCAAGCAATGGGATTTTGCCGCCGCGATTCGGTTTAATCGGAGTTTTTGTCGCCCTGGCCCCACCGCGTTTATTTGCACAGACGATCAGCGGCGGCGGCAATGGAAGCCGGATCAGCATCGCGATCAGCGTTGCCATTGTGATCGTCGCCGCAGCCGTCCTCTATCATCTGCTGCACGACATCGAGCTCGGCAAAGTCGTCGCCGCGCTCAAGGCCCAATCGACATGGCGCATCTTTATTGCCGGCGCGCTGGTGGTCGCGGGTTACAGTAATCTCGTTTGCTACGATCTGTTCGCGCTGCACGCGATCGGCGAGCGCAATGTTCCGTTGCGCGTCGTCGCCTTTGCGAGCTTCACGAGCTACACGATCGGCCATTCGCTCGGCGCTGCGACCTTGACCTGCGGGCTGGTCCGATTTCGCGTCTACTCATTCTGGCAGATGAACCTCACCCATATAGCGAAGATCGCGCTGTTCACCGGCATGACCTATTGGCTCGGCAATATCGTTGTGCTCGGCGGCGCGCTCGCTTATGCGCCGCAAGCCTTGACGGCGATCGATCATCTACCGGCTTGGCTCAACCGGCTGGCCGGTTGCGCCGGCATTTTCGCCGTCATCTGCTATCTCGGCTGGCTCGCCGGCGGTCGACGCCTGATCGGCCGGGACAATTGGCAGGTCGCGCTGCCTGGCGTGCGCGGCACGCTCATACAGATCGGGATCGGCACGCTCGACCGCGTGCTGGCTTCGCTTTCTATGTACATGCTGCTGCCGACGAGCCCTGCCGTCGGCTTCGCGACCGTGCTCGTCGTCTTCGTAGTGGCGACGCTTATTGGCATCGTCAGTCATGCGCCGGGAAGTCTCGGGGTCGTCGAAGCGGCGGTCCTGATCGGACTGCCGCAATATCCGCGCGAGGATCTGCTCGCGGCGCTCGTTACGTTCCGCGTGCTCGATTTCTTTCTGCCCCTGATGCTGGCGACGCTGATGTTCGGCATGCGCGAATTGCGCTTGCTGGCCCGCCGTGCGCAAAGTCGGCGCGCCGACATCTCGCTTGGCCTCTGACCGCGGTTCGCTTGTAAGGGTAAACTCGCCACGATAAGGTCCGCCAATTGGGACGGGCGGTGAGTGGATTATGGTTCCGCGGGCGCGGCGAGACCTTCCGCAAAGACGGGGTCAACAGCCGCCTGCCGCCGCGCTTCTGCTTATCATGCTTGTTGCCGCAACTGTCTTAGGGCTGGCCAGCCCGGCAGTGGCGGAAACAATCGAACAGGCGCTTGCGCGCGCCTATGCCAATAATCCGCAACTGAACGCGCAGCGCGCCATCCTCCGCCAAGCCGACGAAGGCGTGCCGCAAGCGCTGTCTGGCTATCGCCCGAACGTTTCCGCGAATGCTTCGGTCGGCCGAGAATATACCGATATAAAGCAGGTCATTCCGCCGACCCCGCCATTCCTGACGACTAGCGCATCATTTGCGGCCAAGGGGCTGAGCACCCCACGCTCGGTCGGCGCCACCGTTTCCCAGACATTGTTCAATGGCCAGCAGACCGCAAATCGGGTGCGCGCGCGCGCCAACGTCGTTCAGTTTTGGGGCCAGCTGCAAGCCGCGAAGGCGCAGATCGAAGCGGCGCAGCGCCAGAACGATGCGGCCGAGCGCGCGCTCACCGGCGTGCGCAACGAGGCGCTGGCCGGCCAGCGTACCACCCAGGATGTGCTCATTGCCGAACAGGCCCTGGTCAATGCCCGCCAGAGTCTCATCGTCGCGCAGCACGACAAAGTGGTGGCGTCGTATAGCTTGCTATCGGCAGTGGGACGGCTGTCGGCGCAGACGCTGGGGCTGCCGGTGCCGACTTACGATCCGGTGGTGCATTACCAGCAAGTTCGCGACAGCTGGGTCGGATTGCGTATTCCGAGCGGGGAATAGCCGAAGCCTTCGACGCGATTTAACCGGCGCGCCACAAGCGGCGGCGAATTCCCCGCGCCCGACACTGTTTTAGAGACCCCGGCCGTGTCCTCGACCGGGGCCTCCCCGTCCCAGTATGGCCGGTACCCAAACAATCCGGCCGCAACGATTTTGCGTTCATCAGTGTGGAGCGTTTATGGCAGCACCGCGCCTGTTATGCGGCCACGCCAGCCCAGGCCTCAATGGCCGCTCGGGGCGACGGTGGCCGGATAGCAGGGGACAATGACGTTACCGCTGCGGCGCTGCGGCGCCACGGCACCGGCGCCAAGCCAATACCGCGAGGGTGAAGGCGCGGCCCATTGCACAAGCGCACCGCGCCAATCACACTGGAGTGCGAACGATTCGGATCTGCTGCCGAATATAGGAATGAGCTGATGCCGAATTTCGGGCTGGAAAGGGACTTAAAACAGTTTCTGACTTACGAGACGTTTGAACGCGTAGCCTCGCGCATCGTGATGGTCTTTATCGCGATCATCATCGTTTATACGCTGATTCTGATGGCGATGACGCTATTTGATCAGATCAAGTTCAGTCCCGCTTATATCGATACCGACTCGCTGAGAGATGTCTTTGGATCGATCCTGTCCATATTGATTCTGATCGAATTCAATCACTCGATCGCGCTGGCGATCTCAAGAAGATCCGGCGTCCTGCAAGCGCGGCCGATTGTCCTGATAACAATAATGGTCATCGCGCGAAAAGTGATCCTGCTCGATTTTGCCAACACGACATTCGAACAGCTGGTCGGTATCGGCGCAGTCGCGCTTGCGTTCGGATTGCTGTTTTGGCTGATCAATGCCCGGCCCGACGCCCTTACGCAGTCCCAATCTCATGACTAGAGACTCCAGCCCGGGCGTGCTGTGCCCCTGCTGTGCCCCGGTTCGGGTAAGTTCTGAGATCGGCGTTATTGTAGTTGATTTAGATCAAAGTTGTTTTCCCTAAAACGCCTCATTTAAAGTGTGAATGACCGTCGAAGTCGGGCAATAACGCGAGGGAGCAGTCAATGTTCGGAACGACCAAGCTGGTAAAATTCGTCGCGCTTGTCGCGGCGCTGATGTCGATCACCGCGGTAACCGTCACGCCGTCTCAAGCACAAACCGGCACTGTCCGCCTGCACATCGTCAAAGCGGGCTTCATTGTGGGCGCTGGCGGCGGCAGCGGCGTATTGCACTATCAAGGCAGGACCTATCGCTTGACCGTCGGCGGTATCGGCCTGGGCAGTCTTGGAGTCGCCGCCGCCGACCTCGCGGGCACCGCTTCCAATCTCCATAGACCGCAGGACATTGCCGGCACCTATGGCGCGGCCGGCGCAGGCGTCACATTCATCGGCGGCGGACAGGTTGCGACGCTGCAAAACGAAAAGGGCGTCGTGCTCCACCTCAGCGGCGGTCAAGTCGGTTTTCAGGTATCGATTGGGCTAGCCGGCATGACCATCGGCCTGCGATAATCCCGTTGACTTCAGTCAACGCATGATCGCTACAATCCGTCAGGCTAAAATCACAGCAGTGCAAAGGCGGGCGGGGCTCGGATGAAATATCGGAGATACACGCGCTTGCTCGGACCAATTCTTTGGTCCGGGCTGGCGATTCTGTGCGCCACGCTCGTGCAGGCGCCGGCGCAGCAATTTCCACCGTTCTTTCAATTCCAGCCCACGGCGCCGGATGTCGATCCAGGGATCGATCACGGTAATTCCGCCGATCTTCCGGAGGATTTCCAAAAGCGCCTGGTGTTCTATCGCTCGCAACAGCCGCCTGGCGTGATCATCGTCAATACTTTGGAGCGGCATCTCTACCTCATTCAGGATTCGACGCACGCGATCCGCTACGGGATCGGCGTCGGCCGCGAGGGTTTCACCTGGCAGGGCCTTCTGCAAATCAGCCGAAAGGCGGAATGGCCCGATTGGCATCCGCCGCCGGAGATGATCGAGCGACAGCCTTATCTGCCGCGGTTTATGGCCGGAGGCCCCGGCAATCCGCTTGGCGCGCGCGCCATGTATCTTGGCAATACGGTCTATCGAATCCACGGCACCAATGCGCCGGAGACCATCGGCCAAGCCGTGTCATCCGGCTGCTTTCGCCTTGTCAACGACGACGTGATCGATCTGTATAGTCGCGTCAATGTCGGCACGAAGGTCATTGTCCGACAAGACTAGTTCAATGCATTGGGCGATGTTGAGGCCGGCATAGTCGCCGGGCCGCTCAATAACGTTCCGCCGCTGCCAGCAAAATTGGCAGGCTGCCGATTTCAAGGCCGGAAAAGCAGGATCGCGGTTTAGGTAATCGGCGTCGGCGAAGAGCTCATGATTGCCTGCGCGCACGATTGCATTGCTTGCACAGCAACCGAAAACACATTCACTGCTGCAGGCGCACCAGGGTTGAACGGCTGCGGAATCGAATGCGCCGGCGCCGCGATATCTCAATGGTGCCGCAGTTTTCAAGAGCCCAAAGCGTGCGCGACACCGTCTCGATGGTCAGGCCGAGATAATCCGCAATGTCCTGGCGCGACATTGGCAACTCGACCGAGTTTCCGCTGGACGTTCCACGTTTTGACATTTCGAGCAGAAACCCGACGACCCGCTCTTGGGCGCTCTTCGAGGACAGCAGCAAAACCCGCTCCTGTACATGCGCAAGTTCACGTGCCGTCAGCATCAGGAGATGACCTGTCAGCGCGGTGTTGCGGCTTGCCAATGCAGCCAAGACGCTTTTTCTGATCACCAGCACTTTGGCATTGGTAATCGTTTCGGCCGCGAGCGTATGCCCTTCGCCGGATTCCAGCCCGAAAATGTCGCCGGCCAAATAGAAACCGCCGATTTGACGGCGGCCGTCGCTGAGCACCTTGTACGTGCAGACAGTTCCGCTGATAACCTTATAAAGCCGATCGGCCGCCTCATCCTCGTGAACGATTTGCACTCGGCGCGGGTAGTAAGTGACGCTGCCGACGAGCTGCATCCAGCGATCGAGCGATTCTTCGTCGGCCTGCGGTTCGGAAGTTGGCTTTGATTGAACGGGTTGATCGAGCAGTGCGGCAGGATGAAACGCGTTTTTGAGCACCGCAGAATGTGTCAACATGAACCCTCACTCCTGCAGATCACAACAAACAGCGAAAGTTTTATCGAGCCTCCTCGTATGCTCGATATATGACAGAACGTTAGTCGCCGCGTCTATCCGCGGTGGCCGCATTCATTTGGATTGCGGAATTATACTTTGGTTTAGCGAGCGTCAGCGGCGAAAGTCCGTGACGATAACGATCTTATCCGCCCGCCGGCGTTGATGATGTCGTCGGGATCAGGCCGCGGGCGAATCATATGGCCGTTTCATCGCGATAGTCAGACATTCAAGAAGCGATTGCTCCTCGAAAGGCTTGCTCAAAAAGCCAATAGCGCCGGCGCTCAAGGCGCGACGACGGTGGTTCTCGTTGGGATACGCGGTGATGAGAATGACGGGCGTCTGATAGCCCTGTTCCTGCAGCCTTTCCTGCAGTTCGAGACCATTTAGTCCCGGCATTTGGAGATCGGTGATGAGACAGCTTGTTTTCGCAACTGCTCCCGATTGAAGAAAATCCTGCGCGGAGACAAAAGCCAGCGCATTGTACCCTAGGGACTCAATAAGCTCCTTGATGCCTTCCCGGGCGTGCGGGTCGTCATCGACGATTGACACCATTTGCGTGTGAGACATTTGGCCCTGGCCTCAGTTCAGACTTTCATGCCGGTTTTGATTCGCGTTTCCGCGAAGCCTCAGGATCCGCCATTCGGTCCGCTATCTTGTTCATTGCAAATGGATCGACGCGAAGAATTTCCGCCATCCGCACCAGATCGGGCAGCGATTTTGCGCCAAGCTTGTTCATCAACCTGTGGCGATGCACCTTTACGGTGACTTCGCTCACGCCCATTTGCGCCGCCGTTTGTTTGTTCAACAACCCGGCAATGACGAATGTCATCACCTTGCGTTCACGTTCGGTGAGCGTCTTAAACCGAGCCTGCAAATCGTGCAGGTCCTGATCTTGAACGCGCTGCATGCGGTCGCGCTCGAAAGCCGCCTGCACCGCGTCCAGCAGATCCTGCTCACGAAACGGCTTGGTCAAGAATTCGATCGCGCCGGCCTTTATCGCTCTCACCGACATCGGTATATCGCCGTGGGCGGTGATAAAAATTATCGGTGTCCTGATTTGCGCTCTGGTTAGTTCCGCCTGAAGATCCAGCCCGCCGGCGCCCGGCAAGCGTACATCCAAGATCAGGCAGTTAGCCTTTCCGATCTGCTCGCTTTCTAAAAACTCTTTGGTGGAGCTGAAGGCGATGCAGCCTATGCCGACGGATTCCAGCAAAAGCTTCACGCCGTCGCGAATATCGGAATCGTCGTCAACGACGCACACGATGGCTCCGGGTCGATTCAGCATTGCCGCGCCTTAACTCGTTCGTTGGGACGCATCGCAAGCGTACACCGAAAAACAACGATCGCCTTCAACTGTCAGCGGACATGTGGCGACACCGTATAACATAATTGGCCGCCCCGGCCGCCGAACCTTGATTTAAGTCAAATTCTCCATCCCGCAATATCAGAAGAACATTGAATTCGGCAATGATTGCATCAGCTTGGCCGGTGGCCTTCGCGTTTTCAACAGAGAGAGCTCACAGATTCTGTCGGACGCCGAACCTAGGTGATCTCACGCGTCGTATTCGTTGGGCGACGACAAGTTTGATCTCTTGGCAAGACTTCAGGAATTGGCTCGCGCTCGAACTTAGTTGGCAGCGTGATTTGAAAAATAGCGCCGTTTTCGGCACCAGCCGAGGAGGCCGTGAGCTGGCCCTCATGGCGGTCGATGATCATTTTGGATATGGCCAGACCAAGGCCCTTGCCTTTCGCTTTGGTCGTGACGAAGGCATCGAAGATAGTATCGATCATTCGCGCATCGATTCCCTTTCCGGAGTCCTGAATCGAGATACCGATTGCGCCCTGCCCGCGGCGCTCCGTTTGGATCCGCAAGAACCGGGCTTTCTCCACCGCTTCCATTGCATCGATCGAGTTCTGCATCAGGTTGATGACAACCTCCTGCAGCTGGCCCTTATGAGCCGGGACCGCCGGCAGATCCGGCGCGAATTGAGTCATAATCGTAACGTGATGCCGCTCAAACTGTTCGTGCAGGAGTCTGAGCGACTCGCGAACAAGTTCGTTTATATCGGT
>Ga0207693_10003112_pt1 | contig 14277 bp, 6 predicted proteins | sample LARL81metaG_FD_184347 | JGI IMG/M metagenome (GOLD analysis project Ga0207693, IMG submission 184347) | Corn, switchgrass and miscanthus rhizosphere microbial communities from Kellogg Biological Station, Michigan, USA - LAR L8-1 metaG... | ecosystem: Host-associated > Plants > Roots >...
TCACCTTCATCTTCGCAACCTGCTGGCCAACTTTCTTAAGTTCTGGAATACCGTCTATGGAGTCCATCTTCTGCACCACATCAGGCTCGATATCCCGACATTCAATCAAGTCCAGCCCCTCACGGCTCAATTCGGCATTATAGCGCGCGTACGTAAATAGCTTCTGTTGGCGTTCGAGCGGCCCAGCGCTTCCGATCAGATCTCCGAGCTCGCGATCCAGTGGATCCCCGGCGCGGCAGTCGCCGAATACGCGGCAGAGCAGATCCTGCTCGTTCAACGCGGCGAACATCAATGCCGATGGAATCGTCGTCGCATTGAACAACAAGTTCATTTGGTCTGGCTCAAGGCCGGCGCGCACATCCGGACTGGTGCCGGTGCCAACCGATACGATCAGCATCTTCTCCGCGCTTGGCCGCCAGCGCAACTCGGGCTGTCTGACCCAATACCGGTCCAGCGTCGCCATGAGAAACATCTGAAAAGCGGGGTTGTTGTACATCGTAACGCCGCCATCGACGAAGACAAACTGCTTCTCCTTCGACCTATCCGGATTCGGCAGCACGATGACCTCTGGAGGGAAGTAGGTTGGCGCAGCGGTGCTGGCGCGCACGAGTTGCCAAAGGGGTAGTTTAAAGTTGTCGTCGGGACGCGCAGGGTCGTTATATTTGGCGTAAGGATTGTTGGACAGAGGCCACGGCGAGTCGGTTGTTGCGTTGCGCATAAGCAGTAACAAGAGGGTCTGCAGCCGGTCCGATCCAAGATGGGTGTCTGCGCCGAATACTTCCTTTAGCTTCACCGCCAGCGGTTCGTCTTCGAACTTGCAGCGCAGACGTTCCCAAAGCTTCGCTTTTACGAACATCTGCGCACCTGCTTCCTCGTAGAATCGCAGGATGTCGGCGACCGACATTCCTATCGAGAGGCCGGTAGCGATGATCGCGCCTGTGCTTGTGCCGGCGATGTAGTCGAAATAATCGGCCAGACGAAACGTATCGCGGTTGGCCTGCGCTTTGAGCAGATCCTCGATCTTCTGCAGAATCTGCAGCGAGAGCACTCCACGGATGCCGCCGCCATCGATCGCCAACAGCTTCTTTGCGCCAGGCTTCGCGATCCGTTCCAGCAATGTCATGACGTGCTCCAGTTGATCGATTAGTCATCATCTGCGTCGGATCCACGCCAACAGCGGCCAGACGCGAGACTATTTCTACTGAGCAAGAAGTTTTGGCACCAACAACCTTATCGGTCCTGTCTTGATGTCAGTGTGAATTGTTTCACACGGCAACGCATTATCTCGGATGCACGCCAGAGACACCGATCTTTGCCAATCCTCAAGCAGGTGCGAGAAAGCAGGGCAGTGATCTGCCGCTCAGCGGCATCGTGAGGCCGGCAGTAGGTTTATCTCACATACCCGCGACAATCGGTGCGTAATGACGCCGCCATAGATCCTGTCCCGTCTGAGCACGGCCGATCGCCGTCCAGATGTGTGAAGCCAATTTCCGGCGAGAAAGCTTCTTCATCCGGAAAGTCGATCCCAAGAGCGGATTGTCGTGTTGCACCGCCCAACAGTCAAAACAAGCAAGAATGTGAGAGATACTTCACAAACAGGCCTCTCAATTAGTTGTACCGTCCGTGAGAGGGTGGGCTCAACCACCCCACACGGTCTACGGCGGTTCTCGCTACCTTCGGACAAAGATGGAGAGAGGAACGCCAGAATTATTTCAAGATGATCGACCCTGCACCGATTGAAAAGTGCGCGAAGGCCAGCCGTCTGCCGCGTACGGGAGGAGGGTAGTGCAAAACGATACAAATACGACGACAACGTCGCCAGACCGCCATGACCCCCGCATCACCTTGCGTGTGAGCACGCTGGCGATCGCCGCTAATCATTTTGGCAGCCCCCGACGGTCATGGCGAATTTTCTCAATCTCAATGTTTCGCGTTGGCTGCGGAAGCTATTCGCTCTTCTGCTCAGGATGACGCCCCGTTCGACTTCAAATAAGGGGAAACGGCGCCGAGCTTCCCCGAAAGGCGATAGTGCAAGGCAGCGATCTGCTGCGTCCGGACCACAACAGGCAGGTACCGACATGCCAACCTTTTCCTCGTTGTCCAAACAAGACTGGCCGCGCGAATGGATCTCGGGAGAGCTAGACAATTTTTACGGCGATCCGCGCGGGCCTGGTGGCCGGGCCAACCAGGCATGGGCCCAACAAAACCTGACCAGGATCGTGCCGCCCTGGGCCATGCGATCGGACGGCAGCGCTATTTCCCAGATCACGATACACAAAAAATGCAAGGACTCTCTCACCCGCATCCTCAACGCAATCTGGGAGTCCACCGGGCAGGATCAGGCGAAGATCAAAGCAGCGCACCTGGACGAGTTCGACGGCTCCTATAATTTCCGCGTGAACGTCAATTCGCCCTCGCGACTGTCTCTGCACGCCTACGGTGCGGCAATCGACCTCGCCGCCGCGGAGAATCCTAACGGCTCACCCTGGCACGATAACGGCCGCATGCTGCCACGCTGGGCAATTGATGCATTCCTTGCGGAAGGCTGGTCTTGGGGCGGAGATTTCTCGGGAACGCCGGACGCGATGCATTTTCAGGCGACGTTCAATCGCCACGCCGATGCGCCGAAAGGACAGCAACAGCCGGCTTCGATATCGAATGCCAGCGGGCCGTTGACCGCGAACACGACATTCACCGTGACGGGAACGGTGTTTGGTGGTCCGCAAGACGACCAGCCCGTGGCGTACCCGGACGTCGGTTCCGATTGGGCCAAACATCCCGGCGTTGCATTGCCGTTCAAGTTTCGCGGGTCGCGTCCCAAAGTCACGGTGTCGGCAAACGGCAAATCTGTGGTGTGTCCGATCGTGGATGTTGGTCCGTGGAACACCAACGACCCTTATTGGATGACCACTGCGCACCCGCAGGCGGAGTCCGGAACTGACATGTCGGGACGCCGGACGAATGGCGCCGGCATCGATCTCACGCCCGCAGCAGCGGCGGCGATCGGCCTCGACGGCAAAGGCCAAGTAGTCTGGTTCTTCGATTCAACAGGAGCAGGACCAATGTCTGATGTGATCACCACCCATATCCCACAATTGAATCTTCTCAATTTGCCTCAATTGCAAGCGATCAAGGACCAGATCGACGGATTGATCAAAAAGAACGGGGCCGGTCTGCAGATCGACCAATTGATTAAACAGAGCGGGAACGGTCAACTCACTCTTCCAAAGAACCTGGATCTCACGCAGCTTTCGGACATCAACAAGCAGCTGGAAGTGTTCGTGCAACTCGCTACCAACATTCTGCCGGTCATCTCCACGTTCGTGCCGCAACTGAAGGTGCTAATCCCAATACTGCCGGTGCTCACGGGCATTCTCAAGATGGGCGACGACATCGCGCAGGCGGGAAATGATCCGTCCAAGATCGCGGACGCTCTCACGGCGCACTTGAAAGACGTAGCACAGCAGGTTCAGGCCGCTAAACTCCCCGGCCTGAATTGAGACGAAGCGACCTGCGGCAGTCGCTACGCGCGTCGGCCTGAAATTTGGACCATTCTGGCAGGGCTTGCCCTGCCAGACCCGGAAGGCCGCTCGACAAGGAGATGTGGCAGGACGTGATCCGCCGAAAACCATGACGCTTGGCCGGAAGCGCAAGCTGATCGACGACGTGCGTCGCGAATGGCAAGTCTCGATCCGCAGGATCTGTGCGGCGCTTAAGTTCGACAGCCCGACCAAACCACAAATCACGTGGATCCGGCCAGGTAAGCCTTGAACACCCATCTGACGTGTCCAGACTTCGTTAGTGCGCTCGACATGTCATATCTTGCTGCGGTGTGAGGGGACCATGAACCGTGGGAAGGCGCGACGCATCTAGCGTGAGTGGGCCTTCCCGCGTTTTTCTGTCGTGTCAGCGAAACGGGCGTGCTCGGCTTGCGCGAAGCGGACAAGGCTCCGGAAAGCCGTTCGTTTTCCGGGAATACCGGCCTGAAGGCGTGCGGACCGCGACCGGCGCTTCGTCGGTCTGCCGCAGAGCTGAAGGGGATGTGTCCCTATGCCGCCGCTGACTACGCTTACACCGAGCGAAATCGTGTTGATGCGCGGCGATCGCTTCGCCGAAGCGAAACGACCGATTGCGTTGTTCACGGGCAGGACCACCTTGCTCGATGGAAGCTTCTGCGTGTCCAGCAAGCAATTGGTGACGAACATGCTCAAGGCGGCGTTGCTGGCGCACGAACAGGCTGGCAGCATTCAGTTCGAGATTGAAGATGCTGGAAACCAGCAACGCGATGCCGGCGCTTTGCTGATGGTTATCCCGACCGGGAAATTGGCGGACTGGCCGCACGCGACGCTGGAAGCCCGCCTCTTGCTGAGCGAGAGACGCAGCGTCGCAGACGTCGTGGTCGACTGGCTTGGCGAAGACAGCCGCGATCCCTGGGATCGAGCTGCCGAGCGGGGCTTGATCATGCTGGTCCTGCGCGGCGTCGCGACCGTGAATTCGGGCTGGACTGGGCGAAGTTACCGATTTGCTGACGCCGCGCGCTCTCTTTCTCAAGTCTCTCCGCAACACATCGAGGAATTGCTTGCGCGCTGCCGCGAGAACCGCCCCGATGTGTGGCGACTTCTCGGCACCGAGATTGAAGAGGCGATTCGACTGCGAACACGGAAAAGCGACGGCCAAGTCCGTGCTTCCTTCGACGCCTGGGAAAGCGAAGCCGCCACGGATCGTGACCGCTTCTTGGGACCGCCACATGTGGTCAGGGCCAATGACAAGTCGGGCGTCTTGCTGGCGTTCGTTGGCGTCGCGTTGGCGGTCCTAGTCGGCTGGATCGCATACCAGCACGATCTTGTCGCATTCACCACGGTCGTTTCTGCATCCATGACGCTGGCCGGCGGGCTTCTCATTCTGCGGCCAACGCAGTTGCGTGGCGTCGAACGACGAATTTCGACATGGATCAGCTCCGGATCCCCGTTGCGCCCTGAGCAACCGCCGGCGAGCATCTGGGATTCGCTGATCGGCCTTGTCTTTCTGGTCCCTTTGCTGACCCTGATGTTGTTGATCGTCGGACTTGCTGTCCCGAGACCGATTTTGTGGTTGGGTACACTCGCCGCGATCCTGTTCGCGGCGTACCGCCTGATCCAGATGCTGGCCGGCGAACGCATCGACGAGATGGTCAAGGGCGACAGCGGGCGGCACCCAGCCGGCCCGGATCCGCCGTCCGTTGCTGCGCCGGCGGCGCTAGCTATGTCGAACGCTCCCCAACCGGAACGGTCAATGGACGGTTTCGCGAGGGACGCCGCTGTCGGCACCTCGCAAGTCTTCCTGGAAACCATCACTCCTAACGCAATTCCTGCCGCCAGCGTTTCCGGTCAGGCCAGAATCGACGTGATCCGGATGCGCGCTCCGGCCATCCGGAGCGTCTTCCGAAAGGGCGTCACCTTCCTTGCGATAGTCACAACGGCCCTGCCTGTCGCCTATTGGCTGGCCGGCCCAGCCCCACTTTCCTTCTCAGATGGAGGGGTTCATTTTTCAGAGCGTGCACCCTGGTTCATGGTCGGCATCCTTCTGGTGACGCTCGCGCTGGTGAGCCCGAAGGCCGCCCCTTGGGTCCGCGGTCTCCGGAACGCGGCTCTTCTGGCGGCGGTCATGCGGGGAGTCGAGGTTAAGGTGACTCGGCAGGAGGTAGACGAGGCCACGCTGTCGATTCGTCCCTTCGCTCTGCGCCTGTTGGGAACTTTCTGGATTGCTGTTGCTCTGCTCCGTGCCGCGATCTCCTACCCCTCTCTTGCACCACCGCTGCCGCTGATTTTCATCGCGATCACCCTCGCCAGCGTGTCCGGGTATCTTTACTGGCTTCACCGCGCCGCAGTCGCGGTGGAGCGCCGATATTGCTACCAACCGCCGCTGAATCTGCTGGCCCTGAGGGTCTTCGGCAGTCCCAATCTCGCGGATTTCCTCAATCTCAGCGATGCGTGGCAGTGGATCGGCACCCGCCAACTTCTCGATGGTCCCGATACCGCCGGGCAAAAGGGAAGAGACCTGCTCAACTACCTTGTAGGCCGTATCGATCGTTCGATCATAGTCGACACGACAGAACTGCGCGAAGCGCTCGAAGCTTTTTCGGTGCGGCCGGACCGTATGCTTCGCTTTCCGGTCAATTCGATGCAGTGCGCCAACGCAACTTGGAAAGCGGCTCTCCAGTATCTGCTTGATCGCGCCGACGTCGTCGTCATGGACCTGTCGAGCCTTTCCGAGCAAAATCGGGGCGTCGCGTATGAGATCGGAAAACTCGTCGACGAGGTGCCGCTGAACCGAGTCGTTCTGCTGTTCGACGAATCCACCGATCTCAAGGTTCTCAAGGAAATTCTTGTTCGGGCCTATGAGGCCATTGCGGCCGACTCTCCCAATCGCCGGAGTGGAGGGCTTCGTGTCCGGGTCTTCGACATGGGGGGAACGACCGCGCGTAAGCCCGACGAATCCGCTGATGATTGGAAACGCCGGATGCGAACTCGAGTGAACGAGCACGCGCTTGTGGGATTGTTGTTCGATGCTGCTCAACCCCCGCGGAGCGCGACGGCAATCGATCCGAAACGCGACTGGGCTGTGGTCAGGTGGAGCCGTATCGCAATGCCGAGATGGCTTCGTTGGGTCTTCAACGTCGTGTGGTGGGCCTTTCTGTTTTCTGTCGCTATGGTCAGCCTCTACCGGCTAGTACATTCCGCTTAACAACTGTTATGCCAGCCCGCCTGGGTCGTTTCGCAATTGCTCCTCTTAAGAGGTGGTGGCGTGACCGCGGGGAGCCTCCCTGCGCCGCATTGCCGCTTACTTGGTTTGCTTCCCCTGTGGTTCGCCTGGAGCCTAATCCCAGCCGCAGATCGGAACGTAAAAGTGGAGTGTGGGCTCAATCGCGCGACGGTGACAAATCTAACTATCCGGTTGCACAGAAGCTTGGCCGGTGTAATTGTTTCGACCAGAGGTAGTTTGACAAATTATGCACGGTCGCCATGGCGTTTGAGTACCCCTGTTTCATAAGCTATCGCAATCACGAGCAAAGCGAGCTGGCGGAAAAATTCATCGTCGACTTGTACACCGCATTGCGAAACGAGCTGGCCGTTTGGGTCGACGAGGATTTGTTCCTGGATCGCCAACGCCTGCGCGGTGGAGTGCTTTACAATTCGGCATTGGCGCGCGCACTTTGCAAAAGTGCCTGTATGATTGTCGTATACACTCCGACCTATTTCAGCCGAAAGCACCTGTATTGCGCGCGGGAATATCGCGCGATGGAAACGCTCGAGCAGCTTAGGCTCTCACGATTGCAACGCGAATTGAGCAAGGATTGCGGGCTGATCATTCCGATCATATTGAGGGGCGAGGAGGTGCTGCCCTCTGTCATCAAAGCGAGCCGCCACTACTATACTTTCGAACGCTTTTCGTTGACGTCCCGGGAAATCACGCGCAACCCGGATTTTGAGACGGAAATCAGACAAATCGCTGCTGAAATTCACTTCCGATGGCAAATGCTCGCTCGGACGGGTGATGATCTTACCTGCGATTGCGATAACTTTGATCTCCCATCCGAAATCGAGGTTCAACCCTGGTTGGATGCAATGGTTCAACCCGCTAATCCGTTCCCATTTCGAGCAGGCTGAGGATGGATGCAGGGGCAAAGGAGCCGGGCAAGGTTGTCGCTTTTTATTCCTTCAAAGGCGGCACCGGACGCAGTATGGCTCTGGCCAACATTGGTTGCATTCTCGCGCATGACCCAGAGGTCGGCGGACCGGTCTTGATGGTCGATTGGGATTTGGAAGCCCCCGGGCTACACCGCTATTTCCGAAGGCACTTGTTTAGGGCATTTCGTGGCGACGAGAAGGCGCAAGAACTGACGTTTGGCTTGATCGATCTATTCATCGATATGCGGAATCGCATCGATGAAATGGAAGCAGGTGCGCACCAAGATTTCGAGTCGGCGGTAAGGTTAGTTGAGAACCTGCCTTTAAGCGAATATGTGATCAAAACCGACATCCCCGGCCTACACCTCATCAAAGCGGGTCGCTTCGACCAGGAATACGCTCAAAGGGTTGGGACATTCGACTGGCAGAATCTATACGCGCGATCCTCCTTCCTGTTGAGGAGTTTTGTCGACCGTCTGGCGTCAGAATACCGATATGTCCTGGTCGACTCGCGAACTGGGCTAACCGATACAAGTGGCATCTGCACGATGTTGCTGCCGGAAATCTTAGTGACCGTATTCACGCCTAATCGACAAAGCTTGGATGGCGTCATCAACCTCGTTCGAGATGCCGGCAGGTACAGAGCTCGATCTGATGATCTTCGGCCCTTGATGATCTATCCGCTTCCATCGAGAATTGAGGCGTCCGAGCCGTCCTTGAGGCAGTTGTGGCGCTTGGGCGCCGAAAAGGAGGACTTGGCTGGATTTCAGAAAGAGTTCGAGGAGGCGTTCAGAGAAATCTATGGCCTCAAGGATTGTGATCTGGAGACGTACTTCGACGATGTTCAGATACAGCACGTACCAAAATACGCGTACGGAGAAGAGATCGCGGTCCTCGTCGAGGAGTCGCGAGATCGATTCTCTCTGACGCGTAGTTTTCAAAGATTTAGCAAAAGATTGATCAGTGGCCAATTGCCATGGATCACTTCAAGTGCTTCCGACGAAGAGGAGGGGGAGCGGGAAAGTCTTCCCAGCTCCTACGAGCGTGTTCGGGACGATTCCGCTGCCGCGTACATTCGGAACGTCTCGGAGCAGGTTGCCAAACTGGAGTCGAGGGCCAAACGGATAGCGAGAGCTGCTTATTTTTTTACAGTTGCAGCGATCGGTTTGATCGTTGCGGTCGGCGCGTTTGCTTTGGGTATCGATAAGACTCTAGCAATTCTGTCATTCTCCGCGGTTGCGTTCTCGGTGGTCGGCGCTTTGCTTGCCCCGCGAATAGTGCCGGCCAACGAGATTGCGACAGAGGTGAATCGGGAGGTAGAAGCCTTCAAGAACAAGCAAGCACCATATGACAGAGACGACGCATTGGAGAGATTGCGGAATCGAGTCCAGCCTGTGCTTGCGCAAGCTGAAGGGAAAGATCCACGGAAGAGAGAGGATCGCGTGTATGTCAGCTATCGTCGCGAGGACGCCGGCTATGTGACCCGACTGAATGACTCCATCAGCCGAGTCGTTGGTATCGATAGAATGGTGTTCGATTTGTATAGGATACCACTTGGTGTGGACTTTCGTACCTATCTTGTGACGGCGATCGAGACGGCGGATATCATGTTGGTTGTTATTGGACCAAATTGGCTTATGTCCGAAAGGTTGCGGGATCCAGACGATTTCGTTCGGGGAGAAATTGCTACGGCTATCAAGAAAAACAAGCTGGTTGTCCCGGTTCTTGTTGGGGGCGCTGCCATGCCGCTAAGGAGCGAATTACCCGAAGATATTCAAGAATTAGCGTTCAAAACCTCCGTTACGCTTAGTCACACAAGCTGGAATACCGACGTATTGCCCCTAATAGAAACAATCAATCGAGCGGTTGGTGTTTGATGGTTCGAACCGTTCGCATATCTTTCGGAACCTGACATCGCGTACCGACTTTGTCGCAGGGACAAATTCAAAGAGCCACAGCACACCGGCAACCGCAGGGCGAAGCTCTACGGGCGCTCCGCGGCCTTCATTCTCAAGCTATCTGCCGGGCGTCGTGCAGGGCGGGGTCGGCGTGCCGCCCAGATACTGTTCGACCTCGGCCTGCGTCAGCGTGCGTCCAGCGGTCGCGCAGGCGACACCGAGGACGTCATCCAGGCGCAGCCGCCATAGGCGCACCGTGCCATCGTACGCGCCGGAAACGAGCCAGCGTCCGTCCGAGCTGAAGCCAAGGTGAGGTACCGAGCCTTCGTGCCCGCGCAGCACGACCGGGGCGGCTTCGGGCGCGTCGGGGCGCCAGAGACGAATCGTCCGGTCCTCGCCGGCGGTAGCGAGCCATTGGCTGTCGGGGCTGAAGCTGGCGGCAAGGATCCTGCCGACGTGCCCCTTCAGACGGACGGCCGGGGACGTCGCCGGCGAGCGCAGGTCCAGCAAGGCCGCGCTGCGGTCCCACGACGCGAAGGCCGCCCATCGAGAGTCCGCGCTGAACACCGCACGCATCACTCGGTCCTCGAAGTCGATCTCGCGGACCAGCTTCGGTGGTGCACCCGCCGCCAACTCCCACAACCGTCCCTTCTTGTCCATGCTGGCGGTTGCGACCCAGCGCCCGTCGCCGCTGAGCGACATCTGGTAAACGACGTCGCCGTGCGGCAGACGCGCGGGGGTCGAGCAGGGGTTCTGGGACGCCAGGCTCCAGAGATAAGCGGCGTTGTCCTGAGCCGCCGTCGCCAAAAGACTGCCGTCATCACTGAACGCAAACTCGCGAACGGGGCTGATCGGTTGGCAGCGATACCGTGGCTCCAGCGAAGGTGAGTCGCCTGAGACGTCCCACAGATCCAGGCTCGGTCGAAAGGTGCCGCTGACGAGCCAGCGGCTATCGGGGCTGAAGCGCAAAGTGCGGTCGTCGCTCCATCCCTTCTGAACCATGACCAGCGGGGGCTTGGCGAGGTTGTGCAGGCTCCAAAGGCTGATGCGCCCCTGATCTTGGCTCTTCGCGGCCATCCAGCGACCGTCGGGACTGAACGCGATCGAGCGTGCAAAACCGGGCACGGCCAGTATGTGCGCAGGCGTATGCGGATCCTGCGTCGACCACAGCACGAGCCGGTCGTCACCGTTGCTGGACGACGCTATCCAGCGGCCGTCGGCGCTGACGGCCATTCCCATCACAGTCGGGCCGACCAGCGCCCGCAGCACGAGCGGGTCCGTCTCCGGGTCAGGCAGGCGCCACAGCCGTGGCGATTCGTCATGTCCCCAGGTTACCAAGTGGCTGGGGTCCGCTTCAGGCGAGAAGCGGATCGCGTCAATCGCCAGGTCGTGCCCGCGCAGCGGCATCGGGCGCAGTCCAGGACGCACCAGGTCCCACAGGTTCAGGCTGCCGTCGGCTGCCGCGCTGGCCAGCCAGCGTCCGTCGCCGCCGAATCGGACGACCGTCACCGGCCCGCCATGGCCAGAGAGAATGATGGGATCACGCGGCTCGCCTGGATTACCCGCCATACGCCACAGGCGCACGTCGCTCGAACCACCGCTGCCGAGCGCGAGCCACCGGCCGTCGGGGCTGATGTCGAGCGTCGTGATCCAGCCACCGCCACTGGCGTAGGTCCCGACCACGCTCGCCGGAGGGTCAGGCTGGGTCAGATCCCACAGCTCGGCGACATATCCGTACGCCGCCGCCAACCGCGTGTCGTCCGCTGAGAAGGCGATGGCCAGCAGCGACGCTTCGGTCAGCACGCCACTGTGGACGAGTGATTTCGGTCCACGCTCCGCACCCTGTAGAGACAGGTCCCACAATCGCACCGGTGCGTCATAGTCCTTGCAGGCGCCGGTGCAGGTGGTGGCTAACCAGCGGCCCTTCGGGCTGAACATGACCGTGGTGACAGGCAATTCGTCCCGCCAAGCCGGATCACATGGCGCTTCCTCCGGCCCGTCGGCCAGCAAGCGCCAGAGGCACAGCTGACCCGACTCGGTGCCGAAGGCGAGCCATTGGCCATCGGGGCTTGCAGCGAGCGCACGGATCGGTCCCACCGCGTTCGCCGAGATCACGCGGCCGGCGACGGGCAAGGCCCCGTCGAGCTGCCACAGGCGCAACGTGCCGTCGCTCCCGGCGCTGATGAGACGACGGCCGTCCGCCGCGAACACGAGGCCGGCAACCGGCCCTTGGTGCCCGGCAAGATCATGCAGGGCGGTGCGAGGGTCTGACACTGTCAGGTCGTGCAGGCGCACCAGCCCGTCGGCGTCACCGAGTGCAAGCCAGCGCCGATCGGGCGAATATGCCGCGGCCGACGCATTCGCCACGTGGCTGTCCAACTGGAGGCCTGCGGCGGCACGAAGTTGCTGGCGTACCCCGTCGATCGCGCCGAGCAGGCCGACCCCGTCCTTAGGCTGCAGCGTTGCCGCGTGCACGGCGAGCAGCAGGCTGCGCTGCGGGCCCAACGAAGGATCGCCAGTTTGGCGGGCGATCTGCTGGACCTGCGAGACCCGGTGGTTCGCCAGCCTCACTTCCGAGAGCGCCGCCAGTGCGCGCGACTCGTTCTCTGTTGCGGCCTTTTGCGCGGCCTTCGCCTGCTGCTCGGCTTCCAGCGCGGTCTTTTGCGCGACGTTTGCCTTCCATGCCTCCAAGCCGGCCAACACTGCAATGATAGCCAGCAACAATGCGGCGGCCAGCGAGCCGAGGGTGACGAGTCGGCGCGTCCTTGCTCTGCGGCGATCCTCCGCCTCGATTCTTTGGATGCTCGCTTGAATGAAGCCGCGCTCTTGCGCCGTCAGTTGGGTTGGATACTCGGCGAGCCAGCCGCGCGCGCGGTTGAGCTTCAGTCCCGTCAGCAAGGCGTCGGTCTTGTCGTTATCCCTCGCCCCATTCCAGTCGCGCAGATCCTGCTCGAGCTGCTGTTTGCCGATGAGGAACACGCGTGCCGCGTCCAGCCAGGAGCGCAGCAGCGGCCATTTGCGCAATAGCGCTTCGTGCGTGACTTCGACGACACGGGCATCGCCCTCGTGACGCATGATCAGGAGACGTGCGCTCGCCAGTCGCTCCAGCAGCGGTTGAGCTTTGGCCGGCAGTTCGTCCAGGCGTGCCGGACGGCGGACATATTCGCCCTGGTCGTTCACACGCACCATCGCCGGCACGAATGCCTCGCGCAGCGCCGCCTTCTCCTCGTCAGTCGGCTTCGCGTCCGCCAGCACCGCGTCGGCGGCTTCGCGCACTGCGTTTTCCAGTGGGCTAAGCCCCGCCTTCTCGTCTCCGAGCGCCTTGTAACCTTCGAGGCTGAGCACCTTGTTCGACGACCGGTCCCAGAGCTGGCGTAGTGCAAACGCCAGCAGCGGCAGCGCATCCTCCGTCGCCGCGTCGTGAGCGGCCTGCTGCACGAAGGCCTCTTCGACGCGGACACCGGCCACCTTGGCCGGCCCCTGGATGATCTGCGGGATGCGCGTCAACGGCATCGGTCCAAGCGAGAATTCCTCGAACCGGGCCATTCGCGCCGCCGCGGACTGAAGTCGCCCCAAAAAGTCTGACCTCATGGCCATGATCGCCATGAACGGTAGGTTTTCGGACAGCGCGTGGCCGAGAATCTCCAGAAAACGCCGCGCCTCGTCCGGGTCGGCGACGCCAAACAGCTCCTCTGCCTGGTCGATCGGGATCAAGATATGCGCTTCGCCGGCGCCTGCCTTGACGCGCACTTCGTTGCCGATGTCCTCGAGCGCGCGCTCGGGGTCGCGACCAAGCAGATCATCCTTCAGCTTGCGCCACTCGGCTCCCCGGCCGGATGCGGTCGCAAACGCGAAAGCCAACGCATCGACCGGACGCAGGCGCGGCCGTATCGGAGGCATGACAATCCAATTGCGACCGGCGCGCTTCAACCGCGGAATGACCCCGGCCCGCAACAGCGAAGATTTGCCGGATCCGGACGACCCGAGCAGCGCGATCAACTTGGCGCCGCCCTGAGCACGGCGTGCGTCGAGTCGCTCGATCAGGCGGCGGATGTCGTCGTCGCGGCCGAAATAGATCGCCGCGTCCTCTTCTTGGAAGGAGAGCAGCCCGGGAAATGGTGGACGATTGGTGTCCCATTGGAAGCCGCCTTGGGCGTCAAGCGCGATCCGCACGAGCTCGCGTGAGAGCCGTTCGAGCCCGCCCTCGCGATCGCTGAGCAAATTGAGCGTCTGGATATCGGGCGATATCTGAGCGTCGCCAGAGGGGGTCTCGATCACGAGAAAGATCGCCTTGCCGAGCGCACGCGCCTGCGTGAACTCGGCGAAACACCATTTCGAAGCCAGCCAGTTCGGTGTCTGTATGATGATAACAGCCTGGGACTGCTCGACTTCGCGGTATAGCGTCTTCTCCCAGTCGGCCCCGGGCGCGATGCCGGTCGTCTTGTCGAGGTCGAGAAACGTTGTCTCGAACCCTTGGCTCGCGAGCCAGGCTTTCATCCGCGCGGCCCATATTGGCCAGGGCAACAGCGTGCCAATAGATCATTTCGGCGTTGTCCGGGACGAGCTGCTCAGCGGCGCCGTACTCGCGCAGCGCGCCGGCATTGTCGTGCAGTTCAACTGCTTTATCGCCGGCGTTCATGTGGTTGTAAGCCCGCTGCAGAGTGACCAGACGACGGAGTTCCTTCAACGGCTCAGTGCTGTCATCCACGCGC
>Ga0207693_10003113_pt1 | contig 14277 bp, 14 predicted proteins | sample LARL81metaG_FD_184347 | JGI IMG/M metagenome (GOLD analysis project Ga0207693, IMG submission 184347) | Corn, switchgrass and miscanthus rhizosphere microbial communities from Kellogg Biological Station, Michigan, USA - LAR L8-1 metaG... | ecosystem: Host-associated > Plants > Roots >...
CGGTCATGTCCGCCTGCCGCAGGACCGCGGCCAGCTCTTCCGGGTCGATGTCCACCGCCTGCAGCAGCCGTAGCCCCAGGTTGTGGCCCTCCTCGAGCACGCCGAGCAGCAGCTGGCCAGTGCCGGCCGGGCCGCCGTCGGGCGGCCGGGCCAGGCGGAAGACCTCACCCAGCCGCGGCGTCATCCGGCTGTGCAGGCTGCTGCCCAGGACCGGGTGCTGGCCGGGATCGAAGCCCGGGTCGCGGATCGCGCTGATCGCCTTGCGCGCCCTGTTCACCTTGCGGACGGCCGTGGCCAGCGCTTCCTGGCAGACCGGCGAGACGGGAATCCCCGCCGCGCGCACGGCGGCGGCCAGGTCGTCAGGAAGGTAAACGTTGATCTTCGGCATGCGTCGAGGATAGCACCTGTACCCCCTCATATAACCCTAATCATAACCCCGGCTCCGGGCCGCCGCCGGATTGGATAGCCGAATACACAATCTGGCGCATGTGCCGCCGCCTGGTCCTGGGTTACGTTCTGTGACGAGACACCGCGTTCTCGGACCGGTCACCAGCTACCGGCCCCGCGAGCCCGGATGGTCGTCTGGAGGGGGGACGACCAACCACGGCGGCGAGCATGCGGCAGACGGGCCCGGGCATTACGCCCGGGCCCGCCGTAACTCTCCGCAGATCCGCGACGCGGGTCAGTCCGCGCCGCGCGGGTCAGTCCGCGCCGCGCGGGTCAGTCCGCGCCGCGCGGGTCAGTCCGCGGCCTCCCGGCCCACCGAGACCAGCCGGGGCGCGGGAGCGCGGGCCGGCCGGGTCGGCCGGCCGCGTATCGCCAGCAGGATGACCACCAGGGCGCACACGTCGAAGATCGCGGCGACGAGGAACGACGCGGACATGCCGTGCGCCAGGACGTGACGCAGTTCCACCGCCCGGGTCGCGCCGGGCAGCGGGTGCGCCGCCGCGTTCCTGCTCGCGGTGCCGAACACGGTGACCAGGGCGGCCAGCCCGAGCGAGCCGCCGATCTGCTGCATGACGTTCACCATGCTGGACGCCGCGCCCGAGTCCTCCGGGGCCACCCCGGCCAGCGAGGCACTGGTCAGCGGCACGAACGCCAGCCCGAGGCCCGCGCCGAGCAGCAGCATCGGGCCGAGCACCCCGCCCGCGTAGCTGGTGCCGGGCGAGACCCGTGACAGCCAGGCCATCCCGGCGATGACCGGCAGCAGCCCGGCCACCAGGAGCGACTTGGCCGGGAAGCGCGCCATCAGCCGGGGTGCCAGCCGGGACACCGCGAACAGCGTGATCGTCATCGGCAGGAACGCGAGGCCGGCCCGCAGCGGGCTGAAGCCGAGCACTTCCTGCACGAACTGGGTCAGGAAGAAGAACATCCCGAACATGCCGGCCACCAGCAGCAGCCTGGCGACGAAGGACCCGGAGCGGCTCGCGCTGGCGAACAGCCGCAGCGGCGTGATCGGCTGCTGCGCCCTGGTCTCGTTGAGCACGAACAGGCCGAGCAGGACCACGGCCGTCACCACGGCCGCGATCGTCGTCCGGTTGGCCCAGCCGTCCGACGCCGCCCGGATGAACGCGTAGACCAGGGACGCCATGCCGATCGTGGAGGTGATCGCGCCGGCCAGGTCGAACCGGCCGGGCTGCCGCGGCGTCTCGGGCACGAACCGCGGAGCGATCAGCAGCACGGCCAGCCCGATCGGCACGTTGATGAAAAGTACCCAGCGCCAGGACAGCCACTCGGTGATCACGCCGCCGAGCACCAGGCCGAGGGATCCGCCGCCGGTGACCACGGCGGTGTAGATGGCCAGCGCGCGGGTCCGGGCCTGTCCGTCCGGGTAACCGGAGACGATCAGGGCCAGCACCGCGGGCGAGGCCAGCGCCCCGCCGACGCCCTGGGCGGCGCGCGCAGCTAGCAGCCATGGCGCCGACGCGGCCAGCCCGCCGGCCAGCGAGGCGAGCGTGAACAGGGCGATGCCGGCCAGGAACACCCGCCGCCGTCCGAGGATGTCGCCGGCCCGGCCGCCGAGCAGCAGCAGGCCGCCGAACGTGAGCGTGTAGCCGTTCATCACCCAGGACAGGCTGGTCGTGCTGAAGTGCAGGCCGGTCGCGATGTGCGGCAGTGCGATGTTGACCACGGTCAGGTCGAGGATCACCATCAGCTGGGCGGCCAGCATGATGATCAGTGCGATCCCGGGGCGTCCGGGGCGGCTGCCGACCGCAGGCCGCGGGCCCGTTGTCACGGGAGTGGAGGGAGTTGACACTGAATCTCCGCGCTAGTTGCTTCGTGACGTATAGTGGAGGGACACTCCGGTTACTATACGGAGGGAACCTCCGGTTTGCAACTGATTAAATGATGACCACGCTGAGCACTCCCAGTCCGCCGGACGCGCCGAAGCGCGCCGACGCGCGCCGCAACCGCGAGCGGCTGCTAGCCGCGGCGACCTCCGCCTTCGCCGAGCAGGGAGCGGACGCGCCGCTCGAGGACATCGCCCGGCAGGCCGGCGTGGGGATCGGCACGCTGTACCGGCACTTCCCCACCCGGCTGGCGCTGCAGGAAGGCGTCTTCCGCAATCAGGTGGAGACCGTCTGCGCCCGCGGCCGCGAGCTTGCCGAGGCCCCGTCGCCCGGCGAGGCGTTCGCCGCCTGGCTGCGGGTGCTGGCCGGGTTCCTGGCCACTAAGCGCGGCCTGTCGCACGCGCTGATCTCCACGCTCGGCAAGGACTCCGAGGTGATCTCGTCCTGCGGCCAGGCGATGCGCACGACGGTCGAGCAGCTGCTCACCCGGGCCCAGCAGGCCGGGGCGGTGCGCGAGGATCTCACCGGCATGGAAGTCATGCGCCTGATGCACGGGATCGGGGTGGCCGTCGAGCACACCCCCGGCGAGGCGGACCGGATGATCTCGCTGATACTGGACGGCATGCGGGCCTGAGGCGAACGGCATGCGCGCCGAGGCGAGAGGTAACGGATTGATAACACCCTTTACGCTCCCGTAACAGCCAGCGCTCCCCGCTTACCCCTCGACCGCGGCCGCGGTTAGGCTGCCCGACCAGGGGAAAGCAACGGCCGAGACCCGAGCTACGGAGCGTGCGATGGCCCAGATCGTCCTGGACAGCATCGACAAGATCTACGCCGGCGGGGTGAAGGCGGTGAACGGCCTGAGCCTGGAGATCAAGGACGGCGAGTTCATGGTCCTGGTCGGCCCGTCCGGCTGCGGCAAGTCGACCGCGCTCCGGTCGATCGCGGGGCTGGAGGAGATCAGCGCCGGCACGATCGTCATCGGCGACCGCGTGGTCAACGACCTGCCGCCCAAGGACCGCGACATCGCCATGGTGTTCCAGAACTACGCGCTCTACCCGCATATGACCGTCGAGCAGAACCTGGCGTTCGGCCTGCAGCTGCGCAAGACGCCGAAGAGCGAGATCAAGCGCAGGGTGACCGAGGCCGCCAAGATGCTCGGCCTGGACCAGTACCTCAAGCGCAAGCCGGCCGCGCTGTCCGGCGGGCAGCGCCAGCGGGTCGCCATGGGCCGCGCGATCGTCCGGGAACCGCAGGCCTTCCTGATGGACGAGCCGCTGTCCAACCTGGACGCCAAGCTGCGCGTCTCCATGCGGGCGTCGCTGAACCAGCTGCACGAACGGCTGGGCGTGACCACGGTCTACGTGACGCACGACCAGGTGGAGGCCATGACCCTCGGGCACCGGGTGTGCGTGCTGCGGGACGGCAAGCTGCAGCAGGTGGACACCCCGACCGCGCTGTTCACCTCCCCGGTGAACCTGTTCGTGGCCGGCTTCATCGGCTCGCCGGCGATGAACTTCGTGATGGCCGGGCTGGTCCGCGACGACGGGCTCGCGGTCACCTTCGGCGGCCACCGGCTCGCCGTGCCGGAATCGGTTCTGGCGGACAAGCCGGGCCTGGAGGGCTACATCGGCCGGGAGGTCATTCTCGGCATCCGCCCCTCGGACTTCGAGGACGCCGTCCTGGCCGACGCGAACTGGCCGCGGATGCAGGCCGGCGCCGGGGTGACGGAGGAGCTCGGCAGCGAGATCCACGTGATCTTCACGATCGACGCGCCGCCGGTGGAGCACGCCAGCATCACCGAGGCCGCCCAGGGCGAAGAGGGCGAGGATGAGGCCGCGGTCGCGCTCGCGGGCGGCAAGTCGGTGTGGACGGCGCGGGTCGCGGCCCGCAGCTCGGTGCGCCCGGGCAGCCCCGTCGAGCTGGCCGTGGACACCTCGAACCTGCACTTCTTCGACCCGGTCAGCGGGTTGTCCATCGGTCACCCGCAAGCGGGCGACCCGGCCGCGGTGCAGGACGGCGAGGCCGGGTGCGGCAGCTGATCGCGACGCCCGCCCGGCGCCCGCCGCCCGGTGCGTACGGTCTTGAACCCCGCGGGTCGGGCATGCTATGCAGAGGACTATGGGGTCTGGGGCACCGCGGTCGCTGAAGTTACCCCTGTGCTCGGAGCTTGAGTTCGGGGATCACCGGTGAGCGCGGCGTACGCGCAGATCGTGGCGGCGGCCGCTCTGCTCGTGGGCATCGTGCTGATCTGCGCGGGCTTGCCCAAAGCGGTCAGGTCCGGTGCCTTTGCCGCGCAGATCGCGGATTACGGGCTGGTCCCCCGCGCGCTGACCGGCCTGGTTGCGCGGCTGATCTCGTCGCTCGAACTCGCTGCGGGCGTCCTGCTGCTGGCCGGCCTGGCCGCGCCGCACCTCAGGCAGGCGGGCGCGGGACTCGCGGTGATCTTGTTCGTGGTGTTCGGTGGCGCGCTGGCCAGCGCGTACGCGCGCGGCCGGAATATCGCCTGCGCCTGTTTCGGGGGCAACAGCGAGCTCGAGCTGGTCGGTGCGCACAGCCTCGTGCGCACAGCGCTGCTGCTGGCGCTCGCCGTCGTGGCCGTCTTCCCCGCGTCGGGCGCGCGGCCGTTCGAGGTGGCCGGCTTAGCGGCGATCCTGGCGGCGCTCGTGGCCATGGCCAGCGAGCTGACCCGGCTCCTGGGACGGCTGAGGCGAGCTACCGCGGCCATCGTCGAGCAGCTGGCTGCGGACTCGGCCGCGGCCGACCAGGCTGAGGTGGGGTGACAAGTGATCATTCTGGAGCTGGCCGTGATCCTCATCGGGGTCTTGTCCGTCTTGACCGCAGTGGCCGTGGTCGCGCTCATCCGTCAGGTAGGCGTGCTGCACCTGCGCATCCAGCCGGTCGCGGGAATCACCGGCGCCGGCGGGCCGCCGTACGGCGCCCGCCTGGAGCTGCCTGCGGGCGTGGCCGAGCTGGCACGCCGGAGGGCGGAGCGGTTCCTGGTCGGCTTCCTGTCGCCGACGTGCGGCGTCTGCAGCCCGCTGACCGGCGCGTTCGGCCGTATCGCCAGGTCGGCCGGCCCGGACACCGCGGTCCTCCTGGTCATCGACGCAAGCCAGCGGGAGGCAGACGACTACGTCCGCGCCCGGGGCGTGGGCTTCCTGCCCTATGTGGCCGACCGTGCGAGCTTTGCCGCCAACGTGCCCGGAGCCCCCTGGGCGATCGTCACCGACGAGTCGGGCAAGGTCATCGTGTCGGGGGGCGTGAACACCCTCGACCACATCGAGGAGATGCTGGCCCAGGCCGACCAGCTGATGACCAACCCGCCGCCCCCGCCCGCCGCGGCCGGCAGCCCGCTCGGCCAGCCCGTGGAGGTGAACCGGCATGTCCTTTGACCACTTTGCCGAGAGCGCCGCGCGGCGGGCCGGCAACCGCATAACGCGGCGGAGCTTCATCGGGCGGCTGGCCCTGGCGATCTCCGCCGCGGGCGCCGGCAGCCTCGCGTTCAGGTCAGCGCCGGCGCTCGCGATCGACTGCCCGTGCCGGGTATGCGGTGACAGCACGTCCTGCGGTGGGTCGTTCGGTCATCCCTGCCCGTCCTTCACCTGCGCCGGCGGCGCCTGGTACATGTGCACGACGTACTGCGGCACGAGCCACCTGACCAAATTCCAGGACTGCATGCTCAAGCACAGCTGCCATACGTACTGCGGCAAGGACCACAGGCCGGGCTGTTACTACCGCACGCCCTATGGTTCCTGCGGGGGCAGGAGCACTGTCTGGTGCCGCTCGGTCACGTGCGTCAAATCGAACCAGTGTTAACTATGACCGCGATCCACGAGGCCGGCTTCGCATGCCTGGGGCTGGTCGTCGGGGTCGCGGCATTGTGGTCGCCTTGAGGCCTGTCGATGGCCGCGGCCCTCAGGCCCGGCCCGGCCGCCGTGAGCGGCACAGGCCCCGGCTCCGCCTCCCGGGTTACCGCCCTGCACGGCGCCGGGCTCCTCGCAGGCGCCCTGATCATGGCCCTGCTGCTCTCCTTCGCCCGGGCGCTGCTGGTGGGCGCGGGACTGCGCGCGCTGCTCGTCATCCCGGCCGGGTTGGGCCTGGTGCTCGCGTTCATGCAGTGCGCGGGCCTGCCGGTCCCGCAGAGCTCGTGGCAGGTTCCCGAATACTGGCGCCGCGGGATGGACCCGGGCATCCTTCCGGTTGCCTACGGCGCGATCCTCGGCTTCGGAGTTTTCACCTCGGTGGTAACCGCCGCTTTCTGGGTGTTCGCCGCGAGCACCGTCCTTTACCCGGTGCCGCTCGCCCTGGCCGGATGGGTGACCTACGCGGGCGCGCGAACGGCCGGATTCTGGTTCGCGCTTCGGGTTCCGCAGCTCGACCGGATACTGCTGACCGCGCGAAGCCGCAGAGGCCTGCTCGTCAGCGCCACGCTGATCGCAACGCTGGTGGTATGCAGCTGATGAGCCGGTGGTATGCACCTGATGATTGGCAGGGAAGACGATGCTGACTGCGACGGCGACAGGGCGAGGCTTCACGCTGACCGTGCGGTACCCGCCGGCGGGCTGGGATTTCGCGCCGAGCGTGGTGCCCGCGCTCCGGTCTCCGCACGAGCTGTGCGCGATATCGAATCGCCGGCTGCGAAGGCTTCCCGCCACCAGTGACCAGAACACCCCCGACGTCGGCGGGCTGGGCGCGTCCGGCCACCTGATCTGGATGTATTACCAAGTGCGGGGCGACCCGGTGATTGACGACCCGGCCCGCCCGCCGATTCCCGACTACCGCCGCTATTCGTACCCGCTCGCGTACGGCGAGTCGCAGATCTTCCCCGCCGGCGTTGACTACGCGTGGGGGGCGGACCTGATCTGGCGGCGGGTCGGGCGTAACCTCGCGCCGACGCCGGCCCGCCCCGAGCCCGCCGCGCTCACGGTCATGATCTGGGAGGGGGCCAGGGTTTCCGCGGCCGACCTGCGCGCCGCCGAGGCTATCGTGGCCTCGGTCAGGGTAGACATTTCCCATGACTGAGATCGACACCAGCGCGGAGATCGACATCGTCTGGCGCGAGCACGATGTGGCGGTGAGCATGCCGCTCGCCGGGGACGTGCCGGCGGCCTGGGCTCGTCGCTATGACGAGCTGGCCAGGCGGCAGGGCCTGGAAGCTCAGGCGCAGGACCATCCCGAGCGGACCTGGATCGTCGTGACCGTGCCGGTCGCAACCGAGCCCGCGGACGTGCTGACCGCGCTGGACTCGGCCCGGGACCTGATCGCCAAGGCCGACGCCGTCGCCGAGGAGCCGCCGGACGCCGAGCAGACCGGGGCCGTGATTCGCGAATGGTGGGCGCGCCAGGGGGACTGACCTGCGCTACCGGCCGTCACCGCGGGCCAGCCAGCGGCCGATGACCATCCGCTGGATCTGGTTCGTCCCCTCGACGATCTGCATCGCCTTGGCTTCCCGGAAGAACCGTTCGGCCGGGAAGTCTTCTACGTAGCCGTATCCGCCGAGGACCTGCACGGCGTCGGTGGCGACCCGCATGGCGGTGTCGCTGGCGAACAGCTTGGCCATCGCGGCCTGCGGGCCGAAGTCCAGGCCCGCGTCCTTTCTCCGGGCCGCCTCGAGGTAGAGCGACCGGGACGCTGCGACCGCGGTGGCCATGTCGGCGAGCATGAAGGACACGCCCTGGAAATCGGCGATCGGCCGCCCGAACTGGCGGCGCTCGCGCGCGTAGCTCACCGCCGTCTCCAGCGCCGCCTGGGCCAGCCCGGTCGAGCAGGCGGCGATGCCGAGCCGCCCGGAGTCCAGCGCGGAAAGCGCCAGCGAGAACCCCTGGCCTTCCTCGCCCACCAGGTGGTCGCGCCCGATCCGGGCCGAGGAGAACAGCATCTGCGCCGTGGTCGAGGCGCGCATGCCCATCTTGTGCTCGGCGGGCGCCGCGGACACCCCGGCCACGTCGGCCGGCACGTACAGGCAGCTGATCCCCCGGCTCCGCTCGGGCCCGTCGGCGTCGCCGGAGGTGCGGGCGAACAGCGCGTAGAAGTCCGCCTGCCCGGCGTGCGAAATCCACGCCTTCACGCCGTCGATCACGTACTGCTCGCCGGCCGGTACCGCGGTGGTGCGCAGCGCCGCGGCGTCCGATCCGCAGTGCGGCTCGGACAGGCAATAGGCGCCGAGCAGGTCGCCGCCGAGCGCCGCGGGCAGCCAGCGCTCCTGCTGGGCCTCGGTACCCGCCACGGCCAGCGGGTAGCAGGCCAGGGTGTGCACGCTGACCCCGAGGCCGACCGTCAGCCAGGCGCGCGCCAGTTCCTCGATGACCTGCAGGTACACCTCGTAGGGCTGCTCGCCGCCGCCCAGCCGCTCCGGGTACGGCAGGCCGAGCAGCCCGGCCTTGCCCAGCATCCGGAACGCCTGCCGGGGGAACGTCCCGGACTTCTCGGCCGCGTCGGCGGCGGGGCGCAGCTCGGCGTCGGCGATCTCGCGGGTGAGGTCGAGCAGCGCGCGCGTCTGCTCATCGAGACCGAGCGGCCCCGGCATCAGGCGTCCACCACGATCAGCTCGCGGGTGACGTGGTTGACTCGCTCGCCGCGGTCGTCGGTGCAGATCACGATGTCCTCGATCCTGGCGCCGTGCGGTCCGGGGTAGATTCCCGGCTCGACCGAGAACGCCATGCCTGCTTCGAGCGGCTCGGTGTTCCCGGCCACGATGTAGGGATCCTCGTGGGTTTCCAGTCCGATGCCGTGCCCGGTCCGGTGGAAGAAGTGCGGGCCGAAGCCGGCCTCCCTGATCGGCCCGCGCGCCGCGGCGTCGATCGCCTCCGCGCTGACCCCGGGCTTGACCGCGGCGCAGGCCGCCTCCTGCGCGTCCCGCAGTACCTGGTAATACGCGGTGAGTTCGGCCGGCGGCCGGCCGAGCGCGTAAGTCCGGGTGCAATCCGAGCAGTACCCGCTCGGCATCGTGCCGCCGATGTCCACCACGACGGCATCCCCGGGGCTGAGCCGCCGCTCGGACAGCTCATGGTGCGGGCTGGCCGCGTTCGGCCCGGATCCGACGATCACGAAGTCGGTCCTGGCGTGGCCCTCGGCCACGATCGCCTCCGCGATGTCGGCTCCCGCCTCGCGCTCGGTCCGGCCCGGACGGAGCCACCCGGGCACCCGCGCGTGTACCCGGTCGATGGCCGCGCCCGCCTCCCGCAGCGCGGCCACCTCGGCGGCGTTCTTGCGCATGCGCAGCCCTCGCAGCGCCGCGCTGGCCAGCAGCACCCGCGCTCCCGGCAGGCTGTCGCGGAACCGGAGCAGCATCATCGCCCACATCCGGTCGGACACCCCGATGGCGTCCGGCTCCCCCAGCCGGCGGGCGATGAGCTGGTACGGATCCTCGGCCTCCTGCCACGGGACGAGCTCGAGGTCGAGCCCGCCGGCGGGCGACGCCTGGGCCGCGGCCAGTTCGAGCCGGGGGACGACCATGAACGGGGCGTCGGCCGCGGGCACCACCAGGCAGGTGAGCCGCTCGAGCGGCATCGCGTCATAGCCGGTCACGTAGCGCAGATCGGGACCCGGGGTGAGCAGCAGGGCGCCGATGCCCGCGTCGGCCGCCGCCGCGGCGGCCCGGCCGAGCCGGGCGGCCGGGTACAGCACGGTGTCCGAAGAGTCAGTTTCCACCCGTCAATCCTACGGAGGACCGGGCGGTCCGCGGCTAGGCCAGGTCTAGACACAATACCGTTTACTTAAGGTTACACGCGTGTTATTCTCGGACCCGTGCCCAGGGCCGGGTGGGTGAAGCCGGATAGCGATCAGCGGTTGTCCGATCACATCTCGATCGGCGTGCTGACCCGGGTGTTCCCGCCTGAGCTGGTGGACCGGGTGGTCGCCGAGGCGGGCCGTACTGAGGTGCGGCACCGGCTGCTGCCGGCCCGGGTGGTGGTGTATTACGTGCTGGGCCTGGCGCTGTTCTCGCAGGCTTCCTACGAGGAGGTGATGCGGGAGCTGGTGGAGGGGCTGTCGTGGGCTGCCGGCTGGGCGCAGTCGTGGGGGGTGCCGACGAAGGCGGCGCTGTTCAAGGCTCGCGCCAGGCTTGGCCCGGAGCCGCTGAAGGCGCTGTTCAGCGAGGTTGCCCTGCCGCTGGCCACGCCGCAGACCAGGGGTGCCTGGTACCGGGACTGGCGGGTGATGAGCATCGACGGGACCTGCATTGACGTCGCCGACACGCCGGCGAACGAGGCGGAGTTCAGCCGCCCGCGCTCGCCGCGCGGCGAGGGGGCGGGCGCGTTCCCGCAGGTCCGCCTGGCCGGACTAGCCGAATGCGGCACTCATGCCCTGGTCGCTGCCGCGATGGGAGCCTGCACGACCGGGGAGACTACCCTGGCCCGCGGCCTGCTCGGCTCGCTGGGCAAGGGCATGCTGGTGCTGGCCGACCGGAACTTTTACAGCTTCGGCTTGTGGAACGAGGCCCGCGCGACCGGCGTCGACCTGGTGTGGCGGACCAAGGCCGGCCACGTCCTGCGCCCGCATGAGCAGCTGGCCGACGGCTCCTGGCTGGCGCGGCTGCGCCGGTTCTCGAACTATCACATGCGCGGCACTGACGTCGTGGTCCGGGTGATCGACTACGCCGTGGATGATGTCGGCCGGCCGCAGGCCGGGCCGCGGTACCGGCTGATCACCACCATCCTCGACCCGGGTGCCGCGCCCGCTGGCGAGCTGGCCGCGCTCTACCCGCAGCGGTGGGAGTTCGAGACCGCGCTGGATGAGCTCAAGACCCACCAGCGCGGCCCGCGGGTCGTACTGCGCTCCAAGATGCCCGACGGCGTCACCCAGGAGATCTACGGCTACCTATGCGTCCACTACGCCATCCGCTGGCTGATGCACGCCGTCGCCCTGGAGGCCGGCGCCGACCCCGACCGGCTCAGCTTCACCCGCACCTTGCGGGCGGCGCGCCGGACCACGGCGTCGCACCCGGGCTTTTCCCCCTCAGGCGCTGGCTGAGGCACACGCCAGGGCACGCGAGGAAATCCTGTTCGAGCTACTCCCCGAACGGCGGTTGCGCTCGGCCCCCCGCGTGGTCAAGCGCAAGATGAGCAACTACGGCGTCAAGCGCGCAGCCCACCGGGACTGGCCCCAGCCCACCCTGCGGCCCGAGGACGTCATCGCAATCCTCAGTGCTTAAGTAAACGGTATTGGGTCTAGACAAGCTGCCCCGGCATGCCTCACGCTGGGTACACAAACATTGACGATACGCAAACGACTATGAATCGCAGCGGCCTTGCGACACAGCTCGCCCAGGAACGGCTGGTAACGCTCGAGCTACAGCGCGCGATTCTGCCGCTGCCTGACGAGCCGTTCGACGTCCCCGGGCTCCAGGTGGCTATGCGCTACCTGCCGGCCTCGCGGAACAGCCGGGTGGGCGGAGACTGGTACATCACCGCCCTGATGCCGACCGGCCAGGTCCTCGTCGCGATCGGCGACGTGGCCGGGCACGGGCTGGCCGCCGCGGCCGGCATGGCCCGGCTGCGCGGCGCGCTGGCCGGCCTGGCCATCACCGGATCGCCGCCAGACCGGCTCGTCGGCTGGCTGAACGATCTCGTGCATACGGTCGCTCCCGAACACACCGCGTCGGTGATGGCAGGCTACTTCGACCCCGCGACCCGCAGGCTGACCTGGGCTCAGGCCGGGCATCCTCCGCCGGTGCTCGTCCGCGGCGGCGCCGCGCGGCCGCTCGACCCGCCGCGCGGGATCCTGCTCGGCGCGGCCCGGGAGAAGTACCAGGACGCCCGCCTGGACATGCGCCCCGGCGACCTGCTGCTGCTCTACAGCGACGGCCTGATCGAGCGCCGGGGCCGCCCGCTGGACGAGGGGCTGGCCACGCTGTGCGCGGCCGTGCGCGGCGTGAGCGATCCGGAGCGCGCCATCGCCGCGGCGTTGCGGGCCCTGGAAACGACCGATTCCGAGGACGACACCTGCCTGGTGGCGATGCGCGTGCTCTAGGCCATGCCTAAGTCCGGCCGGAGTCACTCGCCGGCCAGCGCGGCGCACATCCGGTGCAGCGACGACCCCAGCCCCCAGCGCTCCCCCAGCCCCTCCAGCGCGGCCGGGTCGGCCGGGGTGGACGGCAGGCGGCCGTCCACCGGCGGCAGCGGCACGTCAGTGGCCACCCGGACCACCGGCACCGCGGCGGTCAGGTACTCCCGGGACGCGGACAGCTTCGCCCTGGGTCCCGCCGGTATGGACGCCGCGTACTTCTCGAGCGCGGTGAGGATCCCGTCCAGCGAGCCGAACGACCGGATCAGCGACGCGGCGGTCTTGTCCCCCACCCCGGGCACCCCGGGCAGCCCGTCGCTGGGGTCGCCGCGCAGCACCGCGAAGTCCGCGTAGGCGCGGCCCGGGATCTGGTACCGATCGGTGATCACGCCCTCGTCCACCACGTCGAACTTGGTCAGCCCGCGCACCGTGTAGATGACCCGGACCTGGCGCCGGTCATCCACCACCTGGAACAGATCCCGGTCCCCGGTGACCACATCGACCGGGCCGTCGGCCCGCGCGGCCAGGGTGCCGATCACGTCGTCCGCCTCGTACCCGGGCGCCCCCGCGATGGGGACCGCGGCCGCGGTGAGCACCTGCTCGATCACCGGCACCTGGACGGCGAGCCCGGGCGGAGTCTGCTCGGTGACCCCGTCCTCCTCCGCCCGGTGCGCCTTGTAGGTGGGGATCGCCTCGACCCGGAACGCCGGCCGCCAGTCCGTATCCCAGCAGGCGATGAGCCGGCCGGGCGACCGGCCGCGGACCAGCCTGGTGATCATGTCGAGCAGGCCGCGGATCGCGTTGACCGGGGTGCCGTCCGGAGCCGTGACCGACTCTGGCACGCCGTAGAACGCGCGGAAGTACAGCGACGGCGTGTCGAGCAGCAGCAGCTTTCCGGTGCGCCGCGCCTCGGTGAACGAGCGCCCAACCAGCGCGGCTTCGACCGTCGGCGGCTCGAGATGAGCAAACGCGGCTTCGGCCTCGGAGGCCATGTCCCCGGTGCGAGTCGTGAGCCGGACGGACCCGAGATCGACGGACTCGATCCAGTCGGGGTCACTGCTCGGGCTCCCGACGGCGATCTCCGTCGACGCTCCGCCGATGTCGCAGACCGCGATTCGCTCCGGCAGGGCGATGCCTGCGGTGAGGACGGCGCCGCGATAGGCGAGCGTCCCCTCCTGGTCCTTCGTCAGCACCCGCGCCTGCACGCCTGCCGCCCGCGTCAGCGCGGCGACGAGCTCGGCGGCGTTGCCCGCCTGGCGGCCGGGAGCGGTGAGGAAGACGTCGAGCGAGTCGACGCGCTCACGTCTGGCGGCCCTTGCCATCTCGGCGACCGCCTTCGCCGCGGCCGCGACGTGAACGTCGGAGACGACTCCGTGCCGCTCGATCTCCTCGCCGAGCGAGAGGCGCAGCTTCTGGGTCTCGACGGGATCAAGCCCCTTCGGCCCAGCGCTTGCCACCAGCAGCCGCGTCGTGTTCGAACCGACGTCGATCACTCCGACTCGCATGTCCATGCATCGTAGGTCCGCGATCGGAAGGAGACATAAACGTCAGGTGACGGTCCTGTTACGAACCTGAGACCGTGCTGGAACGGTTCAGCGACTGCGGGCGAGCGAGATCCGCCGCCGCGCGCGCCGCATCAGCGTCTGCTGTCCCGACCGCATGCGCTCGTCCTTCTTCGGCTCGACGCGGCGCCAGACTCCGCCTGCGTCCAGCTCGAACGAGGTCGCGGTGTCGCGCCAGAGCGCCTCGAACGTGGAAGAGAGCTCGGCCTGGATGGCCAGGTCCTCGATCGGGGTCACGACCTCGACGCGGTGGTCGAGATTGCGCGGCATCAGGTCGGCACTGCCCATGAACCAGGTGCTGCGATCGGCGGCGTCGAAGGCAAAGAGACGGCTGTGCTCGAGGAAGCGGCCGATCACGCTGCGCACGCGGATGTGCTCACTCAGCTCGGGCACGCCCGGCCGCAGCGAGCAGACACCCC
>Ga0207693_10003114_pt1 | contig 14277 bp, 11 predicted proteins | sample LARL81metaG_FD_184347 | JGI IMG/M metagenome (GOLD analysis project Ga0207693, IMG submission 184347) | Corn, switchgrass and miscanthus rhizosphere microbial communities from Kellogg Biological Station, Michigan, USA - LAR L8-1 metaG... | ecosystem: Host-associated > Plants > Roots >...
AATGGCTGGCCGCGGGCCGGACCAACGTGTTGGGCTTTCCGTTGCCACACAGCGTGGTGGCGCTGATCATCGTCACGGCGGTCGCCTGGGTCGTGCTGCACCGCTCCGTGTTCGGGCGTTACCTCTATGCGGTCGGCAAGAACGAGGAAGCGGCGCGCTATTCCGGCATCAGCGCCAACCACGTCGTCATCTCCGCCTATATCATCTGCGGTGGACTGACGGCGTTTTCCGCGATCCTGATCGCGATGTACACGCGTTCAATCTCGCCGGCGGTGCACGGTTCCTTCTATGAGCTCTACGCCATTGCCGCCGCCGTGCTCGGCGGCTGCTCGCTGCGCGGCGGCGAGGGCTCGATCATAGGCGTCGTCCTCGGCACCGTGCTGCTCCAGGTTCTGCAAAACCTCGTCAACCTGCTGGGAATTCCGAGTTCGCTCAACTTTGCGGTGATGGGGACGGTGATCCTCATCGGCGTGCTCGCTGACCAGTACCTCGTGCAGCGCAGCGGCCGCGCGACGACCACCAAGGGACGGACGCAGGCCAATATTGCGCCAAAACCGCTCGAGCAGGCGAACACAGAGTGACGCCCGGCGTTCACGCCGGGTGAGCAGGCGGTCGGTGGAGGCCGCGGGCGCTAACCCTCACACCCAACCGCCATCCACGACGTAATGCTGTGAAGTGCATGCCGATGCTTCGTCGGATGCAAGGAACATCGTGAACTTCGCGATCTCATCGGGGACGAGCTTACGTTTCAGGCACTGGCGGTGCATCAGCTCTTCCACGCCCTCCGGCGTCAGCCACTTCTCGATTTGGCGCTGGGTCATGATCCAGCCGGGCGCGATCGCGTTGACGCGAATGTTGTAGGGACCATAGTCGCGCGCCAGTGAGCGGGTGAGACCGAGTACGCCGGATTTGCTGGCGGTGTAGGCCGCCATGCCGCCTTGTCCCACCATCCACGAGACCGAGCCAAAATTGATGATGGCGCCTCCATTCGCCGCCTTCATGTCCGGCAGCACGGCTTGCGCCGCAAAGAACTGATGCTTCAGGTTGACGGCGATGCGTTCGTCCCAATACTCCGGCGTCACCTCTTCCGTCGGGTGCCGCTCGTCGTGGGCGGCATTGTTGACGAGGATATTGACCGGTCCGTGGGCCTTGCGCGCGTCAGCGACGCCGGCGCGCAGCGCTGCGATATCGGTGAGATCGACGTTCAGAAAGTGCGCGCTGAGACCCTGGCTCGAGAGCTCGCGCGCGAGGCGCGTGCCTTCCTCGACCTTGATATCGAAGAAAACGACGATGGATTTCTGCTGCGCGAAGCTCCGCACGATCGCTTCGCCGATGCCCGATGCGCCGCCGGTGACCAGAACGACCTTCCCGGCGAGATCCGAATAGATGGCGGCCATGAATTCCTCCCAAGTGATGTTCGGCACGCTCTATACGCGCCCCGATACAGCGAGTCTTGCGGACCTTAGCCAATCCATCCACGAGGTGTATAGATTGGAATTTAGGTGCTTTACTTGATTCTAATCGTGACAATTCTTTGGACGAGGATTGCCTGCTTGCCGACCAAGCGAAGAGCGGCTGTGCGTTCGACATTCAGGAAGATCAGGGCAGGGGAAATGTCCCGGCCTATCGTGGGCAATGTTCCCGTCTCCGACGGAAGCAACAACGGTCAGCCTTGAAGAGATCTAATTGAAGGAAGAGGATGCGGTGAAGGTCCAGGCCTTCATCCAGGCAACGCTGACGCGGTCAGGCCGAAGTAGTGATAGGGAGGGGCGGAGTCAGGAAGCCGGAGGCGCCGTTCCTGATCCCGAATTTTAGTTTGGCTATGATCCAAAGACCAGGTCAAGCAAGAGCGGCTTGATGTCGGTCGCGGCCAACCTCGTTTTGCCGATCGGCTCGCTCGAAATCATGAGGGGGCCGTCCTCGGCCTTGTCGGTGACACGACCGTGCGATCCCCGCACCAGCGATGCGTCGAGCGGAATGACATCCATCAGGGTGCGGAATCCCAGCTTGCGCATCAGCAGACGCTTGCCAATCGCGAGTTTCGGCGATGAGATACCGGGATCAACGAAAAGCTCGACTGGATCGTATCCGGGCTTGCGGTGAATTTCGACCGTGCGGGCAAAGTCCGGCGCACGGTTGTCGTCGTTCCAATAATAGTAGGTGAACCACGATTGCGCGTCGGCGATCGCGACGAGTTCGCCGGATCGTCGATGATCCAAATGGACAAGGGCCTTGTCGGTTTCGTCGTAAACCCGCTCTACGCCAGCCAATCCCTTCAATAGGTCCTTTACCTCCGCTTGCAGTCCGGGATCGGATAGGTAGATATGCGCGATCTGGTGGTCGGCTACGGCGAAGGCCTTCGAAGAGATGGGATCGAGCAATTCACCGCCATCCTCTTCTCGCACTGACAACAAGCCGGCATCGCGAAGTGCCCGGTTGATATGGATGGGCCGGTTGACAGGCGTGATGCCGTACTCCGACAGAACGATGACTGAACGCCCGCTGGCACGTGCCGCGTCGATGAGGTCGCCCGCGACCGCGTCGATTTCGGCCAGCGATTGCCGGACGTTCGGATGAGTTTCATCGGGTCCGAAGCGCTGCAGATCGTAGTCGAGATGCGGAAGGTAGGCGAGGGTAAGGGTCGGGTTGGCCTCGGTCATCACGAACTTGGTCGCGTCGGCAATCCAGCGTGTCGAGACGATCGAAGTCGCAGGTCCCCAAAACTGAAACAGCGGGAATGGGCCAAGCCGTTCGGTCAGCTGATCCCGTAGCTGACCCGGCACGGTGTAGCAATCGGGCAGCTTGCGGCCATCCGCCTTATAGATTGGACGCGGCGTAGCACCGAAATCATGGCTCGATGCCATATTGTACCACCAGAACATGTTGGCGCAGGTAAAGGTGGGATCGCGCTTCTTGCCAGCCTCCCAAATCTTCTCGCCATCGACGAGGCGATTGGATTGGCGCCAAAGAAAGATTTCCATCTGATCGCGGAACAGCCAGCCGTTGGCGACGACGCCGTGGTCTTGCGGGGACAGCCCCGTCATGAAACTCGCCTGCACGCTGCAAGTGACGGCTGGGGTCACCGTATCTAGCGCGGCCATATCGCCTTCGCGGGCAAGCGCCGAAAGTCGTGGCGTCAAAGGTCCCAGATATCGTGGCGTCAATCCGACGACGATCATCGCCAGCACTGCTTTCAACGCTTGCCTCCCCACCTGCCGCAGTCGCGACGACTCGTGTCACAGCAGTCGCATTGCAGCACGACCGAGCGAAACGGCTTGCCAAACTGGCAAGCATAGTGGCACGCTGTCCAGTGAAATGGGAAGTGAGAGGCGGTTTTCCGGGAGCCTCAGATCGCTTCGTGACCATTCGCCAGCGCCGTCTACGCCACAATAAGAAGGGCGCCGCGAGGGAGGATGCCATGCTCGATACGCCCTCACAAAGGGCCGAAGACGTTCGACTGCAGTCGTTCAGCGTCACCTACGAATATCCGGTGGTCTTTACCCGCGATGCCTTTGTGCTTGGTAATCGTTGCCTGGTCGATGCGCTCTCCCGGCGAGAACCCCACAAGCGGCACCGATGCCTGGTTTGTGTCGATGAAGGCGTCCTGGCATCGCTTCCGGACCTTGGTTCTCAGATCGAGGATTACGCCGCGGCGCACGCCCGGAGCATCGATTTGGCCGGACTTGTACCGGTCGCAGGAGGCGAACTCTGCAAGAACGACCCGAAAACCATTCCCAACCTGCTTGAAATCCTTTCGCGACAGGCGATCGATCGGCACTCCTTTGTCATTGCAATCGGCGGCGGCGCCGTACTTGACGCGGTCGGCTATGCGTCGGCGATCTTTCATCGCGGCGTCCGCCACATTCGTTTTCCGACAACGGTCCTGGCGCAGGATGACAGCGGCGTGGGTGTCAAGAACGCTGTCAATCTGTTCGGTCTCAAGAATCTGATCGGCACGTTTGCGCCGCCCTGGGCGATCATTAATGACAGCGCATTCGTCGATATGCTGCCGCCGCGCGAGAAGCGGGCGGGCATGGCCGAAGCCGTGAAGGTCGCCCTGATACGCGACAGGAAGTTTTTCGAGTGGCTCGAAGCCCATTCGGATGCGCTTGCTCGCTTTTCCAGGCAGCATCTCGATCATCTTATCAAGAGCGGCGCCGAGCTGCATATGCGCCAAATCAGGCTCGGCGGTGACCCCTTCGAAATGGGATCGGCGCGTCCACTGGATTTCGGGCATTGGGCCGCGCACAAGCTCGAGCAGTTGACGAAAAATCAGCTCAATCACGGCGAGGCTGTCGCCATCGGTATCGCGCTCGACACGCGCTATTCGGTTTTGTCTGGCCGCCTTGCCGCGGGCGAAGACGAGCGTGTGGCAGGTCTTCTTCAGAGGCTTGGTTTCGACCTGTGGCACGACGAGCTGCGGCAACGCGATTCGCGGGACAAGCCTTTGGTGCTGAAAGGGCTCGCTGATTTCCAGGAGCATCTCGGAGGCGAGCTGACCATTACGCTCCTCGCCGAAATCGGCCGTGGCGTGGAAGTGCACGAGATCGACGAGAGAATTGTCGGCGATTGCATTGATTGGCTTGAACAACGGGCGTGACTGCGGATGAAACTCGATCAGCTTTCCGGTGACGTTCATCTGACCTATTGCACGAACATTCATGCCGGCCAGAGCTGGCAGGATATTCGGACAAGCCTTGATGAGCATGTTCCGGCCATCAAGTCGGCCGTCGCCCCGAGCCAGCCGATGGGCATAGGATTGCGGCTTTCCGGCGCCGCCGCGGCTACCGTAAGGCAGCCGGAAGCGTTAGCCGCGTTCCGCGATCAACTGTCGGTGCTCGGCGCTTATGTTTTCACCATCAATGCCTTTCCCTTCGGCCCGTTCCACGGTGTCCGGGTGAAGGAACACGTCTATCTGCCTGATTGGCGCGAGCGCGAGCGCGTGGCGTTCACGGCGGATAGCGCTGCCGTGCTCGCCGGAATCCTTCCGGAAGGGCTCGAGGGCAGTATTTCGACTGTTCCGGGCGCCTTCAAACCGAATGGCCGGTCGCGCGAAGCTGTTGCGTCAATGACGCGCAATCTCATGATGGCTGTTGCCGATCTCGTGGACGTAAAGCGGCGCACCGGCAAGCACATCGCACTCGCGCTCGAGCCGGAACCCTGTTGTTTTCTCGAAACGACGGATGAGAGCGTCGCCTTCTTCGAAGGTGAGCTCTTGAAGCCAGAGGCGCTCGACACGCTCAGCACTATTGTCGGCGTTGACCGTACTGAAGCCGAGCGGCTGCTGCGCCGCCATCTCGGCATTTGTTACGATGTCTGCCACGGCTCGGTCGAATATGAGGATACGGTCGCCGCACTCGATCGCCTGCTCGCCGCGGGCATCGCGATCCCGAAAATCCAGCTTTCAGCGGCCATGCGCATCCCGGCAATGACCAAGAATCTCGTCAACGCCGTCATGCGATACAATGACGGCGTCTACCTGCATCAGTCGATCGTCCGTCGTGACGACAACCTGTCGCGTCATGTCGATCTGCCGGACGCAGTGACGGCCTTCGGCGAAGGGCACGCCAACGGTGAGTGGCGAATTCATTGTCACGTCCCGGTTTTCCTCGCCGATCTCGGCGAGATCAGCTCGACGCGCGGCGATCTCGTCGCGACGCTGGCGGCGCTTCGCCAGCGGACTCGCTCGTCCCATCTGGAGGTGGAAACGTACACCTGGGATGTTCTCCCCGACAACGTTCGAACCGGTTCGAAGTCGGCAGACATCGCGCGCGAGATCGCATTTTGCCGCCAGGAACTCGTCGGATGAATGCCGCCGTCATCCGAGCACCCAGCGCGCAGACCCTTTTGAGGCTGGGTCGGGTGTCCAATCTGCCGACTGTGTGGACCAATGTCATCGCAGGGGCAACGATCGCCAATACGGCGGCGACCGTTGCCGATATCGTGACCGTCGGACTTGCCATGACGGCGTTCTACGTCGGCGGCATGTATCTCAATGATTTCTTCGACAGGGAGATTGATGCCAGGGAGCGTCCAGGCCGGCCGATCCACGCCGGCGACATTGCTGCAGTCACCGTATCCGCCATCGGATTCGCGCTTCTCGCGGCGGGCGTTGCGCTGTTGGCGCCGTTTGGTTTTTTGACTGCCGGTTGGGGTCTGGCGCTCGCTGCCGCGATCGTCCTTTACGACGCCTGGCACAAGGGCAACAGCTTTGCACCGCTCATCATGGGCCTGTGCAGGGCCCTGGTGTATCTGGGCACTGGCGCGGCCGTAAGCGGCAGCATTCTTCCGGCCCTGATCGTCGGCGCGACTGCGCTTGCCGCGCATGTCGTCGGATTGACCTACGCCGCAAAGCAGGAAAACCTGAATCACATCGGGCGTCTTTGGCCGCTGGCCGTTCTGGCCGTGCCCCTGCTGCTTGCCTTGCCAGGGATCTCCACGGGATGGATTGTCATCGTCGTAGCGCTATTGCTATGCACGGTCGACATCGTCGCCGTACGACTGCTCGCAAAACGCGCCACGGGGGATGCGGTGCCGCGCGCGGTTTCGGTGCTGATCGCCGCCATCTGCCTGGTCGATGCCCTGGCCGTGGCGTTGCATGGGGGTGGGGTCGTTCTTACCTGCGTCTGTGCGAGCGGCTTCGTTCTGACGCGACTGTTCCAGGCGGCTATTCCGGGAACGTGAGGCGGGCGGTGACAAATCTTTCCGATCATAACGGGAAGGGGCATGTCGCACAGACGGTTTGCGACGGCTTCCTCGCTTTGGCCGACGAGTGGATCGCGCGTGCGGTGAGCGACAATGCCGCCTCCTGGTTTCGCGGCGCGATCGAGAATGTCAGGGGCGCGCCCGGCGGCAATGCGCTCGCGGTCGCTATCGGCCTTGCGCCGCGCCGCGTTGGCAAGGCTGATCTGTCGCTGACAGCGGATGACGCGACGCGGGCAAGGTCACTACGAGCCGGACTCGATCCGAGTGACTGGAGCGTCGATCAACTGGCGCGGATCGCGTTGATGGTCGCGAGCTACGCCGGAGACGAGGCTGCTTTCGCCGCACAGTTCGACACGTTCTGTAGTACGGCCGAAATCAATGAATTGATCGCACTGTGCCGGGGGTTGCCGCTCTATCCAGCCGCCGAACGGCTGGAGCCGAGAGCGCGGGAGGCGGTGCGGTCGGGAATGAAGCCTGTCTTCGAGGCGGTCGCCCATCGCAATCCGTATCCCGTCGAATTCTTCAGCGAAGACGCCTGGAATCAGATGGTCGTAAAGGCGTTCTTCATTGGCTCGCGTCTGTGGCCGATCCAGCAACTCGATCAGCGTGGCAATCCTCGACTGGCGCGTATGTTGGTTGATCTCGCCCAAGAGAGGTGGGCCGCGGGGCGACCCGTGAGCGGCGAAGTGTGGCGTTGCGTCGCTCCGCATGCGGACGACGAAGGAATTGCCGCGCTGATCCGTGCGTTCGAGAGTGGCGGGGACGACGAGCGCCTCTCGGTAGCGTTGGCGTTGCAGCAACCGTCGTCACAGCGTGTCGACGTCGCCTTCGGCCAGCGGGGATTGAGAGACCGGCTCACGGAACTGCAATCGCATCTCGCAAAAGAGCAGATCGACTGGACTTCGCTCGCATGAGCATGACGTTGCCGCGTCTTGCTCTGAGAATCCTGTCAGCTCTTCTGTCCTTTGCTGTTTTGATCCAGTTCTTCATTGCGGGAATGGCCGCGATGACGAACCCCGAATGGTGGACCTATCACAGCACATGGGTTGGAATCTTTCAGTGGCTTGTCGTGCCGCTTCCAATCCTGGCTTTCCTTGGCGGCCAGCCACGTTATGGGCGCGCCGCATTTGCGAGCATTCCAATGATGCAGGTTGCGTTGCAGTATGTTTTGGCACATCGCGCGTTGGAAGGGCGATTGGCCACGGGCATTGGCCTTCATGCGGTCAACGGTGCCCTGCTGTTGGTCGTTGCGACTTTTCTGGCGATTGGCTGTGCCGATCGAAAGATGTCGGCGTAAACAACGTGGACCGCGGAGTTCACGAGAATCTCGGCGCGGCCTTTCCCTTCGGTCTTGCCCTTTCGCCGCCGTTCTGGCGGCGGCATGCCTATGCTTGGGTATGCCGGTCGTGTCTGCGCAACAGGTGCCGGCAACATCGGCCGATGTCGCGCAAGCTGACAGAAAGCGCTCGCCAAGGTCGCCGACGGATTTCACTCTTGGCGGTGAACCGCGATTGCTTCTACACGGACGAAAACGGGCCAAATGCCAATCCGGTCGGCGTATTCTGCCGGCCGACAAGGTTCCTTCTGGTGCCGAACTTGCCAAGGCCAAATGAGCCTCGACGCTGATGCGAACAAGTATCATAACCGTCGGTCGCGGGCGATGATTGCCTTGAACAGGTGAAGTCGACATTCATGACGATTTGATCGTTTCTATCGATGCGGTGTGAATGCGATCGCCGCACTGGCCGTTAACACGTTGGCTTTCGGATTTGCGGTTGCCGGGGATATGGCGGGCGTCAAAAGCCCGCTGGGTAATTCCCATGGCCTTCGAGCTTCAGTCCGGAGAAGTCGAAACGCCCATCGTCAGGAAATTCAAGGAAACGGAGGTCAACGACTATCGCGCCGATGCCGATGCGATCGCCGTTGGCAAGAAGCTGTACGCGTCAAACTGCATCGTCTGTCACGGCGCCGACGGGACCGGCAAGATGGGTCCCACGCTGGTCGGCAAGGACGTGGTCTATAAACAGGTGCTGACGGACCCTGGGATGTTTGCTATTATCTATGGTGGCGCCAGTGGTGCGATGCAGTCGTTCCATCGCCGCCACATGAAGCAAGATGAAATGCTCCGGATCATCGCCTATGTGAGGACTCTGGATGACAGGATCACCTCCAACTGGAATGTTCGCCTGCGACGCAGGTTCGCTCCAAGAACTGATGGCGGACAAGACGATTGCCTGTCCCTGCTGCAACGGCGCGTTGACTGCCGAGAAGCTCGCGTGTCTGCTTGCCGAGGTACAGCGCCTCGCGACTGCCGGCAAAGATCAGCCGCGCAGCGGGTCGAACGGTGCGTCCAGAAATCAGCATGCGGGCATTATCATCGATCCTCACGCCCACATGATATCGCGCACGACAGACGACTACGAAGCAATGGCCAAGGCCGGAATTGTCGCGGTCATCGAGCCGGCATTCTGGCTTGGGCAGCCCCGCACCAATGTCGGAAGCTACGCGGACTACTTCGCCATGATCTCCGGCTTTGAGCGATTTCGAGCCGGTCAGTTCGGCATCCGCCATTACTGTACGATCGGCCTGAATCCGAAAGAAGCCAATAACGAACATCTGGCTGAGGCCGTCATGGAGATGTTGCCGCGCTTTCTCGTCAAGGAAGGCGTCGTTGCCATGGGCGAACTGGGTTACGATGAACAGACGCCTCTGGAAGACAAGGCGCTAAGGAGACAGATCGAACTGGCGAAGGAGTTCGACCTGCCGATCATGATTCACACCCCGCACCGCGACAAACGGGCGGGAACATTGCGCACCATGGACGTGCTGAAAGAGCATGAATTCGACCCCACGCGCTGCGTGATCGACCACAACAACGAGGAGACGATTCGCGAGGTGCTTGATCGCGACTACTGGTGCGCCTTTTCGATCTATCCTCAGACCAAGATGGGAAGCGATCGCATGGCCGTTGTCGTCGAGAACTTCGGTCCCGAGAGGATCATCGTGGATTCTGCATGCGACTGGGGAGTGTCGGATCCACTCGCCGTCGCCAAGACGGCGCGGCTCATGGCGCAGCGTGGCATAGGCCCGGATGCCATTCATCGCGTGGTCTACGCCAACGCGCTGGCCGTCTATGGATTGAACGGCGAGATGGACGAACGGCATTGGCTTGCGCCGGCGGCGATCGACCAGAGGACGTTATACGAGGGCAATTCGGTCCTACGCGGCGGCCAGACGCCGCGGATCGAGCAGCCTGGTCGTCCGGCGGATGATTTGTTCATTACCTGAAGTCTGGCGGTGCATCTCTTATGTGGCCACTGACCTACTCTTGTATCGACCGCATATGCTCCGGCTAGCTGAATCGAGAATCTACTGTTTGCAGGACGACCAAAAGTTCGACTGAAGTAACAAGGTGAGGATGCAAGGACGGCCTGACGTCGTTTCGGGTGCGGATCACCGTGGGCCGCAGCGGCAGCAGGAACGAGTGTAAAAACAAACAAACCAAAAAGAGCACATGGAAATGGGGAGGAATGGCGCGCGGGCGGCGCTGTTTTGCTGCTTGGCAGTTGTTGCTTCGTCGCTGTCGCCGGGCATGCTAGCTGCGGCGATTGCGGGCGGGGATGCGCGTCACGGCGAAACGATCTTCTTGCGATATTGTCAAGGTTGTCACGGGCCCGACGGCAGAGGCGGCGGCAAGGGCTTCATGCCACATGTCGGGCCGCTTGCCCGCAAAGGCTACATCGAGACAATGCCCGACGAATATTTGGCCGCCGTGATAACCGAAGGAGGCCTCGCCGTCGGCAAGAGCGCATACATGCCGTCCTGGAAGACGACGCTGACAGAACAGGACATCGCCGACGTCATCGCATTCATTCGAACCTTTGTCGTCGAGTGAGTCACTCACTCCAATAAAAAACTGGGGGCTACCGAGAAACAAACCGAACGCAAGGAGGAACGCATGAGGATGCTGACGTGGACGATGCTGGCTGCGTTTGTCGCGGTTCTGCCAGCCGTCGGGGCAAGGGCCGATATGGAGGCCAAATCGGGTAGCGCCCAGGCAGGCGATTGGACGAAGCGGACGCCTGTCACCCCCAATCCCGACAAGGTAGTGGTGCCTTCAGGCTACAAGGTAGGAGTATTCAAGGCGGGGCTCGACACGCCGTCCTCCGCTGCCGTCGACAAGGACGACAATCTGTGGGTTGCCATTTCAGGCCAGACATTCAACACGCATGACACGCTCGATCCTCCACACGTCAAGATTTTCGGCAAGAGTGGAAATCTGGTCAAGGAAGTCGGTCGCGACGTCTTCAAGACTGTCATGAACGAGATCGGCTACTGCGCCGAGAACGACACGATGTACATCCCGGAATACGGCGAGAAGATCTGGGAGATGAAAGGCGTCAGCGGCGAACTCAAGCTCATCATCAAGGATCTGCCGATCGGCGACCACCGCAATGGCGGCATTACCTGCAAGGACGGCTATCTGTATTTTGCGCTCGGCTTTCCGAGCAACAGCGGCTTTGCCGACCCCGACAATCATGGCTGGACCGACATTCCGAATGATCCATTCTGGGTCAAGCACAAGGATGGCCTCGGGACGACCCCGCACGATCCGGTCTGCCGCGACATCGTTCACACCGGCCTCAACGTCCGCTCGTCGGACGGCCGGCTAACCGGCGCTCTCATGCCGGTCGGCGTACCGGCAAAGCCCGGGCAGATCGTCAAAGCGCAAGTGCCCTGCGGCGGCTCCGTCATGCGGGTGAAACTCGGCGACAGGGATGCCGACGGCATCTATCCGCACGAAAAGATGGAAGTCTACGCCATGGGCTTCCGAAACCAGTCGGGCGTCGCGTTCGGGCCGAAAGGAACCAAGTGGGAGAACGCGCTCGCGGTTTCCGACAACGGCGCCAATGATGTCGGCCATCGCCGCATCGCCAATGGCGCGGAGAAACTCTGGATCGTGACGGAAAAGGGCCAGGACGGCGGATTCCCCGACAAGGAGGGGATGAACTTCGTCTCCAACAAGCGCTTCTCTCTGCTTCCCTACCTCGGCAACCCAGTCGACCGTCCTTACCCGCAGCTCTACATCGGGGACAAGCCGTTCATCAAAGCCCCCGGTCCCTACCACTTCCAGCGCCACGTCGACGGTTACCGCGGCGTGCCGCTGATCGTCGCCAATCCGAATCCCAACGGCTACATCAACCCGGTGCTGGAATGGGATAGCAACAATCCGATCGATGGGATCGCGTGGAGCGCGTCGAACTTCGGCGCCAACAACAATCTGTTCGGGGCGGTATACGGCATCCTGGATACCGGCCCGGAGAGCTTGATTCCGACTTGGCCATTGGTGTTGCGGGTAGAGTTTCTCGAGCCGGCAGGCGTCAAATGGTCGAAATTTGCGCAGAACATCGATCCCGGGCCGAACGCCTATCAGAAACCTGAGAACCGCGGTGGACTGGAGCGCCCGAACAGGGTGGTGTTCAGCAACGACGGCAAGACGATGTATGTGGTGGATTACGGCGAGGTCTACACCAACTTCCAGATGCCGACGCCATTCTACACTGTGGCGAAGTCCGGCGTGATCTGGACGATAACCTACACGGGCGGCAACTAGCCGCAGGTGTGGTCAGCTCTCGCGAGCCTGGCAAGAAGCAGCCGTCGCGCGCCGCCGCGCGCGGCAGGCAGCTTCGAAGAAGCGCCCGGTAGGTGAAGGCCAGCGGGTTTGGCGGGACCCTTCGCGGTCCCGGCAGGCTCAGAAGTGGATATTTAGCCACAGCATTGCGCGGCGGCGCGTGCCGGTCTGCTGTGTCGGGCCGGTTAGCCACCCGACAATGAGATCGATCGGGATCTCCTCAGAAGAGAAACCAAAAGAATTCAAACCGTCATAACGAACTTCCACCGTCATGCGATTGCTTTTTCCCGCCGCGCACCGGGCGCCTTAGTGTCGAAACGCGCGAAGCGAAGGGCCAACGTCGGCAGAACCAGCAGGTTGAGAACCATTGAGGTCATCAGACCGCCAAGGATAACGATCGCCATCGGGCCTTCGATCTCGCGCCCCGGTTCGCCAGCCCCGGCCGCGAGGGGCAACAGCCCAAGGCCTGTCACCAGAGACGTCATCAGGATCGGGATGAGGCGGTCTGCCGCGCCGTCAACGGCGGCTTCAGGGCCCCACGCACGTCCCTCGACGACGACGAGGTGCTCGTAATGCGAGATCATCAGAATGGAGTTGCGCAGGGTGATCCCGAACAGAGTGACAAAACCCACCATGGATCCGAGCGAAATCACGCCGCCAGTAACTGCGACGGCGAAAACTCCTCCGACAAGTGCGAACGGAAGGTTGATCAGCACGAGTGCGAGATTTTGCCAGTGTGCGGTCGCGATCGAGAGCAGAATGACGATGCCGATGGCGGCCAGTGACGCGTTGACCAGAAGGTCGCGTTGGGACTGGGCTTGCGCCTCCGCCGTGCCGGCAAACTCGACATGCGCGCCGGGCGGCAGCGTGACTTCTGTTGCGATCTTCGACTTCGCATCGGCGACGAATGAGGCCACGTCGCGTCCGCTTACGTTTGCGGTCACGGTTTGGACACGCTGCGCTGCGTGATGTTGCAACTGATAGCGTCCGGAAGTCTCATAGACGTCGGCCACTTGCCGAAGGAGAACGTAGGCGCCGCTAGGCGTCCGGAGAGGAAGATCGCCGATCTGGGTCAGCCGCGCGCGGGTGGGGCCGTTCAGAATGACGATGACATTGAAGACGGCGTTGCCTTCGTATCCCTGACCCACGATGTCGCCCTGATAGGCGGTGTGGACGAGTTCGAGGACTTCGACGGCGTCGAGCCCCCACCGTTGCAGGTCGGCGGGACGCAGCGTCACGCTGATCTGTGGCATGCCGGGCGGGGACCGCTGCTGGACGTCGACGGCGCCGGGGACCTCGCGAAGCTCGCGCTCGACATCGCCGGCCGCGCCGTCCAGCGCGTCGAGATCACTACCGTAGATGTTAACCGCCACCGCCGCGGTAACGCCGGATACGGTTTCCTCGACCCGTTCCGTCAGGAAGGTTTTAAGTGAGAGTGTCACGCCCGGGAAATTCGCAAGGACTGCTCGGATCCGCGTTTCGGCCGCCTCCTGCTCTTGACCCGAAAGGCCAAGCTGCAAATCGATTTCGAATTCGCTCGAATGCGTCCCGGTGGTATCCGGGCCTGCTTCCGCACGTCCCGCGTGCTGCGCGACGCTCCGCACGCCGGGCACCTTCCGAAGCGCCTCGTTTATCAGCTTGCCGATGCGCAGCGACTCGTCGAGCGAGGTACCGGGCATGGCGGCGACGTGCAGGATCAGGTGTCCTTCCCTCAGATCTGGCAGGAAGGTGCTGCCGAAGAACGGCAACATAGCCCCTCCTGCGATCGTGAGGGCGATCGCGGTCGCGATAACCAGCTTCGGAAAACGCTCGATGCGACCCAGCATGCCCTTGTAGGCTTGGCGGCTCCAACGGACGACTGGCGGATCACTCCATCCCTGTCGCTTGCTGTCAGTGAGTAACAGCATCGAGAGCGCGGGCGTGACGGTCAGCGCGACCGC
>Ga0207693_10003115_pt1 | contig 14276 bp, 13 predicted proteins | sample LARL81metaG_FD_184347 | JGI IMG/M metagenome (GOLD analysis project Ga0207693, IMG submission 184347) | Corn, switchgrass and miscanthus rhizosphere microbial communities from Kellogg Biological Station, Michigan, USA - LAR L8-1 metaG... | ecosystem: Host-associated > Plants > Roots >...
GCCATTGCATGACAGAAAAGACAGTACACCGTTCGTTCCCATGGATCTAGAACAGTCAATTTACTATATGATATAATATCTTCTGACTAAGCTATATATATAGCGCCAAGAGGGTAAGCGACTTGGCTTATTCACATTCACAAGCTCTTATAAGTACTTGAAGATCTTCGCCGGCAAACAGGCTAACAAAATAAGATAAAATAATCATCGAAACTAGTTCATATATGGTTCCTTCTGTATGCCCAAATGTCATTGGTGATCTCATTAGCGATTTCGTGCTCAAAGGTTTAGTCCTTTACTAGTAACGTTATGGTAAAGGCGGTATAGAAGGAACAATTAATAAACAGACTCAGTTTTATTATGTGCCTTGCTTATGAGGCGACGTTATCGTCATATAAAGCGTAATTACCGAGATCGCTATAGGAATTGATACTGCTAGAAAAGTATTCACTACTTTTAACTGTGACTTCAAGGACTCGGGGATTAGAACACTTTCAATATCAAATGTGCTTTATTACTCCCAAGCCGAAAAAGTAATAGCATCAAGGCTGACTGATAGCCCTTGGAGGTTTAGGAGTGATCTTTCCTGCAATGAACGTGGGATCAAAATCCTTTTAATCTTATCTAATGTATATCTTTCTAATGAAGGCATATATCGTATTGTTTACCGCAGCGTTCTTGGTAGCAGCAACAGCAATATCTGTCAATACTATGACTGCTTATGCACGAAGCCCAGAGAGTATGATAGGAGGAGGACCCAATATGACAGCGGCTGCAAGCAAGCTAGCTCCTAGTGGAAGTGCAAAAGGCGTAGTGTCACAAGGCGAGGAAATTTTCACAGTTGTTTGCCCGAGAGATTTTCAAAGTATTAAGCAATGCGAAATCTTTACATCCAAGCCTGGTTAGTAGCAGTCAATGCACTTAAATCACAGTATTCAATTGGCTACATAAAACAATCATATTTTTTTAATTTCTGCTGGTTGGGGTGAATAATATTTTTAGTACTAAAACTGAGTCTTATTGGTGAATGGTAATTATCGCACCGATATATTTATCCATAGAATCCGTTATCGTTATCGTTGACTTTTCAAAATATACCGGCAATTTTCCTAGAGCATAAAGGATATTTATACCAGATCCACCTGCAGAAACACTTCCTATTTCCGATATCAGCAGCACTACGAATATGGAAATAATTCCAAAAGAGAGCAATACTGGTTTATTCTGCTGCATGATACAGAGTTACATGAAATAATGAGCTTGAGCTTGGATATAAGATTTGAAAGACATATTTCCGAAAACCTCTAGCAGCTGAGTCGGTAAACTTCTAAATCTTGGAAGTCGTCTATTAATCCATTTTGGACTGCTAAAACGATCTCTCTTGGTAGTAGTAAAGTGAACTCGTTGGACATGAAACACAGGTAGGAGAAACTATATTAAGAAAAATCACATAAAAGCCACTTGGCCAGTGATAAACCCGCTTAAGAAGGAGGGCGGGTAAATCATTCTTAATAGTTCTATTGCCAGAGTAAAGGGATTTTCTGGCACTACTGTCCACATCGCCAGCACAGCAGTTCGCCCGAACTTGGACTGCCGAGCTCATAGGAAAGATCAGGGTCAATGTCATCAGTCCAGCTACTATAGATACTGCGATATTCGATGGCACTCCTCAAGAATTGAAGCATGGCTTTGTTTCCATAATCCCAATAGGCCGAATGGGCCAGCCAGGAGAGATTGCGACTGCTGCGCTCTTTCTGGCATCTGATGATTCCAGTTTTGTTACCGGTATTGAGCTGTACGCCGACGGCGGCGCAGCACAAGTCTAATTTGAAATAGTAATCTCTAATCTAACATCAGGGATTTTATTCCATTTTCATACTGTAATAGTAGTCGAAGTCGAATCTAGTCCCAGTCTACCAGCCGGCTTAGACTCGCTCTCTCAAAATATCAGGTCTGATGCCAAGTGCCGGCGGCCATACTAATACGTATATAATCTGCTATTCTTACTATCCTCTAACTAGCTACACTATACGCATCCTAGTATGATATTAGTATGATATGAACGCGACATATATATGAGAATTCAGACATCTTGCAACATCTGGCAGAAGAAACTAATCCTCATGTAATGATCCCAAAATCAAGATATAGAATTCTGCTGGTAGATGATGAATCTGACATCACGCTTACTTTCGAACAGATGTTAGAAGGTGAGGGATTCAAAGTTGACTCATTTAATGACCCTCAGTTGGCTTTGTCCAATTTCACTCCAGGTACTTACGATGTTGCCCTTATTGATACCAAGATGCCTAAGATCAATGGATTTGATTTGTATAAAAAGTTAAAAAACATAGATGACAAGGTCAAATATTGCCTTATAACCGCATATGGAGCATCTTATGAAACATTGAACAAAAATTATTTTGAATTAAATGTTGATTGGTTTATCAGAAAGCCAATAAATACTGAAGAGTTAGTAAAGGAGATCAAATCAAAGCTAAATCCATGATCTTGCAAAAGATTACTATTCCTACATATGTTGTATTTTTTCATGAATATTACTGGATTTCTAATGCATACATATTTCCAAATATCTATATGCTTCACGAAACTTCAGCGAACATAATAGACTTAGTGGATAGACATCGTCGTTATTCAGCAATCTTGAGTCTATCTACATTACAAGCATTTACTAGTTCTATTGTCACCTCTTGCTTGTTATGATTTCAATAAATGTTGGTATTCAGATGGCAGACTCTCTTTACTATATTGTCAGCAAGCCGGCAATCCTATCACTAAAATTAACATTATTGTCATCCATGCTGCTTAATGAATTGTATACCTTTTTGGTTGACCTGGAAATGAATCATCTTTTTCTGCTTCAAGAACTAGTGTTGGACATTTGATATCTTGCACAGCGTCCCTTATAGTATAATTCTTGGATTGCTGTATGAGTTCAAAGGGTGTATTTATACTGGCTGTCCACATTCCATGCTTCATGTTGAACCTTGTATTTGAATCAGCTTTCATCATAATGCCAAGCACTGTATTAACAACTTCTGAATGACCATTTTCAATCGCAGTTAGCAACGATTTTGGAAAACTTGCAACACCGTCATAGCCATCGTAAACTCCCTCATTTAGTTTACAGACAGATATACGATGATCCAGGGCAGCTGCCCTTGCAGCTAAATATCCTCCAATGTTCATTCCCATTAATTCCCATTAATGCTATTCTGTTTGAGTCCATTTCATTTATTTTGTAAGTTAATGCGTAGTCTACAACAGATGTAACTACTTTTTCCCAGTCATATTTAAATAGAATCTTCTGTTTATGTATTACTCCTCCTTGTCCTGGTCCTTCAAATCTTAGATAATTATATCCTCATTCTATCGACGGAGCAGCTGCTGATGTGTATAATTCCTCTAGAGTAGAATTAAAACCACCATGAGCTATTAGAGTGGGTCTTCTGGATTTTGGCTGCTTGCCATCGTCATGATTATGACTATAACCATCTACTTTATACAAATATCCTGGTAAGGCTGTTTGATTATATGGTTTTTCTATAGGTTCAACTTCAATTGGCGGCGAAAAAAATTCTGCTGCTTTTCAAAAGCACTCTGCTCTTTGTCCAAGTTATTTGAATTCTTGAATCTTCAGGATCGATAAGAAAGAACTATGTGGTTCCATAATAGTTTGAAGCACGAAGATAAGCTTCGCTTGCACTTATTTTATGTCCTGTGGCAAGACTGGTTACTGCATATTTGTGAACCATTTGTGCTGTACTTGGCCATTCTTTATATCAACTCTCAAAGTCACCTTCTTTAATACGATATGCACTAGAGCGCACTCGCCTATGTCAGCTCCTTTATACTATGACTCGCTTATGGTCCTGAGTAATTGAAGCAAAAAGGTTGGATCCTGAAATACAATCTTCATTGGCTTAATTACAAGCTCAACTGATAACTCTAGGATATTCAAGCCATATTTATACTTGCGCTAAAGTATGTAGAGTACTGTATAGTATAGCAGAATGTAGTTTATCTTATCTCTTGTCTTTTTGAATCACAGCATCTATTAAGAACATTGCTATCTCTTTGTCCTGATTGATAGACCGTCAGATAAGATTAGAGCATGTCACTTCATTTGCTGATGCCATTTTTGCGTTTTCTATAACTTTTATGGCTATAACAATTAATATACCAAACTTAGCACAAAACCTTACCCAGGCACAAGTCATTGACAAGTTATCAGAATCATTACCTGAATTTGAGATCTATGTGATTAGCTTCTTTATGATAGGTATTTACTGGATCGCATATCATCAAATATTTAATCATATAGTAGGTTCTCATCAAATCACAACATGGTTAACTTTAGTATTCTTATTTTTCATAACACTTATCCCACTTGCTACTAACATGCAAATAGGTTATGGCTCCTATCAGATTGTATTTGTATTATACGCACTAGTTCTAACTATTGCCGGAGCATTGTCAACAATAATCTGGCTGCATGCCACAAAGAACAAATTGATAAATCAGAATATGACCCAAATAGAGATACATTGTGTTTTATTAGAGTCTACTCTTTCTCCTGCTGTATTTTTATTATCAATTTTAGTGTCATTTATTGATCTACAAATTGCCTATTATTTCTGGTTAATAATAATACCTGCGAAGATAGTATTACGCAATAAAAATAAATCTTAATTATCCATTGTAATTGAGTTTAATATTGGAACGTATGGACTGATTCCTAGACTGCGTGCATATTATGTCGTTTGATTACTGTTATAGTTATAGTAGTATTAGAAGCGCAGCGTGGTCATAGTTATCAGACTGTCCAACATCGCACCTTCTCCTTGAATGACAATGAATAGCAGAGAGTAACAAATTCTGGTGTTATTTCTCAGTTCATGATTGATTGATTGAATGCAAATCCAGTTATTTAGCTTTATGTGTTATTTGTTAACCATCATAAATGTAGAGATATGAAAATCAAGAAATCGGGCAATATTTAGAAGAAAAGCCCCGAAGGGAAATAACAAAATCATTACATTTAGGAGATGTAGTAAGACAAATACTAGTGACAGAATAACAAAAAAGACAGCGGCCGGTTATCAAAAAAAAGCCTTCGAAGATGAAGCCGCAGCAACAAAAATCTATCTAAGGCTCAAGTGGACTCAAGGAAAAGTTTGATACAGATGGTATGGCACAAACAATAGGCAGATCAGGCGTCCCGTTTCTGATGGCAAGAGATATTGAAAAAAGTCTTTAATTTGATTCCAACTTTAAGTATCATTGGCAATGTCTCTAAATCTACTGGTATCCTAATACTCAATGGAGAAAAGGATTCTGATACTCAAGCTTAACAAGCATTTCTTTTGCAATAACGGCTAACCGATGTGGATCATCCTGACCGTACACTGATAACGAATCAAAATCTTGGAAATATTTTTTATCCTTCATCTGTATTAAGCAGGGGGACTGGACGAATAGAGCATCATGTTTTAGCAGATCTTTTCGCTTGGCTTGCAGCACATTCTGGTCTTTCACAGCTCTTCTACTCCTACTTTTGCTTCGAATATAGGAACAAATACAAATTTATTGAGTACGAATACGACCACAAAAAATACTTAAGATGATATCAAAGAAGCTATTCAAACTGCACATACAAACTGCATTAGAGTTTCACAAAGACAAGATAGAAAGAAGAGGAGGAGTGGAACAATGACAGTAGATTACCAATGCCTTATGCAACTAGATTACATGCACTAGCACATTACACATAACCAACCTCTAATCAGAAGACTTTAAGTTCCTTAAGATGTTTAATCAGGATGTTGTTGCTCAATGCTTGTTTGATTTATGGCTTAGCCTTTATACCCATTCACATCAGCGCATACTAATTATATTATAATAGTGTCATAAGTCGAAAATTTATTTTGATATAGTATGACTATAATTAATTATTTTGCTTCCAAGAAACGGCAAATCAATATCTTCTGTACCCTTTAGCATCTCATTCTGGTGCTGACCTGTATTAGGATTACTGTCCTATTCTCTTCTGCAAAATTGTTTGTAATGATTTTATTTGTTCACACCATTATATTTTAATAATTTAATTAATGAGTAAACCTGCTTAATTTAGACTAGGGATCTTGAACAGCGGCATTTGTGGTATGTAAAAGAGGAGACAAAAAATATTCGTTTTTTCTACTATAGCGTTATAATTATGAGCACCTTTCCTGCAGCCACTTGGATACTTGTGACCACAGGTTATTATGAGAATTAGATGATATACATAGCTCAACATGACCAGATGGGAATTGTATTAACTTCTTGTCAGTACTAGAAATAATGTCGTTTAAAGGGATACATGATTCGGGTTGAACCAAATCATCTTGGGTTGCTACAATATTTAGCACTGGTATCGTGATCTTTTTGAGATCAACTGTTTTTGAACTTACTCTTGTGCTTTCATTTTCATTTCTGCTTGCGTTTTCATTTACTGATATTTGACCCTTAATTAACAGATTTTGTTGGTACATCTTTTTTGCGAATTCTCCGAACAATTCACCCTGGATGTCAGGAGTATTATTTAGCCATATGCTTATTCTAAATAGATCTTGTATAAATTTCAGAAATGACGCATTAGGATCAATGTTAATACTTTCGTCACCTCTATTCTTCTTGTTTTGCATATCTAAAGCAAATTTTACATTGTCAAAGCCATGTTTCAGAGGATTTCTCATAAGAAAAGCTAGATCTATTATATGACCGTGCATCTCTCCAAATTCTTCAACAAACTTTTCTGTGGGAAAGCTGCGCATCCATTCTGCAATCGTAGTCTTATCTTTATCAAAATCTATCTGTGAGGATTGAACTATCAAGTTCTTTATACTATTATTGTTGTCAAGTGATGAGTACATGATTGAAAGAATGCCTCCCCAGCTATATCCAAATAAGCTAACCTTATCCGAATTTGTTATCTTCTTTATCTCTTGTATATACTCGTCTATATAGTTGATATAATCTGCTATTGTAGATCTGTTGTTCTTCTGTTCTCCCCAATCAAGAAGAAATACATCAAATCCTGTGGAAACAAATTGGTTTACGATGCTCACTTCTGGTGTCAAATCCAAGATATGATAGCGGTTGATCGGCGCATATACCATAAGCAGAGGCGTTTTGTACTTGAGTTTGCGTTTTGAAGTAAGTGTTTGCTTTAGTTGCTGCCGTTTTTCTCCCTCTTTCTGTATCTCTTCTTTCTCTTCCTGTGTATCGTAATTATAGTATCTTAAAAGTCGAGTATCATCTTTTTTTTGTACAATTTCATATGGTGTTGAAACGAAAATAGATGATTCAGATATAGAAGACAAACCTTTCAGTGAGGCATCTATGTAATCATCAAGTATAGATAAGGCAGAGAAGTAACCCATTTTCTTTGCATGTCTACTGGTATCTATAACTCCGTCCTGATATTTTCGGAGACTACCAAGGAATTCATCTGATCTAAGGCGATCGCTGAACAGAGCATCTGTATATTTTAGCCAATCGTTATAGTACTCATGCTGCCGACGACAATAATCCTCATTTCCAGTATTCTTAAGGGTAAAAGAATACCTGTCATCGTTTGGTAATAAGAACGATGATAACGTTCTTCTAAATGTTAAAGTATAAGCAAGCCAATATTGATAAAGCATTTGCGAGCCATTGACGATTAATTTCTTCTGTGCCTCTACAAATGGATAGTACGTTATTCCCCGGTCTCTATCAGCCATTGATTTTACTTGATAATGATTTGACGTATCATGAGTATTATAGATTTGTCATTTACTTTTTACGTATACTGTGGCAGAGTATTATTTCATTAATAGAATGTAGTACTCAAAGCAATTTTTTGCTACTTTTGTGCAATATGCTGAACAACAGTTTGTAAACTGACAAAGTTGCTCTAATAATTATAAATCTGATCTTAAGCCGATCCTATGTGTCAATCTTAGGGGGATTCCCACTAATACCGTTATATACCATTAAATACCCAAAGACACTAGTCATTATATAGCATGTAGTCGATAGTACTCGTACATGTCAAATTCAAAAAAACAAGATCGAAAAGATGATAACAGTAATAATAATAATAATAATATAACTGAAACTTATTCTCAACTGCAACGCGAGCAGGAACTAGCAATAACCAAAGCGTTAGATGAATCTAAGGATAACATAAAGAAAACAACAAATGAAGCAAGACGAGAGATTCCACGTTATACCGATGTTGTTTCTGACTATCAAGAAAATACAATTCAAGCGATTAGAGAAGTTGCCGATGCATTTATAGAATCTCAAAAGGATATAATCGTAAATTCATTTCAACGCTGGTCAAATTGGATGATGTCTCCACGACAAATAGCAGAAGACTACTCAAATGGAGTTAGTAGTCTAGCGGACAATGCAATTTCTGCAACAAGATTAGCAAACAATGCAATTTCTGCGAATCTGCAGACATTTAATACATCTGTTCAGACTGCAAAAGAGAGCGCAAAAGAATTTTCCAAGATGAGTGGCAATACTGTGAAAGCATTCCAACAAGTATCAAAATATCCTGATAGGGTATTTGCTCGCAGTTTGGTAGATCAATAGATACACCGAATAATAGACAACAAACCGTCTCCGCCTACTTACAAAAGAAGTAGGCAGAGATAATCATAAGGGGATATTTACAACCTATTTCTTTCTGTGATAATTTTAAATAGCAAGAAGCATAGCCGATGCATATTAACTTTCTCTTGTTTAGTAAAGATGAGATGAATAATGTGCCAGGATTGAGCTATTAGAAATCAACTTATTGAAATTATATGGGAGCATTGAGGCCATGCTAGGCCAGAATTGTATTTATGTCGACTTTGAGCTAGGTCATACCTGTTACAACACATCATTATGTTAATGGCTCGGAAGTCATTCCTGAGGTCTTGTCATCTTGCTACATCTACCACATTTAGAAATCAGTTGTTACCTAGGCCATCTAACTATAAAAATCTCTACGGACGGGCGGATATTTAACGGATTGAGATTCTTCTTCATGGCGTAACTGGCATATTCAATCTACTTTTCTTCAAATTCCCTACAATCACATAACTTATTGTCATCATCATCACTCTCATCATAACTATACCAACATCTTTCACTAGAATAGACCTTTATGTGATGACTACGTTCATGTCCACAATTAGCACAAACCATCTCGATTATCACTTTATAATATATTTAAAGGCATGTTAAATGCTCTGGGATTATTCAAGAATATGGCCGCATCTCGCTACGTTGATACCTCAAATCATCGGTATCATTATTTCTGTCTACATAGTAGTACTTTGTCATTTCGTTCTATCTCACTTCGTCTTTACCTTGTCGGAAGAAATTCACCGCAGCAGGATCCACTGCTAGGAATGAAAGGACCGAAATTATTTAATATCGTTCACCTATTGTACTTGCTCCTAATTTACTTTGATAGTTGCCAAATCTTGGGTCATGGCGTAGCTTGAAGGACACTATCAATATTTACATCTCTTTCCTTGTTAAATGAGTTACTCATTTGATTAGGTCAGTGATAGGATTGGTCTTAACTCTACTTCGCGTCTTCCAAGATAAGAGATCCAATGTCATATTTGGTTCTGTTATTTCTTTTGTATGGTCAGCCTTTCGTTTTTTTCTGCAGAATATTTAGAAATTTTCGCACGCCAATAATTCAGACCTAATAATGTTATTCCTCTCTAGGAATCCTTGGTAGAGAAGCTATGACTAGTATGTTATTCTTTTATGTTTACTTCTTTCAGGATATTTAGCTTTATTTGCAACCAATGTAGGAAGCACTTCTGATTCAACGATCTTCATTGAAGTCAGTTTGTTGTTTTCATTGTTACTATTCTAGGTAGGCAATACTGTCCAGTGAATTACAGAAGAATTCAGTAGTGACCCGTGTGCTATCATCACCTAGCTTTGAATTTTGGCCTCTGCTGATTGGCATACTTTCTACTTTACAATTACAGGAAGGACATTTGATAGCGGAGGCATCTCTCCTAATATAAGAAGCACACCAGAAACATGAGTTACATATTAAAAAATGTAACAGTCGTTTATCTGATGTCTCGTTGCCGCTAAAATAGTTATTTCTGCTGTTATTGTCTTCATTCTCTATTTTCTTAATTTGAAGGATACTTACAAAATTCACAGTATTCCCCTCCAGTGTAACCTTTCTTTAATATAGGACTTTTTGTCATATGATTCTGACAAAAAGAAACAGCAGTAGTGTAGAAGCACTATTTCATAGTGGGCCATTTTATACTATAGAATCCTGTACTATATAACTCGTATAAATTCATTATATAATATGATAATGCATGTTATTAACATTAAATTTAACAATTTAATACCTTTCTGAGTTGCCTATCTCGGTAGCTTCTACCACACGAATACGGATACTAATATTCTTTTTTCGACTCCCTAATGATCTCTTCACTACAGCCCTCTTTTGTCTAGAGGCATGAAAATTTCTGTGGATTTGTTAGATTTTGCTGTGCCTATAAGTTAGTTGTTTGTATCTTTAAAATACAAGAACTAAAACGGCTTTTGACAACTGAATCAGAACCATTATGAACATCATCATCATTGTTTCCTCATCTGTATCCTGTCTCATTCAACCTCATTGTGTTGTAGTAAATCCTTAACGTCTAGCCAGTCTCTAAAAATATTTTTCTTAGTCGATAGTAACTTTGTTTTGGTCAGTGCTGTATTCTTGTAACTTATTCTGTGGGATAACTAAATGCTCTTCATTCGCGAATAGTACATTGTTAACCTGTTCATTATTTACTATATCTGATTATAAGCGGTGAACTGTTTCAAATCTAATCATGTAACCGATTGATTTTATCCAAACATTAAGAAAGTGTTACCACTATTTGGTTATGCTGTTCCATGTTCTAGCCTGCTATAATTTATAAAGTTCAGATTCAAACTTTCTAACACACGGTAGTAAACCTTTGCTAAATCTTCTGAATATATCTAATCCGTAACCGGAAATCGGTGATTATGTATTTGTAAAGCAAGTCAGCTTCAACAATATTTCAATTAAGCTAAAGATGAGTGATCGTTTAACATGACATGATCATTTATTGTTCATCGCAAACCATCTAATTGTCTTGTACCAACCAATATTTTCAATACCAAAAATTACCCCTTATTCAAAATAATTATTTAATTTTAAGTACCTTTATAACGATTGACACCAAGCATGTCAGAAAATGCATTCAGCTCTCTAATCGTTGCGAGGTCTATATATTGAGGAAAACGACTCCCTTTTTTTCGAAAGACACATAGCAAAGATTCTGTGGTAGAACGGCCATAGCATTCGTAGCTATACTCTACAGAGAATTATATCAGATGCGTCGACGACTCTGTGAGTATATTTTCCGCCGTTGCAGTCAGCTAGTATCTTGAACTTGCCTCTTCCTATATGCACAATCTTTGCCTCTACTTTAGCATCATCTATAAATAGAATACATAAGCAAGAATACATCTCTTCATGCTTATTTCTGAAAGTGATGCCAAAATTATTGCGAAAGATGCTAGAACTATAATAATTGTAAATTCCAGTTATTCTAGCATGGATCTTGGTTGCCAGATGATCCCCTTCAATTCTTCTTAGTCTAGGCATGCCCCTAAGAAAATAGAACGATTGTTTTATCAATATGACCTGATAGACACTTGATATACTTAAAGTTTATTTTCCGATAATTAACCAAATGGAAAGCATATAAGAAAATAAAATAACATATGTAAATGGGGTCAGGATCGATAACAGGGATTCTTTTCAAATGTGAACGGTAACATAGTCCCTGAAGATTGAATAGGTAATTTATAGTGAAGCTTCATAAGCTTGCCAGACCGGCTTTTTCCTATAGTGGTAGTTACTGAGAACCCACATCAAATGGTTATTGGTAAAGGGATAGAATCTCAGTTGAACACAATCTACTAGCGAGAAACACAATGATGCCCGAATTCTGAATAATAGAAATTTCCTTAGAGACAAAATTATTTCATTTCTCAAATTTAATACAGGGTATTGAATGAGGTTAGACAATTCCAGTAGATAAGGAAACACGAAGTATATGGTTCTATTTCAAGAATTAATCCCAGCTTCTATTGATAACACATAATAAATCACTAACGATTCTTTTTTTATTTCTAAACATTGTTATCTGACATCGCTATCCATGAAAGAGTTAACGTAACTTATGTATCAGAAAAAGGCTGCCATTAGATGTTAGACACATGATCCTTAAATTTGAGGATAATTCATTCTATTAAAAGTGCGAAGGCTACAAGGTTTACGATCAAGGTTTATCTTGTAATTCGTTTTAATTTTCAATTTGATGTTATCGTACAATTATCTTACGATGGAGACTTTTGCTCAATCATCTCTTTATATGCGGCAAGTGATAGAAGATCTGGTCGGTGATATTAAGAGTCATTTTGCAAATTACAACGGGAAAGCCAGTTACCTACATTAGTACTACTTCGTCATGTCTAAAGAATAATTCTGCATCTCTAGATATAGAATCCACTAGCTTTCGAAGTGATGGAAATACTCTGAGGAGCATGATATGGCTGAAGAGCTCCTTCGTTGAATCTCTAAAACCGGAAATTGCCAAAAACAGGAAGCATGTTGAATACACAATGTATTTGTCCATAAACTCAATTTATCACATAGAAGTGGATTATCTGGTTCGACCTTTTTGGAACAATACTTCGAATTCTTGGACATATCGGATCATAGAAATATCTCCGTTCCATGAGAAAGTATCATCATCTATTAATAATCCAAGAGGAGTTTGCAGTCGCGGAATATTACATCAATTTGGATTTTGACTCGGGATTAGCAGATCATCCTAGCCAATACCAATTATTCTTTGTGTCTGGCGCCGCATATTTTATGGATTTAGCAGAGCCAACAGGTAAAAAGCCTTCTACATCACTTGAGTGCGGCTTATTAGATATGACTAATCTAGTCGCCGCTCCTCCACTCAATTTCCGTATTTCTTTTTCGCCCAGTGCATTAGAGCTCAGACCCAGTTTCTGGCTGGATAATGATGATATGAGCATCCAATTGAAAATACAATCTAGAACGAATCTTGATTCTAATGCATTATTTGTACTGCCCAGTAACAAGACTAGCGGCATACAAACAAGCTTGAATTCATGCTAACTATCGTTACTTTCGGAAGATACTTCGTCTACGACCTTAAAGGTTAAAGCATCAGGAGTTCAACCACGACAATCATATCCGGTGTCTTATTCAGTTCCTATAGTTAAGAACAGCCTTTCCTCAATATTTTACTGTCCATATTAGCCAAAAATATATTATTGACAACAACAAGATTGCAGCAACAATATTAAGCGTGATGGTGCTGTAACCAATGGGAATCCTTGATTATCTCGAGATGACTGCTAACTGGCTATCCCCCATAAACTCAATAGGGACATTCATACCTGCGACAGGGGTTGTTATGGTACCATTTATCATAAGAAGATATTCAAAGAAAAAGCCTGAAAATCATCAAACCTGAAGCTACGGGTTGCACAAACTGGATTTTGGAACGTGCCCTAGAACAAAAATATAATATTATTTAAGATCTACCGGAACCAGTTAGTATAGTGAGATCATTCGCTAAACCCATCTAGACCATAGTAATTTTTATGGTCACCCACGTAGGATACTGCCGGTAATAAATAACAACAAAATATAATGTAATAAAATATATGAAAAGTATGAATCACCTTTTAGTTGGCAATACTACAGCTTCCTTTAGGACCGCGGCTAATACCATTTTAGCAACAGAGACAACGTAATCTATATTTACAAAGCATATATCGTCCGTAACACTATGGTAATGTGTATTCTCAACCGTTGCCCCTCCATCATAGCATCCTATAGTAACGTATCCAAGTGCTTCAAAAGGCATGTAATCGCTATCGTATATAGGTCCCAATACGACATCGAGGTCCGTGTAATCTAGAGCCATTTGTTCCATCACATCTGCAAAAGCTATGGAATCTTTATCATTGGTTGTAACTTTGTTGCCAATGTCTCTTTCTACAGTTACTGTAGTTTTCCCGTCTCTAGGCGGATTACCGACCATATCCAAATTAATTAATCTATAAAGATTCACGTTGTCATGCTTTAGCTGTTTGGCATAGTGAGTTGATCCCCA
>Ga0207693_10003116_pt1 | contig 14272 bp, 8 predicted proteins | sample LARL81metaG_FD_184347 | JGI IMG/M metagenome (GOLD analysis project Ga0207693, IMG submission 184347) | Corn, switchgrass and miscanthus rhizosphere microbial communities from Kellogg Biological Station, Michigan, USA - LAR L8-1 metaG... | ecosystem: Host-associated > Plants > Roots >...
GTGTGCCGGCCGAAACCGCCGGCGTCGAGGCGGAGCGGCACTCCGGGCGCAAAGATCAGGCCGCCGATCTCCAGACGGGCGCGCTTCGGTGCCGTTCGCTCGAGCCATTCCGCCACCTCGTCCGGCCGCGCCTCCCGCATGGCGGCGTCGTGGAACGGCCGGGCGTCCTCGAACACGCGGCCGCGGCCGGTGACGACGTGGAACGCCGTCCGGGTGCGCAGGCTGCCATGCTCGGAGGTCGAGACCACCTCCGGGCCCTCGCGGAGCTCCAGCCGGCTCTCGACGACCTGGCCCAGCACCGGCGCGTTGGGGGTTTCCAGCTCCACGTAGGAGCCCGGCTGGACGGGTGCGTCGACCGACGCCTCAAGCTCGAAGGCTCGCCCGTCCAGCGACCGCGCCAGCGGTTCCACCGCTGCCTCGAGCTGGCGCCGCAGATCGGTGTCCGGCCGGTCCATGGCCGCCCAGCCTAGCCGGGCCGGGGGGACGGCCGTCGCCGCGGCTGTGCGATCATCCGGGCGTGGAGGAGTACGCCCGCGTCAACAACCGCTACTGGGACGAGCGCGCCCCGGCCCACGCCGCCTCGCCCGACTACGCCGTCGCCCGGTTCGCCGACGACCCACAGTTCCTGAGCGGCGTTGTTCGCTACGACCTTCCCCGCCTTGGCGATCTCTCGGGCATCGAGCTCGTGCACCTGCAGTGTCACATCGGCACCGACACGGTCTCGCTGGGCAGGCTGGGCGCGCGGGTCACCGGCGTCGATCTCTCGGCGCCCGCCCTGGAAGAGGCGCGGCGGCTGGCGAACGCCGCCGGCGTCCAGGCCTCATTCGTGCAATCCGAGCTCTACGACGCCCCGCGGGTGCTCGGGGATGCCCGGTTCGACATGGTCTACACCGGGATCGGCGCGCTCTGCTGGCTGCCGGATATCCATCGCTGGGGGGAGGTCGTCGCGGCGCTCCTTCGCCCCGGCGGCCGTCTCCACATCCGCGAGGGCCACCCGGTGCTCTGGTCGCTTGCCGACGCGAGCCCGGATGAGCCGCGGCTGGTCATCGACCATCCCTACTTCGAGACCGTCGAGGGGCAGGTGTGGGACGACGGCGAGGTCGGAGTCACCTACGTCGAAACCGACCAGGTGTTCCAGACGACGGTGACCCACGAGTGGAACCACGGCCTGGCCGAGATCGTCACGGCGCTCCTGGATGCGGGCATGGAGGTGACGCGACTGGAGGAGCACGACTCGGTGCCCTGGGAGGCGCTTCCGGGCCGCATGACCCGGCTCGACGGCGGCGAGTGGCGGCTCAGCGACCGGCCGGAGCGGCTGCCGCACAGCTACACGCTGCAGGCCCGGCGGGCCGGCTGAGGTTCAATCGGCGAGGGCGGTGTTGCGGCCGCGGCGCAGCCGACCGCCCGGCCAGCCGCTGGCGTAGCCGAGGATGGTGATCAGCGACGGCACGAGCAGCGAGCGGACGACGAACGTCTCGATCAGGATGCCGACGACCAGCGCGAAGGCCATCTCCCGAAACGCGAGCACGGGGATCACCGCCAGGATGCCGAAGCTGGCTGCAAGCGCTACGCCGGCGGTGCGGATCGTGCGGGCGCTGGCCGGCGCGGCCATCGCCACCGCCTCGCGCAGCGGGCGCAGGCGGGACTCCTGCCAGATTCGGCCGACCACGAAGACGTTGTAGTCGGAGCCCAGCGCGACCAGTAGCACGGCGGTCACCAGCGGCACGTAGTAGGTCAGCTGGCCGTAGCCGAGAACTGTCTGGAATACCCAGGTGGTCAGCCCCAGCGCCGCCGCCACGGCCACCAGGCTGGACGCCAGCAGGAGCAGCGGGGCAGTCAGGCTGCGCAGGAAGAGCATCAGCAGAACCCAGTTCACGATCAGCACCAGGCCCGTCACTCGCCACAGGTTGAGCCGGATGTCCGAGACGGCGTTCCGCGCCAGCGGCGTGTCGCCGGCATAGCTGACGGAGGTGGCGGCGGGGACGCCGGCAGACGCCGCCAGCCGTGGAAGCGCCGACTCGAGACTGCCGAGGTTGTCGATGGCGGTTGCGCTCAGCGGGTCGCTGTTCAGGACGACGACGATCCGCGCGGCGTTCCCACGGTCGCCCGAGAAGACGTCCAGACCGCTCCGCCGGAGCGTCTGCCGGGGGCCGAACGTGGCGGCCACGCCGGGCTGGCGGTCGATCATGGCCTGGAGAGTCTCCAGCGACCCGCGGTGGACGGTGGAGATCCCGGGCCCGCGGAGGATGATCGCAGTCGGGGAGACGATGCCCCGCGGGAACCCCTTCCCGGCCGCATCTGCCGCCATCCGCGGCGTCGAGTTCGCCGGCAGGTCACCGATCTGGCCGAACCCCAGCCGCAGCGATGCCAGTTGGACGGCGGCCAGGACGAGGCCGGCGAGGCAGACCACGACCACCGGCACGGCGACCGCCCGCCGGGCAATCAGGCGGCCGCTGAGGGCGGCCCGCGCGTGGGCGTCGTCGACGCCGACGTGCCGCGGCCAGTAGACCAGCCGGCCGAAGATCGCCAGCAGCGCCGGGATCAGCGTGATCGACACCACCAGGCCGAGAATGACCGTCACCGCCAGGGCCGGCCCCAGGTCGCGGAACGCCGTCAGCGTGGAGACGAGCAGGGCGAGCAGGCTTCCGGCGAGGATCGCCGCGCTGGTGATGATGATCGGTGCGAACTCGGCCAGTGTCACGCGGGTGGCGGCCAGCCGGTGGTCGCCCGCGGCCAGCCGGTTGCGCACCCCGGACAGCTGGAAGATGGCGTAGTCGGTGAGGATGCCCAGGAGGAGCGCGACGATCACCGGAGCGAGCTCGTCGGGGATTGCCAGGCCGTAGCGGTCGCGCAGGCGGCCGAGCGTCCAGACGGTCAGCGGGAAACCGACTGCGATCCCGGCGATGGCGACGAGCGGCGCACCGATCGAGCGGTAGGCGACGAGCACGATCAGGGCGATCACCGCCAGCGTCGCCAGCTCGGTCAGCTGGAGGTGGTTTTCGATCAGATCGCCCTGGCGGAGCTGGCCCGGGACGGCGCCGGTGATCCCGACGACATCGTCCGACTGCGAGCGAGCCGTCGCCGCATAGTGCACCGTCCGCTGGCTCTGCTCGGCCAGGGGGAGCGACGGGTCCGGATAGAGGTAGGTGACGGCCGTCGTACCCGGTTCCCGGCTGCCCGGGAAGATGGCTCCGGTGTTGAGCACCGGCAGCGCGAAGCGGAGGCCCGAGTGGGAGCGGTCGAGGCGCGCCGCCTGGCGAGCGATCCGCTCCTGCGCAGCCGCCGGCAGGCCGCTGGGGTTTCGCTCGACGAGCACGAACTCGGAGCCGGCGGGGACGCGGAAGATCCGCGTCTCCTCGCGGAGCGCCGCGAGCGCGGGGGCGTTCGCCGGCACCAGTTGGACGACGCCGCCGTTCTCGGCGCCGAAGGGCGGCATGTGGACGGCGGTGTACGCGGCCGCCACGGCCCAGCCGGCGACGATCAGGAAGCGCAGCTTGACGACCACGGTCGCGTAGGCACGCGAAACCGTGCCGGCCGTGTGGGTCAGACGCTCTCCGCCTGTGTAGCGGCGCGGGGAGTCGGGATCGGGATATTCCTCCGGTCCGGGCATGACCTCCTTGTTCCCGGTGCGGCCGCCGGTCAACCCGCCCGGCGCCGGGTCAGCTTGCCGGAGCCGCGCCGCCGGCCGACGTGGTGTCGGCGGTCAGCGGCTGACCTCGAGCGCGGTGGCCGCGCGGTCGAGCGCCCGGTGGACGAGCTGGATGACGGTGGCGCCGTCCCCCATCGCGGTGGTCACCCGCTTGACCGATCCGTGTCGTACGTCGCCGGCCGCGAAGACGCCCGGGACGCTCGTCTCGAGCAGCAGCGGCTCGCCGTCCTCCGCCTGGACGTCCGTGCCGGTGAGGATGAAGCCGCGCTCGTCACGCTGGACGACCCTGGCCAGCCACTCCGTGTGCGGCTCGGCGCCGATCATCACGAACAGCCCGTCGGCCGCGATGCGCTCCTGCGACCGATCGGCGCGGCTCTCGATGACGAGCCCTTGCAGACGGTCGCCGCCCTCCCCGTCCACGACCTCGACCCCGTGCCGGATGTCGATGTTCGGCCGCTCCCGGATCTCGGCGATCAGATACTCGGACATCTTGTCCCCGAGCGAGTCGCCGCGGACCAGGAGCGTCACCCGCGCGGCGTGCCTGGCGAGGTCGAGTGCGGCCTGCCCGGCCGCGTTCCCGGCCCCGACGACGGCCACCCGGCCTCCCCGCATCGCCCGGGCCTCGGTCGCAGTGGCGCCGTAGAAGACGCCGCGGCCGATCAGCGACTCCAGCCGCTCGGCGCCCAGGCGCCGCCACGAGACGCCCATCGCCAGGACGACCGTGCGCGCGGTCACCTCCTGGCCGTCGGCTGTTCGCAGCACGTGCCGGTCGCCGGCGGGCTCGAGCGCCGTCGCCTGCTGCGCGAACACCATGTTGGCCCCGAAGAGCCATGCCTGCTCGCAGGCGCGGTAGGACAGGTCATGGCCGCCGATGCCCCAGGTGAAACCAGGGACGTTCCGGATCCGCGAGCTGGCGCCGGCCTGGCCGCCCGAGATCTGGCGCTCGAGGACGATCGTCTCGAGGCCCTCCGACGCCGCGTACACGGCTGCCGAGAGGCCGGCCGGGCCGGCCCCGACGATGGCCACGTCGTAGAGCTGGTCGCCCAGCTCGGTGGCGCCGCCAACCGCCTCGATCAGGTCGCCGTCGCTGGGGTCGACGAGCACCCGGCCGTCGTGGCGGATCACGGTCGGCAGATCGGGGTCGCCCTGGCCGGCCTCGCGCAGCAGCTCGCGGCCGGCGCTGGAGTCCGGGGTGTCGCAGGCGAAGGGCGTGCTGAACCGCGTGAGCAGGTCACGGATCTCGTGTCCGCGCCGGCTGTTCTCGGGCGCGGCGATCCGGAACATCGTGAAGCGGGCGTTCTCGGAGCGCGCCCAGCTGGCCAGGAACTCGCTGACGGCGGGGTAGAGGCCGTGATCGGGGAACCACGGCTTCGTCAGGTGATAGTCGATCTGGCCCAGCATCATCGCCGGCACGATCGGGTTTGCGGCGGTGTAATCGCGCTCCACGAGGAGGATCCGCTTGGCCGCCGGATGCAGATCATGGGCCTGCGAGAGGAAGTCGATGCCGGTCTGGCCGGCCATCGCATGGTCGGCGATCAGGAGCGCCACCGGCTCGCCGGCATCGGCCATCGCCCTCAGCTCGGTCAGGCCGGCGGCAGGGTCGTCGCCGGCGACGATCCGGGTGTCGTTGGCGAACCGGCGGGCGAGGTCGGCCTCGAGCCTGTCGCGGACTGCCGCATCGCTCGAAACCAGGAAGATGATCGGCGGTGTATCGAACATGGCCGTGGATAGTACGACCGTTCGTGCTATCTTGTCAACCATGAACCGTACCACGGGGGTCTCCAACGGACGCATCCGCAAGCTCCGCAGCGACGGCCAGCGCAGCCGCGCAGCGATCCTGCGGGAGGCCGCGAAGCTGGCCACGGTGGAGGGGATCGGCGGGCTCTCGATCGGCCGGCTGGCCGAGGCGGTGGGAATGAGCAAGAGCGGCCTCTTCGCGCACTTCGGCTCCAAGGAGGAGCTGCAGCTGGCGACCATCGAGACGGCGAGCGCGCTCTTCCACGAGGAGGTCGTCGAGCCGGCGCTGGCCGCGCCGACCGGCATCGAGCGGCTGCGCCGGCTGGCCGAGAACTTCCTCCGCCATGTCGAGGGCGGCGTCTATCCGGGAGGCTGCTTCTTCGCCTCGGTGGCCGCCGAGATGGACACCCACCCGGGGCCGGTGGGCGATCTTGCCATCCAGGTTTCCGGCGAGTGGCTGGCCGTGCTGGAGCGGGCGGTCGGCGACGCCCGGGCGGAGGGTGCGATCGATGCCGGCGAGGACGTGACCCAGATCGCGTTTGAGATCAACGGCTATCTGCTGCTGGCGAACGCGATGTTCGTGGTCGTCCGGGCGCCGGCGCCGATCGACCGGGCGCGGCGGGCGATCGAATGGCGGCTGGCCGCTGCGGGCGTCGGTGGCGACCGCGTCGCCCGGTAGGAGCGCGATTCAGGTGACCGGCGGCGGCACCGAGTCGGCGCTGGCCGAGAGCGCCGGATCCCAGTCGCAGACCACGCAGGCATGGCGAAACACGGCCCGGGCGAACTGCACTGCCGTGGCCTGCGGGTCGGAGCTGGCCGTGACCTCGTCCCAGTCGAGGAGATACTCGCCGAGCGCGTCGTCCCAGCGTCCGGCCGAGTCGAGCGGGGCGCCGGCGAATCCCTCTGGCGCCGGGTGTGCATAGGCGTAGAAGGCGGCCCTGCCGTGGTTCGGGTCACCCGGCCACCAGCCGACGGCCACCTCCTGCGCGTCCATCGAGTTGCGCATGATGAATGCGTCCGACGGCGGATCGGCCGGCTCTCCGGAGAACAGGCTGACCGCAAGGTCGAGCCCTCCCCACCAGGCATTCACGGGCGTCGAGCGTCCCCGGTAGGGCGCGCGGAACGCGGCCAGGGCGAGGGCGGCCTGGGTCGCGGCCTGGAAGTAGCGGGTGACCGCGTCCGGGTCGTAGGTGGCGTGCTCCTCGTCCTGATCGAGCGGCGTGTCCCACCAGACCTCCTGCGGGGTGGCATCGATCGGCGCCGGGCCGCCGAGCGACTCGAAGGCCCGGAGCACCTCCCGCGCCACCGCGCCGACCGAGCGGTTGGGCGTGAGCGGGACGGCCAGCGCGCGGCCGTCGCTGTGCTCGACGAATGCCCGGTGCGACCGGAGGTCGAGACCGGCCACCAGCGCGCCGGCGCCGTCCGGCGCCGGCAGCGGCAGCGTCTCCCAGCCGCGGGCGCTCAGCCGCATCGCCGCGTGCTGGAGCTGGGGCTGCGGCGGGGCCAGCGTTGCCGCCAGCTTGCCCAGCACCTGCGTGTGGGCGTGCAGCGTGTCGCAGGTCGCGCTCCACTCCAGATAATTGACAGTCGGCGCACCCACGAGTGCCCAGGATACCCGCGGATTGCCAGTTCCATAGACTTGCCCTCGTGACCGACCTCACGAATGTGCCGGGCGAGATCCGGACGTTCCTGATCGCTGACGTGCGCGGCTACACCCGCTTCACCCAGGATCATGGCGACGAGGCGGGCGCGCGGCTGGCGGCGCGCTTCGCCGAGGTCGTGCGGGAACAGGTCGAGGGTCGCGGCGGCAGCGTGGTCGAGCTTCGCGGCGACGAGGCATTGTGCGTGTTCGGCTCGCCACGGGCGGCGCTTCGGGCGGCGGTCGACCTGCAGCGCCGCTGCGCCGAGGAGATGCGGGCGGATCCGTCACTGCCGCTCGCGGTCGGGATCGGCATCGACGCCGGCGAGGCGGTGCCCGTCGCCGGCGGCTACCGGGGCGGCGCGCTCAACCTGGCCGCCCGGCTGTGCTCGATCGCCGGCCGCGGCGAGGTGCTGGTCTCCGACGGCGTCGTCCATCTCGCCCGGCGAACGGACGAGATGAGCTATGTCGACCGCGGCGCGCAGTCGTTCAAGGGCTTCGAGCAGCCGGTGCGGGTCTACCAGATCGGGTTCGAGCTCGATCTTCCCGACGAGCCGGCGCCGCCGGGCCGGTCGCGACGGGCGCTGCTGCTTCCGGTGGCGGTGGCAGGCGCGCTCGTCGTGATCGCGGCCGTCGCCGCCGGAGCGCTGCTCAGCAGCGGCTCCGATCACCCGCGTTCCCTGGGCACCAATGTCGTCGGCGGGCTCGACGCGAACGGGCACATCGTCGGCGACGTTCGGCTTCCCGGGCCGCCGGCGGCGGTTGCCGCCGGCGGCGGGTCGGTCTGGGCGACGCTGTCGGATCTCGACGAGGTCGATCGGATCAACCCGAAGACCCGGGCGGTCGTCGACCCCGTGCCGCTTCCCCAGGGGACGCGCGCGCCGACCGGGATCGCGGTCGGCGGCGGCGGCGTCTGGGTAGCGGACAGCGGCAGCGGCGAGGTGTCGTGGATCAATCCGCGTGACACTGGCGCCGTGAAGCAGATCGCGGTCGGGCAGGGGCCGGGGCCGATCGCGTTCGGCGAGGGGGCGGCGTGGGTGATCAACGCGGTCGACGCCACGCTGCAGCGAATCGACGCCCGAACGCTGCGGGCGGCTCCGGCGGTCGCGGTGGGCGGCTCGCCGACCGCGGTCACCGTCGGCGGCGGCTGGGTCTGGGTCACCGACGGCGGATCGGGGAGCGTGCTCAAGCTCGATCCCAAGACCATGCAGGTCGTGAGTCGCTCCCATGTCGGGAACGACCCGGTGGCGGTCGCCTACGGCGGCGGCCGGGTGTGGGTGGCGAACGCCGCCGACGGCACCGTGACCCGGCTCGATCCGTCCACGCAGCAAGGGCAGCCGATCGTTGTCGGGCATGCTCCGAGCAGCGTCACCTACTCCCGCGGCGCTGCCTGGGCGACCACCGCCGCCGGCGTCGTTCGCATCGACGGCTCCTCCGGCGTCAGTGTGACGCCCACCCGCAGCACCCTGGTGGCGTCGACCGGGACGCCGGACGGGATCTGGGTGGCGGCGCTGTCCAGCCCCGCCAGCCACCGCGGAGGCACGCTTCGCGTCGCCTACGCCACGGACGACTTCGGCCCTGGGTACGGCCCGTTCGACCCCGCGGTCGCTCCCTACGCAGCCCACTGGCAGGTGATCTCCATGATCAACGACGGGCTTCTCACCTATCGCAAGACCGGCGGCACGGCCGGTCTCCAGGTGGTGCCCGACCTGGCGGTCGCGATGCCCACCATCTCGGACGGCGGCAAGACCTACACGTTCCAGCTGCGCACGGGGATCCGGTACTCCGACGGCCGGCCCGTGCGGGCGTCGGACTTTCGCTCCTCGGTCATTCGAGCGCTGTCGCCGGCTGCCCTCAGCATCGCATCGCAGGGCTACTACCAGTCCATCGTGTTCTCCAACATCGACGGCTACACGGCCTGTCTCGACGACTTCAGTGGGTGCCCGCAGTCCCTCGGCAAGGGCATCCAGACGAACGACCGCACCGGCACGATCACCGTCCACCTGACGCAGCCCGACCCGGCGCTTCCGCTCAAGCTTGCGATGTCGTTCGCGGATTTCGTCCCGCCCGGGTCACCGCCGCCCAACAGCAATAAGCCGGTCGCCGGCACCGGCCCGTACATGGTCTCTCGGCTCATAGACGGCGGACACAAGGGCATGGTGCTGGTCCGCAACCCGCGGTTCCACCAGTGGTCGGCGCAGGCCCAACCTGCCGGCTACCCGGACGAGATCGAATGGACGCAGTATCCGAACCCCGGGGCAGCGCTGACGGCCGTCGAGCGTGGAAAGGCGGATGTGATGGCCGATCCGCCGCCGCCGGCGCGCATCGGCGAGCTGACGAGCCGGTTTGCGACGCTTGCCCACGCGGTCGCCGGATTGACCATCCAGTATCTCTCGCTGAACACGCGGGTTGCGCCGTTCGACAGCCTCGAAGCCCGGCGAGCGGTCAACCTCGCGCTCGACCGCGGCGCCCTCGCCCGGATCATGGGCAGCTCCTCGACCCTCAAGCCCACATGCCAGGTCCTGCCGCCCGGGATGTTCGGCTACGCGCCCTACTGCCCGTTCACCGTCCACCCGACCCCGGGCGGTGCCTGGACCGGGCCTGATCTGGCCCGGGCGCGGGCGATGGTGGCGGCGTCTGGCACAAGCGGCGACAAGGTCACCGTGTGGGCCTGGGGCGGATCGGACAGCACCGTGCTCGTGCGGCCGATCGTGCGCACGCTCAACCAGCTCGGCTACCGCGCCGGCGCTCACGTGACCCCGCCGACCGGTGCCGGCTTCGGGGAGTGGAACGACGCGACCGCAAACTCGAAGAAACGAGTCTCCGCCGTCCTCACCGGATGGTCGGCCGACTATCCCAACCCGATCGACTTTCTCGACCTGCTGCTCTCGTGCCAGGCGTTCGTTCCCGGCAGCCCGACGAACCTGAACACCGCCGAGCTCTGCGACGCGCGACTGGACTCGCTGATCAAGGTGGCGGAGGCGACCCAGGTGCGGAATCCGGCCCAGGGTGCACAGGCCTGGCAGAAGGCCGACCGGCGCGCGGTCGATCTGGCAGCGTGGGCATCGCTGCTCACCCCGGTCGGGATGGATGTCCTCTCGGCGCGCACCGGCAACTACCAGCACAACCCGGAGTGGTCGGTTCTGCTCAGCCAGCTGTGGGTGCGCTAGGAGGGCGGCTCCGAGAGGTCCTCGGGCAGAAGCGAGAACATCACGCAGTCGTGCCGGTGCCCGTGCGTGGAGCAGTGGGCGCGAAGCACGCCCTCGCGCCGAAAGCCGGCCTTCTCGATCGCCCGCACCGAGGCGACGTTCTCCACGTCGGCCTCGGCAAACACCCGCCGTAATCCGAGCTCGTCGAGCCCCCAGACGCCGGCCAGCCGAAGCGCTCGCGGAGCGACGCCGCGGCCCCGCGCCGCGGGGAAGACGGACACCGCAAGCCGGCCCACCTCGCCGTCGTCGGCGATCTGCACGTTGACCAGCCCGAGCGGCTCGTCGTTCCTCGCATCGGCGACGACGAAGGGCGCCGCCCGGCCGCTTCGCCACTGCTCCTCGACCCGCGCCAGCGATTCGCGTTCACGCCCGGGTTCCAGGGGCGCGTCCTGGAGGCGGCGGAGGGTCTCGGGATCGCGCGAGGCCGCCGCGATCGCCGGCATGTCCTCCAGGCGGCGAACCCGCAGCATGACCGTGCCGTCGCCGATCGGTTGCGAAGGAGGGGAGAGCGGTCTCCGGGGCATCGCCCGGTCAGCGTAGCCGTCGTCCAGCGCCGCCATCGTCTGCTCGTCCTACGGCTCAGCGGGGGTGCACGCTCACGATGGGTGCGAGCCACGTCCCCACGACATCAGCCCACAGGTCAGCCGCATCGCGATGCATGAAGTGTCCACCCTCCGGACACTCGTGATACGACCAGGTCGGATGACGCGCGGCCGCCGCGTGAGCAAATGCGACCGGGACGACATGATCCAATGCGCCATGCACGACCAACAGCGGGCATCGCACACGGTCTGCCAACGTGTGAAACGTCCCCGGGTGCAGTCCCAGTCTGGCGAGCAACGCGAGCCGTCGCGCCGACTTCATGGTCGGACGTGGCCCTCGCCCGCGACCGGCGAGTTCACGGGCGTAGAGCGCTCGGTGCCGAGCGTAGTCTCGTACGGTCACACTCACTGACCGCCCGTCTCGCGCGGGAGGGTAGAACCCGCCCGTCAACACCGCCGCCTCGACGCGCGCAGGTAGATCGCCCGCGAACCTCAACGCGGCAACTGCGCCAAACGAGTGCCCCACCACCATCACCGGCCCCTCGCCGGGCACCTCGCTTGTTACCCGAATGCCCGAAGGCAGCAGCCCTGCAGCACGCTCCAAGTCGGCCGGCGATCCTCCCAGCCCGGGCAGCCATACGAGTGTGTGGTCCCCCATGGCGGGAGGCTATGGCAGAAGCCCGGGTCTCGGCGAGATCACCCGCAGCCGGAGTTGTCCCCGCAGTCGCGGCAGGTGTAGCAGGCACCGGTGCGCACCTTTCGGCCGCCGCACTTGGCGCACTCGACGGCGTCCTCCCATGCGTTGAAGAGCGCCGTCTGGCCGGCGGACGGCTCCGGCCGATCGGCCGCCGGCTGGTGGCCCAGCCCGGCTGCCATCTGGTCGCGTACGGCCTGGCTCAAGATGCCCAGCTCGGCCTGCGTCTCGGCGTCCAGGAAGCGCTTGCCCATCCAGCGGAAGACGTAGTCGGGGATCGACTTGGCGATCCGGATATCCGGATCGTTGGTCATCCCGGACGGCTCGAACCGCATGTGCGCGAACTTGCTGATGAACACCTCCAGCGGCACGCCGTACTGGATGCCGACCGAGACGGCGATCATGAACGCGTTCACGAGGCCGGCCAGGGTCGTGCCCTCCTTGGCGATGTCGACGAAGATGTCGCCCGGGTCGCCCTCCGGGAAGAGGCCGACATGGATGTAGCCCTCGTACTCGCCGACCTGGAACTTGCGGCCGATCTCCTGCCGGTCGATCGGCATCGCCCGCCGGGTCGGCTTGGCCGCGATCAGCTCGGTCTGGCCATCTGCCTTGGTCGAGAGCGGCTGCGCCACCTTGCAGCCGTCGCGGTAGATGGCAATCGCCTTGACGCCCAGCTTCCAGGCCTCGACGTAGAGATCGGCGACGTCGTCGACAGTCACGTCGTTGGGCAGGTTGACGGTCTTCGAGATGGCGCCGGAGAGGAATGGCTGGGCGGCCGCCATCATGTTCACGTGGCCCATGTGGTGGATGGCGCGGTCGCCGACGGCGACGTCGAACACGGCCAGGTGCTCGCCCTTGAAGCCGGGCGCGCCGACGACCGTGTTGTGCTCGTTCACGTAGGCGACGATCTGCTCGATCTCGTGCGGCGCATAGCCGAGCTTGGCCAGCGCGATCGGCACCGTCTGATTGACGATCGTGATGTCGCCGCCGCCGACGAGCTTCTTCGACTTGACCAGTGAGAACTCCGGCTCGATGCCGGTCGTGTCGCAGTCCATCATGAAGGAGATCGTCCCGGTCGGCGCGAGCACCGTCGCCTGCGCGTTTCGGTAGCCCTGCTCCTCGCCTATCGCGAGCGCCTCGTCCCAGGCGGTGCGGGCGCCCTTCATCATGTCGTCGGGCACCAGCGACGCGTCGATGTTGGCCACCGCCGCCCGGTGCTTGCGGATCACGCGCAGCATCGCGTCGGCGTTCCGCGGATACTCGCTGAAGGGGCCGATGCGGCCGGCCATCTCGGCCGACTTGCGATACGCCCGGCCGGTCATGATGGCGGTGATCGCGCCGGCGTAGGCGCGGCCGTCATCGGAGTCGTAGGCCAGGCCACGGGCCATCAGCAGCGCGCCCAGGTTGGCGAAGCCGAGCCCGAGCTGGCGCATCGCCCGCGCGTTCGCGGCGATCTCCTCGGTCGGGTAGCTCGAGTTGGAGACCAGGATCTCCTGGGCCATGAAGATGATGTCCACGGCCCGCTGGAAGCGCTCGACGTCGAACTCGCCGTTTGCGTCCCGGTACTTCATCAGGTTCAGGCTGGCCAGGTTGCAGGCGCTGTTGTCGACGTGCACGTACTCCGAGCAGGGGTTGGAGGCGTTGATCCGCCCGGTCGCCGGGCAGGTGTGCCAGTCGTTCATGGTCGTGTCGTAGTGCATGCCGGGATCGGCGCACTTCCACGACGCCTCGGCGATCTGGTGCATCAGGTCGCGGGCGCGCACGGTGCGAACGACGGCACCGTCGGTGCGCGCGGTCAGATCCCAGCCGGCGTCGTCGAGCACCGCCCGCATGAACTCGTCGGTCACGCGCACGGAGTTGTTGGCGTTCTGGTATTGGATCGACGCCCAGTCGGGAGAGTCCAGGCTCATGTCGTAGCCGGCCGCCTGCAGCACGCGGGCCTTCTCCTCCTCGTGCTGCTTGCACCAGATGAACTCCTCGACGTCCGGATGGTCGGCGTTCAGCACGACCATCTTGGCCGCCCGCCGCGTCTTGCCGCCCGACTTGATCGTGCCGGCGGAGGCGTCGGCGCCGCGCATGAAGGAGACCGGGCCGGAGGCGTAGCCGCCCTTCGAGAGCTGCTCCTTGGACGAGCGCAGCTTGGACAGGTTGATGCCCGACCCGGAGCCGCCGCGGAAGACCAGGCCCTCCTTGCGGATCCAGTCCAGGATCGACTCCATCGAGTCGTCGACCGAGAGGATGAAGCAGGCACTGCACTGCGGGTGCTCCTCGAAGCCGACGTTGAACCAGACCGGCGAGTTGAATGCGACCATCTGATGCAGAAGCAGGTAGGTCAGTTCGGCCCGGAAGGTCTCGGCCTCGTCGTCGTCGACGAAGTAGCCGTCCTTGATGCCCCAGCCGGTGATGGTGTCTGCGACGCGGCCGATCATCTGCTTCACCGAGCGCTCCCGCTGCGGGCTCGCGAGCTTGCCGCGGAAGTACTTCTGGGCGACGATGTTGGTCGCCGTCTGGCTCCAGAAGGACGGGAACTCGACGTCCTTCTGCTCGAACGTTGGCCCCTCCTTGCCGGGGATGTGGGCGGTGCGCACCTCCCAGTCGACGGCGTCGAAGGGGTGAGTGCCCGGATCGGTGAAGTATCGGGGGACGCCGACGCGAACCTCGTCACGGCCCTCCAGAACCCTGGTCTCGTCCCGCGTCGCTTCACTCGTCGCCATGCCTCGCTCCTTTGCGTCTCGGCAGGGAATTCTACCGAACAGACGTTCGTTTGGCCACCCGCGCCGGCTTCCGGCGGGGCTTCTTTCC
>Ga0207693_10003117_pt1 | contig 14272 bp, 15 predicted proteins | sample LARL81metaG_FD_184347 | JGI IMG/M metagenome (GOLD analysis project Ga0207693, IMG submission 184347) | Corn, switchgrass and miscanthus rhizosphere microbial communities from Kellogg Biological Station, Michigan, USA - LAR L8-1 metaG... | ecosystem: Host-associated > Plants > Roots >...
CGCCGCGCCACGGGCCAGCGCGAGTTCCGGTTCGTCGGGCGCGCTGACCGGCAGACTGACGAGATTCTCCAGGTGCGACTTCACCGAGCTGACGTCGACGCCGGAGCCGACGACGAACATGCCCTGCGGCGGCGAGTCCTGGGCATCGACGGCCGCGGCCATCTCGGTCAGGACGGCCAGCGCGTCGTCGCTGTGCAGGGAGCGGCTCAACACCTTCACGACGGAGCCGTCGTCGGTCTGCACCACCGACAGCGTCGCCGTGTCCCGATCGATGAACAACAGCGCGGTGGTGGCGTAACCAACGGCCCGGCCGACGGCCTGGGCCAGTGCGGCCGCGGCGTGACCGTCGGACACCAGCATCACGTCGTCGACGCCGCGCGCAGCCAGCGCGTCGCGCAGTGTGGAAGCCTCGGCGTGGTGACTCCACGTGACGCCGATCGACTTCAGGTGGTGACCGCCCGCGGTCGCGCTCTCCTTGGTGCCAAGCACGGCCTCGACGACCTGTTCGGCCGCGCTCAAGGACGTTGCTGAGCCATCGTTGGCAGTAATGCCGAAGGCATCGTGGTCGACGATCGATCCGTCGGCTTTCTCGCCTTCAACCAGCACCATGCGGACCGTCGTAGGTGTCATCGACACACCTAACACGATGTCCACTGACTCCTCCAAAGTGTTTGCTACGCTATCTAGATTGCCGTTGAGTACTCATTCCGCACAAGCCCGCAACTAGAAACTTCATCGGCGCTACCAACTCGGGCGTTACATCCAACAGCGTTTGCTGATGGCGCTGAAGTTCTGGCCGGACCGCGACGGCACGGGTACTCGCCGGCGCCGGTACCAAAACCTTACCCGGCCTAACGACAAGCCGTGCCGCACGGTTCAACTTCCCTTACGTGGCCGAGTGATTCAGCCTTCTTCGGCCGTCTCGGGTCGCAGACCTGGCGCACCGAGGTCGCCGAACGAGGTGGGACGGCGCGACGGCTGATACCCGTGCACTCCCTCCGCGTACGCGGTCTCGGCGTGCTGAGTGAAATCGACGCCGGTCGTCTCGTCCTCGGCGCTGACCCTGAAGCCCATGAACCGGTCGATCAGCTTGGCCAACACGTACGACACCGCGAGCGCATACGCGCCCACAACCAGCGCCCCCAGCGACTGCTTGCCGAGCTGAGCGAATCCGCCGCCATAGAAGAGGCCCCGCGCGCCGCCAGTCATCACTTCGGTGGCAAGCAATCCGATCAGCAGCACACCGACGACCCCACCGACGAAGTGCACGCCGACCACGTCCAACGAATCGTCGTAGCCGAACCGGAATTTCGCCCCAACCGCGAAGGAACAGACGATGCCCGCCGCCAGCCCGACGACCGCAGCGCCAAGGATGTTCACAGTTCCGCACGAAGGGGTGGTCGCGACCAGGCCGGCGACCACTGCCGAGGCGGCACCGAAGGTCGTCGGCCTGCCGTCGCGGATCTGCTCGACCGCGAGCCAACCCATCATGCCGAAGCACCCCAACCAGCCGAACCACAGCAGGCCGACTCCGAGCAGCACGAAAGGCAGGTTGTGCGGGCGCATGGCGTCCTTCTTGAAACCGATGCGGGGGCCGAGCACCAGAGCCAGAGCAAGCGCCGACATGCCGGAGACGATTTCGACGACCATGCCGCCTGCGTAGTCCAGCGCGCCAAGCTCGAACAGCCAGCCGCCCAGGCGGCGAACTTGGCACGGTCCGCGATGGCACCGCTGACCAGTGCAGCGGTGACGATTGCGAAGCCCAGCTGGAAGGTGGCGAACAGTAATTCGGGAACCGGTCCGCGCGCGGTGCCCGGGTTGATGCCCAGCATCCCGATGTGCTTGAGGCTGCCGACCAGTCCGCCGGCGCTGTCGTCGGAGAACGCGATCGTGTAGCCGACCAGCAGCCAGGCGACGGTCACCAGCGGGATCGAGATGAAGCAGGACGACGCTTTGAAGGCGGCCGGTGACACGTTGAATCGAGTTGTGACATCTTGTGACACCGACGCGGGCTAGTCGAACAGCACAAACAGTGTTAGCGCTGGTGGGGATGGAGCCGATAACGGGAATCGAACCCGCGTATTCAGCTTGGGAAAGCTATTTCCAGATTCGAACGGTTATGCCGTACCGCCCGGCCAGGGACCCTATCGGCTAACTCGAATTCCGGCTACACGTGCGGCGACGTCATGTTGGACACAATGCGCATAACCGCGAAAACGTTCCTTTCGCCGACTATCGCTTAGAAGAGCGACGCGCGGCAAACGCCGCCGTAATTTCGGTCGCAGCAAATAGCGAATACGTCGCAGATTGCCGAACCGAAGGAACACGCGAGAGCAACATGTTGGAGAAGAAGCCGCACATCGTCGTCGTTGGTGCCGGTATCACCGGGGCGTTCGCTGCGTACTTTCTGGCGCGCTCGGGGGTCGCAGTGACCATCGTCGATCCGTGCGAGATCGCCGCCAATGCGTCAGGTCATAACGCCGGAGGCCTGAACCCGCTGCACGGAGGCGGTATTCCGGGGCCGCTGCAGGAACTGGCGCTCACGTCGCTGCGGTTGCACCTCAAGGAATGGGATCGCCTACGTCGGCTGTCAGGGATTGACTTTCGGGGACGGTTCGTGACGAGGCTGCATGTCGCCAGAGATGAGGGCGAGGCTGAAGAGCTTGCTCGGCGTGAGGCGCTGCACAACGCGACCGATGGGTTCTCGGCGCGCTGGCTAACTTCCAATGAGTTACGCGAAACGGGGCTAGGGCTTTCCCCCGACGCCATCGGGGGTTTGTGGACGGATGGGAATGCGCGCGTGGAGCCGGCACTCTATACCCGCGCGGTTGCCGAATCAGCGGTCCGGCTGGGAGCGCGAATGATCGCAGGGCGGGCGCGTGGACTGGTAACGAGAGCAGACCGCGTCACTGCGGTACGGGTGGACGACGAGAACCTCGCGTGCGACGGCGTGGTAATCGCGGTCGGGCCATGGTGTGCTGGGCCCGAGAAATGGCTCGGCATCCGCCTGCCCGTCGAGGCGGTGAAGGGTGAACTGCTTCTTGCAGAGGTGAATAGCCCCTCACCGGCGACCGAGATCACCTGGGGGCCGTTCGGCCTGTACCCACGCTCGGCGCGTCGACTGTGGCTGGGCGGTACCGAGGACCGAGTCGGGCTCCGGCCCGGCCCAACACCGACTGCTCGTGAGCGCATCCTCGGCGCGGTCGACAGCATGCTGCCCGCCCTCGGACCGTTGCGGATCGTTGATCACGTCTCCGGACTGAGGCCGGTGACCCCGAACGGACTGCCCATCGTGGGCGTTGCGGACTCGCACGAGAATGTCTGCCTTGCCCTCGGTGGCGGACGCAAAGGCATGCTGCTTGGCCCTGCTCTCGGGCTTGCATCAGCCGAGCTGCTTGCGTTTGGCGCAACAGCCATGCCCATCAACGGATTTCGCCTCAATCGAACAGGAGTACTCGCATGAACAACAGTCTGCAGCGCCGGCGCGCCCCATTCCGCACCGAATGCATCCAGTGCCACAAACAGCTGACGGATAGCTTCTATTCTTTCTGCCCCGACTGTGGCGCCATGTCCGATGTCATATACGACCTGGCGGCCGTTGAGCTTCGTGATTCGCCCAACCCGTATCACCGCTTCATCGATCTGCTCCCGGTGCGTGATTCGGCGCTGCTTCCGCACGACGCGCGGTACACGCCCACCGTCCATGCCGAGCGGCTGGGAGCCAAGCTCGGAATGTCGAATCTGTACCTGAAGAACGAGACGGTACTGCCGACATCGACGACCAAAGACCGCATGGCGGCGATCTCGCTGGCATATCTCTACGAATGCGGTGTACGGCAGTTCGCTACCTCGTCGACCGGTAACAGTTCCACTGCGTATGCGGCGGCGATCGCCAGGATCCCCGCGCTGCTGATGTACGTGTTCACCGCGGCATCGTTCCGCGAACGCCTCGCGCTGCCGTCCTCGAGTCAGATCGCCGACATCGTCCTCAACGACGGTTCTTTCGTCGATGCGTCAGCGGCCGCCGCAGACTTCGCCAGGATGCACGGCATCGTGCCGGAGGCGGGATTTTTTAACCCCGGTCGCCGCGAGGGGCTGAAGTTGGCTTGGCTAGAAGCCAGCGAGCAGGTCGCAGCGCCGATCGACTGGTACGTTCAAGCGGTTTCGAGCGCGATGGGGATGTACGGCGTCTACAAGGCGGCGAGCGAGCTGCGAACGCTGGGACTCGCAGGCGGTGTTCCGCGCCTGCTCGGCGTTCAGCAGGACAGCTGCGCGCCGATGGTCACGGCGTGGTCGGACCGTTCCGGGCACATCCGCCCGAGCGACGTCGTCCAGCGGCCGGCAGGGATCGCACCGGAAATCCTTCGGGGCGACCCGACTCGGGCCTATCCGGAAGTCCGGCGGATCGTCATCGAAAGCAACGGCACGTTGATGACGGTGTGTGAAGCCGAGATCCGCGAAGCCCGTCGGTGGGTCGGCGAGCTCGAGAACATCCGCGTTGGGTTCGCTGCTGCGGCAGCGGTCGCCGGTGTGGCGAAGGCGCGGCGGCGTGGAGACATCGCCCGCGATGAGACCGTCCTCGTCAACCTGACCGGCGGCTACCGTGTGGGAACGCCTGCAACAGAGGCAACGCAGTGGGTGGATCGAATGGGCTCGGGCTGGAATCTCGCGTCCGTCCGGGCGCCTCAACGCTTTGATGTGAAAGCGGCGCCTCTGCCTCCCGTTGCGCCGCTTGACCGGACCCGAGTATTGATCAAGTGATCAACCAGCCGGGTCGGGTCGTGGGTCAGCTGGATTTAGAAATTGAACCACTACCCCGCGCCCACACAAAAGGTGACGACGACGCTGGCGATCTATGCGCACCTGTTCGATGACGATCACGCCGAGACGATGGCCGCGCTGGATGCGTTAGTGGCCCCGATGCCGAGCTGCACAGGAAATGCTGTGCCGCTTCATGTTTACCCGAGCGGTTTGCGGCCCCACACGGCGACGTTGAACTCCTCAGTCAGTTTCAACCGCGCAAGTTCGTCGCCCGCTTCGTGGTGGCTCCACATTCGACAAAACCAACACACACCGCCAAGCCGAACTTGTCCAACAACTGCTCGCCGTAAGCCTGTGACTATTCGGTGCACCCCGGAGAGGGCAGGTCTATTGACGAACCCCCAGTGTGACTGCAGCCGACCGACACACGCCGAACACCACCGCCACATCCGCAACATTCTCGACGCCTACCCGCCATCCGGATGCACGCTCGAGGAGTCCCAAGCCGTGCCCGAAGCGATCTCCACGATCGTCCGGGAACGCCAACGGTAGGCCTCGAATTTGGTGCGCTTTCGTCGCCTGAGGGGCATCAACGTCATTCCAGCCGGCCCACCACCTAGATCCCCACGGTGGCGTGCCGAACTCGTTCAGCGCCCACACAGATCACTACTCGCCATCGCCCGGATCCTCGATTCCCACGACTAACCATGCCTCCTTCAAATCTTGCACACGCAGGTCTTCGGCGATCTGTACGCCGTGCTCGCTAGATCGGCCCTTTCATGCATCAGTGACAACCGCGACGAGCTGGCGGGCGAGCTCCTCGGCCTCAACGATTGACATGTTGATGGAAGCGTCACGGCTGTCCTTCCCGAAGGGCCGCACAGATACGCGCGCGGCTATCTCTTCTCCCTCAGCGTCTACATGCGGCGGCATCGAGAACACATAAGGAGTTCGGTCGTCTTCGATGCGGAAAGTGCTCACCAACATGAGCGGAACCTACAACGTTCCCGACGAAGTGACGCTGACAACCCCTCTCGGACACCGTGCTTCGTGCTGTCGCCGGTTTCCGAGGCCGCCATAGGATCGTGTTGTGCTGGGCGCGCTAGTACAGACCACGGCCGGGAAGTGGATCACTCGGCCACTTTCCCGTTGCCCCACCGGGCATCCCCTTGGCGCGAATCAGGTGCTCGTTGGGGCATGTCGCCTGCCTCGTGCAGCACGATCCGATACGACAGATGCGCGGCGGCCAGCGTGAGTGCGATCGGCTAGAAGTAGGCGCCGAGGACCCCGATCAACAGCAGGATGCGGACTAACCGGCAGCATCCCGGCGAACGCTGCGGTCATCGCCTCATTGATCGGCCACAAGGGCGCATCGCTGACCGTGAAGCTATACGCGCATTCACAGCGCACCATGATTATGTTGAGCACGCCGTTGGTGCGGACCATGCCGCCGTAGAAGATGGCGAGCCCCGGGGTCATCAGCAGGACGAGCGCTGTGCTGGCGAGCAGCCACGCGGTGGCGGCAGGATCGATCGTGTCCAATTCGGGCTCCCTCCGGATCGGATAAGAGCATATGTTTCGCGTTTGCGCGGTGTTACCAAACCCTCACCGCGGGTCGACCCAAATCAGCTGGATTTGATGAAGTTCTGATACGAGCGCGACGGGGTCGGTCCACGCTGGCCCTGGTACTTGGAGCCGACCTGCGCGCTGCCGTAGGGATGCTCGGCGGGGCTGGTCAGCCGCAGCAGGCACAACTGGCCGATCTTCATCCCCGGCCACAGCGTGATCGGCAGGTTGGCGACGTTGGACAGCTCGAGGGTGATGTGACCAGAGAAGCCGGGGTCGATGAAGCCCGCTGTCGAGTGGGTCAATAGTCCGAGCCGGCCGAGCGACGACTTGCCCTCGAGCCGGCCGGCGAGATCGTCGGGCAGCGTGCACAACTCCAGCGTCGAGCCGAGGACGAACTCGCCGGGATGAAGCACGAACGGCTCGCCCGGGGCCGGCTGCACGAGGCTGGTGAGCTCGTCCTGCTGAATGGACGGGTCGATGTGGGTGTAGCGGGTGTTGTTGAAGACGCGGAACAAGTTGTCGAGACGGACGTCGACGCTCGACGGCTGCACCAGGCCCGAGTCATAGGGGTCGATACCCAGCCGCTCGGCGGCGATTTCGGCACGGATGTCGCGATCGGAGAGCAGCACGCGACGAGCGTAGCCGTTCGGGTGTTAGCCTTCGTGGTCAAACAGGCCGATGTAGTTCAATGGCAGAACATCAGCTTCCCAAGCTGAATATGCGGGTTCGATTCCCGTCATCGGCTCCACATCGGTCAGGGCGAGAGCGTCTCTGAACTATGTACGGCCGTAAAGCCTCGCGATGTCGGGTGAGTCCAACCATCCGGAGTAAGTCGGTCTCGACGGCCAGCCCTCCGGCGAATCGAGCCATTCCTCCTGACGTCCCCACGGCAGGATGTCGATGAGTGCGAACGCGTGGCTGAGTTGTTCGGTGCCGCGACCGTTGGTGTGCCAGGTGCGGTAGACGGTGTCGCCGTCGCGCAGGAACACGTTGACGGCGAAGCCGGCGCCCGGCGGGGCGTCGACATCAGCGCCGAACGTGCTCTCCGACGACGAGTACCACTCCATCTTGTTGCCGACGGTGTCGCGGTAGGCCAGCGCCTCCTCGATCGGGCCGTTGGTGACGATCACGAACCGCGCGTCGTAATTGTCCAGGAAGTCCAGCCGAGTGAATTGGGATGTGAATCCCGTGCAGCCGCCGCACTGCCACTCCGCGCGGTCCTCCCACATGTGGTTGTAGACGATGAGCTGCGAACGGCCGTTGAACACGTCGACCAGTCGCATCGGCCCGTCCTCGCCGATGAGCGTGTAGTCAGGCATCTCGACCATCGGCAGCCGGCGGCGCTGCGCGGCGATGGCGTCCAACTCCCGCGTCGCGGCCTTCTCCCGGCGTCGTAGGTCGTCAAGCGCCTTGCGCCAGGTCTGCTGATCCACAACCGGCGGTTTCGATGGCGCTGTCGTGGACGTCTGCTCGGCCATGAGGCTCTCCTCTCAATCGCTCTCCTCCTATAGACACGACGAACGCTACAAACTCATCACGTCAGCGCGTCGGGAAGGATTTGCGAACCTCGCCAGGGTGGAGGCCGCCGCGATCGTTCCCGAAGGACCTGGAACCGGCCGGCTCGGTCGAGCGGGTGCGGTCGAGACTCATGAACGGCATCCGGTCGATGCCCGTCCGCTTCACCCCGGCTCAGCGGTAGTAAGTTTCCCCGCCGGTCGGGTACCCGCCTCCGGTGGTCGTGACGTGGACGTGGTCAAAGTGGCCTGCCCCCGTTGATTGCGCTCCGTTGGGCGTGTAGTAGACGCCGCGCCAGATTGCGTCTTGAATGCCGAATCGATTCGCATTGTTCAGCACGAACGAGACGATCTGGTTGCCGAGCGCGATGCCCTCGGCGCTGCTGGGGTTGGGGATCATCACGTCCAGCGCCAGCCCGTCGGGATGCCACCTCAGCGCATCGGGTCGAACGCCGCCGATCTGGTGAATCTCGGGGAACAGCGCGCTGATACTGCGAGCGACGAAAATGGTTCTCACCTGTAGACCCCGCTCCGGAGCAACCCCGGCAGGCAGCGCGCGATCGACGACGCGCCATCTCGATGCCGAAACCAATTGGGCGGGAATGGAACCCGTATCTGCCTGCCCATCGGACGGAGTCGCCGAAGGCACGCTCGGTGCCGCAGCAACGATCTCCACGCAGCACGGTGCCACGGTTTTTGCAGCCTGCGCAACCGGGGCGACCGCAGGCTTGGGCTCGGGCCTGGGGGCAGCTGGATGAACATCTGCTCCGACGGCGAAGAACACCGCCGCCGGGGCGATGACCGCAGCCAGGACAGCCGGCGACGTCCGTCGCTTCCTGGCTAATTCATGCCGCCCCACAGAGAGCACCCTACGAAAAAATTGGGGCAAATGTCACGAAGTTGTCACGACGGGGTCACAGAGCTGTATGTTTGCGCAGGTCAGCGCCCCGCCGATGTCACGGAAGCGGTGCGGGCTCCCCACCCTGGGATTCTTGCAGTCCAATGCATTCGCCCGTGTTGGCTCCGGTGCAGGGAATGCCATCGACCTCCGGGAGGGCCGGGTTGCCCGGGATGGCCATTGGGGCGTCGGGTGCCGGCCCCACGACGCAGGCCCCGGTAGCAGCGTCAACGACTTCACCGGCCATGCACTCGGCGACCGGAGTCGGAGCGTGCGAACCCGGCACGCCGAAAGCCGCAACCGCCGGACCCGCCGCAACTGCGAGAGCGAATCCGCTCAGAAGGATTAATCGTCGCGATGGAAGCTGAAAGGTCATCGTCGTCACCCCTTTCTGGAGTTTGCGAAATACGAACTGACCTGCTTATCGACCCACCTTTTTACGCTGAGAAAAGTAACTGTAGACACGGGTTTATTGATTTTGCTGCCGAATGGCAGTTTCACCAAAGCAAGCGCAGCACGCGGCTACCGCTTCTGGCACCATAGCGGCGTGTTCGGCGGGGAGTACTGGTGAGACGACCGCCGTCTGCGCTGGACCCGCTGATCGTTGGAGTGTTGGCCGCCGCGGTGAGTCTTGGCGGCGCGGGCCGCCCGTCATTCTGGTACGACGAGGCCGCGACCATTTCGGCCTCTTACAGTCGATCTCTGCAGCAGTTGTGGCAGATGTTGAGCAATGTCGACGCCGTCCACGGGCTGTACTACCTGCTCATGCATGCTTGGTTTCAGATCTTTCCGCCCACAGAGTTCTGGTCGCGCGCACCAAGCGGTCTCGCTGTCGGGGCCGCGGCGGCCGGAGTAGTGGTCTTGGGCAAGCAGTTCTCGTCGCGCACTGTCGCACTGAGTTCCGGGGTTGTCTGCGGGATACTGCCCCGGGCGACGTGGGCGGGCATCGAGGCTCGGCCATATGCGTTGTCGATGATGGCCGCCGTGTGGCTGACCGTCCTGTTCGTTCACGCCACACGCCGTGACAGCGCTTGGCTCTGGCTGTCGTATGGGATCGTCCTGGCGACGTCGGTTCTGCTCGACGTGTATCTCACCCTCTTGTTGTTGGCGTATGTCGCTTTCCTCTGTCTCTACCGGCACAGTCCAACGGTCCTCGTACGGTTCGCCGTTGCGTCGCTTCTGGCGGGTTGTGCTGTGGCGCCGGTTGGGGTCGAGGCCTTCGGCCAAGTGCATCAGATCGTCTGGATCGCACCGATTGGCCGCCGCACGATCGAAGATGTGGCGGTTCAACAATATTTCGAACGAAGTCCGCCGTTCATGATCGTGTCGGCGCTTGTCGTAGCGACGGCTGTTGTCTTGTGGCTCTGCACGTCCGCGCACCTGGCGCGTGGAGATCGACGGCTAATGACGCTGGCGATCGGATGGATTGTGATACCGACCACGGTGATCCTCATCTGGTCGGCGATGGTCAACCCGATCTACACGCCTCGCTACTTGTGTTTCACCGCGCCGGCGGTGGCGCTGGTTTTGGGGGTCTGCATCGGCGCACTGGCTGTTGCACCATGGATGGCGGCGGCCATTCTGAGCGTTTTCACTCTCGCTGCGGGTCCGAATTATTTTCTGGTGCAGCGTGGCCCGTACGCCAAATACGGTATGGACTACAGCCAGGTGGCCGATTTGATCACAGAGAAGGCTGCGCCGGGTGACTGTCTACTGGTGAACGACACGGTGACCTTCATGCCTGCCCCCATGCGGCCCTTGATGGCGGCACGTCCAGATGCCTACCGGAAACTGATCGACCTCAGCCTGTGGCAGCGAGCGGCGGACCGCAACGACGTCTTCGACACCAATCTCATACCGGAGGCTTCCGCCGGGCCGTTGAGCAACTGCCGTGTCGTGTGGATTATCACCCAGGCCGATCCTTCGCGGCCCGCGCACGAGCGGGAGCCAGCGTTGCCCCCAGGCCCGCTATTCGGCGGTGCCCCCGCCTTCTCGGTTCCGCGCGACCTGGGGTTCCGGCTCCTGGAGCGCTGGCAGTTCAACCTGGTTCAGGTCATCAAGGCAGCGAAATAACCGTCTACCAGACCCGTATCCAGTCGACGAGCATCGCCGCGGGGTAAGTACCAAGGGCAGGATCGCCGGCGCCAACCCCTCCGACCGCAAGGGTGAACATCGGCGACAGCCAGTAGCCGGGGTTGTTGAACGGCCACCGCAGGTCGGCGGGATTGCCGTGGACCGGTATCGGCGTCGGCGGCACGCTGAAGTACGGATTCGCGCCGTCAACGTAGTCTCGCCAGAATTTGAAACCGTCCTCGTCCCACCGCATGCGCCAGTTGTGCCACGCGCCGTCGACCAGTCCAGGGATTGATTTCCCTTCCCAGGTCTTCCCGTTGGATGCTGCGTGAACTGTGGTTCCCGGAGGCCAGCTGCCGTTGCCGTACCACTCGAAGAAGTCGACCTCGCCGTCGGGCAGCGGATCCTCGTTCACCGCCCAGAACGAAGGCCAGAGGCCGGGGAACAGGCAATCGAGCTTGATTCGCGCTTCCCACGTATGGCCGATTGGCACCCTCCAGTTGCCGCGCAATTTACCGCTGAAGTAGTCGCCCATTTCCTGCGTGGCGAGGAGGACGAGATTGGAGTTGCCGTCGAGGAACACGTTTCGGCGATCGTCGCGGTATATCCCCGCGACCGGCGGGAACACGTCGTCCTGCCAGCTCTGTACCGTCCAGTTCGCAGGGTTGGGGCCCGCACCATTCGGGCCGTCGAACTCGTCCTGGAAAAGGTAGGCACCGGCAGCATCGGGCGGCGGCGCGGCGGGCGGCGGGACAAGATCCGCCGGGTTAGCCCGCGACTGCGGAAGGGGCATAGCAGCGGCCAGCGCGCCGAGCCCGGCCATCAACATCATGTTGCGACGATCCATCTGAGTCACGAGAGCACCCTAAAGGTAGAAGCGCGGACCGTGCGCGATTTGTTGACGGTTTTTGTGTATCCGGCTCGGGCGGTAATCTCGGAGCCGATTGATCCGATCGGGGGCAAACCAGGTGGACCTCGTACTCGGTCTGTCGATGACGTCGGCAGACGTCCGATGGGTGCTGGTCGAGGGCACGACTGCGGAGGGCGCCACCATCTGCCGCCACACGGTCGACCTCGACACCCTGGACGACGTCCTGGCCTCGGTCGGGGAAAACCGACTGCACGCCATCGGTGTCACCTGGGCGAATGAGGCCGAAGCAGCTGCGTCGACCCTTCTCGATGCGCTGGCGGAACGGGGCCTAGACGACGTCATCACGGTTTCCCAACAGGAGGCCGCTGAGTCGCTGGCGACGGGCATCGCCGATCGTGGCGGTTATCGCGAAGTTGCGGTGTGCATCGTCGAACCCGACGGCGCTGTCGTTGCGCGGGTGGACGACGACGGGGTGACGATCGAGCGTGTCGATCCGACCGCCGACGACATGGTCGCCCTACTTGATCGCAGTGACATCCAGCCCGAGGCGATCTTCGTGCTCGGTTCGGCCGATGCCATCGACTCGATCGCGACCTCCTTCAATGGTGTTACCGCTCCTGTCGTCACGGCCGCCGAGGCCGACCTCGCGCTGGCTCGGGGTGCCGCGCTGGCATCGGCGCGCGCGGTCAACACCCTGGACGCCCAGCCCCCTCGATGGCGCCTGCCGTCGCGAATCGGTGCGTTGACGTCCGTCCTCGCCGCCGCGGTCGTTGTTTTCGTCGTCTCGCTCTCCGTCGCACTAGGTCTTGGCCTGACTCCTGACACGGATTCGACTGTGGTTCAACGGGATACCGCGACCACAACCGATCAGCCTGCCCGGACACCCGCGGGCCCATCGGTGGCACAGGCTGCGCCGCAACCGGTTCCGGCCGCACCGCCACCGCCGGCGCTACCACCCCAGGAGGCTGCGCCGCCCGTTGCCCATACGATCGTCGAGGCCGCGGCACCCGCTCCGGAAGCGGCCCCAGTAGCCGAGCCACCCGCCGCACCGCCGCCCGACGCCCCGCCTGCGGATGTTCCTCCGCCGGCCTATGTACCGCCCGCGCCGGCGCCCAACTACGTTCCACCCGCTCCGCAGCAACCACGGCTTCGCGACCGGATCCTCGAGCACATCCCGATCATCAACCGGTTCCACGAGCCGAACCCGTACGGGTAATCAGCGGTGCGAGTTGTCGCGCCAGATAAAGCTGTTCACGTACTTGCCCATATCCAGCGCCAGTTGCATGTTCACCCCGGACGGGTGGCCACTGCCGAACTCCGGACTGAATCTGTGGTACGGGCCGATCGCGGAGGCGACCAACGCATAGTTCTTCTTGATTGCGACCATCACTAGCACCCGCAGCCGCGTGAAGGTGCCCGAGGCATCCTGGGGGTACTCGTCTTCGACCACACCGTACCCCGGCTGATAGCCAACCATAGCGTTAGGAATCTCGTAATCCGTTGTGGCGTCCGGGTACTTCTCACGGATCAGGTCCTCGGCGATCTGCTTCGATGTGCGACCCTGCGCAGGCAAGCCGAAGAACTGCATCTTGCCGGTGTCGCCGGCGGCGAAGTTCACTTTCACACCGTCGGGATCCAACGTCACCTCATACGCCGTACCTGCGCGCGGGTACTGGACGGAGAACCTGCCGTCGCTGGACATGAACCATGGGTTCGTCTCGACAGGCTTACCGATCGGGGGCTGCCCGCAGTCGGGCGGGCAGACGTAGCGCGGAACGCTCGGCGCGGCGAGTACAGCCGCTGTCACCGCTGCCGCAACGGCGACTGCCACGCCTGCGCCGACCGACGTCAGCAATCGGGTATGCGTGGTGGTGCGTGCCGGGACCGCCTCATACTGTCCCGGGGGTAGCGCGTATCCCGGCCGGGTGACTCCCGTCTCGGCGGACGTGCGCCGGTTCGTGCGCGATGTCCGCGAAGCCGCCCGGGCAGCGACACCGCAGCTGGGACAGAACGCGGCATTCGGCACGACGTGGTCGCAGTGCGGGCACAAGACCTGCGCATCCGCGCTCAACTCGTCATGGGTTTCGTGCAGCAGCGCTACCTGCACGCCAATTCGCAAGGCTACCAATGCAAAAGCCGCGATGAGCAGGTGCAGCCCCACGTGAAGTCCATTCGTGACCGAGGACATTTCGATCAACCCGAGGCCCAACGAAAGGCACAGCACCACCAGACAACTCAACGCAAGCAGCACGACAGACGGACGTCTACCTTGGCCTGCGGGACGGTTGAACCACAGTGTCATGCCGACCAAGCCGCCCGCCGCCGCGGCGGTCAACGGCAAGGCGACCCCATGGATGCCCGCCTCGGCGAGGAGCCCGCTGGCCGGTCGGTCTCGAGCGATCAGCCCGGTGGCGAATTGCGGAGCCAGCCGCGTCAGTGTCGTAGAGGCGGTGAAAACGATCGCACCCAATGCACCGATAACGTACCCGTCCAACGACTCTCGTGTCCCCGGGCGCAGTAGCCGGACCACGACCGCTGGGAGCAGCATCACGACCGGCCCACCTGCCGGGATGATCAACGAATCCA
>Ga0207693_10003118_pt1 | contig 14271 bp, 15 predicted proteins | sample LARL81metaG_FD_184347 | JGI IMG/M metagenome (GOLD analysis project Ga0207693, IMG submission 184347) | Corn, switchgrass and miscanthus rhizosphere microbial communities from Kellogg Biological Station, Michigan, USA - LAR L8-1 metaG... | ecosystem: Host-associated > Plants > Roots >...
TTGCCGGTGGGCGTCGTCTCGGTGATCTGTGAGTGTCGTGGTGGTGCTTGTGAGTGGAGCTCCGCCAGGCTCGGTGCTGGTGATCGCGACGTGACTCTTCGGTGATCCGGCTGCTTCGGCATGCCCTGCTGATGACTTGTCCGTGGTGATCGCCGGCACCGGTCTGACCCACCAGCTGGCCTGATCAGAAGCCTGTCCGCCTGCCGGCGTGACTCATCACAGATATGCCACTCGGTGACTCCACACAGACCGGTGCCGACACCCGCACCCGACGAAGGAGAGCAGGCATGCCGAGTCTGGCAGAGACCATCGACGCCGTAATCGGTGTCGACACCCATCGCGACACCCACACCGCGGAACTGGCGACCAGTGCCGGGCAGGTGTTGGGCACCGTGACCATTCCCAATGACGACGCGGGTTTCCAGCGGCTGATCGACTGGCTGGTCGCGCTTGTTCCCGGTCCCCGGGTCGTGGCCGCCGTCGAGGGCACCCGCAGTTACGGCATCGGTGTTAGCCGCGCGCTGACCGCAGCCGGGATCACGCTCTGCGCCGCGTCCGCGGTGATCGGGGCGGACCCGGGACGCGAGCACCGCCAAGTACATGTGATCGACGCCCAGGGCCGCATCGCCGCCCATACCGGTAAAGACTGCATAGGCTGGTGCGGAGATCTCGCCTCCGACACCATCTCGGTTGCAGGCAACATGCTCGCCGGGGCGAGAGTGATCGAGGACACGGCCGCGACTTATCACCGCAATGCCGCGCTCTCCTTTCCACGGCGCCTGATCGCCGCGATGCGGGCGGGCGAGGCAGTCGGTGGCGACAAGCGCGGCAAGCAATCGGCTGCGCTCGCGATCTGCGGTGAGCAGGAATGGCCCGACCTCGATCTGCGGGTCGACGATCATCCCGATCCGCTTGCCGAGCTCGAGCGCCTCGAACGGGTGAGCCGTGAGCTTTTTGTGCCTTTCAGGCAGCTGGTACCGAACCACCGCGACCGGGTGGGGTTGACCGATCATGCCGCGATCGAGACCGAGATCGCGAGAGCCCTGACCGCCGAAGTTACGTCGCGAGCGGTAGTAATCGGAACCTCATAGGAGCGGCGAGAATGATGTTCGCAGATCGCTCCTGCTTCACGTCCCCGAGGCGCCGAACGATTTGGGCGGCGGGCTGATCATCTGGCCGCCGGTAGACGTGACGCGCAGCACCGCAAGCCCGCGCTGGTTGGTCCCATCGGGACGGAAGCGGAAGAGCCCGTCAATGCCGGCAAACCCCGAGGCATTGGTCAGCACAGCCTCGGAGAAGCGCTGCTGGCCCTGGGTCTTGACCAAGGCGGCCACGAGCGCGACGGCATCATACGAGAGTGACGCGGTGCGGACGGGATCCTGGCCGTAGCGGCCGCGATAGCGGGCAGAGAAATTGCGAAAGCCGGTCGATTCCGGTCCGGCATACCAGGCGCCTTCGACCTGCCCATTGGAAAAGACCTGCGGATCTTCCCACAACCCGGTACCAAGGAGCTGCACGCGCTTGAGATCCACTCCGGCTGCGGCGAGCGTCTGCACAACGGTCGCGACGGCATCGGCGCCGTCCGGCACGAAGATCGCATCCGCCCGCGCGGCGGACTGCGCCACATTGCGTACCGGCGCCTGCATCTGAGCCTTGTCGAGTGGATAGCGCTCGAGCGCGACCACGCGGCCGCCGCGCCGCGCCACCACCTGCTTGAATGCGGCTTCGACGACGGTCCCATAGGCATTGTCCGGGACGAGCGCGGCGAAGGCGCGCTTGCCCTGGCTGGTGGCGTAGCTGATGATGCGGTCCACGTCGGTCTCCGGAAGAAAGCTCAGGAGATAGACGCCGTGGGTCGCGACGTTGGCATCAGTCGAGAATGCAATGACAGGGATATTGCGCGAGCGGGCGAGCTGGCCCACCGGTCCGACGGTGAGCGCGAACAGCGGCCCGAGAATGATCTCCGAGCCTTCATCAAGCGCCTGTTGCGCCGCCTGCTGCGCGCCGGCGGCAGTGCCCCCGTCGTCCTTGACGATGAGCTGAACATCCGGGCTGTTGAATTCCGCAAGCGCCATCTCGGCGGCGTTGCGCATGGATTTCGCAGCCACAGCGGCGTTCCCGGTGGCGGAGAGCGGCAGGATGAGACCGGCCTTGACCTTGCCAGTGCCGATGTTGGTCGTCGGCTGCGCCGGGGCACCTGCGGGCGAGCTCGACAGCAGGTCCTTGACGGAAAAGTTGCCGGAGCAGCCGGCCATCAGCAGCGCCGCTCCAGTGATGGCGGCAACGCAGCCCAATACGCGCGCCAAACCAAGCCGTGGAACCTGCAATACTCGATACATTAGGGCCGGTCTCCTCGACGGCTCCCACGATGTCACCGTCTACCGCAGGCTGCAACAGACATTTGCCGGCACTATGGTTAACGGCCCCGTTGATCGGGACAGGAAACGGCACGGGAGTACCGCTATTTTCGACATAAGCCGCGGGCGTGCAGTTGGGGCGGTTTGAAACCCGTCCCTCCAACCAAGGCTGCCACCTCAAATGACGGCGCCAAGGCTTTCCACTACACTGCGGCAGATGCGAACCGGCACACCCGAAACCCCGGCGCTCGCGCTTCGGCGGGAGCGTGCGCGCGGCCGTTATGTCCTCGATGGGCATCTCGCCACGGCACCTCCACTTGCGCCCGGCCTCTACCTGGTCGCCACGCCGATCGGCAATCTGCGCGACATTACCCTCCGCGCGCTCGAAGTGCTGGCCGCCGCCGACATCATTGCGTGCGAGGATACGCGCAGGAGCCGCAAGCTGCTTGATCACTACGGGATCGGCCGGCCGGTTTGCCCCTATCACGACCATAATGCTGCAATGGTACGCCCAAAACTGCTGGGTCGTCTCGCGCAAGGGGAAGCAATCGCCCTGATCAGCGATGCCGGAACGCCGCTTGTCTCCGATCCGGGCTACAAGCTTGCGCGCGAGGCGCGGGACCAGGGATATAATGTCTCCGCCCTGCCCGGCCCGTCTGCGCTCCTGGCAGCGCTCGCGGTGAGCGGTCTTCCGACCGACCGCTTTCTGTTCGAAGGCTTCCTCCCGGTAAAAGAGGCGCAGCGGCACTCGCGCATTGACGCGCTCAAATCAGTTCCGGCAACACTCATCATCTTCGAAACGGGGCCGCGGATCGCGGCGACGCTCGCCGACCTTGCTGCAGGACTGGGTGTACGCGAGGTCGCCGTTTGCCGCGAGCTCACCAAGCTGCACGAGGAGGTACGCCGCGGTGAGCTTGCGGCACTCGCCCGCGCGTATGCCGGGGATGCCGAGGTCCGGGGCGAATTCGTCATCGTCATCGGCCCGCCGCAGGATCAGGCGCAGCTATCATCTGACGATCTCGATGCGCTGTTGCGCGACGCTCTCGATCGCTTGTCGGTCAAGGAAGCGGTGACGGAAGCCGCCGCCCTGACCGGCGCGCCGCGGCGGCTCATCTATCAGCGGGCACTCGCATTGCGCGGGGACTAGAGAGCGGGGACTGGAGAGCATGGGTGACGATCCGATACGCCCGCTCCCGCGCGCGCGCGCCGAGCCGAAAAGCCAAGATCCGAAGCTGAAAGAGCTGAGTCGACAACTGGCGTTTCGCACCGGGATCTCCGCCGAGAGCCGGGCTGCGGCCTTGCTCATCGCCAAAGGGTTCCGCATCGTTGCGCGGCGTTTCAAGAGTCCCGTAGGCGAGATCGACATCGTCGCCCGGCGCAGAAGCCTGTTGATCTTCGTGGAAGTCAAAGCGCGGCCGGATCTGGAAGAGGCGGCCTGGTCCGTGACCGAACGCCAGCGGGCGCGCATCATTGCCGCGGCCGGGGCTTGGCTCGCCCGGTACCCCGATGAGCGCATTCGATATCCGGTTCGATGCGGTCCTGGTCGCGCCGGGGCGGATTCCCCGACATATCACCACGGCGTTCGACGCGGGAGGATAGCGGCGCGGCGGGCCAGTGCCACCGTCACCGTGGCGAGCAGGGCAAAGATCAAGTAGAGCTTGGCCGCAATCGGCAAAGTCGGCAATCTCACGTCGCGTCTCCGCCAGCAATTTGGATTGAGACGCGAGCTTGGGGGTAGATTGCTAATGTCGCGTTTGCGTTACCAAGTCGTATCGCTGGAGAATCGATGCGCCTGAAAGTCGCCGTACAGATGGATCCGATCGAGCGGATCAATATCCGCGGCGACTCCACGTTTGCATTGCTGCTGGAAGCACAAGGGCGCAATCACGAGCTTGCGTACTACACGCCGGACCGCTTGGCGCTGCGCGGCGACGCGGTTTTTGCGACGGTGCGGCCGCTCGCAGTGCGCGACTACGAAGGCGACCATTTCAAGCTGGGCGAGCCCGAGCGCGTGCCGCTCGCGCGCTTCGATGTCGTCCTGCTGCGGCAGGACCCGCCATTCGACCTGGCCTATATCACCACGACCCATCTGCTCGAGCGCATCCGCGCCACAACCCTGGTGGTCAACGAGCCGGCGGAGGTCCGCAACGCGCCGGAAAAGATGTTCGTGATGCAGTTTCCGGATCTGATGCCTCCGACGCTGATCACCCGTGACCTCGCCGAGATCAAGGCATTCCGCTCCGAGCACGGGGACATCGTCATGAAACCGCTCTACGGCAAAGGCGGCGAGGCCGTCTTTCGCCTTGCGCAGGAGGACCTCAATTTCGGATCGCTCTATGATCTCTTCAGCGTGACGTTCCGTGAGCAATGGGTGGTGCAAAAATTCCTGCCGGCGGTGAAGGACGGCGACAAGCGCATCATCCTCGTTGACGGTGAATTTGCCGGGGCTGTCAACCGTGTGCCGGCGGCCGATGATCTGCGGTCGAACATGGTGCGCGGCGGCACTCCAAAGGAGACCGACCTCACGCCACGCGAACGCGAGATCTGCGCCAAGCTTGGCCCGCCGCTGCGCGAACGGGGGCTGTTGTTTGTCGGCATTGACGTGATCGACGGCTATCTCACCGAGATCAACGTCACCTCGCCGACCGGCATCCGCGCGGTGAAGAATTTGGGCGGCCCGGACGTGGCCGCCATAATCTGGGATCGCATCGAAGCCAAGCTCCGGCGATAGCTTCGCTCTACGCGCCGTCCTCTGGTGCCGACTTCCGCGCCGCCGGCAAAGGAACGGTGCCCAGGCACTCCATCGCCGTGGGCATCGCAACATTGTTCTCTAATTGTTCTTGCCGGAGTAATAGCTGTGCGATAAGCTCATGCGCGAAGCAGGGGCAGGCATGGTCCAACGGGTCGCCACGGTTGCGTTCGAAGGCATCGAAGCGCGTGCGGTTGATGTCCAGGTCCAGGTGGCACCCGGGCTGCCCGCATTCAACGTCGTCGGTCTGCCGGACAAGGCGGTGTCCGAAGCACGCGAGCGCGTGCGCGCGGCCCTCGTGGCGTCGGGGCTTGCGCTGCCGGCGCGGCGGATCACGGTCAATCTTGCGCCTGCCGACCTGCCCAAGGAAGGGAGCCATTACGATCTCCCTATTGCACTTGGCCTCATGGCCGCCATCGGGGCCATTCCTGCCGATGCGCTATCGGGATTCACGGTCCTTGGGGAGCTTGGGCTCGACGGCTCCATCGCACCAGTTGCGGGGGTGCTGCCGGCTGCCATCGGCGCGAATGCCCGCGGCGAAGGTCGCATCTGTCCCGCGGCGGGCGGCTCGGAAGCGGCGTGGGCAAGCCCGGAGATGGAGATCGTTGCGGCCGCTTCCCTGATCCAACTCGCCAACCACTTTCGCGGGACCCAGGTGCTTTCCCGCCCGCAGCCCAAGATCCGCGAGTTCGCCGAGCCGCTCGTAGACCTCAAAGACATCAAGGGGCAGGAGAGCGCCAAGCGCGCCCTGGAAGTCGCCGCGGCCGGCGGCCACAACCTCTTGCTTGTCGGCCCGCCGGGCGCCGGCAAGTCGATGCTGGCGGCCCGGCTTCCCACCATTCTTCCGCCTCTAACCCCTGCGGAGTATCGATGATCGCCTCGGTGGCCGGTGAGATCGAAGGCGGTGCCCTGACCAATCGCCGTCCGTTTCGCGCACCACATCATTCCGCCAGCATGCCGGCCCTGGTCGGGGGCGGCTTGCGTGCGCGTCCCGGGGAGATCTCGCTTGCGCACCATGGCGTGTTGTTCCTCGACGAGCTTCCGGAATTCCAGGCACATGCTCTCGATGCTTTGCGACAACCTCTCGAGACCGGCGAAGTCGCCATTGCGCGGGTGAACCATCGCGTGACCTATCCGGCGCGGTTCATGCTGGTCGCCGCGATGAACCCGTGCCGTTGCGGGCGCGCCAGCGAGCCCGGCTTTACCTGCAGGCGGGCGCCGAATGCACGCTGTGCCGCCGATTATCAGGCGCGCCTTTCGGGGCCGCTCCTCGACCGCATCGATCTGCACATCGAGGTGCCGGCGGTCACCGCGGCCGATCTCATCCTGCCGCCGCCATCGGAAGGAAGCCGCGAAGTGGCGGAGCGCGTTCTGCGCGCGCGCGAAATGCAGGCGCAGCGCTATACTGCAATCGGCCTTGCGCATGTCCGCACCAACGCCGCGGCGCACGGCTCCGTGCTCGAAGATGCGGCACGCCCGGATGCGGCCGGGCTTGGCCTGCTGCGCGATGCGGCGGACGCCATGCGGCTCTCCGCCCGGGGCTATCATCGCGTGCTGCGGGTCGCCCGCACGCTCGCCGACCTCGACGGCACGGAACGCGTGGGCCGCGTTCACCTTGCGGAGGCGCTCTCCTATCGCATGCTGGCTGATGAGATCAGGCGCGCTGCCTGAGCGGCGCAGCATCCACGTCCGGTTAAGGTTAATGTCTTCTTAGCGGGTCGTTGGGGCCGGAAGGCCGCAATCGCTTTACAGCTTGCGGAGCGCGACCTCTTCGACCTGGTGGCTCTCGCCTTTCTTCAGGATGAGGTCCGCGCGCTGGCGCGTGGGCAGGATATTCTCATGCAGATTGAGGAGATTGATGCGGCGCCAGATAGCGGTCGCGGTTTCAACCGCATCTGGATCGGAGAGCGTCGCATAACGGTGGAAATAGGATTTGGGGTCGCGGAACGCCGTGCCGCGCAGCGTGAGAAAGCGATCCACATACCAGTGATGCAACACCTCCTCATTGGCATCGAGATAGATGGAGAAATCGAAAAAGTCCGAGACATAGGGGATAGCCTTACCACCCTTGGGTGGGGGTCCGGTCTGGAGCACGTTGAGACCCTCAACGATCAGAATGTCCGGCCGATCGATCTCGACCCACTGGTTCGGCATGATGTCATAGACGAGATGGGAGTAGATCGGTCCGCGGATCGGCCGGCGGCCGGCCTTCACGTCGGAGAGAAAGCGCAGCAGCGCCGGCAGGTCATAGCTTTCCGGAAAGCCTTTCCGTTCCATCAGGCCTTCGCGGATGAGGATGGCGTTGGGATAGAGAAAGCCGTCGGTGGTTACGAGGTCGACCTTGGGAACGTTGGGCCAGCGCGCCAGCAATGCCTGGAGCACGCGCGCGGTGGTCGACTTGCCCGCCGCGACGGACCCGCCAACTCCGATGATGTACGGCATCTTGCTGTCCTGGGTGCCCAGAAAGTCCTGCTGCGCCCGGAACAGCCGCTGGGTTGCCGCCACATAGAGCGAAAGCAGGCGCGAGAGCGGCAGGTAGATTTCCTCGACCTCCTGGATGTCGAGCCGATCATGCAACGAACGCACCCGGGTGACTTCGTCAGGGGTGAGCGTCATCGGCGTATCTTCGCGCCGTTCCGCCCATTCCACCCGCGAGAAGACACGGTAGGGAGAGAGGCCGTCGTCGGTGCGCTGCTCCATCGGCCTTCTGCTCAGCTGGACCCGCGCGACATCTTTTCCTGGAGGCCGCTCTGTCTGGTGCGCTCGCCCAGCGCCGCCTCGACCTCTCCGAGCGCAATACCGCGCGCCCTGAGCACGACCAGCAGGTGATAGATGAGATCCGCAGCCTCAGCGATCAACCGCTCGCGATCCTCGCTGACCGCGGCGAGCACGGTCTCGATCGATTCCTCGCCAAGCTTCCTGGCGCAGTATTCCACTCCGCCGTCGAGGAGCCGGCGCGTGTAGGAAACCTCCGCGCTTGCCCGCGCGCGCTCTGCGATGCGGCTCTCGAGATCATGAAGCTTGAAATTGGACATGAAATTGGACACGGCCCTGCTCTGGCGGTGGTGCATATCACCTCTGGACCAGCTGCGGGAGAGCGTTGCAAGCTTGCGCGCCTGGGCCGTCGTAATCAGCGGTGGCTGTCTCGCGGGAAGCACGACAGCAGTCGAAGGAGATGGGGAGGATTGCATGACGGACCGCCGGAAATTCATGAAGGGTACGCTGGGGCTCCCGCTGCTGACAGCAGGAGCGATGAGCTTGCACGCGCAGGAACCATGGCCGGCGCGTACCATCACCCTCGTGGTCCCGTTTCCGCCCGGCGGCGTTGCCGACTTCGCCGCCCGTCCGCTCGCGGCGTTCCTGTCCGAGACGTTCGGAAAGAACGTCGTGGTGGAGAATAAGGGCGGAGCGGGAGGCGGCATCGGCCACGCCTATGTCGCGCGTGCGGAGCCCGACGGCTACACCATCATGACGGCGCTGCCCTCGCTCGCCGTCATTCCGGAAGCGAACCGTCTGGTGGGCAAGCCGGTGACCTATGAGATCGATCAATTCGTGCCGCTTGCACGCCTGCTGGCGGATCCCACCATCCTCGCGGTGAACAAGTCCGCGCCCAGGAGCTCGCTCGACGAGCTCATTGCCGGCGTCCGAAACAAGCCCGGCCAAATCCCTTACGGCACCTCCGGGCACCTCGGCACGGTGCATCTCGCCATGGAGATGTTTCTAGCAGCCGCGCAGCTCAAGATGGTGCATGTGCCGTATCAGGGTGGCGGCCCTTCCTTCAGCGCGCTTCTTTCCGGGCACGTGCCGATCGTTCCTACGCTCGTCTCCACTGCCAAAGGACAGATCGATGCCGGCAACATCCGCGTGCTGGCGCAATGGGGGACCGAACGACTGCCGAGCTTGCCGCATGTTCCGACCTTCCAGGAGGCCGGCTACCCCGACGTGGTCTACATTCTCTGGACGGGCGTATTCGCGCCGAGAAAGACGCCCGCGCAGGTCGCGGGTATTCTGCGCAATGCGATCCGCTCCTTCATGCACAACAAGAACGTGGTAGAACGGCTCGAGCAGGCGGGAAGCCAGGTTTCCTACCTGGATGGGCCGGAGTTCGAGACGTTTCTGCAAGCCGACACGGATCGCCTGCTCAAGATCGTGCGCAAGATCGGCTTATCGTAGCCGCTCGGAGCAATGCGGCAGGGAGGCCCCATACTCGTCTACTCCGTCTATCGGTCGGATATTGTCCGATTCGGAAATCTGCTGGCTCGCGCCCTCCCCGATGTCGCCATTCATTGCGCGACCTCGCCGGAAGAGGCAGCGCCTCACCTCGCCGACGCTTGCATTCTTTACGGCTGGGGCTTTCCGCCGGAGATGCTGAAAAACATGCCGCGCCTGCGCTGGGTGCAAAAAATGGGCGCCGGCGTCGATGAGATCATCGAGCACTGGCCGTGTGGCCCGGACGTGGTGTTAACCCGCACCGCCGGCGAGCTGATTGCGCCGCGCATGACCGAATACGCGGTGGCTGCCATCCTCGACCAGAGCCTTCACCTCGCCACCGCGCGCGCTCAGCAGCAGCAACGCCAGTGGTCTTATTTCGAGGTCGGCACGATCCGAAACCTCACGGTCGGGATCGCGGGTCTCGGAGAGATCGGCTCGGTTCTCGCGGGAGCTGTCGTAGCGCTTGGCGCCCGCGTCATCGGATGGCGCCGCTCGGAGCGCGATTGCGCTTCGGCGAACGAGGTCCTCGCCGGCAATGCTGCCTTGCCGCGCTTTCTCGGCGGCAGTGACGTGCTCGTCCTGGTATTGCCGCTGACAAGGGAAACAAAAGGACTTTTCGGGAGGGATCTGTTTGCTTGCTGCCGCCGCGGAATGCACATCATCAACATCGGCAGGGGTGGCGTGATCGACGAGACCGCGCTCCTGGATGCGCTCGATAAGAGACTCGTCAGCCATGCCACATTGGATGTGTTTGCGACGGAGCCGCTCGCGCCCGACCACCCATTCTGGGCGCATCCCCAGGTGACCGTCACTTCACATATCTGCGGCCCACTCGTGCCGGAGGATGTCGTGCCGCACTTCCTCGCGAACTATGCGGCATTCCAGAGCGGCCGCCCGATGAAGAACGTCATCGATATCGCGAGGCAATATTGATGGGATCTTTTGATCTTGCTGAACTCCCGGCGAGCGATCTGGTCCGACTTTTTCGTCGGGGCGAGGCGTCGCCGGTCGAGGCGACCCGCGCCGCACTCACGCGAATCGAACAATTCAACGCCCGCTTCAACGCGTTTTGCCTGATCGACGCCGAGCATGCGCTCGCGGCGGCGGCGGCATCGGAGGGGCGTTGGCGCAATAGCGAGCCGCGCAGCTGCATCGACGGAGTACCGGCGAGCATCAAGGACATCATCCTCACCCGGGGCTGGCCAACCCTGCGCGGATCCAAGACCGTCGACCCCGCGCAGGAATGGAACGAGGACGCACCGGCAGTGGCGCGCCTGCGCGAGGCCGGGGCGGTCCTTCTGGGGAAGACGACCACTCCCGAATTCGGATGGAAAGCCGTATGCGATTCTCCGCTCACGGGGATCACCCGCAATCCCTGGGACGACCGCAAGACCTCGGGCGGATCCAGCGGCGGCGCGGCGGTTGCGGCCGCCCTGCATATGGGTCGGCTCCACCTCGGCACCGACGGCGGCGGCTCGATCCGCATTCCATCGGCGTTCACCGGGGTTTTCGGGATCAAGCCGACGTTCGGCCTGGTGCCCGCCTATCCGCTGAGTCCATTCGGCACCATCGCGCATCTCGGCCCGATCACGGCGTCAGTGGACGACGCTGCGCGCATGCTCACCATCCTGGCGCAGCCCGACGCGCGCGACTGGTATAGCCTGCCTTATCGCCCCTGCGACTTTACCATTGGTCTGGAGCAAGGCGTGCGCGGCCTGCGCATGGCGCTGAGCATCGATCTTGGATACGCGAACGTCGATCCTGAGATTCGGGCGCTGGTGGAAGCCGCCGCGGAAAAGCTCACAGAGGCTGGAGCGATCGTCGAGCTCCGCAATCCCGACTTCCCTGATCCGATCGAAATGTTCAACGGGCATTGGTTTACCGGCGCGGCCAGCGTGCGCGCTTCGATCCCGCGCGAGCGCTGGCCGCTCCTTGATCCCGGGTTCGACCGCATAGCCGCTCTCGGGGAAAGCATCGGACACATGGATTATGTCCGATGGGTCAACCAACGCGCGGAGCTCGGATTGCGCATGGCGCGGTTTCATCGCGAATGCGACGTGCTGCTCACGCCGACCTTGCCGCTCCCCGCCTTCGAAGCAGGCCGGCTCGCGCCCGCCGACACTGCTCAAACAAACTGGACCCATTGGACACCGTTCAGCTTCCCATTCAACCTGACACAGCAACCCGCGGCATCGATTCCCTGCGGCTTTACCAGTGCCCGCCTGCCAGTGGGATTGCAAATCGTGGCAGCCAAATATCAGGACGGCCTTGTTCTTCGGGTTGCGCGCGCGTTCGAGGCGATGTGTCCCATCAAGCTGCCGACGATGTCCGCCGACGGCGCGCGGCACCATACCAACGCGGCGCCATACCAATGAGGGATGATCCTGAGCTCAAACGGAGCATGCATGCAATCGGCACATTGTCCGAGCGAGAGCGAGCATTTGTGCTGCATCAAAGAGTTGCCCACCTCGCGACCGCTGACGCGCGCGGGGTCCCGCACGTGGTGCCGGTATGCTTCGCCATCGCCGCGCGCACGCTTTACATCACCATTGACGAAAAGCCGAAAACGACGTTCACCGCGCTCAAGCGCCTGCGTAACATTACAGCGAACCCCGCCGTCGCTCTCGTCGTCGATCGTTACAACGAGGACTGGGCGCTGCTCGGCTGGGTCATGCTGTACGGCCGGGCGGAAATCCACACCGGCGGAACGGAACATCAGCACGCCCAGGCGCTTCTCCGTGCGCGATATCCTCAACTCGAGCGGATGGATATCGCGCAGTGCCCGGTTATCGCAGTGCGGATCGAACGCACGACCAGCTGGGGCAACCTGTCTATGGCTGAGGGAGATTAAGCATGCGCGTTGGCGTTTTTCATTTTCCGACCGATTACGGCATCGAGGTCCCCGAGCTCGCGAGCGCGCTCGAAGCGCGCGGTTTCGAATCGCTCTTTGTCTGCGAGCACACGCACATCCCGGTGAGCCGGCGTACGCCGTTTGCGGGCGGCGGCGAATTGCCCAGGCGCTATTCGCACACGCATGATCCGTTCGTCGCTTTATCCTTCGCCGCAGCGGCAACGCGCACCCTGAAGCTCGGTACCGGCATTGCGCTCATTCCGCAGCGCGATCCCATCATCACCGCCAAATCGGTGGCGAGCCTCGACCAGCTCTCCGGCGGCCGCTTCATCTTCGCGGTCGGCGGCGGCTGGAACGTGGAGGAGATGGAGGACCATGGCGCACGCTACGACACCCGCTTCAAGCTGCTGCGGGAACGCGTTCTGGCCATGAAGGCGTTGTGGACGCAGGAGGAAGCCGAATTTCACGGCCGGTATGTAAATTTCGACCCGGCCTGGCTCTACCCCAAGCCGAAGCAGAAGCCGCATCCGCCCATCCTGCTTGGCGGCGAGAGCGACCACACCATCAAGCGGGTGGTGGAGTTCTGTGATGGCTGGTTCCCGCGCGCCCCGGGCGCCTTTGACCCGAGGAGCGCCGTCGCGCGGCTGCGCCAGGCGGCCGGCGCCGCCGGTCGGGATCCCACGACGCTGTCCATCACGGTCTTCAACGTGCCGGCTGATGCGGCGACGCTTGCGTCCTATCGCGAGGCCGGCATCGATCGCGTGCTGCTCGAAGCGCCGGACCGGCCGCGCGACGAGGTGCTGCGCATCCTCGACCGCAATGCGCCGCTCACGAAGCAATAGGTTACGTTCACGGATCGAGCCGCATCGGCAGCCCAGCGGCAGCCATATGGGTTTTTGCTTGCCGGATCGAATATTCACCGAAGTGGAAGATCGAAGCGGCGAGCACTGCGGTCGCATGGCCATCGCGAACGCCTTCGACGAGATGTTCGAGCGTGCCCACCCCGCCCGAGGCGATCACCGGAACCGTGACCGCATCAGCCACCGCGCGGGTGAGCGGAATGTCGAAGCCTCGCCGGGTGCCGTCGCGGTCCATTGAGGTGAGCAGGATCTCGCCCGCACCCAGGGCGACCACTTCGCGCGCGTAATCGACGGCATCGAGGCCGGTCGGGTTGCGTCCTCCATGGGTGAAAATTTCCCAGCGATCGGCTTTGCCTGGCGGCGATACCTTCTTGGCGTCGATCGCCACAACGATGCACTGATCGCCGAATTTCTCCGCCGCCTCCTTGACGAAAGTGCGGTGCGCCACCGCAGCAGTGTTGATGGACACCTTGTCGGCGCCCGAAGCGAGGAGCTTGCGGATGTCCTCGACCGTGCGAACGCCACCCCCGACAGTCAGCGGCATGAAACAGGCTTCGGCGGTGCGGCGCACCACGTCCAATATAATGTCGCGGTTCTCGTGGCTTGCGGTGATGTCGAGAAAGGTGAGCTCGTCGGCGCCGGCGGAATCATAGGCGATCGCCGCGGCGACCGGATCTCCGGCATCGCGCAGATCGAGGAACTTGATTCCCTTGACCACGCGGCCATCCTTGACGTCGAGGCAGGGAATGACGCGGACTTTGAACATCAGGATTTACGCAGGCGCGCTGCCCGAATGAGCCGCAAGGCTTCACTTCCGTCGAGCCGGCCATCGTAAAGCGCGCGTCCCGCGATCGCGCCGGCGAGCTTTCGCGCGCGAGGCTGGAGCAGCGCCTTGATGTCCTCGATCGAGGCCAATCCCCCGGATGCGATTACAGGAGTGCTGATTGCTTCTGCGAGCGCGAGCGTAGCTTCGAGATTGAGGCCCTCGAGCAAGCCATCGCGCGTAATGTCGGTATGGATGATCGCCGCGACCCCGGCGTCCTCGAAGCACATCGCAAGCTCGGTCGCTGCGAGATCCGTCGTGCTCGCCCACCCTTCAACCGCGATCCTGCCGTCACGGGAATCGAGGCCAATGGCAATGCGGCCGGGAAAGGCGCGCGTAGCATGTCTCACAAATTCCGGATTGCGCACCGCCGCCGTCCCGATAATCACGCGATCGATGCCCTTGCCGAGCCACGCTTC
>Ga0207693_10003119_pt1 | contig 14270 bp, 13 predicted proteins | sample LARL81metaG_FD_184347 | JGI IMG/M metagenome (GOLD analysis project Ga0207693, IMG submission 184347) | Corn, switchgrass and miscanthus rhizosphere microbial communities from Kellogg Biological Station, Michigan, USA - LAR L8-1 metaG... | ecosystem: Host-associated > Plants > Roots >...
AGGAAGCCGACTCGCTCTGCCAGCGGCTGGTGATCGTGGACCACGGCCGCGTCATCGCGCAGGGCACGCCGAGCGACTTGAAGCGATCGATACCAGGAGGATTCTTGCTGCGTCTACATTTCGGGAAGCAGACGCCGGAACTGATTCAGCGCTTGCAATCGTTGGCGGGAGTGCGCGAGGTACGCCCGCTCGATTCCACGGGCGCTGACGTATACGCCGACCGTGGGGGCTCGTTGATCCCTGAAGTCGCCTCGGTAGCGACAGCTGTGGGCGCGGAGCTGTCCGACGTACACATCTCCGAACCTAGTCTTGAGAACCTGTTTTTGCACCACACCGGAAGGAGTTTGCGCGATTGAACTGGAAAGCTTTTGGCGCGATGCTTGCCCGCGACGCCCACGTCGCGCGGCGCAACATTGTTCAAATCATGTTCCAGACGTTCCTGCAGCCGCTACTGTTCGTCTTTATCTTCGGACGAGTAATGGTGGGCAGCGGATACATGCCGGTCGCTTATAAGAGCCTGCTGCTGCCAGGCATCATCGCGATCAGCATGGTATTTACCGGTGTGTGGGCGGTATGCATGCCGCTGATTGCCGAGTTCCAGTGGACGCGCGAGATTGAAGACCGCCTGCTCGCACCGATCTCGATTCCATGGATCGCGATCGAGAAAGTCGTGGCAGGAATGATTCAAGCCGTGGTCGCAGGGCTGGTGGTTTTCCCGATGGCTTGGTTGGTGCTCGGGACGGGCGTTGACATTAGGATCCATGAACCACTCGAGTTTGTAGTGATGATTCTGTTGGTCGCGTTTTTTTCTGCGAGTGGGGGATTAGCACTCGGTTGCGCAATGAAGCAGGAGCACGTGGGGCTGATGTTCAGCATGATCCTCACGCCAATGATTTTCTTTGGTTGTACATACTACCCTTGGAGCGCTCTGAGCAACTTCCCGATCCTGAAGAGAGCGGTGCTGATAAACCCTCTCGTCTATGCGAGCGAAGGGTTGCGGGCTGCGCTGGTACCGCAGTCCCCTCATCTTTCAACCATCGCGATTTTAATCGTGTTGTGCTTCTTCGACATCCTGCTGCTGATGCTGGGATTACGGCAGTTCGAGAAGAAGGCTGTCAGCTAGTGACGATCAGAGAGACTTCAACCACAGACGCACAGAGACTCGGAGGAAAATAAGCATTCTCTTTCTCTGTCACTCCGTGACTCTGTGGTGAAGATCGCGTTTCTCCGGACGAGGCGTCGGTGCCTCCACGATATAATGTCGGCCACACATGGGGCTTACCTCTGGCAGCAAGCTGGGGCCGTACGAAATACAGGCGCGGATCGGAGCAGGCGGCATGGGCGAGGTATATCGCGCCCGCGACACGCGGCTCGGCCGAGACGTAGCCATCAAAGTCCTGCCTGAAAATCTCTCGTCCAATGCGGAACTCAAGCAGCGGCTGGAACGCGAAGCCCGGGCCATTTCTTCGCTGAATCACCCTCACATCTGCACTCTGCACGACATCGGCTCGCAGGACGGTGCTGACTTCCTCGTCATGGAGTTTCTCGAGGGGCAGACTCTCTCTGAGCGCCTCTCGAAAGGCACGCTACCACTCGATCAAGTGTTGAAGATCGGCGCTGAGATCGCGCAAGCTCTCGAGGTTGCGCATCAGCAAGGAATCGTTCATCGGGATCTAAAACCCGCCAACATCATGCTGACGAAGGCCGGGGCAAAGCTGATGGACTTCGGACTGGCGAAACCGAAGATTGCGATCGGATCACAGGCCATTAGCCCATTCACTCCTTCAACGCCGACGATGAATCTAGCGACGCTCACCTCTGCATCTTCTCCGCTAACGCAGAAAGGTTCGATTGTCGGAACTTTTCAGTATATGGCTCCGGAAGTTCTGCAGGGGATAGAAGCCGACGCTCGCAGCGACATCTTCAGCTTGGGCTGCGTTCTGTACGAGGTGCTGACCGGTCGGCGCGCCTTTGACGGCAAATCACAGCTCAGTGTTTTCACCGCAATTTTGGAAAAGGATCCTGATCCTATCACGAGCACGCAGCCGCTCACGCCGCAGATGTTGGATCTTGTGATTCGCGGATGTCTGTCGAAAGATCCCAATGAGCGTTTTCAGTCGGCGCACGATGTCGCATTGAACCTGAACTCGATCGCCTCTCTGCGCTCTGTCCCGGCAGAAAAGGAACCGGCTTCAGGATTGCCTTCAAGGCGGGCTTGGTGGCTCGCTTCGCTGGCTGTTGCAATCGTTCTTGGAGTGCTTACGGGATTGCTGTTGCACCGTACGTCAGCGGCAGGTGCGTCCGTTCGAGCGGCACTTAATCCCCCAGCGGGCAGTCACTTTCGCCTGACCTCCGATGCTGCCGGGCCCCCCGGTGCTATCGCCCGATGGAAGTGATGTGGCGTTTACAGCGACCGGGCCTGACGGCAAGACAAATTTGTGGGTGCGGCCCATGAATGCAGCAGAGGCCCGCGCGTTGCCCGACACGAACGACGCCATCTTTCCGTTCTGGTCGCCTGATGGGCGGTCGCGCGGATTTTTCTCCAACGGTAAGATGAAGGTTATCGAACTGGATGGCACCACCGCGCAACCGCTTTGTGATGCACAGCTCGGGCGCGGCGCCACCTGGGGACCCAACGGGATCATCGTTTATTCGCCGTCTCCAATCGCGCCACTGTTCGAGATCAGCGCGGCCGGAGGTACTCCTACTCAACTGACCAAGCTCGACCCAGCGATGTACTCGTCCCACCGCTGGCCGGCTTTTCTCCCGGACGGAAAGCATTTCCTTTACTTCGCGATGGCGCATGATCCATCGAAGCTGTCGAATAACGGGATTTATTACGCGTCCCTTGATGGGCGCGAAAACCGCTCATTGATTCACTCGCAGAGCAATGGAATTTACGCAGCCGGTCTTCTGTTGTTCAGCCGCGGCGATCAATTGATGGCGGAAATGTTTGATCCGGCCAAGGGCAAGTTGACTGGAGAACCGCAATCCATTACTGCAGGGGTTTTGAACGATGTCTCGACGTGGCATACAAGCGCTTCGGCAACTGAAAATGGTCTGCTCATTTTCGGCAATGGCGGTTCGGGCACCGTCCAACTGGTGTGGATCGACCGGAATGGTAAAGAGATAGGAGTCGCGGCCGATAACTTACAGAACCTGAACAACGCGAGCCTTTCTCCTCAAGGCGACCGCATTGCTCTGACGTTAGATAACGGAGTGAACGACGTCTGGTCCCTGGACCTTGCACGCGGAGTTCGCGCGCGTTTGACCTTTGGACCCATCGGCAATACGTTTCCAGTATGGTCTCCAGATGGGAAGTGGATCGCATATAGTTCGTTGCGCGCGTCCGGCAGCGGGATTTATCGCAAACTTGCCGATGGAACCGGTTCGGAAGAGTTACTGTTTCCGGACCCTGACGGTGCCATCTTCGCTCCGACGGATTGGTCTCGCGACGGCAAAACGCTATTCTTTTCTCCGAACACTCTCACGCAGACAGAAGTCGGCGCTTGGGCAATTCCGGTGGATGGCGATCGAAAACCACGGCAGGTCCTTTCCGACGGATCCGATGCGAGCCTCTCTCCCAACGGGCGCTGGCTCGCCTACGGATCAACCGAGTCCGGTCGAGTCGAAGTCTACGTTCAAGCCTACGGCGGTGGCACGGGGAAGTGGCAGGTGTCGTCGAGTGGTGGGCAGGTCCCGCACTGGAGTGCGGACGGAAAAGAAATCTATTACTTCGATCTGAACCAGTCGATCCTCGCTGTTCCGGTCAAAGAGGTTGGCGGAGCATTGCAATTTGGCACACCCCAGACACTGGTCAGCCAGTGGACAATCCTGACATTCCCCTTCTTTAGCGTAGCTCCCGACGGCAAGCGGCTGCTAATGGAGCGCGTCTCTCAGCAAGTGGTTCAGCCTGTCACACTAATGACGAACTTCACGGCGGGACTGAAGCGATAGGATGTCTAGGGATGCATTCGCGGCGATCGTTCAAGATTGAGGGGTGAGTGCGCGTGCAGTCCACCCTGACGGATTAGCACAGCTGAAAATGCGGCTGTCGTCTTGAAACGCAAGTGATCACAGGCAAGCAGTCCCCTTCCGAGGTAGACATACCACATTGCCGGTTTTGCTAGCGACTCTTCACTTGCGGTATCCTGAGCCGCTTTGAGGAGGAATATTCATTTGTATAGAACCGCTATTGTCGTGATTCTCACAGCCAGCTGTTGTTTTGTTTCAGAGGCACAAGAACAGGCACCAGCCGCGGCACCCAACCAGGCAGCAGGTACGGCACCAGCTGGTTCCGCCACTTCGGCGAGTGCGCCGCAGAGTTCCTCGCAAGCATCGGGAATGCCCCCCGAGGCCATGGCCCGAAAATACATTGAGATCTGGAATACCGCGGACAAGGCCGGAATCGACTCTTTTCCCGATTTCATCATGCACAATCACGGCGGGCGGGTGCGCGTCGGTCCCGGAATGCTGGGGCGTGTTATCTCAACCTGGCGCAAATCAATGCCAGACCTGACGTTCACAATCGACGATACGGTTGCTCAAGGGAACAAAGTAGTCATGAGGGTCACGCTGAAAGGAACTTACAAAGAACGCCTTTTCCCGGAATCCGGTGATCCGCAATCTCCGCCAAGGCTGATTCACGCTACTGGCTTATTGATGTTCAGAACAGGCGAAGGAAAGATCCAGGAAATCTGGCAAGAGCTGGATGAAAGCATTCTGCGGGTGGAAATGGGCGCGCAGTGGAAAACGCGTGCGGAGCTTGCTGGGGAGGCAGAAAGTTCCAAATCGAAGCAGCAAAATGAAACACCACCGAGTGCGCCGCCACCGAAACCCTAAGGGGGACACCTTAGCTGCAGCATGAAAGTGCGCAAACTTTTGCGACCGCCGACGCAGATCCGCCCAAAGCCGCGCCTGTCGCTGGATTCCGTTGACTGGAGCCTTTTTTCTCTGTTGCAGATCGGTCTCGCAAAGCGTTAGTATTGGGGCCGCTTTTTCGCCTATCCACTTCAACAGCTTGTCAAAGTTGTCAAAAATCCCCAGGGACATAACGATAAAAAAGGAGATTTGCAAATGCGGAAGCTTCTAGTACTGACTTCCCTCGTGGCGCTAATAGCGTCGGTAAGTTTCGCCGCAGCCCAAACGTATGTGCTAGCAGTGGACGAGAACCCGAGCGGAAACTCGGCAACGGCTTTCACCCTCAACACGACGACCGGCGTAACAACTCCAGTCAAGAAACTCAGCACCGGCGGCGCCGGACTGGGCGGCGGGTTCTTCGCTGCGACCACGGTGACCATTACATCGAACAACCAGTGCATCTTCATCGCGGATACTGGCTCGGACGACATCGCAGCGTTCGCAGCTCCCACCTACGCTAAGGTTGGCAACTTCTCCAATGGATCCTTGAACTGGAGCGCTGCTGGTGCGGGTGGTAGCCTTGCGCTGTCGCCGGATGGAAAATGGCTTTATGGCGCCTACAGCGGCTCGGAAAATATCGGCGCATGGGCAGTTGGCTCCGGTTGCCACCTGACCTTCATCAACGCCTATACTCCGTCAACCGGTGCCGATCTTTTCGCCACTCTGCATGTGACCCCGGACGGCAAGGGCCTGCTTGTTCCTTCGATCGATTTTGGTATCGTCACCCTGTATGCGATCAACGGCAGCACGGGTGCCCTGACGGAAGTCACGAATGCGAACTTCAACAATATCGCTGACTGCGCGAACGATGGATGTTTCCCGTTCGGTTTCGACATCAGTGGCGACAGCAAGGTTGCGTTCTTCGGCAATCCCACCACCTTTAACAACGGCCTGTTTGCGCTGGGCCTCGCTATCAACACCACCACGGGAACACTGACCAACCCAAAGCTGTTCACGCTGACAGCTAAGCCGGGTATTGGCAACTCCACTTATCCGTGGTTCCCCAAGGTTTCTTACGCACACGGAACTGGACCGATTGTGCTCGGCATGTCCGGCTACAACAACCCGACGGAGAATTCAGGCGTCGTGATTGCGCAAGTAACCGAGACACCGACTCTCAAGGTGCTCACCAGCACGCAGTTTGCCGTCCCTGACGCGAACTGCGGCGGTTGCACCGGTGCAATCGAAACCACTGGCAATCTTGCGGTCAGTGCTCAGTTCCCGAACTTGATCAACGTGTACAGCATCAATCCAACCACCGGTGCTTTCACCTTGCTCAAGTCGAATACAGACGCGAATGCGGTAGGGCTTCTTTCGCTGCATGTCGTGCCGCAAACTCGATAGGCTAATCTAGTTCAATTAAGAAAGCGCCCCGATTTCGGGGCGCCTTTTTATTGTGGCTTCGGAGGCACCTCGATTATGGAAACTCTGCGACCTTCGGAGTTACGCGTGGATTCATCGCAGTGGGACCTCCCTTGTCGTCGATCACATTCGAGATTTCGCCGTGCTCTCCTAGCGCGACCGTGATCATGTGGTGGAATTTGATTCCCGGCTTCTTTGGTACTTCAATGGCACGGCTGAGCACAACATTAGGCTGAATGAAGACGCTGTAGATGCCCAATCCCCAGGCTTCATGCGCGGTGACAGGGTCCGCGACCTTGTAGGAGGCCCAACCGTTCGTACCGGTACCGCTTGAGTAGCTTGGCTGATCCGGAGGATCGTAAGGAATTTCTGACTGATAAAAATACGTTCGTCCGCGGTCGCCGTTCCAGATAACCTGGAACTGCTGGTGATGTTCGACGAACAATCCGTATATCGTGACATCGTTGCCGTTCACCACGAGCCCATTGGCGCTGGTGTTGCTGTTCCACCCGACGCCGTCACCGTGATCCGCACGCCAGATCCAGGTGTGATCCACGATGACGTCGTTCGCATTGATGCGCAGATTTTCCTTTGTACGACCAACACCGGCACCCCCAACGCGGAAGAAGACATCGTGCAGGACGATAGGGTTCTTGTCGTGACGCGCAGTGCTTCCCTGCGGACCGACTTCCATCAACTGGGGCGAGACTTCCTTTCCGGCATCGAAAAGAATTCCTGCAATATCTATTCCGTCGACATCGGCTACGGTGAGTGCGGCTGTTCCACGCGTGGGCCGAAGAGTGGCGAATCCGAGGCCGAGCACGATGGTATCGGGTCGCGTGACTCGGATGGGCTCATCAAGATCATAAATACCTGGCGTCAACAGAAGATGCTTCCCTTTCGACAACTGTGCGTTGAGGCTCGCAGCGGAATCCTTGCCGGGGCGAGCGAGATAGAACTGGTCCAGGGGAATTAACCCACCCGCGGTCGACCCGTTATGCCAGGTAATGCCTGAACTGTTCCGGTGAAGCTCTGGGACACGAACAAACCACTTTCCCTTAGTGTCGACCTCGAGAAACGGTTTCTCCCGCACCACTGGAGCTTTGTCGACTTTCGTGTACGGCGGCTCCGGCCACTCCCCCGGCGGCGGATTGTTGACGCCGACGAAGACCATGTTCCAGTTGGAACCGGTCCAGCTTTTCCATTCGCTGTCGCGGGAGATCCACTGCTGCTGAGAACCGGAATCGACATTGCCGTCGACGAGAGTGTCAGACATCCATCCGCCGCTGGCCCATCCGTGGTGCTGATGCAGGACGAGGTTGCCGCGCACATGCATTCGCCGGAAAGGGATCGCCTGCGAAACTGCCCACTGCATCGTCCCTCCGGTGGGAGTTACGGAAAATCCTTCGGCGGCCCGCCAGAAAGTCGTAGTTGCATTGTTGTTTTCATGGCTGGCATCGGCATGCACGTTGCCGGTGATACGAACGGCGTCGGGTGAGGCGCCGAGTCCTATGACTTCCGTGTAGAAACCCACCGGCACGTCGAGTTGGTATTCTCCCGGCAAAAAGAGGACGGCATAGCGCTCGGGGCCGAACTCATTTCTCCGCTCGGTCGCATAAATCTTGTCAATTTGCTTTTGCATCGACTCACGCGGCATTGAGGGATCGAAAATAAGCACATTGCTGCCGAGATCAGGTTTGTTAACAGGTTTCGCTTGGGCGTTGGTGATCGCGGGATGGGCTACTGCCAGGAAAAGAACTGATACGAGTGCGACAATACGACGACTCGATTGGTGCCAAAAACTTAGATTCAAGCAGCCTTCCTCCTGATCCGAGTGTCCTTTATTTCGAAACGCTCGATTCTACTCCTGTTGATCGCTTGAGGAAGTGACGCTGAGCAGGTTAGCAAAGATTTTCCTTTTCGGTCTCGCGTAGGCGTGAACGCGAAGAGGCAGTGATCTTGAGATCACCGCGCCCCTATGCAACGAATGAGAATTGTCTTACTGGTTCAAAGGGTTAAACGTCAGGACGCCCGCTTCGGTGTCCGAGCACTTTCCCGCCGGGTCGACACGAACGACAGCGTCTTCCTCAGCGCAGAAGCCGCGAATACCGGTCTGGTTGATCGTAATTGGCGTCGCCTGAATGGTGTAGCCAACGTTGACGCCGTTGACCGCGGTTCCCGTTCCGGTCGCGAACATGTAGCCAGACTTTCCGCTGCCAGCGGGATTGCCGTTGTTCGCCACCACGGAGTCAAGCAAGCAGTGGTCGAGCTCGGAGTGCAAGCCGCGCCCAAGGCTCCGCCAAGATCCACCAGTGCGCCGGCGTAGCCCACAGAAGGATAAGTTGAATTGTAGGTGGTTTCCGCGGAGTTGATTGTTCTAACCGACGCGACGGCAGACGATTCATTGGCCGCCATGCGAGCACGCAGCAGGTTCGGAATTGCGATTGCCGCGATAATGAGAATAATTGCTACGACGATAAGTAACTCAATCAGTGAGAAACCTTTTTGATTACGCATTTCTATTATTGTCCCTTTCTTGCTGCAGGTTGCGAATGTGGCTCCCCCTCCAGCCGTAAAAATTCCCTGCACTTATTTCGCTAGAATCCTGGTTTATTTTGCTCGTTCTGCTACCCACTAACTGATTGCATTTCATCACGACGCGGGGCGCTAGTCGGCGACTGCGAACTTGAAGTTGATAAGCTTGCGTCAAAGTTTGTTATCGGAGTGACAAGAAGGCGTAATCGTGTGATCCGAGTCACATTTGTATGTTTCACTCTCGCTGCCCACACGGTTGACGGAGAATCGGGCAAGAAGTTCATCGAAACAGGCAAGAACTAAAACCTCACACGGATTATCGTCATCTCAGTCAATCAAATGACGGTGGCGAACAGTAAGGAGAGAAGATGCAGAAGCGCAAACTCGGAAAAAACAATCTAGAGGTATCGGCAATCGGCATGGGTTGCATGGGAATAAGTTTTGGGTACGGACCCGCAGTGGATAAGCAGCAGGGCATATCGGTGATTCGGGCGGCTGTTGACCGTGGCGTCACATTTTTCGATACCGCAGAGATTTACGGCGCCTATACGAACGAGGAACTTGTTGGCGAGGCTCTCGCTCCGTTTCGCGATGAGGTGGTTATCGCGACCAAGTTTGGATTCAAGATTGATGCCGCCGGCAAGCAAGCGGGACTGGACAGCCGTCCGGAGCATATTAAAGAAGTTGCGGAAGCTTCATTGAAGCGGCTGAAGACCGAGGTCATCGATCTCTTCTATCAGCATCGCGTAGATCCGAATGTCCCGATCGAAGATGTCGCCGGCGCGGTAAAGGATCTGATCCAGCAAGGCAAGGTGAAGCACTTCGGGCTTTCCGAAGCGGGTAGGCAGACGATTAGGCGCGCGCACGCCGTGCAGCCTGTCACAGCCCTGCAGAGCGAATATTCGCTTTTTTGGCGAGAGCCAGAAGAGGCAATCCTTCCGGTCCTCGAAGAGCTAGGAATCGGATTTGTTCCATTCAGTCCCTTAGGCAAAGGATTTCTGACTGGAGCGATCACGGCAGACACGCAATTCGACAAAACCGATTTTCGTGCCGTCGTCCCGCGATTTTCTGAGGAAAACCGGAAAGCGAACCAGGCGCTGGTTGATCTAATTGGCCGGTTCGCGCAGCGGAAGAAAGCGACGCCGGCCCAGATCGCGCTTGCGTGGATTCTCGCACAGAAGCCCTGGATTGTTCCGATTCCCGGCACGACGAAATTGCATCGACTGGAGGAGAACCTGGGTGCTGTGAACGTTGAACTCACGCCGGAAGATATCTATGAACTCGGTAGCGCTGCCGCAAAGATCCCGGTGCAAGGCGAACGTTATCCGGAAGCTGCGCAGCGGATGATCAATCGCTGATCCAAGCATGGATTCATAACGGAGAAGGCTATTCATGTATAAGGCAAGAGCTTATTCGGCTGCCAGCGCCACATCGCCTCTGGCGTCTACGAAGATTTCGCGGCGCGATCCAACGGAACACGATGTGCAGATCGAGATCCTGTTCTGCGGTATTTGTCACTCCGACCTGCATCAGGTCCGCGATGAATGGAAAGAATTCGTGCCGACCGTGTATCCATGCATCCCCGGGCACGAAATCGTGGGGCGCGTTACGAACGTAGGTAGAGCGGTCTCGAAGTTTAAGCCCGGCGATTTGGCAGCTGTTGGCTGCATGGTTGACTCGGATGGCAGCTGCCCAGAGTGCAAGGCAGGACTTGAGCAATTCTGTCCGAATGTGACTCTTACCTATAACTTTCCCGACAAGCACACGGGAAAGGTGACGTATGGTGGCTACTCGGAGAGCATCGTCGTAGATCAAAGGTTTGTTCTGCGTGTTCCGAAAAATTTAGATCTTGCCGGAACTGCCCCGCTGCTTTGCGCCGGGATCACGACATACTCGCCGATGCGTCGCTGGAAAGTCGGCAAAGGCAAAAAGGTTGGCGTGGTCGGACTCGGGGGCTTGGGACACATGGGTGTGAAGCTCGCCCGAGCCTTCGGAGCGCACGTGACCGTCTTCACAACAGCCCCGAACAAGAAAGAAGACGCCCTCAGGCTTGGAGCGCACAAAGTTGTCGTTTCTCGTGATACCAACGAAATGGATAAGCATGTCGGCACCTTCGACGTTATTCTTGACACTGTCTCCGCTGATCACGATATCAATGCTTACCTAAACCTGCTGGGCCGCGATGGCAATCTGACGATAGTAGGAGCTCCGCCAAAGCCTTTAGGCGTCTACGCATTCGCTTTGATTGCTAGGAATCGCAGCTTCTCTGGTTCAAGCATCGGCGGCATTGCCGAAACGCAGGAGATGCTGGATTTCTGCGGCAAGCACAACATCATTGCCGATGCGGAGGTCATTCCCATCCAAAAGGTTAACGAGGCATACGAACGGCTGCTTAAGTCCGATGTGAAGTATCGATTCTCGATCGATATGGCTTCGTTGAACAGCGAATAGGAGAGATGGGAGTCAACATGAAGAGGTGGCTTGGTCGAGGGGCAGTCCTTGTATTTCTTGCTGCGATTGTGATGGCGCAGACGGAAGCGGGCCGTCCAACGAAATCCAGCGAAAACGATCGCTTTGTGGGAGCGTGGCGGCTTGCGGCGCTTGAAGAGCCGGATGCGAATGGCAACATTCATAAAGCAGATTGCGCCGGCCTGCTGGTGTTTACGCAGGATGGCCATATGTCAGTCCAGGTCATGTATCGCAATTGGCAGACCCAAGGCCAAGCCGGGCCCGTGCAATATGCACAGGGCGGATACGAGGCTTCGTTTGGCAGGTACGGCATCAACGACGCTCGCACGTTTACTTTTCACGTTGAGGGCGCGATGGTGCGTACTCTGATTGGAAAAGATCTGCCGCGCGTCTACGAGTTCTCGGGCAATCAGCTGATCGTGAGATCGACGGATCCGACCGAACACTGGCGGGTGACCTGGGAGCGCTATTGATCGACTCCGGAGGCCTGTTTACCCTGTTCCGCCTCTCGCAGAACTGTCAGGAGAAGCAATATGAGCAAAAAACATTCCGCGGCACCGAACCTGATAGGGGATTTCGCTCCCAAATTAGTTGATTTGACCGATCGAGTCCTTTTCGATGACATCTGGGAGCGCAAGGAACTGTCCAAGCGCGATCGCAGCCTCATCACCGTAGCCGCTCTGGTTGCCTTGAATCGTCCAGACCAGTTGCGATTTCATCTGAACTTCGCAGTACAAAATGGCGTCAAAGCAGAAGAGCTGATTGAGGTCATCACGCATCTGGCGTTCTATGCAGGATGGCCAAGCGCGATGAGCGCCGTCATGATCGCAAAAGAACTTTTTGCGAAATCCTGAACGGCTGTATTTGCAACCGGCCGTTCGGCAAAGGAGTACCTATGCCAGTGCAAACCGATTCTTTGAAAGACCGCCTCGCCCGGTCCAATGAGATCAACATTACCGTCACCGGAAGAAAGTCAGGTCGCAAGAGTTCCCGCCCAGTCTGGTTCGTTCTCGATGGCGACGATCTTTATCTGCTGCCGGTTGAGGGATCCGACACGCAGTGGTATCAAAACGTTGTCAAGAATCCGACTCTTGAAGTAGAAGCGGGCGGCGCAAAGAAAGAATTCAAAGCGCTCCCAATGACGGAACCTGCAGAAGTAACCGCTGTTGCCGATAGATTCCGCAAGAAGTATGGGCCCAGCGATGTAAAAAAGTATTATTCGAAGTTTGATGTGGCCGTGCTCCTTCCGCTGAAATAAGAGTCCGATATCATTGGGTGGAGAATGAGTGGGAGGTCCCGTTTTGTGCGCAACATCCCTGCTTGAAAACGTCCTGGCCTCTTGGGACAGGAACAACAACATCCTAGTAAACCTGCTTCGTATAGTGCCCACGGGTGGACTCGAGGCTAAGGCAACGCAAGACGGCCCATCGGTAGCGCGGATGTTCACGCATATGCACTATGTGCGCTTGGTTTTCATCGCGGAAGACGCACCCGATCTCGCGCAGGTAGTGCCCGAGAACGAGTGGTTGGCGGAACCTGATGCCGATCGAATCGCGCGAATGCTGAACGAGAGTGCCAAGGCAGTGCGAGAGGTGGTTCAGGACAGGATCGAGAGCCGGCGACAGATGATGGTGCATTACGACCATCCCATTCTGTTTCTCCAGCATATGATCTGGCACGAAGGCTACCATCATGGCCAGATCAAGCTGGCGCTCAAGTTAGCTGGCACGCCCATCTCGGATGAAGAAGCCGGGCCGGTCACCTGGTCGGTCTGGATGCGGAAGAAGGGGGCGCAATGACTACTACCATCTCTACAAGACGACGCATTTCCGGAGCTGTCAAAACGAACGGGAAGATAGTTTCTATGCGGCGGGACGAAAACAGTCTGTGGCCTCGTACAACCAGACTGGCCCAACTACTGGCGGCGTATGCCCCGCATGACGGGAGCTTCGAACAGCGCGTCCCCGGGTTGATGGTGAGCCGACTCTCACGGGTCAATAAAGAATGCGTGCATGCTCTCCGCATATCCTCTTTGTGCATCGTCGCCCAGGGCGCGAAGACCGTCATCGTCGGCGACGAAGTATATGAATACGACTCGTCGCAGATGATTGTGTTCTCGGTCGCACTTCCGGTTGCGGCGCAGGTCACGCAGGCAACTCCGTCTACTCCATACCTCTCGCTGCGGCTAGAACTCGAGCCACGCAAAATCGCCGAGTTAGTCCTGAAAGTGTATCCGCGCGGGCTGCCGGCACTGCAGGAGAGAAACGCGGTCTATCTCACTCCTGCCGAAGATAACTTTATCGATGCCGCGACCAGATTGATGGAGTGTCTGTCGCACCCGGGTGACGTTGAACTTCTTGCGCCTCTCATCGTGGATGAGATCTTGATCCGGTTGCTGCGCAGCCCGATTGGAGTTCGCGTCGCGCAAATGGGATTCGCGGAATCCAGTGTGCAGCGCGTGGAAAGAGCGATCGCCTGGTTGCGCGAGAACTATGCCCAACCGATGCGGGTCGAGGAACTGGCCGACTTGGTGCACATGAGCCTGTCTTCATTTCACGAACACTTCAAGGCTGTGACCTCGATGAGCCCGCTGCAGTATCAGAAAGTACTGCGGCTGCAGGAAGCGCGGCATTTGATGCTCGCCTCGATGATGGATGCAGGCGCAGCAAGTCAACTTGTGGGCTACCTCAGTGCTTCGCAGTTCAGCCGCGAATACAGCCGGTTCTTCGGCAGTGCGCCAACGCGGGATATCGCTCGGCTCCGGCAGGATGCGAGAATGTGGGCTTGAACTTTTTCCGCGGATTCACGCGGATTTTTCTTGGGTTGACGTCGGGAACAACGAGAGTTTTGAGGGTTGAAGCGCCGGGAACTGACAGCTGGAGGGCTGAGGGCTAAAAATAAGAGAGTTCCGAGGTGATGTAGGGTCCATTCGTCTCGGCCAGTAGCTCGCTTCTGACCCTTGCTCGACCTGCTTCCGAAACTTC
>Ga0207693_10003121_pt1 | contig 14264 bp, 17 predicted proteins | sample LARL81metaG_FD_184347 | JGI IMG/M metagenome (GOLD analysis project Ga0207693, IMG submission 184347) | Corn, switchgrass and miscanthus rhizosphere microbial communities from Kellogg Biological Station, Michigan, USA - LAR L8-1 metaG... | ecosystem: Host-associated > Plants > Roots >...
CCAGGTGATCGACGTCACCGATTTCTCAACTCTCATTGCGCGGCCCCTCTCTGCCTGCTGGTTTGACAACCCAAAGCTAAACCGGGTCGAGCCCGGGGTCTAGTGCCGTTGCTCAGTCGCTCGAGGAACGGCGGCCGCGCAGAAGGGCAAACGCTCCGGCCCCGGCCGCCAGCACTACAGCGACCAGCGACTTGTTCGGCTTGCCGCCTTCGATCGCGGGGGTTGCGTCGCGGGCCTTTTGCTTCCCAACGCTCTTAGCGACCTTCCAGATCGCCCAACCCATCAACGCGTTCCGCCGATTGAACACGCTCACAGCGCCACCGTACCCGACTTCCAGCGGGACTAACCGGAAAGCACGCGGCAGACTTGCAGCGACGCCGGAACCTCGACGAGGCGCAGGCGCCTGAGCGCCTTACGCCGCTCTCGCTGGAAACAGGCGAAGCTCGCACACTCCTCGCACTCGCGCAGATGGGCTCGCAAGCGCCGTCGCTCCAGCCGGGGGAGCCGCCCGTCGAGGTCGCGCGAGATCGCTCGCACTGCGGGGCCGCAGGCCGCAGGGTGCGCCATCGTCTCAATAGATGTCGATTTGCGGTGTTTCTTGCTGTCAGCCCAGCGGGGAGGGCAGCGTGACGGGCGGCAGCGTAACCGGCGGTAGGGTGACCGTCACGGGGACCACGGGCGTAGTCACCGACACTGTGGCCGGTGGCGCCGGTGTGGTAGGCACCGCTACCGGCAACGCCGGTACCGAAGCGCCGATCTTGTCGACGGTGCCTGTAATCGGGCTCGGCGCTGCCGCAGCGACGGGGGATCCCTGGGTCGGCGCCGCCGCGGCCGCGAGAGGTGTCTCCGAAGGCTGATCGTTGACCGGCGCGCTGCTCAGCGCGCCCTGAGTGGCGAGCGGCCGACCTGGGTGCCGCAAGGCTGAGGCATCAACACGTTGCTGTGCGCGCGGCGTGCCCTGGCCGAGGCCGACTTGCTTTGCGCCCGACTGCCTCACGTCTTGGCGCATCGGAGTGCGAGTCGTCGACGGACTTGCAGTCGCGACCGCGTCGAGCGTCTTGGCCGCGAAGCCGCCCGCGACGCCGGCGACGACGATCGCTGCGACTTTGAGCACCAGCTCCGAGCCCAGAACGGCTCCACCCGCGGCAACCGCCCCGCCGCTTCCCGCACCGAAGAACGACGACAACGAGGCGGGAACGGGTGCGATGCTGAGGGCGCCGGCCAGCGACTCGCGGCGGGCTCGCAGGTTCGTACGGGCCCGGAAGAGCAGGGCCTCGACCGCCGGAACGGTCGTTTCGAGCACGTCGGCGATCTCGGCGTAGCTCCGGTCCTCGACCTCGCACATCACGATCGCCGCGCGCTGTTTGAAAGGCAGCCGTGCGAGCTCCCCCAGCAGCACGTCGAGCGAAGGCTTCTCGTCGTCGCGAGCTACCGGCTCGGAGACGTGCTCCAGTGGGATCTCCTGCGGCCGCCTGCCCGACTGGCGCCAGCGCATGCGGCAGACGTTGTGCGCGATCTTGATCAGCCAGTTGTGTGGCTTTCGGGGTTTCTCGCCGCGCTGGAAGGCGCGGTAGGCGTTCAGGAACGTCTGCTGGGTGACGTCCTCGGCGTCGGCGGAGTTGGCCAGGACGGCCAGCGCGTACTGGTAGACCTCGGCGACGTGCTCGCGGTAGAAACCCTCGAAGGCGGCGTCGAACGCTTCGTTCTGGCGCCTTGGCCTGGACGTCGGGCGCAGAGAGAGGTTTTTACGGCGCCCGGCTTGCGCCGCAGTGGCGGCCTCCATGAACTAAGAACGTCATACCCCTGAGACGGGATACGCGCCTTCTTGGCAACCGAGCTACGCCGTTGCTTTCGCGCGCTGCCGGTTCGGCACGTGGATTGGCCGGCCGAGGGCTACAAGGCCGGCTTCCTTGATCGCCTCCGACAGCGTCGGATGGGCCGTCATCCCGTCGGCGACTGTCTCGACGGTCGCCTCGGCGTCGATCGCGACCACCCCGGCCTCGACGAGGTCAGTCACGTGCGGGCCGACCATGACCAGGCCGAGCAGCTCGCCGTAGCGCGTCTCGTGGATCGACTTCACCCAGCCAACGGTCTCGTTCTGCATCACCGCGCGCGCGTTGGCGATCCAGGGGAACCGTCCCGTCGCGACATCATCGCCGTACTGCTCGCGCGCCTCGGCCTCGGTCAGTCCGACGCCGGCGATCTCCGGATCGGTGTAGATCGGTCGGGGAACTGCGCGGTTGTCGATGATCGCGTCGTGTCCGGTCGCGTTCTCAGCCGCGACCTCGCCCTCGCGGAACGCCGTGTGCGCGAGTTGCCAGTACCCGGCGCAGTCGCCGACGGCGTAGATGTGGCTCACCGTCGTGCGGCGGTGTTCGTCGGCGGCGATTCCCGTGCGCTTGTCGAGCTCGACGCCGATCGCCTCGAGGCCGAGGTTCTCGACCGTCGGGCCGCGGCCGACGGCGACGAGCATCAGGTCGCACTCGACCGTCTCGCCGTCGCCGAAGTAGACGGTCAGGCCGGTGGCGGAATCCTCGACCTTGGTGCACTGCTTCTCCAGGTGAAGCGTGATCCCGCGCTTGGCGAACTGCTTGGCGAGCTCCTTCGAGGCGTCCTCGTCCTCGGCGGGAATCAGCCTCGGCAGCATTTCGATGACCGTCACCTCGGAGCCGAAGCGCCGGAAGATCGAGGCGAACTCGCAGCCGATGATTCCGCCGCCCAGGATGACGAGTCTGTTGGGAACCTCGGTCTGGGCGAGCAGGCCCTCGGAATCGACGCAGCGCTGGGAGTCGAGCCCCTGGATCGGCGGCCAGAGCGGGAAGGAGCCTGTCGCGACGATCGCGCTCTTGAAGGTGACGTCCTCGCCCCCCTCGACGGCGATCGTCTTCGCATCCTTGAAGCGGCCCGTCCCCTTGACCCACTCGACGCCGTTGGCCTTGAAGAGACTCGCCACGCCGCCGGTCATCTGGTTGACGACCTGGGCCTTCCACTCGTTGGCGGTGGCGAAATCGAGTCTCGGCTCCCCCACCTGGACGCCGAGCTTGGCGAAGGTGTGCTCGGCCTCCTTCATCGAAAAGGCGGTCTGGACCCACGCCTTGGTCGGGATGCAGCCGATGCGGAGGCACGTGCCGCCGAGCTCCGGCTCCTGCTCGATGCAGATCGTCTTCGCCCCGAGCTGGGCCGCCCGGATGGCGGCCGTGTAGCCGCCAGGGCCGCCGCCGAGGACTGCGACGTCACATTCCATGGTGGCGAATCCTACTCAGGCTTGTTCAGCTTGGAGCGCAGCCCGCATGACGACTGCGCCGTCGTCCTCCCGCACTTTCTCGAAGCCGTATCCCTCGTAGAGATGGATGGCGGGGTTGTCCTTCGCGACGCTGAGGCTGATCGCCTCGAAACCGTCCTTCCGCGCACAGTCGAGCAACGCCGACAGAAGCTCGCGGCCGAAACCGCGGCCGCGTCGGCTCGGAACGACCGCGATCGCCAGCTCGGGCGTCTGGTCGTCGACGAAGCCGAAACCCGGGTCCTCGGCGGTGAACAGCCGGTACCACGCCGCGCCGACGGGGACGAAGTCGTCGAACACGATCAGCGAGCGGTCGCCGGGACGGCCCCAGCCGTTCACGTAACGGGTCAGCGGGGGCTCCTGTTCGCCCACCGGCGTCCGCCAGTAGAAGGCGTGGCGCAGCATGTCGCGGAGGAAGGGGACGTCTCGCGCGCCGCCGGATCTGATCATCGCCGCGAGTTTACGGCGGTCCGGGAAGCTCCTCGGCAAGCTGGATCCGGTTGCCATCGGGGTCGTAGACGTCGAGCAGGCGCATCTGGCCGTGCAACTCCAACACCGTGCCGACCTCGATGCCCTCGGCGCGGAGGCGGTCCGCCTCGGCCTTGATGTCCGTCACGTCCACGGTCGCGACGCCGGTTTCGCCCTCGGCCTCACCCTCGGCGATCGCGATCTTCATCGCGCCGCGCTCCAGCGCCGCCCAGCGGCCCGTCTCGTCGAGGTAGGTCTCCCGGAAGCCGAGCTTCTCGGTGTAGAACGCCCGGCCGGCTTCGAGATCTCGTACGTGGTACCAGACCTGGACCGCACTCACAGCATCAGGCCGGGCTCCTCCAGGAACGCCTTGACCGTTCGGAGGAAGTCAGCTGCGGTTGCGCCGTCGAGCGAGCGGTGGTCGCAGGTCAGTGTCAGCGTCATCAGCGGCCTTGCCTCGAAGCCGCCGTCGTCGGTCGGGACCGCCTTTGGCTCGATCGCGCCGACCGCGAGGATCGCCGCCTGCGGCGGGTTGAGGACGGCGACGAATTGCTCGACGCCGAACATGCCGAGGTTCGAGATCGTGAACGTGCCGCCGTCGAGGTCGTCCTGCCGGAGCTTGCTCTCGCGTGCGCGCGTCACGATGTCGGATCGAGCGGCTGCAAGCTCGGCGATCGTCTTCTGCTCGGCCTGGTGGATCACCGGGACGACGAGGCCGGCCTCGATCGCGACCGCAATGCCGATGTTCGCGCTCGGATGAAGCTCGATCGCGTCGTCGGCCCAGAGCGCGTTGACGGTGCGGTGGCCCATCAGGGCGGCGGCGCAGGCCTTGGTCAGGATGTCGGTGACGGTCGGTCGCGGCTCGCCTTCTTTCGTCTGCTCGGCCAGGAGCGCGTGGAGGTGTTGCGCTCGAGTCATGTCGGCCGACATCGCGATTTGGAACGCCGGCGCCTGCCAGGCTTCGGTCAGGCGGCGGGCGATCGTGCGGCGGACTGAGGTCAGCGGGATGCGCTCGATCTCGCCGCTCGGGGCGGGCGCGGCCGTCGGCGCGGCTTGTGCCGAGCTCGTGGCCGCGCGCTCCACGTCCTCGGCGACGACGCGGCCTTCGGGGCCGGTGCCCTTGAGCTCGCCGAGCTCGATCCCGCGCTCGCGAGCGATCCTGCGCGCGAGCGGCGAGGCCTTGACGCGGGCGCCGGCGCCGTTCCCGTCTGTGGTTCGTACAACCTTGATTTGCTCGCCGGCCGCCGTCGCCTCGCGGCCGCGCTCGCGCTCCTGCTCACGCGCGAGGGCCGGGGAACCTTCTTCCTGCGGCGCCTCCTGCACCGCCTGAGCCGTCCCGCCCCCGATCGCCGAGACGTCTTCTCCTTGTTCGCCGATCACGGCAATGGTCGTCCCGACGTCCGCCTCACCCTCCGTGACGGCGATCTTGAGCAGGACTCCGGAAGCCTCGGCCTCGACCTCTTGGGTGACCTTGTCGGTGTCGAGCTCGTAGAGCGGCTCGCCCTTCTCCACCTGATCGCCCTCGGCCTTCAGCCATTTGACGATCGTCCCCGACTCCATCCCCTGCCCGAGGCGGGGGAGCTTTACCTCGTTAGCCATGCCCACTCCGGACCGCTCGTAGGGACAGTCCCCCTCGGGGACTGTCCCTGAAGGCGTTACGAACCATCGCGGCGCTAGTCATGCTCACTCCGGAGGCGTCGCAGGCACAGTCCCCCTCGGGGGCTGTCCCTGAAGGCGTTACGAACCATCGCGCTGCACCGTCTTCTGGATCGCTTCGAGCACGTCCTTGGCATGCGGGACGACGTACTCCTCCATCACCGGCGCGAACGGCAGCGGCGCGAACTTCGCGCCCACGCGCTCGATCGGGGCGTCCAGCCAGTCGAACGCCTGGTGCTGGACGACGGCCGCCACCTCGGCGCCGAAGCCCATCCGCGTGACCGCCTCGTGAGCGACGACGCAACGGTTCGTCTTCTTGACCGACGCGACAATCGAGTCTTCGTCGAGTGGCTGCAGCGTCCTTGGATCGACGACCTCGACGGAGATGCCCTGGTTCTCGGCGTCGTCGGCCGCGGCGAGGGCCTCGTACACAAGCCTCCCCGTCGCGACGACGGTGACGTCCTCACCCTCGCGGTGGACGCGCGCCTGGCCGATCGGGATCGGCTCCAGCTCCTCCGGTACGTCCTCCTTGATCCCATACAACGTCCGGTGCTCGAAGAAGACGACGGGATTGTCGTCGTAGATCGCCGACCAGAGCAGCCCTCGAACATCCGCAGGCGTCGAGGCGAAGACCACCTTCAGTCCCGGCACGCCGACGAACCAGGCTTCGACCTGCTGCGCGTGCTGGGCACCCGGCGACCAGCCGGCGCCGCCCTGCGTCCGGATCGTCAACGGCACCTTCAGCTGTCCGCCGGACATGTAGCGGTGCTTCGCTGCCTGATTGACGATCTGCTCCATCGAGATCGTCAGGAAGTCCTCGTACATCACCTCTACGACGGGCCGCATCCCCTGCATGGCCGCGCCGATCCCGGAGCCAACGAGCGCCATCTCGGAGATCGGCGTGTTGCGCACGCGCCGAGGGCCGAACTCCTCGAGCATTCCCTGGGTGACGCCCATGGAGCCGCCCATCTCGGCGATGTCCTCACCCATGATGAAGACGTTCTCGTCCTGGCGCATCGCCTGAGAAAGCGCGTCCCGAACGGCCTCGCGATAGGACAGCTCAGGCATTTCGGACCTGTCCCAGTGATGTAGATGTAGGTGTACACCTACACCGCTGGAGGTGTACGCCTGCGCCACTTTTCAAAACCGCAGCGTCAGGCATAGACGTTTTTGAGCGCGTCCTCTGGCTTCGGGTCGGTCCCGGCCTTTGCGAACTCGACCGAGGCGTCCACGAGGTCCTGCACCTCGCGGTCGAGCGCCTCGAACTCCTCGTTCGAGAGCCCCAGCTTCTCGCGCAGCAACGTGATCGGATCCGCCGTTTCCTGCAAGCGATGGAGCTCGTCCTTGTCCCGGTAGACCTGCGGATCGCCGATGTAGTGGCCGACGAGGCGCTCGGTCTCGCAGAGCAGGAACACCGGCCCCTTGCCATCGCGTGCGTGCTTGAGCGCGCGGCCGGCGACCTTGTTCACTTCCTCGACATCCTGGCCGTCGACCTTCATCGACTTCATCCCGAAGGCCTCGGCGCGCTTGCTGAGATCCTGGATGGGCGAGTGCTGCCCCTCCGGAGTCGACTCCGCCCAGTGATTGTCCTCGCAGACGAAGACGGCCGGAACACCCCACAGCTGCGCCAGGTTGAGCGACTCGTGGAAGGTGCCGATGTTTGTCGCCCCGTCGCCGAAGAACGCCACGGCGACGCGCGGCTCGCCGCGGAACTGGAACGCGAGAGCTGCCCCGACGATCGCGGGCAGGCCGCCGCCGACAACTGCATTCGCGCCGAGATTTCCGCGCTCCACGTCGTAAAGGTGCATCGAGCCGCCGTAGCCGTGCGAGCAGCCCTCGACCTTGCCGTAGAGCTCGGCCATCAGCTCGTTCGGATGGGTTCCCTTCGCAAGCGTGTGCCCGTGCGCGCGGTGCGTCGAGGCGATCACGTCGCCGTCCGCGAGCGCGCGGCAAACGCCGACGGCGACCGCCTCCTGGCCGATCGCGACGTGCAAAAACCCCGGTAGCTCGCCGGCGCGGAAGCGCTCCTCGACCTTCTCCTCGAAGCGCCGGATCAGGAGCATCTCCCGGAAGAACTCGCGCAGAACCTCCTCAGAGACCCCGCGGCGCTGTTCGACTTTCGCCACGGGCGTGATAGTACGCTCCGCGCAATGCGCCTCGTCGAGCACTTCGAGAGCGGGCTTCCCCGCCGCCGGCAATCCGAGCGCCCGCGCCTAGTCGAGCAATTTCGGCACCTCATGACCACCCTTCCGGACGACTGGCAGTCGACCCGGTTGCGCTTGAACGTCGCCGACGAGGAGGACGCCGCGCGGGCTGCCGCGCTGCTGGGACCGACGAATCCCGGCCGTCGGGGGAGGGCGATCAACTTCGCGACCGCACGCCGGGGTGCAGGTGTCGCCCCTGACCAACTCGAAGCGCTGCTGCGCCGACTCGACGCCGAGCGCATCGAGGGCGAGCTCGAGCTCGCAGGCCTCGAGGAAGTTCCGGAGTTGCAGGACGACGAGCGCCCGAGCCTCGTCGACGCCTGGGATACAGCTGATGCCAGCCTGCCGCCCGACTGGAGCGACCTCTATGCAGAGGCCGAGCTCACCTCGAGCGACTACATCGAGCCCGGAGCGCTCCAGCTGAGCCCGTTGAACCCGACCCGGCCTGACGCCCGCCCGATCTTCCGTTTCCGCGCCGCGCGCACATTCGGCTACGGCGCCTCGCCGGAGATGGTCCGGCGGTGCCTCGAGCGCCTCGACGAAGCCGGGATTCGCGGCGAGCTGAGGATCCTGCACGTGATCTCGGACTCGGTGCACTCGAAGACGCAGGGTCCCGTCTGGTACGCCGGCGGGAAAGTCATCTAGCTACCACCCGAGCGTAAGACCCAAGCACGAGCGGCATCTTCGTTCGTGCCGGGCAGAAACTGCGGCCTCTGCCCGGCTTCAACTCTGCATGGCCGCCGCAAGCTCGGTTGCGACGGATTTCGCGTGTTTGACGTCGCGCGTGATCACGAGGCACGTGTCGTCTCCGGCCAGGGTGCCGACGACCTTCGCATGCTCGACGCGGTCGAGAGCGCGCGCGATCGCCGGCGCGGAGCCCAGTTCGGACTGAACCACGACGATGTTCTGCGCCTGCACCGCGCGGAGCCCGAACTGCGCCAACATCGCGCGCAGCGACTCGCGCGGGTCGCTCCGGCTCCCCCGCTCCGGCAACACGTAGCGGGGCCGCCCGAGGGCGTCACGCGTTTTCTCGAGCCCGAGTTCCCGAATGTCTCGCGAGATGGTCGCCTGGGTGACCTCGCACCCCGCACGTTTCAGCGCTCCCTGCAGCTCGTGCTGGCTTCCGACCCGTCGCCGACCCACGACGCTCGCGATCAAACGTTGCCGCTCGGCCTTTGGGAGTTGCCGAAGCTGCTGCATCCAGCGAGACTAACCTTTCAGGTTTCAGCAATCGGAAGGCGAGGCAAGGACACCGAGGATGTTGCGCAAGCTGCTCTACTCCGGCCTGTACGCGGGACTCGCCGCGGGCTCCGCGCTCGTAGCTCGAAGCGCCGCGTCCAGGATCTGGCGTCTGGCCACAGGCGAGGCCCCGCCGGTGAAGCGATGAGCAAGGGCGACCTTCTCGTCGAGCGCGGCGCCCGGGGGCTCGAAGAGCTGTCGCGCAAGGCCGCTGCCAAGGGTGGCTTCGCCGCCAAAATCTCGGACGAGCTCGCCGACGACGCGGTCTTCCTGCGGAAGCTGAAACCGAGCCTGATCAAGGCTCGCGCGAAGGGGAAAGCGCCGGTGAACCAGGCGCCCGAGCCGAAACCGGAGTCCCCGCCGCCGAGCAGCAGCGCGCCCCCGCCGGCACGGCCGCGACGTCGGCGGAAAGCAAAAAGACCTACCCGCTCGCGAGGGCCGAATCCGTTCGTCGTCATGGGGGTGGCACTCGTCGCCGGAATCGCGCTGGCCAAGGTGATCGACTGGAGGGGCCATGCCCACCCGCGAGACTGAGGCCAACGCCGGCGTCGGGCCGGCCGCGAAGCAGGTCGCCGAGCACGCGAGCAGCCTCGCGCGGCTCGAGCTCGAGCTCGCGATCCTCGAGCTCAAGAAGAAGGTCTCCCAGCTTGGGATCGGGCTCGGGTTGGGCGCCGGCGCGGTTCTCTTCGTCGTCTTCGGGCTCGCGTTCGTCTTCGCGACGATTGCGGCCGGCCTCGCCACGGCGGTGGCGACGTGGCTGGCCCTTTTGATCACTACGGGCCTTCTGTTCGCCCTGACCGCTCTGCTCGCGTTCCTCGCCCGGATGATGATCGAAAGGGCGACGCCGCCGGTTCCGGAGCAGGCAATCGAGGAGGCACGATTGACGACGGAGGCGTTGAAGCGCGATGGCCACTCCTAACGGGCGAACCCCAGAGCAGGTCCGCGGCGACATCGAGTTGGAGCGCGAGCAGCTGGCCGGCGCTGTGGAGAACCTCCGCGGCGGCCTCGCCAAGGCAACGGACGTTGTCGGGAGACTTCGCTCGAACCTTCCGCTCGTGGCGGCCGGCGCCCTCGGGGCAGGTTTCTTCGCCGCCGGCGGGATCGGCGCGACGATGAGGTTGATTGCGCGCCGGAGCCGGGAAGGGACGACGAAGGCGAAGTTGGGCCCGTTTTCCCTTGTCGACCGCAACGACTGAAGCCGCTCGCAGACGCGAACCACGCGATCCCACCCGGCCCACCTGGTCCGAGTGGCCGGCGGTTTTCAAGCACGCCGCGAAACGGTTCGTCAAGGACGACTGCACGGGTCTCTCCCAGCAGGTCGCGTTCGGCGCCTTGCTCGCGTTTCTGCCCACGGTCATCTTGCTGATCGGCCTACTTGGACTGCTCGGTAGCGGCGTCTTCGATTCACTCGAGCACTTCGTCGGCTCGGTCGCGCCGCACGGGGTGGTCAGCATCATTGACAGCGCGAAGAAGGACGCCGCGCACAACAAATCCGGTTCCGCGATCGCCCTTGCCGTCGGCGCGGTCGCTGCGCTCTGGGCGGCGAGCGGCGCCATGGGCGCGGTAGTCAAAGCCGTCAATCGCGCCTACGGCCTCAGCGAGACCCGGCCATTCTGGAGAGTGCGTCTGATCTCGCTCCTGCTGGTGTTCGCGACCGGGATCGTCCTTGCCGGCACGTTCCTGCTGATCGTCTTCGGCGGCGACCTCGGCGACGCGATCGCACGCCGGACGCCACTCTCGGGCGGTTTCAAGCTCTTCTGGAACATCGCCCGCTGGCCGATCGCGTTCACTGCGGTGCTGCTCTTCTTTGCCCTCCTCTACTACCTGGCCCCGAACAAGGAGCAGCGGAGCTGGAAGTGGGTCACGCCCGGCTCGCTCGTCGGTTCGCTGATGTGGCTGGCACTGTCCGGGCTCTTCGCCCTCTATACGAGCTACTCGAGCTCGTACGACAGGACCTACGGCTCACTGGCCGGCGCGATCGTCCTCCTGCTCTGGCTGAACTACTCGGCCTGGGCGATCCTCTTCGGCGCGGAGCTGAACGCAGAGCTCGACCGCAGAAAGCTCGCCCGTGCCGATCACGGTGAAACCGCCGTGCAGGGCTCTGTGCGCGTCTGAGCGGTACTTTCCCGCGCCGACGCGGAAGGTGACCGTCCAGGTCGCCGTACCTCGGAAGGCGACACCGGTCTTCCGGTTCACGCCGGCCGCGATCAGATGAAAGTTGTCAGCTTTCGTCAGGTCCTTGGCCGTGAGCTTGTACTTGCCCGTGGTCAGGCTCTTCACCCGCGCACCCGAGGCGGTCTTCAGCGAGATCGTTCGCTTTGGGCCAACCTGCGCGACGAGCTTCTTGACCGGGGGCGGAGCCACGACCGTGCCGGACGTGAAGGAGCCGCGCAAAAACGGGTGGAAGTCACACTGGTACTTGTACGTGCCGTTAGTGAAGGTGGCGTCCCACGTGGCGTCGCTCGTGGTCTCGACGTCTGTGGCCTTGTCGACGCCGAGGCCTGTCAGGTGGAAGTTATGAACCGTCGCGTAGTCGTGAACAGTGATCGTGTACGCGCCGGGATCGAGGTGTGTGACCTTCGCACCAGTCGAGTCCTTGAGCGAGATCTGGAAGTCGTTTCCCGAGGTTGGCGTGCCGACGGTGGCAAGCAGAGGTGTCGCACCGACGCGGGCACCGACCGCACCCGGTAGGGCAAGACCCATCACCGCCAGGCAGGCGACGGCAAATAGGCGGAGGTGGCTCACGGGAGTCCTCTTTCGAGTCGCAAAACGGACGCGTCACGTGCATACGAGATGCGGCTGAGACTGGTTTGTCAAGCGGCGCAGGCCATTTAGACTCGGCCTCGTGCGACTCGGTAGCGACAAAAAGGTCGAGCTGATCCGGAAGGTGCCGCTGTTCTCGCACCTCTCCCGGAAGCAACTCGCTCAGGTCGCAAAGGTGGCCGACGAAATCGACCTTCGCGAAGGCAAGGAGATGACGCGCGAGGGAGCGCCCGGGCGCGAGTTCTTCGTCATCCTGGAAGGCAGCGCCGACGTGAGGAAGGGCGGGCGGAAGATCAATTCGCTGCAGCCGGGCGACTTCTTCGGTGAGATCGCGCTGGTGACCAGTGTCCCGCGCACCGCAACCGTCGCGGCCACCTCCCCGGTTCGTGCGCTCGTAGTCACCGATCGCTCGTTCAGGCACTTGCTGGAGGAATCGCCCGACATCAAGACCAGGGTGATGCAGGCGATGGCGGCCCGCCTGGCTCCCGAGACGCTTTAGCCGGTTCTCAGCTCGGCGCCGAAGCGGCGGCCCAGCTCGCCGACGATTCGCTCGCGCAATGCGGCGGCATCCTCGTCAGAGAGCGTCCTTTCCGGGGACTGGAAGGCGACGCGAAACGCGATCGACTTCTTCCCCTCGCCTACCTGGTCGCCCCGATAGACGTCGAACACCTCGAGCTCCCGCAACTCGGACCCGGCCGCCTCGCGGGCGGCTTCGATCAGCTCGCCGGCTTCGACCTCCTCGGAAACTGCGAACGCAAGGTCCTGCCGGACGGCGGGGTACGTGATCACGTCCTCGTAGGTCGAAAGCTCGGGAGACTCGGCGAACAGCGCCTCGAGGTCGAGCTCGAACGCGCCCCACTCGCCGACCAGGACGCGGGGATGAAGCTCGCCGAGAGTGCCGGCCCCGACGCGTGCCGTCTTGCCGGGGTGGAAAAGCGGATCCTCTGCGCGCTCGAAGCGCGGCCCCGCCCTGAGAGCGGCGTAGAGTGCCTCGACCACGCCCTTTGCGTGCGCGAAGCCGCCTTCGGCGATGCCGGCGACATGGAGCTGCTCGTTCGGAAGGTCGCCGTTCGAGAAGTAGACGCGCGCGATCTCGAAGAGCGCGATCTCGTCGACTCCGGCGTCCACGTTGCGGCGGGCCGCCTCGACGAGGCTCGGGAGCAAGGAGGTCCGGAGCGCCGTCAGCTCGATGGCAATCGGTTCCGGCAGCTTCCACGTGGTCTCGTCGTCCTGAACCAGGGAAGGCGTGTACGTCTCCGAGAAGCCCAGGCCGACGAGCGCGTCTTCGACCCTGCGGCGCAACTGTTGCTCGCGCGTGAGGCTGCCGAACATCGCGCGGCGAACGGGCAGCGTGAACGGCACGTCTTGGAGCCTGAAACGCGCGATCTCCTCGACCACGTCGATCTCGCGCGTGACGTCCCGCGCTCGCCAGGTGGGCACGACGACGTCGCCGTCGTTCCGGTCGAAGCCGAGGCGGCCCAGCAGCCGGTACTGCTCGTCGGCCGGAGTTTCGATGCCGTTCACGGCATCGGCGCGCTCCGGCCGGTACCGGACGACCGGGCGCTCGGGGAGCCCGGCGTGCACGTCTGAATGAGCCGTCCATTCCGCGCCCGCGAGCTCGAGCAGGAGCTCCGTGGCGAGCTCCGCTGCGGGCTCGGCGAGATAAGGGTCGACCCCTTTCTCCCAGCGATTCGAGCCCTCCGTGCGCAGGCGGAGGCGCTCCGAGGTCTTGAAGATCCGAAACGGCTCGAAGTTCGCGGCCTCGAGCAGGACGGAGGTCGTGCTCTCGCCGATCTCGGTTTCCTCCCCGCCCATGATCCCCGCGAGCGCGATCCCGCGCTCGGCGTCGGCGATCAGCAGGTCGTCCGGCTCGAGCCGTCGCTCGACGCCGTCCAGCGTCCGCAAGGTCTCGCCCGGTGCGGCCGGGCGGACGACGATCCTGCCGCCGCGCAACTTCTCGAAGTCGAAGGCGTGCAGCGGGTTGCCGAGCGCAAGCATCACGTAGTTGGTGATGTCGACGACGTTCGAGATCGGCCGCATGCCCGCGGCGAGCAGCCGGGACTTGAGCCAGAGTGGCGAAGGCCCGATCTGGACGCCCTGGAAGAGCCGTCCGATGTAGCGGGGGCAGCCCTCGAAGTCAGCAACCTCCACTTCGACCTGCCGTTCCGGGACGCGTCCTGAGGACTGTCCACCGGGCATGGCCGCAAGCGACACGTCGAAGAGCGCCGCCACCTCGCGCGCGACACCGTAGACGGAGAGCAGGTCCGGCCGGTTCCCCGTCGGCTCGAGCAGCAGCACGTCGTCCACCAGCGGCAACACGTCGGCTAGCGGCGTGCCGGGCTCGGGTCCGTCGGCGAGCACCATGATCCCGGAGTGGTCGGGGCCGAGCCCAACCTCGTCCTCAGCGAGGATCATCCCGTCGGAGACCTCCCCGCGCACCTTGCGCTGCTCGAGCTCGAGGCCGCCGGGCAGGACGGCGCCGGGGAGCGCCACCGCAACCGTAGCGCCGGGCCCGAAGTTCCACGCCCCGCAGACGATCTGCCGCGGCTCGCCTTCGCCGACATCGACGCGGCAGAGCTGGAGCCGGTCGGCGTTCGGATGCTTCTCCGCATCGAGCACGCGACCGACCCGGAACCGCTCGAGGTTGCCGTTGG
>Ga0207693_10003123_pt1 | contig 14258 bp, 16 predicted proteins | sample LARL81metaG_FD_184347 | JGI IMG/M metagenome (GOLD analysis project Ga0207693, IMG submission 184347) | Corn, switchgrass and miscanthus rhizosphere microbial communities from Kellogg Biological Station, Michigan, USA - LAR L8-1 metaG... | ecosystem: Host-associated > Plants > Roots >...
CCCAGAACACATTCACATGATATCGAACCCGGTCAGCTAATGCTATGTTCCTAGACTGCAGTTCCAGCGCGCAGGTGCATACGCAACCATCGGCGGTGCTGTCGCAGAGTCCTTCTGGGTGGTACCCGGGGGTCGCGCAGCAAGTCGGCAGCCTTCCTGGAACCCTGCAGCATGCAAGCCACAAGGTGCCCTCCAGTACGAAGGGCTCGACCAAGCTGAGCCCGGGGTGCGCTATCCCTGCGGATCGTTGCCACCAGCGCCACACCCGGATCAAGCTCGCTGAAGACGTCGTTGTGCAGATCAACGCACCGATCGACCCACGTGTACCTGGATGAATGAGACTAGGAATGAGACTGCTCTGAGCCACCCCACCCCGCCTGCTGCACGGCTTGCGGCGTCTGCTGGTCCGCTGATAGGTACTCCGCCCCCTGGTGATCGTGTGGATCCTGACCGGGAGGCCGAGCCGCGTGCTGGACCGTCACCATTCCACCAAGGTGTCCGGTCATTCGGGGCATCACACGATGGAGGACGCCGTCGGCATCTCCACAGCAGCACCGTCGCATGGACCGGCCTGTCGTGGCCGGTGAGACTGGCCCGGGGATGCCGTCGGCGTTCCACAGCCACACCATCGTGTCGACACCCATTGCCAGCCAGGTCCCGCCGGGTCGATCACCACCATAGGCAGAACGAGTGAGCTGAGTCAGCCCGAGCGAGGCAATTTGTTGTCGCCGAGTATGCAGTTGTATCCAAATAGCTACATAACTTTTACCTTGACATGACTGGAGAACCGACCGAAAATGCACTCAATATGGCCGTAAAGTAACCTCAAGGATCATTTCGTCAGCACAGGTGCGTGCCGCAAACCTGTCTTGGCATTAAGCCAGAGAGCAAAGCGTCAACGTCAAGTGGACGATGCCAGTATATTGAGGTCACAAACGGACGGGGGGAGGCATCATGCCGACGGGAAGCAGCATCGTGGGCACGTGGAATATCTTCGTCGACTGGGGTGACACCGGCAATCCAGTTTTTGCCAATTCGATGACTTTTAATCCAGATGGAAGCTGGACCTATCAGTTCGGCGGTGGTCGATGGGTCCAGGTGGAGGGCATGTACTTCTTTAACTTCAGTAACGCAGCGGGTCTGGTTTACGCGGCCAACGTCACCAGAGACACGGTGTCCGGCATTATGGGGTACGCCGTCGCGGGTTCCAGTCCCGGTTCGGGTGTTTGGTGGGGAACGCATCCGGGCGCGCCGCACCTCATTGCTGAACAAGAGCGGGCCGCCGCCGAAGCAGAGCACGACGTGCTCCTCAGCCCTCAACCGGAGAGCTGACAAGGATAGAGTCTGGCTGCTTGCTCCTGTCCGCGCACAGCTCCCCCGGTCCAACCTCGGCATCGGGTTTCCAGGACGACCGGCCAGCGCCACAAACTACCTGCCGCCAGGAAACCACTACGCCCGCGGGCATGGACGCGCAGGGCGTTCGCAGCGCAGCGAGGACGTATGACCTTGACGGTGATCTTTCGCGGCGACAAGATGCCCGGCGCCAGGAGGACGGCCCGGCCGCTCTAGCAAGGGCGATCACCACGGTGCGCGGCGGCGGGACCGCCCGGCGGGTGCGGGGGAACGGCGCAGCGACGGTGACCCGAGCCTCGGCGTGTTCCGGAAAATCCGGGAAGACTGGCCCTGCGATTGGCCCTGATGGGCCATTCGCCAAGATCGCATTTGCCTTCTGAGCTGGTGGTCAGGGGCGGGGCCGAACCGCCGACCTTCCGCTTTTCAGGATTAAGGAAGACCGTCCAACGCTGGCCGCGTTGGTCTTCCGGCCTGCTCGGGACCCGGCCGCGGCCCGTGGCGGACCGAGGTACACGAATATGTATGAGACTAGGAATGAGACTGCGAACCGGCCCGTACCCTGGTGGTCGCAGCGCGCCCTTGAGGGTGATCTTGCGCGGTTCGAGACTGGGCGCCGGGAGGATGCTCCTTCCTCGCGAACTCGCGCGGCAGGCACCGGCGGAGATCGGCGTAGTCCTGGTCGCGAGGGCTGGGCTGGGTCCGGTGCGTGAGCCGTCGCCGCTGTGGCCCGCAAGGGCCTAAGGCGGTGGGCGGCGTCCGGTGGGCGGCGGGTGTTGTCCCGCTCGAAAATAGGATTCAGCAGCTGACCTGCAGGCCTTCCGATCATCAGGCGGCGTGCACATATTCGTTGATCAGGCCGTTGAGGACGGGTTTTCGGCGGATCTGCCGTGTGTCGACGTTGGGTTACGGTCGCGGGGTGAGCGTCGCGTTCGTCGGCGAGGACACGCTGGGCGATGCCCTGATGCGGCCGCGCCATGTTGTAGTGCGCCTGGTAACCGGTCAGGACGGCACGCAAGTGTGCCTCACCGAAAATCAGCACACGGTCCAGGAGCTCGCGGCGCAGGGTGCCGATCAGGCGTTCGCAGATCGCGTTCATCCGCGGTGCTTGCACGGCGGTGCGCAGGATCGTGGTGCCGGTGGCCTGGAAGACGGCATCGAAGGACGCGGTGAAGTTCGACCCGCGGTCACGGATGAGGAAACGGAAGTCCCCGAACCGCTCGCCGAGGTCGAGGGCCAGGTTGCGGCCCTGCTGTACCGTCCAGTCGCCGGTGGGGTGGGCGGTGACGCCGCCGATGTGCATCCGACGGGTACCGTGCTCGATGAACACCAGCACGTACAGCCTGGCCAGCGTGGCAGTATCCACGTGCAGGAAATCGACCGCCAGGATCCCGGCGGCTTGCGCGCGCAGGAACTGCCGCCAGGTCGGGCCGTCCCGGCGCGGCGCGGGATCGATGCCCGCAGCGCGCAGGATCTCGTAGACGGTGGACGCCGCGACCGAGACGCCGAGCTTGGCCAGCTCGCCGTAAATACGCCGGTAACCCCAGAGCGGGTTCTCCTGGGCCAGGCGGACGGTGAGCCGGGCGATGCTCCGGACCGTCGCCGGGCGGCCGGGCCTGCGTCGTCTGCTGGTGTCGTATTTCCTGGCGGCGAGCCTGCGGTGCCAGGCCAGCAGCGTCGCGGGCGTGACCGGGAACACCTCCGCCCAGCGGCGGCGCGGGATGAACCGGGTAAGCGCGGTGAACCAGGCCCGGTCACCGGGGTCGTACCGTATCCGGCCGGCGTTCCGGCGCAGCACCGCGTTCTCGTGCCGGAGCACCAGCAGCTCGGCGTTCTTCTCCCCGTCACCGCGGACCACCAGCACAGCCAGGCTGAATAACCAGCGCATCAGCAGAAAGACGATCTTGAGCAGCATCTGGTCAGCCAACCATCACCGCACCAGCCTCGCAGGCGAAACGGCCAGGTCAGCCACACGATCGAGTTTCCGAGCGGCACAGGGACAAGACACCAGGTCAGCGGCTATGACAGAGTTACCGGCACCCACAGGTATAAACGAACGCAGCTGCCCCAGGTTTATCCCGGTCATCGGCCGGGCCGGCGAGCGGCTCGTCACAGCCGGGTCAGCCAGCGGCGGCCCGCAGCGCCTCGTTCAGCAGCCGAAGCCCCGTGCTGGCCTGCTCCCTGGTAATTACCAGGGGCGGCGAGACCCGGATTGAGCTCTCGCCGCATTCGAGTACCAGCAGGCCACGTTCGAAGGCCTGGCGCTGGACCTCCTCGGCCTGCTCAGCGGTGTGAAATTCGATCCCGATCATGAGCCCGGTACCACGCACATCGGTGATGAGCCCGGGGTAGGTGGCGTGCAACTCGCGCAGCCCGGCGAGCAGCGTCTCACCCTGCTCGGCCGCGTTGGCGAGCAGGCCCTCGGATTTGATGACCTCCAGCGTGGCGAGCCCGGCCGCGCACGGGACCGGGCTGCCGCCGTAGGTCGAGCCGTGCGCTCCGGCGGTCCAGCGTTCCATTAGGTCAGCCCGGGCCATGAACGCCCCCAGCGGCAAGCCGGAGGCGATGCCCTTGGCGCTGATCACGACATCGGGTGTTACCCCCGCGTGCTCGATCGCCCACATCCGGCCGGTGCGGCCCATGCCGGACTGGACCTCGTCGGCCACCAGCAGGATGCCGTGGCGGTCGCACAACTCACGCAGCCGTATCAGCCACTCGGGGGGCGGGATAATGTAGCCGCCCTCCCCCTGGATGGGCTCGACGAAGATGGCGCCGACCTCGGTGGGTGAGACCTCGTACCGGAACAGGACGTTCTCCAGGTAGTCGAAGGTCTCCTCCGGGTCGTGTGAGCGGGCGCCCGTGACTGGGTCGAGGCGGTTGCAGGCATAGGGGGCGTGGAACACCCCCGGCAGCAGCGGCCCGAACCCCTGGTGGTACTTGGTCTTGGACGCGGTGAGCGTGACCGCGCCGTAGGTGCGCCCGTGGAACGCGCCGAAAAAGGCGAGCACGTTCGGCCGCCCCGTCGCGTACCTGGCGAGCTTGAGCGCGCCCTCCACGGCCTCGGCGCCAGAGTTGGTCAGGAAGACCCGGACCGGTCCTGGCATCGGGGCGGTCTCCGCCAGCGCCTCGCACATCTCCGAGTAGATCGGCAGGTAGAAGTCGCTGGCCGAGTAGTGCAGCAACGCGGACGCTTGCCGCTGGATGGCGGCCACCACCCGTGGGTGGCAGTGGCCCGTGGAGTTCACCGCGATTCCAGCGTTGAAGTCGAGGAACAGGTTGCCGTCGGTGTCCTCGATCACCGCGCCGCTGGCCCGCGCGGGCATCAGCGAGTAGGCGCGCGGCAGCGACGGGCTGGTGACCCGCTGGTCCCGTTCGTAGACGGCTCTGGCCCGCGGCCCGGGCAAGGGGGTGAGCACGTCAGGGACTGGCCTGCTGGGGTCCAGCCAGGTCAGCTCAGGCGAGTCCGGCATTACTCCACCACCGTCCGTGACTGCTCGCGCATGTACTGCTGAACGTAGTAGAGGCCGCCGCCCGCCTTGCCGTTGGTGCCCGAGCCCTTCCACCCGCCAAACGGCTGCACGCCGGGCCACGCGCCGGTGGTGGCGCCAGCGGGGCGGTTCACGTACACCACGCCGGCCTGGATCTCGTTCAGGAACCAGTCGATCTCATCGTTGTCCGCCGAGAAGAACCCGGCGGTGAGGCCCAGGTCGGTGTCGTTGGCCAGCGTCATCCCCTCCGCCAGCGAGTCCACCGGGTGCACGGCGACGAGCGGAACGAAGAGTTCGTCCCGCAGCAGCCGGTCGTTGGCAGGCAGGTCGGCCACTACGGTGGGGGCCAGGTAGTTCCCGTCGCCATAGCCGTCCCGGCCTCGCAGCACTTCACCGCCCCAGACGACCCGGCCTGCCTCGCTGGCGTGTGCCACGGCCGCCTCGAAACGGTCCACGGCCGCGCCGTCGATGACGGGGCCGACGAACACGTCACGCCGTGTCGGGTCGCCGACCACCAGCGAGCGCGCCTGCTCGGCCAGCTTCGCGAGGAAGTCCTCATAGACCTCGCGCTGCACGTAGACCCGGGAGCAGGCCGAGCATTTCTGCCCCGTGAACCCGAATGCCGAGCGGGCCACCCCGACCGCCGCCTTGCCGAGGTCGGCCTTGGCCGACACGATCGTGGGGTTCTTGCCGCCCATCTCGCAGATGACCGGCTTGGGATAGGCCCTCGCAAAGTGCCGGTAGACCGACATGCCCGCTTCATAGGAGCCGGTGAACGTCAGGCCCGCCACGCCTGGGTGGGCCACCAGGGCCTTGCCAACCTCATCGCCACCGGGCAGCAAGTGGACGACGCCGTCGGGCAGGCCCGCGTCACGCAGGCATTCATACAGCTTCACTCCGGAGAACGAGCCCTGCATGCTCGGCTTGATCACCACCGTGTTACCGGCCGCGAGCGCGCCACCGGCGGGCCCGCCAGCCAGCGCCATCGGGAAGTTGAACGGGGCGATCACCGCCCACACTCCGTAGGGCCGCATCACGCTATCGGTGGCCTCGTGCTCGGACAGCCGGTCCATCGGCCGGCTGAAGCCGCTGTTGGCCTCTATCTGCTTGCAGTAATAGCGGATCAGGTCCGCTGTCTCTTCGACGTCCCCGAGTGCCTCCAGCCGGTTCTTCCCGACCTCCATGCTCATCAGCGCCGCCAGTTCGCTGGAACGGTCACTGATGAGGTCCGCGGCCGCCCGCAGCAGGGCGATCCGTTCCTGCCATGGCGTGGCGGCCCAGCCAGGGGCGGCGGCTGCCGCGGCGGCGACCGCATCCTCGATTTCGGCAGGCGTGGCCTCGTGCACGCGGCACATCACCGACCGGTCAGCTGGGCTCACAACCTCGAAGGTGGGGCCACCGGTGCGTGGCTGCCCGCTGACGTATCCGGGGAGCGTCTCGCCAAACCATGACCTGGCAACCCGGACACCTTCGTCATAGGCAGCCTGCAGGTCCTCGTTGTCCGCCGACAAGGTGGCATAGGTGACGCGGAAGCGCTTGGCCATCGAATCTTCTCTCTGCTGGTCATTTCCGTCGGGCTGGTCACATCTGTACGCTGGTCATTCCCGTGGGTTCGCCCCGGTGGCGGGCTGGCCCCGGTCCCGGAACGCCCGGGCGGCCTCCTGGGCATCGGCACCCGCGTGCAGCGCCAGCGCGTTGCCGATCTCCGTCTCGAAGGCGGCCTCTAGCCCCACCTCCAGGCCAAGGTTGAGCGCGAGCTTGGCCCTGGCCAGTGCCGCGTGCGGCTTGTCGCGCAGCCTGGCTGCCACGTCCATGGCGAAGTGCAGGTGCTTCCCCTCCTCGGCCACCCAGTTGATGAGGCCGAGTTCGAGCGCTTGCGCGGCGCTGAACCGCTCGCCCAGCAGAACCAGTTCCTTGGCCTTGGCCATACCCACCGTGAGCGGGAGCAGGCGCGAGATCCCGCCGGTGACGCCCAGCCCGACACTCACCTCGGGGAAGCCGAACACCGCGTCCCTGCTCGCTGCCACCAGGTCACAGCACAGCGCGAACTCACACCCCGCGCCGAGTGCGTAGCCGTGCACGGCGGCGATGACCGGAAAGGGCGCCTGCCGGACCAGCCGCGTCACGTCCTGCACCCGCTGCAGCCGGCGCCGGTCTTCCGCCTCGCTGACCGGATCCTGCTCCTGCCGCAGGTCATGCCCAGCGCAGAACGCCCTGCCGGCGCCGGTGAGGACACAGGCACCCATGTCGTCTGCCCTGGCCTGGCCGAGCGCCCCGCACAATTGCTCCACCAATTCCGGCACGACCGCGTTCAACCGGCGCGGGCGGTTCAGGGTGATGACCGCGATGCTGTCGTGGCAGTCGTACCGCACCGTCGGCTCGTCGCGGGCTGGCTGCCCCTCCGGGACTGGCCTGCTCATGCCAGGCCACCGCCCTCCGCGGCGGCCGCGGCCGGGTGGTGCGGCCCTGCCCCACCACCGAGCAGGGCCAGGGACATCGTGACGAACGCCGTACTGACCTGGTCGAGCGTCATCCGGCCGCGGGGAGAGTACCAATGCGCCACCCCGGTGCACATCTGCAGCATGGCTATAGCGGCCAGGTTCGTGTCGGGCACCGTGAAGTCCCCGGCGGCGACGCCAGCGGTGATCGTGTCGCGCCAGATCTCCTGGTACTCGTCGCGGAGCGCGAGCACCCTGGCGCGGCTGGCGCGCGACAGCGAACGCAGCTCAGTGTCTCCCACCCGGCACAGCTGCGAGGCACGTGCGTGCCGCCGGACGTGCAGGTCGACCAGGGCGGACAGGCGCTGGACAGGGTCGCCGGTCACCTGCCGGGCGGGCCTGAGCAGCTGGCTCATGCTCTCCTCCATCATCCGCTCGAGGAGTTCCTCCTTAGTGCCCACGTAGTGGTACAGGGAGGCAACGGTGACCCCCGCCTCGTCCGCGATCTTGCGGATACCCGTCCCCGCGAAGCCGTGGGTGGCGAACAGCCGCACCGCGGCCCGGTGGATGCGATCGCTGGTGCCGAGCTGGGTCTGGGTCATGATGGCCGACAGCCTACTCCATCGATCGATCGATCGATTACCGAGAATTGGACTCCGGCCAGGTGCGGGGCTAACATCGCGGGCTATGGAGCCGCGACCCGCCGATCTGGACCCGTTGCTGCGCCCACGTGTCATCGCCGTGGCCGGCGCCTCACGGGACCCCGCGAAGTGGGGCAGGCGCATCCTCAGCTACACCAGCCGCGCTGGCTTCGCCGGTGCCCTGTACGGGGTCAACCCGATGGTGGACGACCTCGGGCTGCCGGGCGTCACGACGGTGGCGAAACTGGCCGACATCGGGGTGCCGATCGACCTGGCGGTGCTGGCCAGGCCCGCGTCAGCCTCGGCGGACCTGTTGGCGGAGTGCGCCGCCGTGGGTGTGAAGAGTGTCCTCGTCACCGCGGCCGGGTTCGGCGAACTCGGCGGTGAGCACCTGTCGGCGGAACAGCGCATAGCCGCCCAGGCCCGGGATGCAGGCATCCGGCTGCTCGGCCCGAACACGTTTGGGCTGTTCGTCGCGGGCAGCCGGGTCAACCTCACCCCGCGGGAGCACATCCCGGCCGGACGGGTCGCGCTGCTGAGCCAGTCCGGCAACGTCGTGGTGGCCATGTACGAACAGGCCCGGCAGGCTGGCATCGGCTTTTCCGCCTGCGTCGGCGTGGGCAACCAGGTGGATGTCGGCCTAGGTGAGCTGCTGACGTACTTCGCCCACGACCCGGCCTCGCACGCGATCGCGGTCTATGTCGAAGGGCTGCCCGGGTCAGGGGCGGACTTCCGGGCCGGCCTGGCGGCCTGCCGCGCGGCCGGCAAGCCTGTGGTGGTGCTCAAGGCCGGGCTGTCCGGGCGTGCCGGCGCCGCGGTCGCCACTCACACCGGCGCTCTGGCCTCGGACGGGCGGGTCTGGCAGGCGGTGCTGGCCGACGCGGAAGCGGTCCAGGTCACCTCCACCCAGGACCTCGTGGACACGCTCGCTGTGGCGAGCGGCGTCGGCAGGCATGGTGGCCGCGCCATGATCCTCACCGATGGTGGCGGCGACTCGGTCATGGCGATCGACGCGCTGACCGCGAACGGGCTGTCCCTAGCCACGCTGTCCGCCGCGACCAAGGCGGAACTCGCCACTCTGGTGCCGGCCGCCGCGCCGCGAGTGGCGGCGGGCAACCCAGTGACCCTGGACACCGCTGGCGGGGTGGAGGACGACCCGATGCTGCTGGCCCGCTGCGCACAGGTGGCAGCGCGGGACGAGGGTGTCGACGTGATCGTCCTGGGCGGACTCTTCGGCGGGTACCCGGCGATGCTTGGCCACGAGCTCGCCTGCGCCGACGCGCTCATCGAGTTGCACCGATCCGGCCACCCGGTGGCCGTCCAGTCAGCGTTCGCGCTGACCGAGGCGGAGCCGCTGGCCCGGCTGAAGCGGGCCGGCATCCCGGTGGTCCCCACAGCCGACCGGCTCGCCCGAGGACTGTCCCGCCTGCTGATGCCGACCACGCCCGAGGGTGACCAACCGGCCGGTGAAAACGCGCCCACGGCACCGTCAGCAGGCCCAGGTGTGCTGCCGGTGACCGAGACCGCAGGGCTGCTCCGCAGCTATGGCATCGAACTGCCGCCTATGTCCGTGGTGCGGACCCCGCAAGAACTGGCCGGGGTGACGGCTTCGGCTGCCTATCCAGTCTGCGTCAAGATCGCCGACACGACGGTGGCCCACAAGTCAGACGTCGGCGGTGTCGCGTTGGGTCTGGCGGACACGGCGGCGGTCCAGGCAGCCGCGGCGAAGCTGTGGGGCCGCTTCCCCGGCAGCCCGCTGCTGGTCATGCCGTCGCTGCCAGCCGGGACCGAATTCCTTGTCGGCACCGGTAACGACCCGGTATTCGGCCCGTTTGTGGTGGTCGGCAGGGGCGGCATCTGGGCGGAGACCGACCCGGACCTGGCAGTCCTGGTAACTCCTGTCGACGAGGAGTCGGCCCGCCGGGCGCTCCTCTCACTGCGCTGCGCACCGACGTTCACCGGCGGCCGCGGCCGCCCCGCCGTCGACCTCGCCGCGCTGGCACGGCTGGCCGTCGCTATGTCACGGCTGGCGGCCGAGCACCCCGGGGTCAGTGTGGAGGGTAATCCCGTTATCGCCTACCCAGACGGGTACGCGATAGCGGACCTGCGCGCCAGTGGCTCCCACCACCTCAGCGATACCGCGCAGGCCGCCCGGTTCAACGTGCGACAGTGACACGAGCCCGGCGGGCGGCCATGACGAGGTTGCGCAGGCCGGCCTCGGTTTCCACGTAGCCGCGAGTCTTCAGGCCGCAGTCCGGGTTAACCCACAGCCGGTCAGCGTCGACCGCCCGGCAGCGCCAGCGACAGCGACAGCGCCTCGGTCATCTCGGTGACCGCAGGGACACGGGGGTGGATGCCCCACACACCCGGGCCGATACCCCGCTCATAGCCAGCGGCGGTCAGGTCGGCGACCAACTCCATCCGGGACCGTGCCGCCTCCACGCTGGTCACGTCCGCGTCCAGGGCCGCGATCGCGCTGATGATCTCCCCAAACTCGCTGCAGCACATGTGGGTGAATCTGGGTGGCATCCGCCGCTCCGGAGCTGGCCAGCCGGAACGCTCACGTCGCCGAGTCCAGATAAGCCTCCCCGTCTGCGTGCCCAAGCGACAGCAGCTCCCGCAGCGCGGGCTCGTCCACCTGGATGACGCAGATCCCAGCGGCCTCCAGGTCGGTGGCCTTGTCGCGCAGCGCCGACGGGACCTGCCGCGGTGTCACCCAGCGGCTAGGCCATCCCGGACGAACGACCAGGCCAGCATGGTCACCGGCCCGGTCAGCATGCCCTTCATCTGCTTGTCCGTCCGCGACTGGGCGTACCGCACGCAGTCCACGGTCATCGGCGCGGGCCGACGCACGTCCCATGCAGGATTGGCGGCCGGACATACCGGCTTCCATACGACTGGACCCAGCCCTGCTCTGTGACCGTGAACCCGTAGAGTTCCTCGGCGAAGTACTGCACCATGTCGTTGCGCTCCGGCGACCACGCACCAGCACGTCCAGGCCGATGTCCTCCTGCAGGGCGATCACCCGGTCGGTCTCGCCGCGCATGAGGTCCTCGTAGGCGTCACCGGTGATGCGGCCCGCCTTGTGGTCGGCGCGGGCCTTGCGGATCTCCGGGTCTCCGGGAACGACTCGGTCGTCGTGTGGACAGCACCTGGTAGCCTATGCGCCTGCGCGGCCCGGCGCGTGCCGTAAGGGCTGCGGGGCTGGCCATCTCCCAGCGCCGGCGGCCTCGCCCTGACCTCCGCGTCCCCGCCTGCCTGGGCGCCGGCGCCGCGGCCAGCGCCCTCAGGGTCGCGTCCCGCCCTCGGCCAGCGCCCGGCCCAGTGCTACCACTTCATCAACCTTCTGCCTTGCGGACGCCAGCCGGGCGGTCAGCCCGGGTGCCAATGACGTCTCCGCGTCGAGGTCCAGCGGCACGTGCAGCAGCGAGCAGGAAGTACTCACCACCACCTGCCCAGCGAGGCCACGAAGCGACTCCAACAGTGACTGAGCGGCGAGCAGATCCGTACGCCACACATTCCGGCCGTCAACCACACCCGCAACCAGGGTCTTCCCGCCGAGCCCGCCGAGCCCAGCCAGCGCCTCGAGGCTACCCGGACCGGCCACGAAGTCCAGCCCGATCGCCTCCACCGGGCTGGCCGCGAGCACTCCCAGCGCGTCCCCGATCTCCCCGAAGTAGGTGCTGACCAGCAGCGCGGGCCGCCGGTTCCGTGAACCCAGCCGGTGATAGGCGTGTCGCAGCGCCTCCAGTTCCCCCCGGGACCGGTCCGCGGCCAGCACCGGCTCATCCAGCTGCACCCATTCACACCCAGCCTCGTGCAGGCCGGCGAGCACCTTCGCGTACACGTCCAGCAGCAGGTCCAGCAGGATCAGCGGCCAGAACCCCGGTTCGGCGGCCTTGGATAGCAGCAGGAACGACACCGGCCCGAGCAGCACCGGGCGGGTCTCGACATCCAGTGACCAGGCCTCGGTGTACTCGTCCAGCGGCTTGTCACCAGCCAGCCGCAAGTCCGTTCCCGGCCCCAGCTCCGGCACCAGATAGTGATAGTTCGTGTCGAACCACTTCGTCAGCTCAAGGGGGGCGACCCCGTCCGCGCCCCGAGCCATTGCGAAGTACGCGTCCAGGCCAGCAAGCCCAGCGAAGCGCTTCGGCACCGCGCCGACCATGACGGCGGTGTCCAGCACGTGGTCATACAGCGAGAACGTGTTCGACGGGACACCGTCCAGCCCAGCGTCACGCAGCGTCTCCCACACCCCCCGCCGCAGCCCAGCGGCGGTCGACTCCAAGTCATCGGCGCTGCTCCGGCCGGCCCAGAACGCCTCAGTGGCCTTCGTCAATTCCCGCCGCGCGCCGATCCGCGGGTAGCCCAGCACGGTTGACTTCACGGCTATGTCTCCTCGCCCAGCCATCAGCCGCGGCCCGAGGACGCGAGGAGGCATGGCGCACGAACCAGCCGGTCCTGGCCCGCCCGAGAGGCCACGGATCTCCACACGCCAAGCCGGCGCATGGGCGGAGGCAGCTCTTCGGACTCACGGGCGCGGCACCCGAAACCGGTGCCACCGACTGGCCGCCGCTGCCCAGGCCAGCTGGCCCAGTGCTTGATGACGGCAGTCGTTCCCACATACCGCTGCTGGGCAGTCCCGGACTCACACCGGATTCCCTCTTACGACGCCCACCCAGCCACAGGCCAAAAGGGCAAACCATCCACGACAGCAGTATAAGAAGCGGTAACGCCTCTTGGCCGCCCTGCCCGCGGTGAGATCCGCGTGGCTTACACTCGGGAGCGACGGACAGACCTGTCGGTGCCGAAAACTTTGCCCCCAGGCGATATTCATGAATCACGCCCCCGACGCGGTCGCGTCGCTGAACCCGGAACTGGTCCAGGTCGGTGACGCCATCGGGCAGCGGGCGCAGCGGCGCGGCTTGCTTGAGGGCCCGGTGCGGCCGGTGGGTATTGTAAAGTCCTCGTACTCCCGCAACACCATCATCAGGTGCCGCCGTTCCACCCCAGCGTCCGGTTCAGCAGCTCGCGCCGGCAACTGCCGACCCATCGCTCCATGACCGAATTCATCCGCGGCGCCTGAACGGCCGAGCGGACAATCCTGATGCCAGCGGCCCAGAAGACCTCATCGAACGCGGCGGTGAAGCTGGTGTCGCGATCATGCAGCATGAACTTCACCCGCGTCCCCGCATCCTCCAGGTCCATGAGCAGGTTCCGGGCTTACTGGAGGACCAGGACTGGACCGGATGCTCCGTGGCGCCCAGGACCCGGACGCGCCGGCTGCCGTGCTCGATCACCGCAAGGACGTATACCTTCGCGCCGTTGACCAGGTCAGCGGTGAAGAAGTCCAGCGCCAGGATCCCCTGCGCCTGCGATCGCAGGAACTCCGTCCAGCGGGGGCCGTCCAGGCGCGGAGCCGGGTCGATCCCGGCATCCTTGAGGATCTGCCACACCGTCGATGGCGCCACGATGATGCCGAGCCCGGCAAGCTCACCGTGGATCCGCCGGCACTGTTGCGTTGTGCCTTCCCTGAACAGCGTCGGAGCACGATAGGGAGGCTCTGCTGGGTTCAGATGGTGAGCGCGAGGTTGTCGAATGCCACGCGGAGCCTGTGGCGGCTGGGGACTTCGGTAGCGATGTCGTAGTGGCCGCGGCGCAGGTTCTGCACGAGAGCATGTCCGGCGGCGAGGAATCGCGCTGAGCGGTAGCGCTTCAGGCCGCGCATCGGCCGCAGCCTGGCCTTCAGCCGCCCGTGGTCAGCCTCGACCGGATTATTCGCGTACTGCTCGAAGGTGTGCAGCGCCGAGGGGACCATCTCGTCCAGGACCCGCGGGTAGACAGGGGCGCGGTCGGTCGTGACTTCGACCGGGACCGTGCCGGCACGAAGCGCCCGGGCAAAGAAGCGCCGGGCGGCCGCCAGATCGCGCCTCGCCGACAGCAGGACGTCGATGACCTGGCCATACTGATCGACGGCCCGGTAGACATAGGTCCATTGACCAGCGATCTTCAGGTACGTCTCGTCGGCGAACCACCGGTCATCGGGGGCATGGCGGCACGGGCGGCCGGCCTCGATGAACTCCGGGGTGAAACGCTGGACCCACCGGTAGATGGTGACGTGGTCAACGGTGATGCCGCGCTCGGCCAGCAGCTCTTCAACGTCACGGTAGGACAGGCCATACCGCAGGTACCACCGGACCGCAAGCGAGATCACCTCAGGCGGGAACCGGAAGCCTGCGAAAACCGAGGTCGTGCGGCGTGCAGTCACCAGACCAGTCTCCGGCCATCCACGATCGACGAATGCAACAGTGCCTTTGCGCCGACCGATGAGCCTTGGATGC
>Ga0207693_10003125_pt1 | contig 14257 bp, 21 predicted proteins | sample LARL81metaG_FD_184347 | JGI IMG/M metagenome (GOLD analysis project Ga0207693, IMG submission 184347) | Corn, switchgrass and miscanthus rhizosphere microbial communities from Kellogg Biological Station, Michigan, USA - LAR L8-1 metaG... | ecosystem: Host-associated > Plants > Roots >...
ATGGCTTCAAAGTTGGTAAAGTAACTTTTGTTGATAATTATCTTCTTCAAGATTCAGTTATTAACCTTGATGAATATGTTTCAAAGAAAATTGCTAGAGCCATTGCCCTTGCGCTTGATATTGCTATTTTGAATGGTACGGGTTCAGCGGGTAAACAACCAACTGGAATTCTTCCTTCTATTCCAGTAGGAAACAGAGTTGATGTTCCTGAAGGTTCGCCAATGGCTGAATTTGTAAAGCCTATTGGTTTAATTGATACGGGGCTTGATTCAGTTGGCGAAATTAGAGCGGTTATGAAGCGTTCAACGTATTACGCTCATTTTCTTGAACTTAGCATTAATTTAAATGGGAATGGCGAATATGTTGGAACGCTTCCTAATTTAACACGTCCTGATATTCTTGGAATTCCAGTAACTTTTAATAATGCGATGGCGAACGATGAAGTTTTATTTGGAGAGTTTGAACAATATACGCTTGTTGAACGTGAAAATATTGCTATTGACAATTCTGAACACGTTCGATTCGTTGAAGACCAAATGGCGTTTAGAGGTAAAGGGCGCTTTGATGGTAAGCCAACAAAGCCTGAAGCTTTTGCTTTAATTACAATTACACCCGCAATCTAATTAGGCAGCCGTTATTAGAATAGTCTGAAAACGGCCTCTGAAGGTGAAAAAATGCAAAATGATGAATCTGAAATCATTCACCCTAGTCATTACAATTCAGGGGCGATTGAAACAATTGATTATATAAGAGAGATTCTAACCCCTGAAGAATTCATTGGCTTTTGTTTGGGCAATGTAATCAAGTATGTTTCAAGGTATCGCTTAAAAGGCGGGAAAAAGGATTTAGAAAAAGCCCTTGTATATTTAGAATGGGCAATTCAATCTTTATAAAAAAAGGAGCGGTTAAAATGACAAACGAAAACAACATTAATGAGAAATTGAAACAAGCAGGACAAAAAGCAACGCCTTCAATTACTAGCCAACAACAAATGAATGCAAGTTCAATGGGTCAAACTTTAGACCATGAACCAAAAACAGTTGTTAATGGTAAAGTTGTAAAATTAAAAGATGCCCTTCAAGCTGAACAATCTTTAAATCAACAAGCAAAACAAACTGGCATAAGTGAAGCCCAAAATAATCATACTGAAGCGGTTAAGGCGGGCGAAGTTGCCCAAAATGCGCAAGGGCTTCAGCAAAATCAAGAAGTTCAAAACATTAAACAATCCAATGTTCAGAGCGGGCAAGCTGAATTGGAACAACATATTAAAAGTTCAGTATCAGGCTATAACATTGAAGCGAATCAAGAACCAACAAAGGCACCAAAAGCAAAGGCGAAAAATCAAGAAGGGCAATAAATGGATACTATTATAAACCTTTTAAAACTTGATTTAGGCATTCAGCATAATTTGCGGGATGCCTTTTTTATTCAATTAATTAAAGGAACCATTGGAGAAATTGAAAAAAGGGGAATTAAATTAGATTTAAATAGCGCAAGTGACCAAATGTTAGTAAGTGATTATAGCGCTTGGGTTTATCGCAAGCGCCAAGAAGATTTGCCCCTTGCTAACAACATTCAAACAAGGTTGCGCAATAGAATCATTGAAGAGAGGATTGCAAAACAAAATGGCATTTCTTAAATCAGCGATTGGGAACCCGCAATTTATTTCTTTAGATGATGTATGTAATTTGATTCAAACTTTTTCAAGTAAAGATGATTTAGGGCAAGCAATCTTGGCTGAAAAAAGCTATATGGTTTTTTGTTCAAAGCTTTCAATAACAAGGGCTGAATTCAATTCAGCGGGTTCAGCGGGGCATAAGCCTGATATGATGCTTATTATTGATGCTGATTCATATGGCTATGAAAAATATGTTGAATATCAGGCGAAAAAATATAGCATTTATAAAACTTTTGGGCGAAAAGATGGCTTTATAGAATTGTATTGTGAGGAAAAACAAGGTGACTAAAATAAAAGGGATTGCGGGCGAAATTGAAAAAGCGCTTAAAGCCTATGCTTATGATGTTGCTGAAGATATTAATATTGCAAAAAATGAAGTATCAAAAGAATTTAAAAGCGATGTAACAAAAGATAGCCCTGAACAAACTGGCTCATATCAAAAAGGTTGGCGCATCAAAAAGTTTAAGAAGAGCAATATCATTTACAATAAAACTGATTATCAACTAACCCATTTGCTAGAACATGGGCATATAAACAAAGATGGCGGGCGAACTAGCCCAAGAATTCATATTCGCCCCAATGAAGAAAAAGCGGTTAAAGATTTTTTAAAGCGAGTTAAAAAGGCGGTAAAAGAATGAACTTGCAAGAACTTCATTTAATTCTTGAAGCAACGGGCTTTCCCGTTGCTTATTCGCATTTTGTAGAATCTGAAAATGAGCCATTGCCAAGCCCCCCTTTTATTGCTTACTTGGTAACTTATTCTTCAAATTTATACGCTGATAATCAAGTGTATAAACAAGTTCAGAATGCGCAAATTGAACTATATACAAAGCGAAAAGATTTAGAAGCTGAAGCAATCGTTGAAGAACTTTTAAATGAAAATGAATTGCCCTTTTATACAAGTGAAACTTTTATTGATTCAGAGCAGATATATCAAAAAATATATGAAGTGAGGTTATTTTAAATGGCTGATAACAAAGTTGTTTTTGGTTTACGAAATGCGCATTATTCAATCATTACTGAAGGAGAAGGCGGGGCAATTACTTATTCAACGCCCGTTGCATTAAAAGGAGCCGTTGAAATATCGCTTGAACCTAGAGGGGAAACAACTGATTTTTACGCTGATGATATTTTATATTACACAACTTCAACCAATCAAGGTTATGAAACAACTTTAACAGTTGCCAATATCCCGCAAGAATTCAGAACCGATGTATTAGGGGAAACCCTTGAAGGTACTGATAATGTTTTAACTGAATCAGTTGAAACAAAAACAAAAAAAATTGCTTTTATGTTTGAATTTGATGGAGATTTAAAAGCGGTTCGCCATTGCTTATATTATTGCACAGTAACCCGCCCTTCATTGACTTCAGCAACTAAAAGCGAATCAGCGGAGCCACAAACGCAAGAATTGGCTTTAATTTCAGCGCCACGCCCTGAAGATGGAGTTGTTAAGCGTTCAACAACGCCTGAAACGCCTGATGGAGTTTATAATGCTTGGTATACAAATGTTTATTTACCCGCAGTAGTTTAAAAAAGGATTGATTACATGGAAAAGACAATAACAATTGATGGCAAAGAAATTAGATTCAAAACGAATGGGGCAACCCCTTTGAGGTATAAAGCCCAATTTGGGCAAGATTATTTCAAAGAGATTTTAAAAATGGCGCCCCTTGAAGCATTATCAAAGAAGAAAAAACAAGATGTAACGGCAAAAGACCTTGAAGTTTTAGACTTTGAGGTTTTTTATAACTTGGCTTGGATTATGGCAAAAACGGCTGATTCAACCATACCTGAACCTATTGCATGGTTAGAACAATTTGATGAATTCCCAATGGCTGAAATTATCCCAGAATTGCAAGATATGCTTCTTGCTTCAATTCAAACGACAAAAAAAAAGTAACTGAAGGCGATAGCGAACCAATAACAACCGAGATGTTTCAAGTTATTTGTTATCAAGCGCAATTAACTTTGCCTGATTTGGAGATTATGAGCATTGGAAATTGCCTTGATTATGTCCAAGAATGGATTGAAGCCCACAACCCAAAAAAGAAAAGAGTAAGAAAAGCAACGCAAGCTGATTTTGATAACTTCTAAAATTAGGAGGTGAAGAAATGGCTGAACGAATTAAGGGAATAACGGTTGAAATTGGCGGGGATACGGTAGGATTAGACAAAGCCCTAAAAGGGGTAAACCAAACTAGTCGAAGCTTGCAAAGTGAATTAAAAGATGTTCAACGCCTTTTGAAATTCGACCCTAACAATGCTGAATTAATGGCACAAAAACAGAACCTTTTAAATGACCAAATTGAAAACACAAATAAGAAGCTGAAGCAATTAAAAGAAGCTGAAGCCCAAGTTCAAGCGCAATTTGAAAAGGGCGATATTAAAGAAGAACAATATAGAGCCTTTCAACGTGAATTACAAGATACACAACAATTTTTGCGCCATACTGAAAATGCTTTAGCTGATTTAAAAGATGAACAAGATGAAGTTGGGAATAATACAAAGCAATTAAATCAGTTATTTCAAACCCAAAATAAAACACTTGAAGATTATGCTGATGTTCTTGGAAATAGGCTTGTAAGAAGCATACAAAATGGAACGGCTTCAAGCCGAGATTTGCAAAAGGCTTTTAGATTAGTTGGAAAAGATGCGCTTGGTGCTTCAGTTGATGTTGATGAAATTCGCCAAGCTTTAAATAAATTGGATTCAGGCGAAGCTTCAATAAAAGAGATAAGAAAAGAACTTCAAAAGCTTTCAAGCGATGCGGGCGATGCTGAAGGCGCAATTGATAAGCTTGGAAATAAATTAGGCGGTTTAGAAGGTGCAATTGGCGGGATTGGTGCGGGGCTTGGTATTAGTGAAATAGTTGGCAAGTCGCTTGAAATGGGCGATTTAAAAGCCCAAATTGATGTATCAATGAATATTCCCCCTGAAGCAAAACAAACGGTTTATGATTCGATTAAGAGCGTTGAAGCCTATGGGATTGATGCCCAAGAAGCTTTATCAGGGGTTAGGAAGCAATTTCAGTTAAATGCTGATGTATCAGATAAAGAAAATGCGAAAATTGTTAAATATGCGGGCGTTATTCAAAAAGCCTATCAAGATATAGATTTTAATGAACTCATTCAAGAAACTAATGAAATGACAAAAGGGTTAAATATGAGCCAAGAAGAAGCGCTTGGCATGACTAAAACCCTATTAGATATGGGCTTTCCCCCTGAACAACTTGATATTATAAGCGAATACGGAAGCCAACTATCAAGGGCGGGCTATACGGCTGAAGAGATTCAAGGCGTTTTTGCTTCAGGGATTCAAACAAAATCTTGGAATATTGATAACTTAATGGATGGGCTAAAAGAAGGAAGAATTCTTTTAGCTGAATTTGGGGCTGAAGTACCAAAAGCCGTTGCTGATAGTTTGGCGGGAACCAATATAAGCGCCCAACAAGTTCAGGCTTGGGGGCAAGCGATGGCTGAAGGCGGGCAAAAAGGAAAAGATGCCATGTTTGATGTTGCGCTTGCTTTATCCCAAGTTGAAGATGAAACGAAGCGCAATGAGCTTGGAACGAAGCTATTTGGCACGATGTGGGAAGAGCAAGGAAAGAATATAACAGATACGATTATTGGCGCAAAAGATAATCAAATTGCCTTAACTGAAGGAACCAATAATTTAGCTGAAGCAACTAAAAAAATTGATGCAAGCCCCCAAGTTGCTTTGAATAATGCTTTGACCGCAATGAATGAAGCCCTAGCCCCTTTATTTACAATGGTTGCGCAATTTGTAACGGTTATAGCAAATTGGGCTTCTCAAAATCCAGTATTAGCGGGAACGATTGTTGCAATTGTAACAGTTCTTGGCATCTTAATTGGAATAGCTTTAGCAGTAACTTCAGCTTTTGCCTTGGCTTCAGCAAGTGGAATTACTTTAGCGGGTGTTATGGCGGTTTTGACTTCTCCTATAACTTTAGTTATTGCAATAATCGTTGCTTTAATTGCAATTGGCGTTGCCCTATATAAAAATTGGGGAACCATTCAGGAAAAGGGAAGAGCATTAAATAAAACTGTTTCTGAAGCATTTTCTAATATGAGAAAAGCCGTTGCTGAAAAGATGCAAGAAATATGGACAAAGATAAAAGAGATTTGGGGCAAAGTTGAAGGCTTCTTTGAAGGCATTGACTTGAAGCAAATAGGTAAAGACATAATTTCAGGATTAATTAACGGGATAACGGCAAAAGCAACTGAATTATATAGAAAAGCAACTGAAATTGCTTCAAATATTTCTAAAAAAATCAAAAAAGCCCTAGATTCAAAAAGCCCTTCAAGGGTAACAATGAAAATTGGTAAAGATGTGGGCGAAGGTTTGGCTATTGGAATTGACCGTTCAAAAGGTATTGTTGGAAAGTCAGCAACGGGATTGGCAAGCGAAGTTGTAACTTCAGTTGGTTCATTTGCGGGAAAAGTTGGAAATACGGCTAACCAATTAGCGGAGCAAGTAATAAAAACTTTTGAAGCTTTTCTTCCTGATGCGGGCGATGATATTTTAAATAAATACTTTAATGCGATTCGTGACGATGGCGATTATATGAATGATTGGCTTACTCATTTACCAAAAGAAATGAATAGCGCCCTAAAGGGGATTGGAAAGCTTTTAGCGCCTGAACTAGAGGGGCAAGCTTTAACTGGTAATCCAAACGCTGATTTTGCTTATCAGTATGATAAATATAGAGCGCCTTTAACTGTTAATTTACATTCACCAAAAGCCCTTGATGTGAGAGAAGCTAACAAAGTATTTAATAGAACTGTAAATAAAATGTCGTTGATGTGGTAGGGGGTGCGATATGTTAAAAATCAAACAACTTCAGATTTTAGATAAAAATAATAGAATGGTAAGCATTGATGGTTATCGTATTGAAAACTTTCCCTTGCAAGGGGGCGAAGAAGCCAACATGGTAAGTATTAAAAGTTGGAATCAGCATGGTAATAGCTTTGTCAATGCATTTATGGAATCGTTTGAAGGTGAACTTGATTTTATTATTCCAACTTTTAATAGAACCCCGCATGAAATTTTATGTAGAAGAAAAGCAATAACTTCAGTTTGTAACCCTTTAAATGGGGTTGTAACTTTAAAAGTTATTTTAAATACGGGCGATGTTTTTTTAAGAGATGTAACTTTTATCAGCGCCCCAAATTTCCCAATTGGATTTGAAAACAGAAATAAAGATTGGCAAAAAGTGAAATTGATTTATGAAGCAAATAACCCTTTTTGGTATTCTGAACAATCTATTTTTGAATCTTTTCAAGGAGTTACCCCTTTATTTAATTTACCTTTTACAATGTCCACAACTAGCCCCGTAATTCTTGGGGAAATCATTCCCGCAAATGTTGCAACCAATCAAGGGCAAGTTGAAGCGCCCGTTATTATTCGGATAAGAGGGGCTTGTATTAATCCAATGATTCAAAACTTAACAACTGGCGAATTTATAGGCTTTAAAGATTTAACAATGGTTGCGGGCGATGAATTAATTATTGATACTACTTTTGGAAGAAAAAAAGTTGAATTAAATGGGCAAAATGTTTTCAACAAGCTTGATTTTGCTTCAACCTTTTTCAATTTAATTAAAGGTGCAAATGAAATTGATTTTACTGATTCTTCAGCTTCAAATGAAGCTTCAATTCAATTTATTTATAGAAATTTATATGTAACTTTATAGAGGTGAAAAGATGGCTTTAAACTCTTATTTTTATGATTCGGTAAATAGTGATAGACCCTATTCGGCAAAAGATTTTGCAACGGCTTTTGGTATAGGTTTTGAAACTGGTTTTTTAATTAGAGAAACCCAAGGCGGGCGATTTGGCTTTGATATTGGGGGAACCAATTACACAACTATTTATGAAGGTAAAGCAATCATTGAAGGGCATTTTGTTGAAGTAACTGGAAATGAAATTTTAACGGTTCCGAGTGGTACTTATTCAGGGCAAATTGTTTTAAGGCTTGATGCTGATAATGCAAGAAGCGTATCTTTGATTGTTAAATCTGATAGAACGCCTATTCAAACGCCCGCATTATATGAATTGCCCATTTACGATGCCAATGTTACAAATGGAGTTATTACGGGCGTTATAGATAAGCGTTATCAGGGCGGGGCGGTTCCTAATAATCATAGACATAAACAAGACCATATTGACGGGCTTGAAAATGTTGTTACTTATTTTGTAAGAGATAATGGCGTTTATTTGCAAGTAGGAGATTATTCAATTGCCCTTACACCCGCACAACCGCCTTATAGTGCTAAACGGGTTTGGATTCAAACGGATTAAGGGGGGCTTAAATCATGGCAAAAGGAGTATTAAAAAAATGCAATGGTTCAGCTTGGACAAATTCGCTTGCTAAAAAATGCAATGGTTCAGCTTGGACAGATGGAAGGGTTAAACATTGCGATGGTTCGGCTTGGTATGATAATTATCCAATGGTAGCAGAACAAACTGCAACATTTACGGCAACATGGAGCCAAGGCTTCAGGGGCGATGGCGTTCGCCTTGATGATGGCGTTTGGAAGGGAAATATCTTAACGGGTTCAACAACGGATTATAAAGGAATGTTGGGATTTGATAAAAACGCAATCCAAGCTTTCATTGGTTCAGGCGATTTTGGAAATGTAGTAAGAGCCAAACTTTTAATCAATTGTTATGAAACTACAACAAATGGTTCCCCTGATATTCAGATTGGTAAACATTCTTATGGTTCGGAGCCTTCAGGCAATTGGGATGGAAAAACCAATGCGGATTGGGGCGATTTAAAAGAATTTCATATTGACAATAATAAAGTGGGCGGTTACTGGATAACCTTGAACCCTACCCAAATAACATTGGCTGATAAAAGAACCGCAATAGGTGGAATTGCATTAAGAGGGCAAAGCGCAACCAATGAAAATCATGGGAAGTTCAACGGGGTTAGTTCATTTGCTTCAAAGCTTGAAATAACAGTTCTGAAATAGGTGAAATCATGAAGCTTCAAATAAATATTTTTGATACGGATTTAGTTTGGCGGGGCGCAATTGATGCGGTCAAAAGCTTAACTCATAGAACTTCTTGGCATGAAATAATAACAAGTGAATTAACAATAGGTAAGGGCGCCCAAGGGGTTGAAGAAATGGGCATTGGGCGCATCTTGGTAATAAATAACCAACTTGATAAAGCTTTAATTGTTGAAGATATGGTTACGAGCCTTGATGATGAATTTTGGAATTTTACCTTGATACCTTTAAAGGGAATGTTGAATTATAGGATTTGTCACCCTAGCGATAGTGGCGGGGTTGGTGGAAATCCTTGGGTAGCAAAAAAACAATCTCAAATTATGGTTTGGCTTGTATCTGATAATCTTATAACACAAACTAGAGACCCCGACAGATATTTTCATAATTCAACTAAAACAAAAAATATGTTATCTATAAAACCAAATAAAGCTTTTGATTTTGGCGATATAATTGATTTTTCAGTTGATTGGGATACGGGTTATATGGGCGATGCGGTTGTTACTATTTCAAAAATGTTTGGGCAAGAAGCAAATTACCCTATTGGGTGGAATATCAAAATCAAAGAAGATTATAGCGGGTTTGAATTTGATTGTAATTATGGAACCCATAAACATATAGACCAAGTAATATTGCCCCCCGTTGTTTTTAGTGAAGAGTTTGGCAATATTAAAAATGCTAATTATGAGTATTCAATAAAAGAATGGCGCAATGTTGTTTATATGATTTGGAAAGCTGAAGGGGCTGAACTTGAAAATAATGTTCCCGTAGGCAATACAGAACATGGCGCAACCATTTCTTTTAATCGTAAAGAAATCATTATTGATACAAGTAAAAAAACACAAAATGAAGCCATTTCTGAAGGGCGAAGCGAATTAAACAAGCGCCCCCATGTTGAAAGCTTTACGGCTGAAATAATCAACAATGAAAACACGATGACAACATATAAAAAAGATTGGGTTATTGGCGATATAGTAACCATTCAATCAAGGGAATTATTCAAGGGCTTGCAAATTTCAATGAATGCCATGATTACGGGAATTGAAGAAATTTATGATGAAGGCGAATATACGATTAATGCAACTTTTGGAGAAGAAAAGCTTACTTTTCTTCAGCTAATCAAGAATGCTATAAACCAAAAATAAAAGGAGTTTTTGCAAAATGAATGATATATTATCAAATGCGGTTTTATCAGGAACGGCAATCATTCCAATTATCGTTGCCTTGGTTCAGATGTTCAAAATGACAACTTGGATTCAAGATAGATTTGCGCCCTTCTTGGCGGTTGGGCTTGGAATTCTTTTAGCTTTTCTTTTTGGCGAAGATTTTGGGCATGATTGGAGCAATATTATATTTACGGGGATTATTTACGGTTTGAGTTCGAGCGGGCTTTATAGCGGGATTAAAACAACTTCAGAAGCAATTAAGATGGATAGAATGAAAGCCCAAAAAGAGAAGCAAGACAATAGGCATAAGAAATAATTAACTTCATAGCATATTAAAAGACCATGGAAAGGGGCTTGATAAGATGCCAAGAATTTTTATTGATGTAGGGCATGGGGGCAAGGATTTTGGCGCCATGGGCAACGATTTGCATGAAAAAGATGTTGTTCTTGATATTGCGATGCGAATTAAAAACGGGTTATTAAATTATAAAGATGCCCAAGTTTTATTAAGTCGTGAAAAAGATAAATTTCTTACACTTGATGAAAGAACCGATATTGCGAACGATTGGCGGGCTGATGTATTAATTAGCATTCATGATAATAGCGCCAAGGAAAAGAGCGCCAAGGGGTTTGAATCGTTTATTTATAGTGGAAATGTATCTTCAGGAACGGTTGCTTTTCAAAATGTTTTACACGCTGAAATTATGCGAGAAATAGGCGCAGAAGTTGAAGAGCGAGGGAAAAAGCGAGCAAATTTTCATATGTTGCGAGAATCAAACATGAAAGCCGTTCTTACTGAAAATTTATTTTTATCAAATGCTTCAGATGCCAAACTTTTAAAAAGTTCAAGTTTTAGGCAAAAAATAGCCAATGGGCATATTATGGGCATTGTGAAATTCTTGGGGCTTCAGCAATTAGAGCAACCAAAAGAGCAACCAACAAAAAAGCCAATTAGGGAACGATTATATAAAGTTCAAGTTGGCGCTTTTAAAAATGAAATAAATGCTGATATTCTTTCAAAAGAATTACGGGCTAGGGGTTATCGTTCTTTTGTATTTATACAAGATGGGCTTTTTAAAGTTCAAGTTGGGGCTTTTGAAGATAAGGATAACGCTGAAGACCTTGAAAAACTTTTAATAAAAGAAGGCTATGAACCGTATATAAAATATGAATAGGCTCAAAATATAAGTAATTGGCTTGAAAAATTGTTGTTTGGCTATGTGGATTCATCTCAAAAAGAACCGCCCTTAATTGGGCGGTTTTTTTTTTATTTAATCAAGTTTACTATTAACATTGCCTTGATTGAAGCCCTTGCTTGCTTCTTCAAAAAGATTTTTCTTTATATCAGGAATGGCTTCTTGATAAGCTTGTTTTTCATTGATTGCTTTTAAAATTTGTTCAACGGCTTTATCAAAATATATTTTCTTGATTGGCTCATATTCAGGCTTAACTTCAACTGAAATTGCCCCAGTTGGTTCAAGTACAATTGTTTTACAAGCTTCAACTGAAGATATGCCTTTTGCCCTTACTGATGATTCAATTTGGTCAACGGTTAAATTGTTTTTTGATAACTCATTGATTTGATATTGATTATCTTGATATATAACAGATGGAAAGCTTACAAAGAGCCGTTCTAAAGAATTTGTTTTTACGCTTAACTTTTCAAGAATCAAAACAAAAGTAACGATGGTTGCAACGACAATTAGAGCAATAATGATTCTATGCGGTTTAGTTATGAGCGCCCCCAAGGTACTTGAAAGAACAAAAACAAATAAAACATTTACTAAAGTCATTTGCGAGATGCTTTTCTTGCCTATAATTTTTATTGCAACAACGCCTATAATTAAAATAAAAACGATGCTTAATATTTGAATTAAAATTTCTTCTTTTGAATGAGCCTTGAAATCATTCCAGTAAGCATTAAAGATATTATTCCACAAAATAAAACCCCCTTGATAAATTTGGCATAGATAAAAAGATTCTTTTCGCCCAACAATATATTTACATAGTTGCGCTATTTAATGGGCTTAAAAACCGAACCAAGAACTAGTTCTTGCAAGCCTAGTATTCGCTTTAAAATACAAAAAAATAATGCTTCTATTCCGCAACCTATTCAATGGCTACAATTGAATAAAACGGGCTAATTGTTAAAAACTATGGTTAGCGATTGCATCTATGTAATTTCAACCCATTGTGAAACCTCCGAAAAGGAACCCTTGGAACGGTTCCTTTTTTATTTTTTGCGCAAAATAAAGGCGAATCGAAAATTAAAGGAGGAATTGCAAGATGTTCAAAAAAATATTGATTGGCGCCCTTTTAATTGGCGCATTATTGCCTTCAGGCGCTTTTGCCCAAGGTAATGATACTTATATTGTAAAGCCTAATGATACCCTATGGAAGATAGCGGTTAAGTACCAAATAGGCGTAAAAGAAATCATTCAGGCGAATAGTCAGCTTCCTAATCCTGATTTAATTTATCCTAATCAAAAAATCAATATTCCTAATATAGACCAAACAAAAGGCGTTGAATCTGAAGTATTAAATCTTGTAAATCAGCAACGACAAAATCAAGGGTTGAAGCCCCTTCAGATGGATTGGGAATTGCAAAGAGTTGCAAGAACTAAAGCTTGCGATATGGCGCAAAAGGGATATTTTTCGCATCAAAGCCCTACTTATGGAAGCCCATTTGAAATGATGAAACAGTTCGGTATTAATTATAGAAGTGCGGGCGAAAACATAGCCCAAGGGCAAAGAACGCCCCAAGAAGTTATGCAAGCTTGGATGAATTCCCAAGGGCATAGAGAAAATATTTTAAAGCCTGATTATACTCATATTGGGGTTGGATATTGTCAAAGCGGTAATCATTGGGTTCAAATGTTTATTAGTAAGTAGAATGGGCAAATTATAAATGGAGCAAATAAAAAAAGGCGTTCTTATCCTATGGATTGTATCCACAGAGGGCAACGGGATTGTTGCAACGGGGCTGAACGCTTTTTTTTATTTTTTTATAAACTTTTATAAAATAACTATATACTTTTGTTCATAGTGGTGCTATAATAAGTTATAGAGTTAAGGAACACCAAGCAACAAGCCCCAACAAGGGCTAGACAATGCGAATAGACAAAAGGCATTGCAACAAAAATTAAAATCAGCGGGGGAAAAGATAAATGAAAAATTTCATTGATTATAAAAAAGGCGGGAATAAGGGTTGCATCATGGAAAGTAACGAAGGCTTATTTACGGCAGTAACGGCAGTAAAAAGCAAAGACTTCAAAACCTTAAAAGGCGCTGAAAAATTCATGGAGAAAAACGGCTACACAAAATTATAAAGGGGGCTTTGCCCCTTCCTGAAGGGATTGGAAAAAATGAAATTTGAGTATCGAAAATTTGGCGATTTTTATTATGTTAGCGAATTACATTCATATAATTCAGTAACTAAGCTTTATCAATCTGAACATATTGGAACGGCTAGAAGGCATGGCAAAGAATGGATTGGCAAAACAATTAAAGGCGATACAGTAAAAGCAAAAACAAGAAATGAAGCTTCTATTGCAATGGTAGAACAATTAGAAAAGGGGAAATAAAATGACAACAACTTTTGAAGTAACATTTTCATATCAAGGAAAAAAAGATATTCATATTATTCATGCAAAAAGCTTGGCTCATGCTCATGGAGAAGCGAACAAACTGGCAATTGAATTGGACTTGCCAAACCATATGCAAAGCATTTCTAAAGGTATAGAAGATTGGGTTTAATTGGGGGAAAAATTCCCCCAACTATTTTAAAATAACTATATACTTTTGTTCATAGTGGTGCTATAATAAGTTATAGAGTTAAGGAACACCAAACAAACAAAAAAACGAAATGGGGAAAAGAAAATGAAAAACACTTTTAAAATTATTGGATATGATGAATTTTGCGGAGATAAATTTTTTACAGTAGCAATTACAGACCAAGAAGGCTTAACTCATACTGATAGATTCAGCGAAGTTACTCTTATGAAATTTGCGCAAGCGATGGAAAGAAAAAATGCAAAGTTTGAAATTGATGAAGAAAATGAAGAACTAGTAAATGAATTAAGTCAACTGGCTTATATTGAAATTGCTGAAGAAACTGATTCTGAAACTGAAAAAGATGTTTATGATGTTTACCTTCATAAATTTATAGCTGATGAAGATGTTCTTGATTACAATCTTGAAGGCGAATATTTGAAAACATATAAAACAGAAAAAGGCGCAATCAACTTTGCTAAAAAAGCAAAATATCCAGTTCTATAATTGCCAACAATTGGGGGAAAAATTCCCCCAACTTTTATAAACTTACTATATACTTTCGTTCATAGTTATGATATTATTAAAGAGTAGTAAAGAGCAACAA
>Ga0207693_10003126_pt1 | contig 14255 bp, 14 predicted proteins | sample LARL81metaG_FD_184347 | JGI IMG/M metagenome (GOLD analysis project Ga0207693, IMG submission 184347) | Corn, switchgrass and miscanthus rhizosphere microbial communities from Kellogg Biological Station, Michigan, USA - LAR L8-1 metaG... | ecosystem: Host-associated > Plants > Roots >...
CAGGAACTGCTTTGTTTTCGGCTCTTATTCGCGATTCTGTATTGGCATTGAGCTTGCACTCTCGTAGCTGAGCGAGGCGGCAGGCAGTTCGTGGCCGAGGACGGACTCTGCAGCCAACCACTACGGGCTACTGAGAGCCGAAAACCCGCGGCACATCTCCGTCTTTTGCGGCCCCTGTTCTGCCCCTCGCATCTTTTTTAGGATTCTGGATAGGAGGATGATTATGAGCACCTTTGACACACTGCCGGGTGAATCGAATGCGCACGTCATCTCGTCAATCATTAACTTGGTCTGCCCACAATGCGGTGGAAGAATGTCGGAATTCCAATGTGAAGGGAGATGCCGCAGAAACTGGCTTGCTGAATGGGAATGGGCGAGTCAGGTCACCAGGAGCCCCAAATCCCGGCGAGGCGCACGCGTTCTAACCAAATGAACTACCCCTCTTTGTTCAGTGCGTTGAGCCGGACTGTTGCTTCCGTTGAGTAATCTGCAGTGGTCCTCTTACGCCCTGATCAAACAACTGATTCTGAATCAGTTGTTCAGTCAGACCCGTGAGCCCTAGAGTTAACGGATCATCAGTCAACAAGTCGATAGCCCAGTGACGGTTCGAAGTCTTCGTGAGTTGAGAACGATTGGCTTTCATCGTAGAATTCTTGCCCAGCGATAATCCAGGCTCGACTCTTTGCCGCCGACATAATCGGATACCTCGTCGGTTATGCAAATCTTACGAACACACGCTCGCTGGCACTCCTCGGCGATCCAGAATCCGAAACTCGCCGCTGAGCGAAGTTGGCCAGTCAAGGACGGTTGCATTTCGCGTAACAAACTTTGGACCCGCCTACAGCGTGGATATGATCTCCTCCGAATCGGACTTCGATTTGGGCGATCCCCGCAGTTGAACGAAGGTGACAGCAGCGAGCAACAAATAGGAAAGCAAGCCTTTTCATCGAAATCTTCCTCCACAAGGCGCTCCTCCTAGACCCTCTACACCATCGCATGAAAGTCTGTCGCCGTAGGGTGTGTAAGGATGCCGGCGCTTGTGTCTCCAGAAATTGCCACACTGCTTGTACACCAGACTATCCAAAGCCCACCAAAACGCCAGTTTTCGACTAATTATCAGTCAGTCGGAAACGCGAAAGACCCCTAAACCTCAGGCAAACTATCTGGCATGCCTGAACCAAAGTTTACAGACAGTAGCTGGCCGTTTTTCACCACAATTTCCTGCCGACATGCGAGTGTTAGACGTAGAACTTGAGCGGCTGCCTTTCCGCTTCACGAGCTGAGCCCATGGTCAGCACGTCGCCGACCTTGTTCGCAAAGCGTATTGTGACGGGCAGGCCGTCATTGTAATTGCAGGCGTTGTAGTTGATCTTGGCAAGTCCCATGATGTCCGCAAGCACATTGCGGATATTCGGAAGCTCTCCAGTGCTGCGAAGGACCGTGATCGAAAGCGGGTTTGGTGTTTCCGGACCGATATAAGTATCCAGGGTGGGCACATAGCCGTTAGTCCATACCAAGGCATTACGGTCATCAAGGATGAGGGCCGTTCCGCGCATTACTGGGTAATCGCCGTCACGGAATAGCTTAGATTCGCCATGAGTCTCCTTAATTCGGACTCCGACGACGTTCGTGCCCTTGGGAGCGGCTTCCTTAAATGCGTTCCATTCATCCTCGTTGAATGTCGTTCGACCGTGAATAAAGAACTCCTTCGGCGGCTCGCCGTGCTTGTCGGTGAAGGTGTCGAGCACTTTAGCAATGAGGTTCTTCGCCTCCTGTGCCTTGAGATGGAACTCGAAATCGCCGGTCTTCCATGGGCCATTCGCACCCCGGAAGACAACAGCGTCCCCTTCATTGAGAAACATCTGAGCCGCGCAACAGGCGTGTTCACGTGGGTCATTCGGGATCATCTTGAAGACGAGCCCGATGTAACAAACGCCCGGTCTGACATGCGCCAACTTCCACGGAGGTTCTGCCTGGGTCTTGTAATAAAGTCCCGTTGCCAAATTCCAGCGCAACCGTGGCTGGGTCTTGAATTCCGCGAATCGGATAACCAGCTCGATTGAGGAATTTATCCGGCGCCAATGTCGTTTCACGGATGAGTTGTGACGTTTGCCCCAGTTTCAACAACCGTGCCTTCACCTGCCGGTGAAAATCTGGCACGTCCCTGAAGATGTCCTCCGCGGTTTGGTCTATGAGATCCCGAAGCAGCGGGAGGTCCATTTTTTCCTTCTTGCTTTTAGCGAATTCACCCTTTGTCAGATCGAGACCCGAACGCCGAGCTAACGGCTTGCAACGCTCGAATATGATTTCGGGGAGAACGAATACCCAGACGTTGACCGTCTTTTCCTCGTTCTTGTCGTGGCGTTCGATCTCGTTCAGGTAAAGGTCCACCGCTTTCCTAACTGCTTCGTGCTGGTTTAGCGTGCGGGTGGCGTCGTCGAGCGCCTTGGCATCGACCCTGCACTCGACAAAGTCGCCGGGGTTGATCGTGATCCCGAAGGCTTCCTCCAGTCCGGGAAAATTGGAGAGGTGCAGGCGGTTCTCTTTGTCGGTTTTCTTACGCGGCGGGACTGCCACGAAGCCGCCGAGAGCGATGGCCCAATTGCGAAAATAGGAAAGTCCGTCCTTCGTTCCAATAACTCCAACCGAAACCTCTCGCGAGCGCGCCGGGGCACCGTGCGGGAAAGGAACAGGCCATCCTTTGGATGGTCGCAGGTCTGGCCGTGACCGAATGATAACTCAGGCTCCTCTATATAAATGACTTCGGGGGATTTCTCAATCAGTTCCATTCAGTCCTCGTCCTCGGGATTAAACATACCGAGCGTGGAGTCGTCGGGTTCTTCTGCATCATCTTCCATCGTATCCGAAAGCGCCGTAGTGACAGGCGATGTCAGCAGCATGGGCCTGGCGTCGAACGTGATCGCGCACGCTCCGGATAGCGGCACTTCAATAGACGGAGAATCGCTCGACAGTAATTCGATAAAGGCCATCAGTCGACCGTGCCACACTTTGTTGCGCCAGCCTTTGCAGACTGTCCTCCGCAGGCGATGTTGTATACCGGCATCGTTAATGACGGCGCCAGCCCGATTGCCGGCGGTAAGGTCCGCAAACAGCACACGCGCTTTGAGTTTGAAGTGAGGGAACGGCCAGAAGAACGGCGTTGCGGAGACGCCGTATTGCCAGACTTTACCACCGGCGCTGTTGCGTAGCATCGAGGAACGTCGCTTGCCGTCGCGCCCCCAAGAGATCCTCTTTCCCAATGGAGTCTGTGCTTCACCGACGTGGAATGCCATCTGGGTGGCGAAGAGGTGTTGGTACAGCCCCCTTGAACGGCAGAAGGTTTCCCACGCACGACGGAACATGGATAACACAATGTTTTGCGCCTCACGCGGCTTTAAGTCTGGTGATTGACTGCCTTGCTCCACGAGATCAAGTAATCCATGCTCGGAGTGGATCTTAAACGGCGCGAGATCGAGGAAGTCGCGTTCGATTTCCTCCGGAGATGCGAAAGAGAAGAAACCGCGCTGGTGGACCTCGGTGGGAACCGCGCTTTGACGGCACATCTTTTCCATCGAGTCGAGATTGATCGGTCCCGGCGGGTAGTAGTAGCGGATCGTGTCGGGGAGCCTGGCGACGCGCAGCCAGTTAGAAGTGAGCACCTCTGGCGCTTTCTCGACCTTGATCGCGAGTCGCCTCCGGTAATTCTCCCAGCTCGGGTTGATTGCGCCCTTGCCTAGCGTGCGCGGCACGTTCTGTTTCTCAAGAGTGTCCAAGAGGTCATGCAGACCGCTAGCCCAGCTTCCCAAGAAATCGACCCATTGAAGTTCTCCGATGCCGAAGAGCTTTTTGAAGGGCTCAAGACGGAGCGGAATGATGAAACGTGGGTCTTTCAGCTCCTTCAGCAAATCCGAGGCGATACCGATTTCTTCCTGGACGCCAATTTTGTTGAGGGTGGCATCGCGGCAGCAAAGGAGCATTTTTGCTGCCTTGTTTTGCAGCGTGTTGGTGATTTGCCTTCGCCAACGGTCTCCCGGTTCAATCGTGAGGATGTCCGCAAATACTTTGTATCCCGCGGCCTCAAGGCGCGGAGCAAGCCAGAGGACAAATTCGTCGTCCTCGGGCGTCGCCTTGCTGATGAACACGCTGTCCCGTCCTCTTCTGCTTACGTCTTCGGCCACGTCGTGCGAAATAGGCATCATCTTATTAGTTGCCCTTGGGACGCCTTGTCGAGAATTGCGGGGAGCATGGCGCTATCTCAACGGCGGTTTTCGTTGCCGACCGGGATCACACGGCCATCCGTTACGGTGCGTTGGTCGGCCATCGAGTGTGGGTCAGTGTCCCAACCTGAAGCGAGCAGCTGTGGGACAACATATTTCAGCAGGTATCGGCTTCAGTGTTCATTCTCGGTGTCCGGAGACATGGTCCTTAGTGAATCCTTTTTTCGTCGGACCTTGTTATGTGAACGTCCAATATCGCACACGTGACTCGGTGACTCAAAGAGTGTTCTTGATTACGACGCGTGGCACGGAAGGAAACGATGTGAGAGACGGCAACCTTAAAGGATTGGGAGGATTTAGATCTTCGCCTAAGCAAGCATAGCTTGAGCCTCGTTGGAAGTTTATAGCCAGGCTCTAAATCCGTTCTTCGGCACCATCTATAAAGATCCCCGACGTCCGAACTGTCTCCAATGGAGATGCTCTGTTGGAGTAAAGGTTCAATATCGTATTGCCCAAACCCGAAAGACACACCGTCTACAAGCAAGGTCTGGCACGGCCACAATTCTGTCTACGTCGGCTGTCTACGTCGGCGATGCAAGGCACCAGACGATCTAGCCAATCACTTGAATATCAAAGCTCCGGACCGTCAAGAAAATCAACCCCCTGGTCCCAAAGCCCGGGGATCGAGCGGTCCGTCCGGGATTCTCCTTGCCAGGCACAATGCCGGCACACTGGGAGTGCAAGATTTTCAGCATCTTCGCGGTGACGCAGAGGCGAACGAGTGATTGAATGTCAGTCGGGATCACTTCTCACAAGCCGACGTCCCGCTGCAGGTCCTACCAGATCCCAGTAGTTCCACGGAGGACCAAACTGCCTCAAGTGCAAGTTGGAACATGCAAGGCGGGCCACCGAGGGCGGTCGCATATAACTTCTGTCACGGTGTAACTGCAATGACCCGCAGAGGACTGCCGGAACCGCCCACGATCTTCAACGGCGCCGCGACCACGACAGCTCCCGTCGCAGGAAGCTGGTCCAGATTACAAAGACTGGCCAAGCCAAACTTACCGCTGCCGTGCATGAGGTAGTGGTTCGGAAATGGAGGATCAAACGTAAACGCCTGGCCGGCATCGGTTCCAACAGTTTCCACGCCGACGCCCAGCACGTCTCGCTCCTGAGCCAGCAGCGCCGAGCTTTCCTTGGTTAATCCCGGTGTGTTCGGGCCATTTTCCTTCGCGTTTATGTAATCTTTCGGGTCTTTTCGATTCGACCAGTCTGTGCGTAAGAGGACCCAAGCGCCTGCCGGGATGTTACCGTGCTGCTTTTCCCATTCTCGGATTCGCTCTGGAGTTACCAGATAATTCGAATCCCGCGCCGCCTCCGCGCTAATGTCGATCACACAAGCCGCGCCTACAAATTTTCTCGGCGGTATGCGGTCCACAGAATTGTCGGCGAGATCCTTCCCCGAAACCCAGTGCACGGGCGCGTCAAAATGAGTACCGGTGTGCTCGCCGGTCTCAAATCCGTTCCAGTACCAGGCAGGACCACGCTCATCATAGCGCGACAGTTCCCAGATCTTGAATGCAGGCGTATTGTTAAACGGCGGCGGCAGCGGCAGCAGCGGCGTCAGCGTACTCAAAGGCTGGGTGAGATCCACGACGCGCAGCCGGCCACTAGCGAGTTCTTCAAGCAGTTGAGTCAAGACCTGAGACATTCGCACTCCTTAGGAATGATCTGTATCGCGAGGCAACCGTTTTCCGGCGCCGCGTGGGCGCCGCACCGGATTACTGCCGCTTTAGCGATTGAATATATCGTCGAAACTGGAAACGATTCTCCACTAACGCGAGATCGGTGACATAGCCCGCCGGGCCTGTTGCTTCCACTTTGGCGACGACGGTCGTCAGTTGCGCTCCCTCCAACGCGTCTTTCACGCTCGTCCTGAAGTCCTCAACCGTTCGTACCGTGAGCACTCTCGGAATTCCGGCGGCACGAGCGATTCCTTCCAAATCCGTACCTGTGCTTGTCGCAGTCGGAAAGCCACCCACGGACAACAAGCTCTCATTGTCAAATACAACATGGACCAAGTTCCTAGGCCGGTAACGCGCCATCGTACTTAGACAACCCAAGTTCATCAGAAGCGAACCGTCCCCATCAAAGACGACTATTTCTCGGTCCGGTAGACACAACGCCAAACCCAATCCGGTTGACGAGGCGAGTCCCATTGCATGTTGCAGATAAAAGAAATTCGGACGGTGACCAAGCGAATGCAACTCGGCCGCAGTTGCCCCCATGATAGTAACAACCAGACAGTTTTCCAGTTCCGAATAAACCGCCTGCAGACAATCAAGGCGCAGCATCACTCCTCCCACATGAGGTCGCGCGTCAGCAGAAGGGCGACCGGTTGCAAGCTGCTTTCGGCAAGCGTTTGCGCCTGCCGGATGCGCTTCTCTACGGTCTCGGTGTCGTCGAGAAAGGAGTAGGGAATGCCCATCGCGTGCAACAACGCTTCTGTAACGTTGCCTCCCTGCGTCTGCCAGGGGTCACGCTCGCCAAAGCTGCCGCGGTAGCTGATGAGCATCAGCAGCGGAATCTTGTACAGGTGCGCGAAGGAGACGATTCCATTGATCGATGCTAAAAAGCCGTGGTTCTGCATCAGCATTGCTGACTTAATGCCGGCGAAGTGCGCTCCCGCCGAAATGCCGATACCCTCCTCCTCCTTTGCCAGGCGTACGAGAATCAATTCTGGATCATCGTCCGCCATGCGAATGAGGTGTACCAGCCAGGTCTCCGGCAGCGCTGAGAGCAGCCGGACATCACACCCCTTCAGAGCGTCGAAAATGACTTTGGAACTGGCTAAAGAGACTGGCATGTTTTGTCTCGCCAGGACGAAATGCACAGCGTTTCGCCTGTCCGACTTTTACGTTGGAAACGAAAACAGATATTCTAGCCTACGGCGGGGGAGATGCTTGCTTCTCAAATCCCTCTGGAGCGGGTCTTGCAGCGCGAAAACATTCTGAATGCGGAAAGTGTGGTGTCCTCGGCAGCGAATTTTCCCATCGCCAGCGTTCGTGCCGCTTTCCCGGCCTTACATCGGGCTTCCGGATTCATCTTCTTTGATAATGCCGCTGGCGCTCAGGTACCACAGAACGTTCTCGACGCCGTGAACCATCATCTGCTCGAGTGTAACGTGCAACGGGGAGGGCGCTACGCACAAAGCCGTGAAGTAGACGCGACTATTGCTCGTGCAAGGCAGAGCGTGGCAGATCTCGTGAACGCCCGCGATCCCAATGAAATCGCATTCGGCATGAATGCCACGTCGTTTATTCGGTTGGTGAGTCTGGCCATCGGGCAAACACTCGCTGAGCGAAATGAAATCGTGGTGACAGACATGGACCACGAAGCCAACGTAGCCACCTGGCTGGCTTTGGAGCGCAACGGTGCGAGATTCCGCTGGTGGAAGATGCAGGAGGACGGGCTCCTGCATGTCGAGGACCTTGCTTCGCTGCTCTCCTCAAGAACACGCCTTGTTGCCTGCACGCTCACTTCGAATGCCATCGGTTCGATTGTTGACATTCAGGCCGCGGCAAAAGTCTCGCACGATGCTGGCGCGGAGATCTTTATCGATGCTGTGCACTACGCCCCGCATGGACTGATCGACGTGCAGGCGTTTGATTGCGATTATTTGGTTTGTTCGGGCTACAAGATATTCGCTCCTCACATGGGATTCCTCTGGGGCCGCCTCGATCTGCTGCAAAGGCTTCCGACCTTTCGCGAAGATTTCATCCCTGACGAGCCGCCGGGGAAGATCGAAGCCGGCACATTTATCTACGAGAATGTCGCGGGCATGGATGCAGCAGTGCGCTATCTCGAAGAATTGGGAAACGGTTTCGATGGGGAGGGCAGACCGCTCTCGCGGCGCGCGGCCCTACAGAGAGCGCTGAACGCGATCCGAGCCTACGAGCAGAGTCTCACTCTTGAAATGCTAAATGTGCTGACTCATTGCGGAGCTACTGTCTACGGCATCGCTGACACAAATCGGATTGACGAGCGGGTGCCCACCCTGTGTTTCAATCTTCCAAAAATCCCTCCAGCGCGAGTGACGGAGGAGTTTGCCCGGAAAGGTATTGGCGTGCGCGACGGCCATATGTATGCGCCTCGCTTGATGAAACGCTTCAGGCTTGCCCAAGAGAGCGGCGCGGTGCGTGCCTCCCTCGTGCACTACAATACGCAGGACGAAGTGCGCGAGTTCGGCAATATCCTGGCGGAGATTACACGCTCATGCTGATCGACCAGCAAGTTCACGCGATTCGCTCCCGTTTCAAGATTTTTCAGTCCAAGACCTACCTCAATACCTGCTCGCAGGGCGCACTCTCAGATGCTGTCGAGAGCGGCGTCCACGACTACATCGCAAGTTGGCATGAGCAAGGTTCGCCTTGGGAAACATGGGTCGAGCGTTATGAGGCGGCCCGAGCCGCATTTGCCGAATTTATCAACGCCAGCCCTGACGAAGTTGCCATCGTTACCAGCGTTTCGGCGGGCATCAACGGAATCGCCAGCGCCTTGAACGTCCGTGAGCGCAGCAAGATCGTCATGGGCGAGTTCGAGTTTCCCACCATGGGTCAGGTCTGGCTTGGGCAGCAAGTGAGAGGCGCCGCGGTGCAATTCGCGAAGGCGGAGGGAAATTCGATTTCCCCAGATGCTTACGAACAGCTCATTGACCGCGACACGCTCATCGTCCCCATCACGCATGTCTGCTTCAAGAACGGATTTCGTACCCAGGTCGGCGCCATCACGCAAATGGCGCACAGTGCCGGTGCTCTGGTCATGCTCGACGATTTCCAGGACTGCGGCACTCGCCCGGTTGACGTGAAACGGATGGATGTCGATTTTTACTTGACCGGAACTCTCAAATATCTCCTTGGCCCTCCTGGCCTCGCTTTCTTGTACGTTCGTAAAGAACTTATTGAATCGTTGGCGCCCACTGTGACGGGATGGTTTGGGCAGGCGAATCCGTTTGCCTACAATCCGCAACACTTCGAACTGTCGCCGACAGCGCGAAGATTCGAATCGGGTTCTCCATCAATGCCCAATGTGTACGCGGCGATGCCCGGCTTCCAGATGCTCGTGAAAATGGGGATGGAACAGATCGCCACCCACGTCGAGAACCTTGCGCAAGCACTTCTGCATCGTGCTCGCGAGCTGGGCATCCTCACGAAAACTCCAGCCGAGAGTGTGGGCCCGCTCGTGGTGTTGCAGTGCCGGGATTCAGCCTTGTTGCTGCAAACATTGGCGCAAAGCGGCATCGTTGCATCCAACCGTTTCGACGGACTGCGGATATCGTTTCACGTCTATAACACGCTCGATGACGTGAACGCAGTTGCTGAAGTTCTCAAGAAGAACGTGCATCTTTTGGCCGTTGCCCCTGCCGGGGTTGCCAGCCATGACTGATCCGCAACTCTCAGGGGCAGCAGCCCCCCTCGCGGTGGAAATATCTCTGCCAAACGAGGCGGAGGGCTTGCATCGCCGACTCAGCCAAAGGCAGCTCACGATGATGGCCATTGGCGGTGCTATCGGTGTCGGACTGTTCCTGGGGAGCGGCGTCACAATTCGATTGGCTGGCCCAGCCGTCATTCTTTCTTATCTTCTGGGGGCCGGCATTGCGCTGATCATGTCGTACGTACTGGCGGAAATGGCGGTCGTGCATCCGGTCGCGGGTGCGTTCGGAGTGTACGCGGAGAAGTATCTCAACCCCTGGGCCGGATTTTCCGTCCGCGCCACTTACGGTGTCGCGCAGATCATCGCCATCGGCGCCGAAGTCACGGCCGCCGGCATATACATTTCGTTCTGGTTTCCCAGCGTTCCGCAGTGGATCTGGGTAGTGCTCGTTTCCGGTGCATTGGTAGCGCTCAATTCCATGCAGGTGAACCGCCTCGGCGAGTTTGAGTACTGGTTTGCCATGATCAAGGTGACCGCCATCATAGCCTTCATCGCGCTTGGAATCTTTCTGATTTTCGGGTCCGGATCTCACGGTGTCACCGCTTGGGCCAACTTGACGCAACACGGAGGATTCCTTCCGGCAGGGTGGAAAGGAGTCTGGCTCTCGCTCACCATCACAGTCACCAGTTATATGGGAGTCGAAGTCATCGCCGTGACCGCAGGAGAAGCGGAACGTCCCGAAGTCACCATACCCCGCGCCATGCGGAACATTGTCTGGCGACTCATCCTCTTTTACGTGCTGGCGGTTGCAGTTATGGTCACCATGGTTCCCTGGGACCAAAGCACTAGCTCCTCGGGTATTTCCGGCAGCCCGTTCGTCACCGCATTCTCCGCAGCCCATGTGCCCTTCGCCGCAGGGATCATGAATTTCGTCGTAGTCACAGCAGCGCTCTCAAGCGTCAATACCAATCTGTATCTATCAACCCGCATGCTTTTCTCTCTTGGGCGAGAAGGCTACGCCCCCGGTTGGATGGGAACGGTGAGCCGAAATGGCGTGCCGTACCGCGCACTCCTAGCTTCCACCGCGGGAATCGTCGCCGCGGTTCTGCTGGCCGTTTTCGCCCCGAAAAACGCTTTTCTGATGCTCTACGGAACTGCAGTGGCCGGAATGTTCTTCGTATGGCTAGTGATTCTCTATAGCCACCTCCGGTTTCGCAAAACCGTTGCTCGCGAGCGGCTCTTAAGTTTGCCCATGCGCCTGCCGGTTCACCCTATTTTTACCTTGGCGGGAATTGTGGTGCTGGTTGCCATTTCGGTCACAACCTTTTTTGTGTCTGGTTTGCAGTGGTCGGTGCCTGCGTTTGTGGTCTTTCTAGGATTGATCACCCTTCTCTACTTTCGCAGGCGAGCAGGCAGGATCGCTAGATAGTTCTCCAAATCTCATGCTAAGCCAGAACAATCCGCCGCGGGTCGATCGTGAAGAAGATCGGGCATGCAAGCAGTCCTATTCGTTTCTTCGAAGTCGATTCAAAGGTGGTCTTTTGCGCCGCAGCGACCCCGGCTATGAGGAGGCGCGGACGATTTGGAATGGCATGGTCGCCCGGAAGCCCGGCCTCATAGCACGCTGCCTCGATGTGGGCGATGTCCAAACTGCAATCCGAATCGCAGCCGATACCGGTGTTCTCACCGCTGTCCGATGTGGAGGACACAGTCTCGCAGGCTTCAGCACTTGCGACGGTGGCTTAGTGATTGACTTGTCGAAAATGCGCGAGGTCAGGGTCAACCCCAATGCCCGCCAGGCACGCGTTGCGGGAGGTTGCCTCTTGGGATCGATCGATACCGCCACACAGAATGCAGGGCTGGTCTTTCCTTCAGGAGTCGTTTCCCACACCGGCGCTTCCGGACTCATCCTTGGTGGCGGCACAGGCTGGCTCACCCGTCGATTCGGCTTGTCTTGCGACAATGTCAAAGCCTTTACTCTCGTCACGGTTGACGGCTCCCTCGTGCATGCCGATGCAAAGGAAAATGCAGATCTGTTCTGGGCCCTGCGCGGGGGCGGTGGAAACTTTGGAGTCGTGACCGAGTTCGAATTGAAACTTCATCCGCTCAACTCGGTTGTGCTGGCGGAAGGCCTCACTCCCGAATCGCACATCCGTCGACTCCTCGAGTGCTGGCGGGATTTCATGGCCGATGCTCCGTTCGACCTGAAATGGAATCTTGACCTTCGCCTTGGCCCTCATAACCAGAAGGTTCCCGCGCAGCTTCGCGGTCGGCCTGTGGCCGCCACTTCATTGGTTTGGACAGGCGCACCTGAAGCTGCGCAGCCGTACTTTGAGCGCGCCTTTTCCCTGTGCCATCCAGATTCCGTCCGCAGCCAGACTGTGTCGTTCCTACGCCTGCAAACCATGGCCGACTCCGATTTTCCGCACGGTCACCGTTATTACACAAAGTCGGGCTACTTTCAGCATCTCGAGGATGTCACGATTGATCGTTTCCTCGATGCGCTAGCTACGATCCCATCTCCCGAGACTCAGATCGAATTAACTTATCTAGGTGGGGCCGCCAGCCATGTAGCCGCTGATGAAACCGCATTTGGTGACCGCAGCGCCCCGTTCATTACGAATCTGCTGGCGAATTGGACGGATGCCTCTGAAGATGAGCTGCATATTGCCTGGATTCGCTCGGTCTTCCAAATGCTGCGTCCGGCCATGAGACCGGGCGTCTACGTGAATTTCATGAGTGGCGACGAACAGGACCGGGTGCCAGAGGCTTACCAGCGACGGTGGGAGCGGATGGTCGCGATCAAAACGAAATGCGATCCCGACAACTTCTTCCGCCTAAATCAGAACGTTCGGCCCCAGAAGATGGCCTGAAACGTACCGGAACGACCGGTCAGCGACCTTGATAGCCAAGGGCGATTGCTCACCAGATCAGTATCGACAAACGCCTTTCGCGATCGAACTCACGATAAAGTTAAGACCAACAAAGAGGCACACTCCCAGCACACTATGGAATGTGCAGATCCAGCGCTCATCAGTTGACCGGCTACAGGGACGCCTGACCGGCGGTCAGGCGCACCAAATTTCGCTGCTTGTGGCTGGACCTTCGTCAATCTCGACCATAAGCAACTTGGTCCATTGGATTGAGTCTCTGATCTAGACGCGACACGCGTTGTCTTCTATACGTTGCCTTAAGCCGTGCGAAGAAGTGTTTACAGCTGGTTCTTTCGCTCCGCAGCTTAAGCCCGTTACTCACGATTTGAGAGGCCTCGAAATTGGATGTCGATTATCTATCGGTGCGACACGACGGCTCTCTTACTAGGCACGAAACAGTCACAACGTTCAGCGTCTCGTCGCGGTCCGTCCCTGGGGGGCGGGTCAAATCTTGGTGATGAAAATCGCCACAGGCTCGGAGCCGGGCGCGCTTGCCTTCCAGACGGTAATCGCCGCATTTTAGTCCCACAACGGCATTGCGCGGGCAAAGGTATAGCCCATGATGGCGAATCGCCGCGCGGTCACGCAGGCCCTTGATGTCCGCAACTTCTTTATATCCCCCACCGTGTTCTTTTGGGATCTTGATGCGGCGCGTGACGGGGATCGAATCAAGCAGAAGGCGCAGTTCCTTGGCCTCCATGATGGGCGTGACGCCTATCTTCCGATTGAATTTCGGACCCTTGACGAAACAGCGCCGGATTATCGGGAAGGACCTGCTCACGCGTCGCTCGTGTACCGAAGCAGTGAACCCGGGAAACTGAGCAATTCACCGGTTGAGGGATCGATTGCGGCGACATTGAACCCTCCACCGCATCCTCCCGCGCCTTGCTGATAAATAGAGACGCGAGTGGCTTCTGTAGAACGCTGCAATGGTTGTGGAGGCGAACTAGAACAGATTTAGTTTCTGCTTGGCCACGCTTCGGTGCAAACAACGGAGCGGCACATTGGATACAAACAGAAGCTGCAAGATGCGGTCAATGATCGACTTGGAATCTCAGTCGCACGCGAAAATGCCTAAAGCTGGATGTTTCTTTGGACTGGATGCGGGATGGATTTGCTCCTTCCACATTCGTCCCCGTTGCCGGGCCTCGCTTACATGGACTTCCCAAGATACTGTGCATAGCGAACCGGTGAGTGGTCCGCCAGGGGCTGGGACAGTGGGTTGGGAAGGCCCTCCATCCAGTGTGTTGTCAGGAATCCGCCGGGGAGTTGGGCAATCGCATCGCTGTCGCTGGGCAAGTTGGGTGGGTTGTACTGCAACGCGTGACCCGGGCCGAGCCAATAGATGGCAACGGTTGGGTGCGCATAGAAGCTGAGAAAATCGGGCGGCACGTGGGTGACAATGTCCAGATTGTCGACCACGCGATAGCAAGCACGTGTGCGCGCCGCGGCGTCAATCACATTGCGGTAGGCGGGGTTGCCCACGCGGGGACAACCGAACGTGATCAGGCTTGAGGCCGGATCGTTGAGCCGCGTAAATGCTAACGTCGCCAGCGCCCCGCCCAGACTGTGTCCGGTGATGCTGATGTTCTGGTTGGGATGGTTGGCGCGATAGCCCGCGACATATTGCGTAACCTCGGGCCAGACCAAGTCGAGATATCGTTTGAAGCCG
>Ga0207693_10003130_pt1 | contig 14233 bp, 11 predicted proteins | sample LARL81metaG_FD_184347 | JGI IMG/M metagenome (GOLD analysis project Ga0207693, IMG submission 184347) | Corn, switchgrass and miscanthus rhizosphere microbial communities from Kellogg Biological Station, Michigan, USA - LAR L8-1 metaG... | ecosystem: Host-associated > Plants > Roots >...
AGATCGGCGCTTCGCTCCAGGCAGACGCCGACGAGCACCTCGGGGCCGACGCCGAGCCCGCGCAGATGGTGCGCAAGCCGGTTCGCCTGCTCGTTGAGCTCGTGGTAGGAGATCTGCCGATCCCCGTCCGAGAGCGCGACCGCGTCCGGGCGAAGCTCGACCTGTTGCTCGAACAGGTCGTGCACGCAGCTTTCGCTGGGGAACGGACGCATAGTCTGGTTCCAGCTCACGAGCACCTGATTCCGCTCCGACTCCGTCAAGAGCGGCAGCTCGCTCAGGCGCAACTGCGGCTCGGCGACGACAGCCTCGAGCAGCGTCTCGAGGTGGCCGAGCATCCGCTCGATTGTCTCACCGTCGAAGAGGTCTGTCGCGTACTCGAACGAGGCCAGTAGGCCCTCGTCCGTCTCGGTCATGATCAGGGACAGATCGAGCTTCGCGGTGCCGCGCTCGAGCGTCACGTTCCTTGCCGCGAGGTTGGCGAACGTCGCCTGGCCGCCGCCGGATGCTTGAAGTGAGAAGAGCACCTGCGCGAGCGGCGCATGACTGAGCTGCCGCCGTGGGTTGAGTGCCGCGATCAGCTGCTCGAACGGCATCTCCTCGTGCTCATACGCCTCGAGCGCCGTTTGCCGTACTCGCCCGACAAGCTCGTCGAAACGTGGATCCCCGCCCAGGTTGATACGCAGCGCCAGCGTATTGACGAAGAACCCCACCAGCTCCTCCAGCTCGGCCCGCGTGCGGTTTGCGACCGGAGCGGCAACGACCAGATCCTCGGCGCCGCTGTACCGTGCCAGTAGTGCGCTGAACGCCGCGAGCAACACCATGAAGAGTGAGGAATCCTCCTCGAGCGCGCGCTCCTTCAGCCGCTGCGTCAACGCAGGCGAAAGAAGGCGCCGTCTGTGGTCGCCTCGGTACGTCTGCACCGTCGGCGCCGGCCGATCCGTGGGCAACGCAATCCGCTCCGGAGCGGACTCAAGCCGCTCACGCCAGTAGGAGAGGAGCTGATCGAGCCGCTCTCCTTGCAGCCACTCGTGCTGCCAAACCGCGAAGTCCGCGTACTGCAGTGGCAACTCCGGCAACGCCGCCGGCCGGCCCGCAACCGCTGCCGAGTACAGCTCGGCGAGGTCACGCCGCAAGACCCGCGTCGACCAGCCGTCACCGACGATGTGGTGGAGCGTGAGCACCAACAGGTGCTCCTCCTGGCCAAGCCGCAGCAGGCACGCGCGGAAGAGCGGCCCGCCCGCGAGATCAAAGGGCCGCCCTACCTCCTCGGTCGCAAGGCGCTGTGCTTCGAGTTCGGGATCCTCCTGTCCGCCGAGGTCCAGGACCGCCAACCTCACCGGCTCAGCCGGCCGCACGACCTGGAAGACCTCTCCCTCGTGCTCGGTGAACGTCGTTCGTAGCGCCTCGTGGCGTTCTACGAGTCCGGAGAGCGCCTGTTCGAGCGCCGCGACATCGAGCGCACCGGATAAGCGCAGGACGAGCGGCAGGTTGTACGACGTGCTCGCCGGGTCGAGGCGATCGAGGAACCACAGCCGCTGCTGCGCAAACGACGCCTCGACCACCACCGCCTCGACCGCTTCGGGCTGGGTTTGATCTGTCGCTTCGGCTCCGTCTTTCTGAGTGGCCGTTCGCGGAGGGAACGAGTCTGACGTGACCGAATCCAGGCCCTCGCCGTCCGATCGATCCCGGTACCCAAGCATGCTTGTGACGATACCCCGGTGGCCCGGAATTTCTAGGCAGTCCAATCTATCGTCTAGGTGCACGAGATGACGGCGGTGGGGCGGTCGCCGCTAGTGCGCAGGAATGGATCGCCGGAGTACCGAGCGCAGCTAGCGGAGGGGCTCGGCGCGTACGTCTGGGTGATCTGGCCCGCATCGAGAAAGACGAGCTTGTCGCCGATCACCATCGGGCAAAGGTTCTGGTAGCAGAACCACCCCGTCGTGTTGATGAACGTGGCGCCGGTATTCGTCACGGCGGCCGCGATGTCGGCGCGCAGGCTGAGTTGCCGGTCGGTGGGGACGGTGGAGCGGCGGCCCATGTTGGCGCCGTGGCCGAGGATGCAGTCGAGGGGCTGCCGGCTCATCGAGGGCGGATCGTCGATGACGAGCGTCTTCGACCCCCGAACGCCTTGGCGGGCCGTCCTGCCGAAGGCCGTGACGGTGTCCTGATAGGGCTTGCCGAGACCTGCATCGAAGGCCCCCCGATCAGCGCGACCGTCGGCTTCAGCTTCTGCATCTCGCCGACCGCCCACCGCTACCAGCGCTGACATTCTGCCTTGCCCCAGGCGGCAATGCATCGGGCGGCGTGTAGCCCTGCTTGATAGCAGCGTGACGGCGTAGTGGTCCTGTTGTCGATCGCGAGCAGCGGCGGAATCCACATCTCGATGTGCGAGTCGCCGAGGACCAGAATCGCCTTCGACGCAGCGGCGTCACCGAGTCGGCAGATCTTGCTTGAGGTCTGTCCGTCGCCCGCACCGCATCCGGGTGGGTAGCCGTAGTGGTCGGAGAGCAGCCGGTCGGGCGAAGGAGCGAGAGCCGAGGGGATCGGAGCCTGGCGCCGCACCGACGGCGGCCAGGACGGTCGGAGGCGTGGGAACCGTCAAGAGCCGAGGACGCGCTGTCGAGACGACGGGCGTACGCCGTGCCCCGGACGGGGGAGTTGCCGCCTGGCCGGATTAAGCGCCGACCGAGGCGGCGGCGTTGGCGAGATGCAGCGACTCGGCATCGCTCGCCTGGATCGCGAGAGTGGCGACCATGACGACCGCACCGACCGAGACGGGCCAGAGAAGTGCGGTCGCCTGCCCACCACATCGGGAGCGGCGAATCGGGTCCTCGACGCGCCTGTAGCTGACGATCGACAGCAGGAAGGCGATAGCGAGCAGCACCAGCCGAGCGTTGAGCGAGAGCGCGCGGCCTCCGTACTCGGCGCTATCACTAGCACCGGCCAGTGCCAGAGGTAGAATGCATAGGAGCGGTCGCCGACGCACCGAAGCGGCGCGACGGCCAGCAGCGGGCCCGGTGCCAGCCGGGCTGTCGCCGCACCGACGCCGGCGGCGATGACCAACGCGGCACCGACTGTCGGCAGCAGTGCAGCCAGCCGGGGAACGTGGTGGTGTCGGCGTAGCGGACGGCAGAGACGCAGATCACGGCGAGGCCGATCCAACCGGCTGCCCCGCGCAGACCACGGTACCCGCTCTACAATGTCGCTGCGACGGCCAGCGCCGCCCCGAGCGCAAGTTCCCACGCACGCGTGAACGTCGAGAATTGCGCCGACGCGGGGTGTGTCCTCGTCTGCGTGATCGACCAGGCGAGCGACGCGACCGCTGCGGCGCCGATCACGACGAGCAGGCGGGTTAGCTCGCCGACCCGCCCCGGCTTCCAGCCGCACCGACGATGACGAAGCCAGCGGGCGACCACGGCGCGAACAGCACCGGCGCGAGAACGGCCGGCCAGGCGATGTAGAACTGCTCCTCGACGGAGAGTGACCAGAAGTCCTGTTCGGGTGACGGCGGCTGACATAGGTGACGACGAGCGTGAGCGCCGCGCTCAGGAGCAGACCTATTGATCAGGAACTCGGAGAGGACGAAGAACACGTCGACACCGACATAGCCGCTACGGAGGAAGCTGACGCCGGCGTGGGCGAGCACGATGAGGAGGACAGCGACGGCGCGGAGACCTGGAGGTCGTATCGAAACCGGCCGGACGCGGACGACGCGCCGTCTCGCTGATGTGCGGCCCCGCGTCGAATCATGTGAGTCGCCTAAACCCAACCGTACGGCCAGGGGAAACGACAGTTAAGAGAAGTATCCTCTGCCCGAGCAACGCCGCGCACCGCTCCGGAGGACACGAGTAAATATGCGAGTCGACGACTCCCGGCCTCATCCATCGACGTTAAGCGACTACATCGCCGTCGTGCGGCGCCGGAAGTGGGTCGTGATCCAGGCGGTGATCCTGGTGCCTGTGGCGGCCGTCTTCCTGTCGCTGCAGCAGCACAAGGTGTTCGAGTCCTCGGCACAAGTCCTACTCAGCAGGCAGAACCTTTCGACGAACCTGACCGGCACGCCGGATCCGTCGCTCTTCGTCCAGGCCGACCGGGTGACCCAGACCCAGGCCGACCTCGCACGCGTAGCGCCGATCGCACGTCAGGTCGTGGAGAAGGTCCATGCCAACGGCCTCACAGCCGCGGGATTGCTCCACTCCTCGTCCGTGACCGAACTGCCCAACGCGGACATTCTCGTCTTCAAGGTCAAGAGCGCGCATCCAGCCCTTAGCAAGCGGCTCGCGTCCGCATATGCGCAGCAGTTCACTGTCTTTCGCCGGCGGCTCGACACTGCCCAACTGCATCTGGCTCGAGCGCGCGTGCAGAAGCAGCTCGCACAACTGGGAAAGAAAGGCCAGACGGGTAGCGCGCTCTACAACACCCTCTTGTCCCGAAGCGACCTACTCGCGACCATGGAGACCTTGGGGACGTCGAGCGCACATGTCGTGCAGCAACCCCTGGGTTCGGCCCAGGTTCAGCCGAAGCCGGCCCGTAATGCATTCGTCGGCGTCGCACTCGGTCTCATCCTCGGTCTCGCTCTTGCGTTCCTCCTCGAGGCTCTCGACAGTCGCGCGCGGAACGCCGAGGAGATCAGCGAGCGACTAGGAGGTTTGCCGCTGCTCGCACGGCTTCCGACTCCGTCGCGCAAGCTTCGTTCGGCAGGGCAGCTCGCGATGATCGCCGCGCCGGACGCCCCGGAGGCCGAGTCGTTTCGGATGCTGCGGACGCAGCTCGACCTGGCGAGGCTCGAGCACCCGGCGAGGACGATCGTTGTTTCGAGCGCCGTTGCCCAGGAGGGTAAGTCGACGACGGCGGCGAACCTCGCGATGGCACTCGCACGCGCCGGCCGACGCGTCGTTCTCGTCGACCTCGATTTGTACCAGCCGATGCTCGGCGAGTTCTTCTCGCTCAGCGGGCCAGGGGTAACCGACGTCGTTTTGGGGACGGCCGACCTAGGCGACGCCCTCGTTCCGATTCAAATATCAAGTCAGCTGGACGGCTACGTGGATGGTCTGCCTTCCAACGGGAACGGAGCGGCGCGTCTGCTTGGCGGGAGCCTGGAGGTCCTACCCGCCGGTCAATCCCCACCCGATCCCGGCGACTTCATGAACACGCAGGCGCTATCGGAGGTCCTGGGGCGGCTGGAGGAGCGCGCCGATACGGTCCTCATTGACACATCGCCCTTGCTGCAGGCCGGCGACGCGATGGCGTTGAGCACGAAGGTCGACGGGCTCCTCCTCGTCGTCCGGCTGAACGTCCTTCGACAAAAGATGCTCGCCGAGCTCGCGCGGGTCCTTGGACGCACACCGGCGACAAAGCTCGGCTTCGTCCTCACCGACGTACCCCTGGAGCCCGGTTATGGGTACCCCTACAGGCGTAGCTACCGGGCGGGCGACAAGGCGCCGGCGAAGGACACTACTCGGTGACGCCGCAGCAGCCGTGCGGCGTGGATCCGAGTGACCTCACGGCGTAGAGCATGGCTGCGAACGCCACTCTCGTTCGCCCACTGCCGAGTCTACGCCGGGGACGGCAGCTCGCCCTTCTCTTCGGTGCGGCGATTGCGGCCGATCTCTCCGCGTCGCTGTTCATCACTCATGAGCAGGGCCAGGTCGCACGCGTGTTCGGGGTCGCAGCCGGTATCGCCGTCGTGTTCTGGTTCGCGATGGGGACGCGTTCGGCGCTCGTGGCTTTCACCGCGTCCTGGGGCCTCCTTCACTCGTTCCTGTTCTCGACGAGTCTGGACGGGTCGGAAGGCCCACAGAGCGTCAACCTAAGCCGCGCTCTCGGGGGCGCCATCGTCGTGGGCGTCGGTCTGGGGCTCCTCAGGCTCCGACTCCGCGGGGGGCGCCTTAGCCCTCCGCTCGTCGCGGCCCTCCTCTTCCTCGTCCTCTACGCGTGCGATGCGGCGATCTCGCCGTTGCGAAGCCTCGGAGCGGGCGACGCCGGTCGGGTTGCAAGCGGCGTCTTTATCGGGATCGCGGCGTTCTACGTGTTCGACACGCGCGACCGCTTGCTGCAACTCTCACGCGCCGCGTTCCTCGGCGGGGTCGCGGTAGCCGCTATGACGGTCGTCCAGTACGCGATCACGAAGGTCTCGCCGGGCGCCGCGCATGCGATATTCGGCGCTCGTGCGTTTGTCTACTCTGCCGATCAGTCCCGCAGCAATCACGTCGCACGGGTAACGGGGGCATTGGGCGGCCCAGGCGAGACGGCCGGATTCCTCGTCGTCACCGCGTCGTTCGGGCTCCTGCGCTACGCGCTACTTCGCGACACCGCGCGTACGCGCGGCATCGTCGCCGGCGTCGCTCTGATGGGGGCGGCGATCGTCTCGACACTCACGCGTGCGTCTACCGTCGCCTTTCTCCTTCTGATCCTGATCTTCATGGTGCAACGCCAGGTCCGATCCGTGAGCGCGGCCGGCCTGCGGATGAAGATCCTCGTGGCCCTTCTCGTCGCCGCCGTGGTCGCGGTGCCCGTGCTCGGCTCGAAGACCCTGCATACGCGGCTCTGGGACATCAATCCGACAACCAGCGGCACGGGCTTCGCGCAGGGTCGCGGAGCAATCTGGCATACCGAGATGAAACGGTGGGACGGGTCAAATGTCCCGCACCTCCTTTTCGGTCACGGCGCCCACACCTCGGAGATCCCGGGCCCGCCGTTCATCAACGGGGCCCCGACCCTGACGAGCGTGCAGAACCTGTTGCTCTGGCTCCTAGTCGAGACTGGGCTCATCGGGACGGTGCTCTACATCGCATTCCTGATCGGTGCCGGGCGGCGATACCGGGCCGCGGCGCGGTGGGGGCGGTATGAGTACGCCGGCCAGGTCGGAGCGGTGGCACTCGCCGGTCTCATCGCCTATCAGGTGCAAGGGATGTTCGAGCTCTCGCCCATAAGCCCGAGCCATGGGCTCTACTTCATGCTCTTCATCGGCGCCACTTTGAGAGCGTGCACTGCGGCTCCTACCACGTGGCGGGCCGCTAGCGCCCAGACGGACTAGCCATGTGGAGCCGCGTCGGGCGTGACACTGCCGTCTTCGCGGGAGCGGCAATGCTCATGGCGCTCTTCCAGGCCGCGTTCCGTCTGCTCGCGATCCACGACCTCTCGATCGAGTCGTACGGACGCGCGGCACTCCTGCTCAGCGTTTTCAACTTCGCACTGGTCTTCGCGAACTTCGGCGTTCCGGCCGCTGCCGCACGTCTCGCTGCACGATCGACGGGTCTGACGCGCGGCCGCGATGTCCTCGCGTCGGTGACGAAGGCGGCCGTCATCCCGTCCCTCGCGGCGGGCTTGGCGCTCGGTCTCACGACGCTTGCATTGACGAACTCGATCGGTCTCGCCGTGGTGTGCGCTGCCGGAGTGTTCCCGATGGTCGTGAGCGGCGTGTACGCGGGATTCGTCCGCGGCAGGGGCTTCGTCTGGTCATCGGCGTCGGTCCAGCCGGTGAATGTCGTCGTCCAGCTGCTCGTGCTTTTGGCGATATCCGCGTCGGGCGTGTCGGTGGGCGTCGGCGACGTGCTTGTCAGCTTCTGCATTGGGAACGTCGCCGCATTCGTGCTCTCCCTCGCGTACATCGAGCGGTGGAGGCGGTCGGTGCACGAGCTGGATAGTCCGCCGGACACCGAAGTCGGGCCGCGACGCGTGCTTGCCTTCTCAGCTTGGTTGTCGCTCGCGAATGCCGCCGTGATCGGGCTGGCCCTCATCCCGCGAGTCGCGCTTGCGCACCTCTCGTACGCGGACGTGGCGAGCTTCGATCTCGCCCTGCTCGTTTACTCGATCCCACAGCGGCTTACGGCCTCTCTCGTGATCGCGCTCATTCCGCTCGCGGCGGCTCGGCAGGTGGCAGGCTCGCGCATCACCCTCCCGACGGCGACGGATGCTGTGGTGCTGATGGTTGCGTTAGTGGTTTGCGATGCCATCCTCTGGTGGTCGCATGCGCTGTCCGATGTCTTGAACGCGGTGGGCCTCACTCACTACACCGGCGCGGAGCCGTTTCTCCTGATCTTCTTGCTCGCTGCTCCCGCAGAGGTCTTCTTCAGCATTGACGCAGCCGTTCTCCAGGCGTTCGGTCGCTCGCGGAGCCTCGCCTCGCTGGTGCTCACCGTTCTCGGGCTTTCGACGGTCGCAGCCCTTGTGGCCGTGCAGGCCGGCCCCAACTGGCTCGCGCTCGTGCTCGCCGTCGACTACTGGGCGCTCTACCTTGCCTCGCGGAGGCTCACACCCCCGGAAGTCATCAGGCGCTCAATCTTCGCGCGCTTCCTCTTTACGACGAGAGGTGCCTCGCACCTCGAGCCCGGCTCGTCCAGGGCCGAGTGAAATCGGTTTCGGCCTCGCCTCCGCGATGCGTCGCCGCCGGGGGCCGTGTCAGCGCGACGCACGGCGGGATCCGACATCGCGCTCCTGCGAGAGAGCCCGAGCGGGGACACCCGCGACCGTCGCCCCCGCGGGGACGTCGCGCGTCACGACTGCCCCGGCGCCGATGGTCGCGTCTGCGCCGATCCGCACTCCTGCGAGGACTACGGCTCCCGATCCGATCGAGGCACGGTGTTCGACGTAGGTGCCGACGAGCTCCCAGTCTTCGACGGACTGAAGGGCTCCCTCGGCGGTGGTGGCGTGCGGCCGCTTGTCATTGATGAAGACGACGCCGTGCCCGACGAAGACCTCGTCGCCGATCTCGACCCCGGTGCAAATAAATGTGTGGCTCTGGATCTTGCAGCGCTCGCCGATCGTGACGCCGCGCTGGATCTCGACGAATGGGCCGATGCGGCTTCCCGCAGCAATGCTGCACCCGTAGAGGTTCGTGAACGGGCCGACATGGACATCCGTCCCGAACGCGACGCCGTCCCACAGCCGGTACGGGGCGTCGTTCGCGGGCGATTCAGCCATCGAAGTAGGCGCGAACGGACTCGACAACCGAGCTCAGCTGCGCCTCGGTGATACCCGGGAACATCGGAAGCGACAGGCACTCCCGTGAGAGGCGCTCTGCGGCCGGGAACGAACCGGCGCGGTGGCCGAGATACGCACAGGCTTCCGTCAAGTGCACCGGATCGGGGTAGTGGAGTCCCGTGCCTATGCCCCGGTCTTTGAGGAACGCAGCGAGTTGATCGCGGGTGCCGGTCCGCACGACGTAGAGGTGCCACGCGGGTGTGCTGCCCGTGGCAACGGGGGGGAGGACGAGATCGCCCACACCCGCGAGTGCCTCACCGTAGAACCGGGCCGCCTCTCGGCGCTGCTCGTTCCATTCATCGAGCAGCGGGAGCTTGTGCTCGAGGACGAGCGCCTGGATCGTGTCGAGCCGCGCCGTCCATCCCAGGCGGGCGTGTACGTACTTCGCGGTCTGGCCGTGCTCGCGGAGGCTGCGGACCCGAGCGGCCAGCTCCGGGTCGGAGGTCACGAGCGCCCCGGCATCCCCCGCGGCGCCGAGGTTCTTCCCCGGATAGAAGCTGAACGCAGCAAGATCCCCGGCCGTCCCGGCGCGGTATCCGTCGCGCTCGGCGCCGTGCGCCTGGCACGCGTCTTCGATGACGAGGACGCCGTGGGACAGAGCTTCCCGCTTCAGGGCGCGCAGATCGGCCAGCTGTCCGTAGAGATGCACGGGCATGAAGGAGTGCGTCCGGGCGCTGACGGCGGCAGAGGCTGCGTCGACGTCGAGGCAGTAGTCCTCCTCGGAGATGTCGGCAAGGACGGGAACTCCGCCGGCCTGGATGACCGCCTCGACGGTCGCTACGAACGTTGCCGCGGGTACGATCACCTCGTCGCCGTCCTCGAGCCCCGCTGCACTGAGCCCGAGGCGGAGGGCATCGAGCCCACTCGCCACACCGACGCAGTGCGTCGTCCCGCAGTACGCGGCGAAGGCGTCCTCGAAGCTCGCCACGTTTGGCCCATTCGTGAACGCTCCCGACTCAAGGAGCCGCTCGATGTCGACCAACAGCTGCCGGGTCAGCCGGGCATTGCTGGCCGACAGATCGAGAAAGGGCACACCGAGCTTCGGGACGTGCTGTACAGCCATTGCCGACAACCGTAGTCGGGCCGCTCGGCGCTCACTACGGTCGATCGTTCAATTCGAACGGTAACAAGGCGCGTCGCCCCTGGCTGGAAGGGCAGGTTTTCGGAGCTGGCCCCAGCCGACCGAACAGTCCTCCCTCCTGGCCTATGAAGCGCCGGTCGAGATATCTAGGCTCCTACAGCAGACGGTCCGGCGAGTGTTGATCTCCGAGCGAAGGGCGCGGACGGGTGACGGAACTCCAGAGCGGCGATGACGGCGTCGTAATCGACCGTGTCTTTGATCCGGTGGGCGCGAACGACTCGCCGATCGAGTCACTCGATGCCCACACGCTCGAGGTCCTGAGTAGCAGGCGTCCATGGCGTAGCAACTCCTGGACCCGCGGCTGGCTCATCCGCCGGGCGCTTCTCGCCGCCGACGTGGCAGGCTTGACACTTGCGTTCTTAACGGCGCAGGTGCTCCTGTCGACGACCGCCCGAGACCGCGTCGGGCCGAGCGCGGAGACGATCATCTTCTTGTGCACACTGCCGATCTGGGTAATCGCCGCCCACCTGGCAGGCCTCTACGACCGCGACGGCGAACAAACCGATCACACCACTGTCGACGACCTCGTCCGCGTCTTCACGGTCATGACCATCGGGGCGTGGGCCTTCACCTCATTCGCACTGCTGACGCACGCCGTCCAGCCTAATCCCCCGCGAGCGGTCTTCTTCTGGGGTCTCTCGATCCTGCTGGTTGTCATGTTCCGCTCCCTTGCGCGCACGCTTTGCCGCCGCAGCAAGCTCTACCTCCAGAACACGATCATCGTGGGTGCCGGAGAGATCGGCCAGTTGATCGGGCGCAAGATCGTCAACCACCCTGAATACGGACTGAACCTCGTCGGCTTCATCGATCCACGTCCGCGCGCCCGACGCTCAGACCTCAACGACCTGACCATTCTCGGGACGTCCGAACGTCTTCCTGATCTGGTCGACCTGCTCGACGTGGAACGCGTCATCTTCGCGTTCTCGAACGAACCCCACGAAGAGATGCTCGCCCTCGTACGCGTGCTCAAGGCGCTCAACGTGCAGATCGACCTCGTCCCCCGCCTATTCGAGAGCATCGGACCCAATGTGAGGCTCCACGCTATCGAGGGCCTCCCGCTGGTCGGGCTCCCGCCAGGGCGGCTCTCGCCGCTTTCCTTGCATCTGAAGCGGACGATCGACATCGTCCTCGCGCTGGTCGGGCTCGCCATCACGAGCCCCCTCTTCGCGTATATCGCGATCCGAATCAAGCGCGACTCGCCGGGGCCGGTGTTCTACCGGCAGACGAGGCTCGGTCAGCACATGCGGCCGTTCATGGCGCTCAAGTTCCGCTCCATGCGCGTCGACACCGATCCGAACGCCCACCAGGAGTACGTCCGCTCGACGATGAGCTTCCGCTCGACAGCAGGGTCGAACGGCCTCTACAAGCTCGATCGTCGAGACTCGATCACGCCGTTCGGCGGATGGCTCCGAAGAACGAGCTTCGACGAGTTGCCCCAGCTCATCAACATCCTTCGCGGGGACATGTCAGCCGTTGGGCCTCGTCCATGCATCCCCTACGAGACCGAGGAGTTCCTGCCGCACCATTTCGAGCGCTTCCTCGTGCCGGCCGGACTGACTGGGCTGTGGCAGGTGACGGCGCGTGCGCACGCCAGTTATGGCGAGGCCCTCGACATGGATGTCGCGTACGTGCGTGGGTGGTCGCTTGGGCTCGACCTGCGCCTGATCCTGCTCACGCCGATCGCGGTCTTCCGCACTGGCATGACGGCATGACCGGCGACCGCCTAAGGGTAGGCGTCGTCGGCTACGGCTATTGGGGGCCGAACCTGGCGCGGAACCTCAACGAGCTGGCCGGCGCCGAGCTGCAGTTGCTCTGCGACCCCCGTGAGGCGGCGCGCGAGCGGGCGCAGCTGCGGTACCCCGGGCTCGTCACGACCGCCGAATTCGACGACGTCCTCAGCGACGACGACGTCGACGCGGTAGTCGTCGCAACGCCGGTCTCCACACACTACGGGATCGCCAAGGCGGCACTCCTTGCAGGGAAGCACGTCTTCGTCGAGAAGCCGCTCGCGGCCTCTGCGCGAGAGGCACTCGAACTGGGCATGCTGGCTGCGGCGCAAGGCCTCGTGCTGATGCCGGGCCACACATTCCTCTACAGCCCGCCGGTCAACATGATCCGCAACCTGATCGACGCGGACGCCCTCGGCGAGATCTACTCGATCTCGACGAGCCGCGTAAACCTTGGCCTCCACCAACCAGATGTGAGCGTGGTCTGGGACCTCGGCCCGCATGACTTCTCGATCCTTCGCCACTGGCTCGGGGAGGTGCCAAGCCACGTCGCGGCACTTAGCCGTGGATGCATCTTGCCGGACACACCGGACGTCGCATTCATCCACCTCGAGTACAAGTCGGGCACGATTGCCCATGTTGAGCTCTCGTGGCTCGCTCCGAGCAAGCTGCGCCGGACGACGATTATCGGCTCGCAGAAGATGATCGTCTACGACGACACGAGCAACGAGCCGGTACGAATCTTCGATTCCGGCGTCATGATCCGCGACCCGGAGTCCTTCGGCGAGTTCAAGCTCAGCTACAGGACGGGCGACATCGTCTCCCCACGCGTTGAGGCGGCGGAACCTCTGCTCCTCGAGCTGGAAGACTTCTGCAAGGCAGTGCGTACCGGCTCGACCCCTCGTTCCTCGTGGCAGATCGGTCTCGACGTCGTTCGTGTCGTCGAGGCCGTCGAGCAATCGCTCGCACGAGAGGGAGCCCGGGTGCCAGTCGTGCTCGAAGGCGCCGACCTCGCCCACGATCTCTTGCCGGCCCGAGACTTGCTCTGAGACGAACGAGTCATACGGGGCCTCCGCCCTTCACGGAACGGTGACATCTGAGATCGGAGCAGACGCCTCGATTGCCGCCGGCATGGGCGAGATCTGGCCAACGATCCATCGCAAGCACCGCCGCTGCGAGAGAGGCAACCAACCAGCGCGCCATCACGAGCGCGGATGCAGTCAGGGCCCCGGCGAGGAGTAGCTGGAGCGCACGGTCCGGCATCAGGACGCTCGACCGGCGCGGGCGAGACGCCGCGAATCGACCCGGCGAGCAGCCATCCGACCGTCCTCCCGGTGATGTCCTCAATGCCTTTCAGCACACTCGGACTCCAAACTGGGCGTTCAGGCGCGACGCGCCCCTAAAAGGCACAGCCTCTTGCAGCAGCGGCGGGCGGTCGTGCCCCGACGGGCACGACCGCCGTCTATCCGCGTACCTCTACGCTGCCGAAACAACCTCGAGTTCCTGCGTGTGCGGTGGCAGGAGGCCGTGAAGCTGCGCCCACCGACTCGCTTCCGTGCGATTCGTCACGTCGAGCTTTCGATAGATGTTCGAGAGGTGGAACTTCACCGTCTGCTCGGTCACCCACAACATCTGGGCGAGCTGTGCGTTCGACGAGCCCTCCGCGACTAGCCGAAGAATCTCCAGCTCCCGCCGAGTCAGATTATGAGGGAGCTCGGGCGGCGCAGCTTCCGCCGACAAGGTGGGACCGTCTGCCGAAGCGATGTAGATCGAACGGCTGAAGGTCTGGCGGATTGCCGAGGCCAAATCCTGCTGCTCCGCCGTTTTCGAGCAGTACACGCTCGCGCCGGCGGCGAACGCAGCGTGGATCGCCTCGTCGTCCGTGCTGTCCCCCACGACGATCGACCTGCCGGCGGAATGCACCTCTTTGGCCCTGCGGATACAGGTGACCTCACTCGGCTTCAGCGGATCGATACCGGCGATGAAAACGTCGGGGCGTGCCGCCTCCACCATTGCGACGGCCTCGTCGCAATCGGTTGCCGCACCGACCACGACTACTCCGACGCCTGCGACGAGACTACGCATCGCATCGAGCCAGAGTGGGTGCTTGTCGAGAATAACCGCAGACTTCTCTCCCACTTCTCTCTCACTCCTCCCCTTTATGTCTCCTCTTGGAAACGCTGGTCTTGGTCTTGGAGACGAAGACCCGGGCCTGGAGTAGGAACAGACCACTTACCTCGGAGTTTGGCGTCCTCAGTCAAACGTGCGGAGCCACCTAAAGTGCTGGGTATCCCATCCCTTCGTACAGCTTCGACCGTGTTCGCTACGGTCGGGCACTACCAGCTCGATCGCGTATTGATGTGACGGATCGAGGTCGACGCCG